>Ga0209192_10000010_pt1 | contig 324724 bp, 276 predicted proteins | sample ArcticOcean_MG_C_11_FD_187433 | JGI IMG/M metagenome (GOLD analysis project Ga0209192, IMG submission 187433) | Marine microbial communities from western Arctic Ocean - ArcticOcean_MG_CB2_154 (SPAdes) (version 2) | ecosystem: Environmental > Aquatic > Marine > Oceanic | place: Arctic Ocean... | reverse complement strand
ATCACGCGGAAAACGTGTCCGCCTCTCCAGGCTACCCGGCGGTTCAGGCCGGAACCGAAACTCCGAACCCGCCCGCGATCGGGAAAGTTCGGGCGCCGGTAACAACGCACCGCGCGCTTCCGCGTTCGCCGCGCGCTCGCTCCGATCGAACCCGGCCAGGTGTTCGGAGCGAACGGCCGTGCGCCCGAGGAGGCAGCGCACGCGCGCGCGAGGAGCGCACGCGCGCGCGGCGACGCGCGTGAACGTGTGTGTCCCCGAGCAGGTCTCGCGGCGATAGCAACGTCGTGGCAAAGAGTTGCTTCACGCGTTCTCATTCTCAACGAACGAAATGGGACGAGGTCATCGCACTCTGTTGTCGGATGTTTTCGTATTCTTCTTCGACGCTAACAACGAACTTCCAAGTAGCAACGTCTCCGGTCGTCACGCACATTTTTCTCGAAAGCGGCGCGGTGAAGACGTGGCCGCGTGTGCATCAAGAGGAAGTTTCCATTCTCAAAAAAGAAACGCGATCGAAGCCATTCATTCGTGCGTTTTGGCGTTTATATTTGTCACGATAGTTTTGCAGACACCTCGAAGGTTATTTCTGCCCCGACTACACCACCTTCGAACGTTGCAGTTCCTCACTGTTCGCGTCGCGCCGCGTCGCGGGCCACGGCAGTGCAGGCGCATCGCGATGGTGGCGCCCGGTGCGGTGGTGCCGCCCGCGTTGGGGGTGCCGCGGACGCGAGAAACCCCGCCCCCAAACGCGTCCGGGGCTGGTGATTATACGACAAACGTGATCTGTCCCCCGACGACGACGGCCGGGGACGCGGGCGCGAGCGGCGCGGGCCCGAGCACGTCGGGCAAACGCGTGACTGACTTCTCGGGAAAGGGAAAGGGGCTCGGGGTGAAGGCGGGGAGGGGGGGCGTGGAGAAGAAAAAAGGGGTCAAGTCCAAGGTATGCCCGCACGGCCGACGAAGCAACGGGTACTACTGCCGCGAGTGCGGAGGCAAAGGCATCTGCGAACACGACCGGCAGAGGAGTAAGTGCCGGGACTGTGGAGGCAAGTCCGTGTGCAAGCATAACCGGATACGGTACCAGTGCACGGAGTGCGGCGGCGCGAGCATCTGCCCCCACGGCAGGATGGGGTACCAGTGCAAGGAGTGCGGAGGGTCGAGCATCTGCAAACACAAACGCGTCCGGGCGTACTGCAAGGAATGCAAGGGATCGCAAATCTGCGCGCACGGCAGGGTCAAGTCGCACTGCGCCGCGTGCAGAGGGTCGCAGATATGCGAACACGGGGTGCAGCGAGGCGCGTGCGTGACGTGCATGGGTTCCGCGGGTTTGGTTGCGACAGGTGCGACAGGTGGAGGTCCCAACGTACACGACGCGCAAACCTCGTTTTCGATTCTGAAACACTTCGGGTAGTGGTTGATGTTTTTCGCGCGAGGAAGCCGCGTTAGGATAGAGAGTCGCATCAACTCGACGCCACAAAACAAGGCTCCCAAAAGCAAGAACACGGACGCGTGCGCACGCGGTCCACCGAGACGTGTGTAACGCGAGTACATAACAGCACCCGAAGGCGCAGTCCTCGGGGGTTGCGACACGTAGGTTAGGGTACATATTATATACCAAAAACGGTTTATTTATTTTTCAGTTGCTTTCTCGGATCACTCGACGCCCACACGACCACAACGACGCGCACACTCCCCCCTTCGTGATGAGTTTCGACGCTCGGTGCGGAAGCTGGCGCGCGCAAGAGAAAGCGCGAACGCGATGCTAACGCGGGCGAGGCCATCCCCGGCCTTCCCGACGACATCGTCATCGCGCGCGTCCTCGGATCTGAGCATTTCGACGACCCCGCCGATCTCGCACGGCTTCGAGTGGTGAGCCGCGTGATGCGCGAAGCGGTGGCGGCGACGGGGCTTGAGTTTGTAGAGCTCACATCTGATCGTGCCGCGGAGCTCGGATGTTTGAGCGCGGTGCAGCGCCTGCAACGGGGAGGTCGTCTGTCACGTAACGAACACCTTTGTCAGGCAGCGGCGAGGAGCGGACAGCTCGAGAAGTTGAAGGAGTTTGGCGGCGAGGAGCGGACAGCTCGAGAAGTTGAAGGAGTTTCGCGCGAACCGCTGCCCATGGAACGTTCTGACGTGCGCGGGGGCGGCATACGGCGGGCACCTCGAGGTGCTGCAGTGGCCGCGCGCGAACGGCGCGCCGTGGGACACAAACACGTGTCGTGAGGCGGCGGAGGGCGGGCATCTCGAGGTACTGCAGTGGGCGCGCGCGAACGGCTGCCCTTGGGACGAGAAAGGGCTGAACATCGCCGCTGAATTTGGCCACGAGGCGATGGTGCGGGCGCTGATCGAGGCGGGCGCGGACATCAACAAGGCAAGTAAAAAGAGGGGGGCGCCGCTGTTTATCGCCGCTCAAAACGGCCACGAGACGGTAGTGCAGGCGCTGATCGAGGCGGCCGCGGACATCAACAAGGCAAGGGATGACGGCACGACGCCGCTGTACATCGCCACTCGAGAGGGTCACGAGGCGGTAGTGCGGGCGCTGATCGAGGCGGCCGCGGACATCAACAAGAAAAGTTATAACGGCGCGACGCCGCTGCACATCGCAGCTCAAGAGGGCCACGAGACGGTAGTGCAGGCGCTGATCGAGGCGGCCGCGGACATCAACCTGGCAACTGATATCGGAGTTGCGCCACTGTACATCGCCGTTCAAAATGACCACGAGGCGGTGGTGTTGGCGCTGATCGAGGCGGCCGCGGACGTTAACAAGGCAAAGGATAACGGCGCGACGCCGCTGTACATCGCCGCTCAAGAGGGCCACGAGGCGGTGTTGCGGGCGCTGATCGAGGCGGGTGCGGACAACAACAAGGCGAGGGTTGGCAGCAGGACGCCGCTGCGTATCGCCGTTAAAAAGTGCCACGATGCGATGGTTCAATTTCTCAGGGATGCCGGCGCGGTGTGACGACGGAAACGCCGGCGCGTGTTGCTCGTAAATCACGTGAAATACACAGATCCACGTTCTAGCGGGTGTCATCGATTCTCTTTTTTCTCGGTTGTTTTCAATTTGGGAAAGACGCAAACAATCGTCCCTCTCAACTCCGGCCACTTTTCACCACCTCACTCCAAGCTCTTCGCGACTATTTCGTACACGTTCTCGCTCAGCCCTTCCGTGTTCACGATGCGCGTCAGCTGCGCCTTCATCAGCGTGCGTCGCGTTTCGTCGTACTTCCGCCACCTCGTGAACCCGCTGACCATCCTCGCCGCGACGCTTCCGTTGATTGTGTCCAATCGCAGCACCACGTCGCCCAGCATCTGGTACCCCGATCCGTCAGCGGCGTGAAAGTTCGACGGCGACCCCAGGAAACCACCGATGAGCGAGTACACCTTGTTCGGGTTCTTGATGTCGAACGCGGGGTGTGTCATTAACTGTTTCACGTTCTCCACGTTCCCGGGTAGCGACGACGAGGCTTGGAGGCCGAGCCATTTGTTCATGATGAGCCCGTCTGTTTGCCACTGGTCGTAGAACAACGTAAGCGCCGTGGTCCGCTCGGGGCAGTCCCGGTTCACAAGGCACGCCAACGCCGCGACCTGGTCGGTCATGTTATCCGCGCGTTTGAACCGCGCGAGGCACTCGTGGTCAACACCAACCTCTTCCAGCCGTGACAGAAAGGCGAGGCAGGTATTTTTCAGCGACCGCTTGGCCCTCGCGTCGCCGTCCCGCGCGTAGGTATCCGCGCTGTTCGAACTCAAACCAAGCTCCAGCTCCTGTTTCAGCGCACGCGCGAGCGTCGCGAGCACGAAATCGCGCACCGCGCGAATCACGTCCGGGTCCGCGGAGACGCACAGCTCGCTTAGCTCACTTTCGCTTGGCAGTGACATGGCGCGCGCGATGAAGGCTTTGTCCGCGGTTTCGGACGACGCATCACCCACGATGACGCGCATGGCTTCGACGATATCTCCGTCCAGCTTCAAACTCCTCCCGGCGCCGACGTCGTCAATCAGCGAAAGCAACGTTTGCCGCCACAGCGTCTGTCCCGCTTCCCACTTGTTGAACAAATCCGAATCGTTCGCTAAAAGGAAAATCAAGTCGTCCTTTGTTAAAGGCGTGGTGAGCTTGACCGGGGCGGAGAAATCGCGAAGAATCGACGGGACTGGCTTTTCGGAAACGTTTACAAACGTAAACGTCGCGGTGGCTTCCGAAAACTGAAGCGTCTTCGTGTACGTCGCTGCTTTTCGGTCAGAGGCATCCTCGTTTTCCAGATGCAACGCCATGTCCTTGCCGTCGGGGCCAACCAGGCCAACCGAAACAGGCATCAGCACGGGTTTCTTGTATCGTTGCCCGGGCGTGTCGGGGGTGTTTTGCGTGAGCGTCATTTCGAACGTTTTTGTTTCGCCGTCGTACGTCCACGTCGCGGTAACTTCGGGCGTGCCCGCTTGCGAGTACCAGGGCTTGAATTTTTCCAAGTCAAACGCGTTGGCGTCTGCCATCGCGTTTAAGAAGTCGTCGCAAGTCACCGCCTGGCCGTCGTGCCGTTCGAAGTAAAGGTCCATCCCCTTTCGAAACCCTCCTTTCCCGAGCAAAGTCTCGTACATCCGCACAACCTCGGCGCCTTTTTCGGGAAAGAAAACGGTCAGTCTTGAGTCGGCGAGTGTGGGTGTACTGTATATCGCGATGGATGGACAAACAGTCACCAGCTGAGAGATAAACAGTCGTGATTGTGATGAATGTAACAGTTGCCAGTACTGGTAAATGTTACGGAACGTAGTGCACTCGACCAGGGGCGGTGAACAGTGTGCCTGGATTTTGGAAAGGACCAAGGCCGGACCTTTTTCGTAAACCGTCACGGTGTAAAAATTATCCATCTTGATGTACTCCTCCGGGCGGATGGCGTGCGCCATCGGGCCGGCGTCTTGGGGAAATTGCGAGGCCCTTAGGCGAGACACGTCCCCGATCCGTTTCACGCCCCGGCTGTTCATGTCACTGGAGAACTCCTGGTCCCGGTACACGGTCAGGCCTTCTTTCAGGGAGAGCTGAAACCAGTCACGGCACGTCACCCTGTTGCCAGTCCAGTTGTGGAAGTACTCGTGTGCCACCACGCCTTCGATGGCGGCGTAGTCCGCGTCCGTGGCGGTGGTTGGTGTCGCCAGAATCAGCCGCGAGTTGAAGATGTTCAGGGATTTGTTCTCCATGGCGCCCATGTTGAAGTCATCAACGGCGACGATGTTGAACAGATCCAGGTCGTACTCCAGCCCAAACACGTCCTCGTCCCACTTCATGGATTTTTTCAGCGACACCATCGCCCATTCCGTTTTGTCCAGGTTGTGGTGTTCGACGTAGATTTTCAGCTGCACTGTCCGGCCTGACATGGTGGTGAAGGTATCGTTGACACACCCCAGGTTACCCGCCACGAGGGCGAACAAGTACGAAGGTTTGGGAAACGGGTCGTTCCAGGTCGTGAAGTGTTTCTTTGCGTCGTCTTCGCAATCGCCGCTGCGCGTTAAGTTCCCGTTCGAAAGCAAAACCGGGTACTTTTGCTTGTCCGCGGTGATTTTGGTGGTGAACACGGACATGACATCCGGCCTGTCTTGAAAATACGTGATCCGCCTGAATCCCTCGGCTTCGCACTGCGTGCAGAAGTTCCCGGAGGTCTTGTACAACCCCTCCAGCTCGGTGTTTTCTGCTGGTGTAAGCTTGGTGGTGATTTTAAGCTCGAAGAGTTTCGACGGAGGTTTCGCGATGGTCATGCCTTTTTGCGACAGCGTGTATTCCTTGTCCAAAGTTAAGACGACGCCATCGATGGTCACGGACACCAAATCCATGCTTGGCACGTCACCGTTCAGGAAAAGCGGCCCATTGGAGTCTCCGGAAGAAACCGGTGGCACCCGCGGCTCCACCGAACACGTGTTCGAAACAGTGGTGAACTCCTCGCCCAGGTCGAACTCCAGGAACACCGACACGTACGTGTACTCGGGAGGGGCGTACTCCGAAAGCAAAATGGGTTTGGGGGCATCCGCAGTGGGGGCGGCGGCGGCCGCGGACGCACGCACGAGCGTGCGCGCACCGCCCAAGGGGGTGGTGGACCACGGGGTAGCCGCGGTCGCGACGCGCGCGCGTGACGCGAGCGCGGATGATGACGACGACGACGAAGCGCTCGCGATCGGAAACACGCGCGCGGATCTTCCTCCATTCGCGCGGCGCACGGCCGTGGCACTCACGCGGGAAATCGCCCGGACGCCGTGCACGCTTTGCATCATTTCCGACGTAACGGAAACACGGTCCGCGAGGTGTAATTTGTTGCGTGCGCGGTCGAGAGTGAGGGGCACGGAACAACACAAGGAGGCGACGTTATCGGCACCAGCGCACGAGACACGTGGCGTTCTGAGCGAATTTTCTGTTATTTTTTCGCAGCCGTGGATGCACACGTACCGTGGTTTCTCGTGAACTAAAACTCTCAAAGCACCTACCCAAACACCCCCCGCCCCCCTGACGTCCCTTCCTTCTTCGGCCGTTTCGCGAAACGCGCGCCCACACTAATCCCTTGTTCCCTGACGGACAACTCCAAAAGCCCAAGAGGCACTTCAAGACCGTTTGCGAGAAACAAATCAGCCAAGTCTTTGTGCAGTCGCAAGTCGCGAAGGGAACACGAATCTCTGACCAGAAACGTGTGCGCCACGCACCCGTGCGTCACCCCCGCCCGACCGGTCCTGCCGACCCGGTGGACGTAGTCGTTGACCGAGTTCGGTGGGTCAAAATTAACCACGGTGGTCACGCCGGGCACGTCAAGCCCCCGGGCCGCCACGTCGGTGGCGAGAAGCACCTGGTTGGAACAGAAAAAGTGTCAGTCTCGAACAGGGCCAAATGCCTGACTAAATACCCATACAGACACAGCACTCGGATGTGGGCAATCAGTCGCGTCGGCGGAATGCGGTGAGTGTGAAATACGTACCGGTGACGTGCCGTCCCGAAACCGTTCCAAAACCCACTCCCGTTCGGTCTGGGTTTTGTCGCCGTGCATGGCGAGCGCGGGAATTCCGTGCTTTCGTAGTTTTCGCGTGGTGTCGTCCACGGTGAATTTTGAGGCGCAGAACGCAACGACCCGGGAGGTGTTCTTATTCTTTTCCATCAGCCGGTCCTCCAAGATTTTGACGAGCCGTTCGTACTTGTGGTCGTTTGATTCCAAAACGGTAAACGAATGCGACACCCCGCGCGCGATTCGCGCGGTATCCCCGGGAATAACATCAACACCCGTAATGTCCCCAGAAGTAGAAGTGTTGTTCCGAATAGTTTCCAAAGACGCGACCTGCAAAGTCGCCGCGTCGGGCGCCAGCTTCGCGGCGGCGACGTGCACGGCCTCTGGCCACGTCGCCGTTACCAAAACAGTTTGCCGGTCCGGCCGAATCTGGTTCGACACTAGGGCGATTTGGGGTAGGAAACCAAGGTCAAGCATCCGGTCCGCTTCGTCAACCACGAGGAAGGTACACCGAGAAGCGAGGTTGGTTATTTTCGCGGCCAGCAGGTCGTTGAGACGGCCGGGCGTCGCGACTACGATTTCAGGCAGGGTTTCGTTCTTCAAAGATTTCGCTTGTTCGTCTCGGTCCGCGCCGCCGTACACGCAGACGGACTTAACGCGTGAGCTAGCGCCGAACTGGGTACATTGGTCGTTGATCTGCATGGCGAGCTCTCTTGTAGGCGCCAATATTGTCACAATAGGGCCGTCTCCCTTCGCTAAATAGCGCTGCGCGTTGCAATGCACAATTGCTGGTAATAAATACGACAGCGTTTTGCCGCTTCCCGTCGGCGCCACCGCGAGTAGGTTGCGCCCCGATAGGAGCAACGGCCAGGCCTGGGCTTGTACCGGGGTCGGCGAGACGAACCCTAACGCACGTAACTGTGACGTGATGTACTTCGGGAAAGCGCACGTCTCGAACGAGGTGGTTGGTTTGGGGCAGGCCGCGCGGTTGGCTTGCGATGGCGCATCACGCACCACGAGCCCGGCGGAAACGCGAAACGCCTGCGCGTCCGCCTCGGAACCAGAACTCACGAAGGGGTGCTCCAGGTACAGGTCTTTCGTGAAGTCGGGCAGGTCAACCCACTTCTCCGCGCTCGCCAAAGAGCCGGAGGCGCCGCGCCCCGAGGGCGGCGCCATGCGCTGCGCGGCCTGAGACGACGAAAAGCTACTGGCGCGCGAAAAGATTCGGGACGAGTCACAGCCAGTCACGACTCCTCTCATCACACCTTTCTTCTCGCGGCATTCCTATAGGACGCGCCGTCCCGCGCCTCGCCACAGCGCACACACGATGCTGACCTCTGCCAACGCGTGTGTCGGCGCCCCCGCTCTGTCTGCGCGCGCGCGCGTGTTTGGGCAAGACGCGCGTGTCACCGGCGCGCGGTCTTTTTTCCCCGCGTCGCGTTCTTCTCAAAACAACCGCACCCGTCGATGTGCAACCACGGTCGTCGCGGGGTGGGTGCTTAAGAACTCCGGGCCGAACACCACGGAGCACTTGGGTGACGAGGAGGAGGTGGTGGTGACGCCGTCGGATTTGCGGCTAACGGAACCGAGGATGGTGGTGGGCAGACAAGCCTCGGATTCCGTTTCCTTGGAAGTGTCGGTCCCCACGGTGTCGGGGGCGCACGCCATGATCGAAACCACCGAATCGAAAGTCATGGTCACCGATTTGTCATCCACCAACGGCACCTTCATCGACGGCGAGGAGCTCACCCCTGGCACCGCGTACCCGCTGCTGGAGGGGGGGGAGGTTATTTTCGGAGACGAGTTCGTGGCGCTGTACGTGTTGACCAAGCAGTGAGGTACCTGGGGGAAGGGGACGAAGATGAGAAAGTCGAGATTTCGTTGTTCGTTTTTCGGGACTGATTTCTAGATGCAGACTGTCACAAATTAATACCAAAAAGATAATAAGACTACTATAACTGCATCGTCTCACTTCCCACCAAGGGGCTGTTGCGGCCTGGTCCGCGTGACGAACAGCGTGTCGTCCACAACGCACCCCTCCAATATCTGCGGCGTCCCGAACTCCGAAGAAAGCGTCACGGCGACGGCTGTGATGCGCCGCGCCATATTTTTTCTGAACTCCTCCGCTTCGGATGAAGTTCCGCTTAAAGATTCCAAAGCGTACTCCGCGATTTCGCGACGTACCTCGCTTCCCATAACTACTACGTTTTTCCAATCCACGTCACTGAACTGTTTCGTGTTCGCGACACCGTCCTTGTGGCGCACGGTGACCAAGCACGGCTCGCCGTCCATAGCGCCTTTTGGCCATCCGCCGAACCCGGGCACGAAGGACACGGAAGTAGAAACGCCGTCGCTACTTTCACTTTCGTCGTCGTCCCGCCGCGCTTCCCAGGTCACCGTGCCAGGCGCGAGCGGTTGTATGACGACTGCAATTGTGGTGTCGTGAATTGGCACACCAGCCGCGGCGTTTCGTACGACGTTGGATAAAAGAAACTGGCTCGCCCAGGCCCGGCCCACGGCGCCCGCGACGTCGCGGCTTTTCGACGCGCTGACGATTTGCGACGGCAAGTCACCCGCCGGGTCGCCTTTATCGCCGCCGCAACAAGCCCCCGGGTCTTCCACTAAACTGGATGTTCGCACGATCAGTAACGGAACCTTCGTGGTTGTTGCCAAGGTTGATGACCGGTTGGATGCGCCACCGCCAGTCGCACCACCGCCCGTTCCGAGCGGGTCCTCGCCGATGAACGCCGCGCATATCGCGGCGGCGATTTCCGGGGACGGCAACACGGTTTTCGCGACAGAGTACGCTTCGGCGCACGCGCTTTTCAAAGCCTTCGCGTCGCCGGTAACGAGCGCTTTTTCGATCAAATCCACCGCAGCACGCAGCGCCCTTTGCTTGCCGGTTTGTTCACGCAAACTCGCATCGAACGTCCCGAACGGAAGGGTTAGTCCGGGGAGGGTTTTGAACGCGGCGCCGGGGCGTTTCGCGATTCTCCGCAAATCCCCCAGCGATTGCGCTTTGTGCCCGCAGCGGTCAGCCTTTGCGTGTACCAAATCCCCCAGACGAACGACGTTCGCGAGTTTCGGAACCACTTGTAACCTTTGTGCCATACTGCCAGTCGTACCCATTCTGCGTAAATCCCGCGTTTCGTGCGCCACCATGGCGTCCTCAATCTCACCCGCCGTCGCCAGACGCAGCTCCACGCCGAGGCTGGATTTCGGCGACACGCGCAGGGATACCCACTCCCCCAGATGTGCAACAGCGGCGCCGCGCGCGTTCGCCGCGCCCGCCGGGGTGGACGCCGCGGTTAGTGGAATTTCATTACGCGCAGCACCAATCGCCAGGCGCGATAATTTGCGAAGAGCAGAACCGCACACGATGCCGCGTATCCCACCGCTCGCAACGGAAACGTCCTCGTCGCCGGTCGCGCGTCGCACAAACGCAACCACCGGTTGGCGGCTCGTGTTTCCAAAGCCGCCGGTATTCAGCGCCCCGAATTCAAGAGAATCAACTTCCACCATGACCCCGACGCAAACCCCTGGCACAACGCACGCGTCGTGTGCCTGTAGCTTGGAGGCATCCCCCGCGATTCGCCATGAAAGCGCGCGAAGCATGGGTTCCGCTAACCGCACCACCGAGCTCGGTACGCCCTCGTGCAACAAACTCGCCACGAACGAGCCGTTGCGCACTTCACGCGATACTTTTGAGGACCCGACTGTTGCGTCGAGTTCCACGCCGAGCGCCTCCGCGAACAAGCCGGGTATGTCTCCGTATGCATGAATCAGGGATGCGTCGTGTTGGGCGGCGATGCGACACGCCCTCGTGAGCGCCGCGATGAGTGCCTTTGAATCTTCTGGGGCACAAATTCCTCCGCCAAGTTCCATCAAAGCGTCCAAATCGTTCGCGCACGCGAAACACTCCGCCGGTTTGTATCCGCCGTGCGCGACGTGCCGCATCGCGTGCGCCACAGCCGCGCACGCGACGCCCCATGCGTTGCTTCTATTGCTTGTAAGAGCATGTGAGAACGTGTCAGTGCCACCCGTACTGCCCGTACTGCCACTCCCATCACTTCCACTGTCCCCACTGTCACACACCCCCAGCAAAAACTCGACCCTGCCCAGCATCGTGCGCGCGGTTTGTTCAAGCGAAAGCTCCGCCATGCGGTACGCCTGTCGCTTTGAGACGTCCGACGACGACGCGCCTCGGGCGAGCGGCGACGAGACTTCGGCGGCGAAGTGCGCCCTGACGGAACCCAACGCCTGAAGCGCGCGAAGGGTAGGGTCGAGCTCAGCCGATTCGTTCGAGCGTGACGCAACCGACACGACGGAAACGGCCAACAGGTCCAGCGCCTCCATCGCGTCCGCGAGCTCGGCGACCGCGGCGGATGCGACGGGGTTGTTTTGAAAAACGCCTTTTTTTGGAAAAGAAAAGTGTCAGTCTTGCATGGGCAAACAGTAGGCGGCATGTGGTAAATGGGAAATACGCACCTTTTTCCGCGATTGACGCTAACCGATCAAGCGCCGGCGCCCTGTTGTGGTACCGCGCCAGCGCTTCGTTGAATCGTTCCAAATCCGTTCCAACCGTCTGGTCACCGGCGGCAAGCTTCGATTTCTCCAGCAGCTGTTGCGACGCGAACAAAGCGGCCGGCCCCGCGTTTCTCGTCAGCGGATTCAGAACCGTTTCCCGAAACGTCGCGAGAAACGAAGCCGGGTACAAATCCGTTTGTCGCGACACCGCGTTCGCCGACGAAACCAGAACGCCAACCCCCGCTTCAGAAGAGAACTCGCCCGATATGCTAGGCAGCCAAGGATGTACCCGTCTTGCCAGCGCGAACGCCGTTGGGCTTGGTAAGGAAACAGACTCCAGGGCTACGAACAAATTGCGCGCGCTCGCCGACGCCGCGGCTAAATTGTTCCCGCCGCCGTCCGCGCCGCACGCAACGACACAGGTACCGACCCACCGCAGGTACAAACCAACACCCGCCAAAGCGGTTTCGTCAACGGTGGGGTTACTTGCGTCCGAGTTACTTGAGTAGTGTTTGACGTTATCGCCGGGCAAAGCCAAAGCTGACGCGGCGAGGGCCAGTTTTTCGATCCAACTCTGATTTTGGCCCTGGTCCCGGGACGCGAGCGTTCGCGCGGCGCCGGATGGGAGGCGATTCGTGGACTCGACGACAACCGGGGGACGCGGCGGCGGCGGCGGCGGCGGCGGGAAGTATTCAACAACAACCGAAACAGGCGGGGGGGGAGACTCGATTGGAGGGGGAGGCGGTGGCCGGAAGAAATCAAACGCGTTTGACTCAGGCGGAGGTCCCCAGTCTTCTTCGCGGCGAACCGCCGGCGGCGGCGGCGGCGGGATGTTGAATTTGGGAACCGCCATGTCAGCCGCCATCTCAGCCGCGGCGTCGTACTTGAACGTCCCGTTTATGCGTTGGCGCGTCGCGGACGACGACGACGACGCGACGGTCGTGTCGCCGCCCCGGGACTCCCGGTACCACCCAGGCTGCGAATCGTTTGTCGACGCGGTAGCGCTCGGGGGCGTGTCCATGTAGCAGCCGCCGTTTCGCGAGGAAGAGACATTGGAACCACTCGTGGAAACTTCGCCGTTGCCATCCGTCCCATCTCTCGAAGAGACGGCGGAAGAAGACGAATCGGTCTTACCCCCCCACCGCCGCGTGTCGCTCGTGAACCGCGCGTTCGTGCGCTCCGCCGCCGATTGCAGTTTCGCGAACGTCGCGCTGACTCTTTGTTCAAACGCGGCGTACGGATCGGGATCGGCGGGGGGGGGGGGGGGGGGGGGGGACAGCGGGGGGTTCGCGATATGAGTCGCGAGATACGGAAACACCAGGGTCATCATCTGTGGAGCCGCCTGGTACGGAAACGTCATCGTCAACGCGCTCGTCGTAAAACCGTTCGCCATCGTCGTCAATGTCCGGCGTGTCGAACGCGTTTCCCGTGTCTGTAGGAATGAACCTCGCCTCCTTTCTTGCGCGAGTCGTGGGCGGCGGTGGCACCTCCATGGATGGCGGCGGAGGCGGCGGCGGAGGCATCGTCGGCGTGGATTTCGTTTTCAAATTTGGTTGTTTACCTGTGGTGAATGTTTCACCAGCCGTCGTGACCGAATTACCATCCACAGAGACGCTCGCGTTGACCCGCAGCGGCCCTTCGTAGTTTCCAGAAAGCGTCACCACCGGCGCCTCGTCCAGGCGTAACGTCCGGTTGCTGAACTCCTCCCAGTCGTTGAATCCCGTTTTGTGGTACGTCACTAGTTTGTACTCCAAACGAGAGGTACCGGCAGGGAGCTCCACCCGGGCGGTCCAGATGTTCCCCTCCGTCCATCGCAACCGCAACCCGAGTTCGGGGTCCCACGCCCCGAACACATCCGCGTCACCCACCACCCCCACCTGTAAGCCGTACGGCTGCTTGCTGTGCACCGAGAGTAACAAAATCGTGCCGTTCCCCACGCCCACTGCGTTTGCGGTGGCGCGGTGCGCGCGCGTGGTCGTGTGGGAGCCGCGTGCGTGCGTACCGGCATCGCAACCAGGCGGTGCACTTACCCACCGCGTGCACCGGGGAAGATGATGGGGAATTGACAAAACATTTCCAACTCCTCTTCCAGAGGACGCGCGACACCGCCGCCGCGGGTCCACGCCGACCCCGGGGCTGAGCCCGACGGGCGCCACCCGCGCGAGGGACATCTCGCGAACGTCCGTATATCGCGTTATGAGGGTCCCAAAGGAAACGGGCTCGGGGTTCGTTGGATAGACCCCGACGCATTGCGTGCCGAGTTCCTTTAGGTTATTTTCCGGATTTCCCGCAAAAGTCGTTATTACCGCCCGCAAAAGCACACACACGTCAGTGCAGGTCCACGCGTGGCGGTCCCACGTTTCCCAGGCGCGCACCATCCAAACAAAAGGCCGACAACAATCATATTCGAGCCGAGATGGTCGTCTCCGCGCTCCCCTCCGCGGTGATGCGCGCGGTCGCGTCGCCCGTGGCTCATCGCGATCGACGCGTGCGAAGGCCAGCTCGCAAAACGATTCGGTGCGACGCGTCGGGTGAAGCTTCTTCGGGTGCGGCGCGTGCATCCCCAGGGCTTCGCGGGCGACGCGAGTTGTTGGTTTCGGTCGCGGCCGTTGCCGTGGCTGCGGTATCACCCGCGTACGCCAACGCATCCCTAGCGGAACCCACGTTAGCGGAGGTCACGCCAGTCATCGCGTCATCCTCATCCGCGCTGACGAGTTTAGAGCAAAGCACCGTCGCCTTGTTCGACAAATCCACGCGCTCGGTGGTGAACGTGGTTGATTTGACGGTGCTGTCCGGGCAGGCCATGAAAAGCGGCGCGGTTGTGCCAGAAGGCAACGGCACAGGGGTTGTTTGGGATTCACAAGGCCACGTCGTGACGAACTACCACGTCTTGGGCGCTATTTTAAGTGTCACCCCCGAGACGCGGCGCAAAAACCTGGAGTGCGCCAAGGTAACCCTGCAAGGCGCGGACGGCTTGACAAGAACCTTCAGCGCGACGTTGGTGGGTGTGGAAAAGTCGAAAGACCTGGCCGTGCTGAAGGTAAACGCGCCTAGCGAGTTTTTGAAACCAGCGCTTGTCGGTGACAGCAACGACGTAAAAGTCGGCCAAGCCGTGTTCGCGATTGGAAACCCGTTCGGGTTCGACCACACCCTCACCACCGGCGTGGTTTCGGGTACGTACCCTCGCGCTTTCCCAAATCCCTCCCGACACTGTTTTATCTCTCATCTGGTGACTTTTGGTCCATAAATCGCCCAATACACGTTACGAAGTACTCCCGATTGTCCAGAGTAATTACTCGTACAAGTTACGGTCCCGACTGACACTTTTCGTCAACAAGCACAGGGCTGAACCGGACGATTTACTCGCAAGCCGGTTCGCTTATCGCGGGGGGAATTCAAACCGACGCCGCGATTAACCCTGGGAACAGCGGCGGGGCGTTGCTCGATATCAACGGGCGGCTGGTCGGCATAAACACCGCAATTTTCACCAACACGGGATCCAGCGCGGGCGTGGGGTTCGCGATTCCCATCGATTTAGGTACGTATTTCCCAATCACCACGTTCCGCCGACTGATCTGATTGCCCATAGACGTAGACTGACACTTTCTTGTTAATCTCAAAAAGTGAAAAGAGTCGTCCCGCAGCTCATCGAGTTCGGCGTGGTGACCCTGCCCGGCCTGAACATTGTCGTCGCGGACCCGAACGTATCGAAAACCCTGGGGGTTCGGTCGCAAGGCGTGCTCGTGCAAAGTATCCCAAGCAAGTCAGCCGCGGAGAAAGCGGGGCTTTTGCCCACCAGGCGAGGGTTGGGCGGCATAGTGGCGGGCGACGTTATCGTCGGCGCGGACGGCGCCAAGATCGCGACCGAGGGAGATTTGGTCGCCGCCACGGAACTTCACCAGGTTGGCGATGTGATGACCCTGCGAGTCCGGCGGGGGGAAGGCACGGAAGGTGATGTTACCGAATTAGACCTACTCGTGACCCTGGAACCGGCCCAAGCGAGGCGATGACTTGGATGTGTTCGTATTTTAAAGTGTATTTGTTACAATGGTTTTCGGCATTTATTAAGTACCTCGCCTAACCACGTCCACCTTGTACTGTACCTGTTTACCGGTAAGCAGCGACCCCTCGTTGCCCAACTCAAGCACCAGCGTGCCGTTGATTGGGACGGTCAACGTGTGTTCCCACTGCGCGCCTCCGATTCGCGGCTTGTGCTTGAACTTTTTGACCAGCGTTGTGGGTATTTTTTGCGGAGCGTCTTTCGCCGGCGTCGGCGCGACCGAAACGCCAATCGCGATGCCTTTCCCGTCGTCCACGGCGACGCGACACACCACGACATCCCCCGCGCTGCAGTCCCGCCACACCGTGTGTGATCCTCTCGCGGCGACGTATGCGCTGGTGAACCCCTCGGCATTGGTAACGCCCACCATCGTGGTTTGTTCGTTGGACACGCCGCAAAGGCACCCGCCCGCGCAGCGACAGTTTCCTCCCAGAAAAGAAGGCACTGTTTCTAAATCCAGAAACTTCGCGAACGGACATTTCCCAATATCGCCGCTTCGCGTATCACTCACCGCACACACGCTCACCTTGCCCACTGTTTTCTTGCTAAGGAACCCTTTGACTAAGCTCCACATCGTGGAGAACACGTACGGGACGTTGATCAAGACGGCTCGGTCCAGTAGTTGCGGATACACGGCTTCGCTGATTTTCGACACCGCGCCTAAGACTTTGCTGAACCGGCTATCCGTGCCGCTTACGAGGGATACGTGGTTCAGGTCATTGATCGTGACTAGCTTGGTTAGCGTGTTAGTGCCGCGTGTGATTTTGTCACACAACAAGAAACCCAACTCCTTGCGGTACATCAGAAACTCCACCACGTCGTGGAAGGAATAGTCGTCCATCAACGCGCCCGGGTTTGAAATCCCAGCCCGCACCACGAACAACGGCGAGCCGCTTTTCGTGAACCCGTGGTAATCCGTGATAACCAGGTCTTCCAGTGCGGCGAACTTCGCGAGCTTTTGGCTGGAAGCCGCGGCGTCCAGGATTTGTCGGTTCGCGGCACGCCAAACAAGCGTCTCCTCCGCGTTGCTCACCGCGTCGTCATCTGATTCGTTGGAAAGACAGAAACGGAGTGCCCAGATGGCGTCGTACGCGGTGCCTTCGCCAACCGCGTGGCCGTTTTTCGCGAGCCGGGCCAAAACAACCTCAACGCGGCCGCCGTGTTTCTCGAACAGGGAATCCAAACCGCGGTCACCAGAGGTCGCGTCGTCCGCCGCCGCGACGCCCATGGTTGTGGTGATTGGTTTGTGTGCTGCCAAGCAAATATAATAACGCGTTTTTCACAACTGAGTGGCACTGTTTTCGCAGTGCCGACAGCTGGACACGTCAGCTCACTGAACCGTCGGCACTCGACCTTGCACGGCGACCATGATCGCCGCCCCAATCAACGCATCGCCCGCGGCGCTGTGCGCCTGGCGCGCGGCGCGCCAGTCGCGGTCGCCCGCGACCGGGCCGCCACGCCGAAACGCGCGCGCGCTGCGTTGCAAAGCGGAGTCGCCGAGCGCTTCCGCGTCCGATGCGCCCGCCGTGGGTAAAAAGATGGTCGTCGCGGTGACCGGCGCGACTGGTTTCGTGGGCAAGGCTTTGGTGGATTCTCTGCTCGCTGACGGGCACGAAGTGCGGGTGTTGACAAGGGACGCGACCAAAGCACGCGTCACCATGCCAAACGCGTTCTTTAACGGCGCCAAGTTCTTTGGCTGGGACACCGCAAGTGGCAAGATTGAGTGGTACGACGCGCTGAAAGGATGCACGGGTGTGGTGAACCTTGCGGGCGCTAGTATCAGCGACCCGTGGAACGAACAGTACAAAAAGACGCTGGTGAAGAGCCGGTTACAAACCACAAAGCGCATCGTGGACGCTATCAACAAGCTACCGGACAAAGAAAGACCCTCCTTGGTCAGCGGCAGCGCCGTGGGGTACTACGGCGTTTCCAAAAAAGCAACCTTCGACGAAAACTCGAAACCGGGAAACGACTTCCTGTCAGGCCTTTGCGTGCAGTGGGAAGCCGCGGCGGATAGGTGTGAAACAAATTACGTCACGAAGATCCGAACCGGCGTGGTATTGGAAAAAGGCGGAGGCGCAATGGGGAAGATCTTGCCCGTGTTCCAGCTTTACGGCGGAGGCATTTTGGGAAAAGGCGACCAAGTAGTTAGCTGGATCCACCGCGCGGATTTAGTCAACCTCATAAAAGCCGCGCTGGAAAATCCAAAAACGTACCGAGGCGTCGTGAACGGCGTCGCGCCAAACCCGACCACCATGGCCGGGCTGTGCGCCGCCACCGCCGCCGCAACCAACCGCCCGAACTGGCTCCCCGTCCCCGGGTTCGCCCTGAAGCTGTTACTGGGCGAAGGCGCCACCGTGGTGCTTGACGGCCAACGCGTGGTGCCAAAGAAAGCGCTGGCGAACGGGTTCGAGTTTGCGTACGAAAACGTGGAGGAGGCGCTGGAGGCGATTGCGAGGTAGCAGGCCAAAGAAACGTTACATTAAATGCAAGCCGCCTTGTTACGCCGTTACACACTACAAGTAAATACTAGGGTAACTAAGAGTACATTTAGTTACCCTATAGATACTCATACGAATCGACGATGGGGAGTCCCCGAGTGGATTTATTACTTTTGTTGCACAATCAACGTGTCTGTCCTATTCCACCTGTATCCCTTGTACCCGCACATCCCGGCAACACCTCCACACAACACCTCGCTACAACACCTCCGCCGGCTTGAACTTCATGCTGGCGCCGTTCATGCAGTAGCGCAGGCCGGTTTTATCTTTCGGGCCGTCTTCGAACACGTGCCCGAGATGGCCTTGGCACGTCGCGCACCGCACTTCCACGCGCGGGAAGAAAACTATGCTGTAATCAGGCACCTCCACCACGGCTTTAGTAGAGATCGGCTGGAAATACGACGGCCACCCCGTGCCGCTGTCGTACTTCGCACCTGAGTCGAACAATTCGGTGTCGCACCCCGCGCATACAAACGTCCCGGTTCGCTTTTCGTTGTTCAGCGGGGACGAAAACGGGCGCTCCGTGGCTTCCTTTCGCAACACTTCGTACGAAAACGGGTCATCCTTCAGCTTCGCTCGCCACTGCTCTTCCGTGAGTTTCACCGTGCCTTCCCGTCGCAGCACTGACATCGCCGCGTCGCTGCCGAACTCGCCCGCGAAAGCAGGTTTCGCGACCACCAAAGCGGTCGTCGCCGCGGCGAGGTTGATGAGGCGCCTACGTGGCATGGTCGCGGAAGGCTTCACTGCGGGCGACTCCTGGTCCGCAGCGGAGGCGGCGCGGGTTTGGACAGAGGCGCGACGCGCGCGCGTCCCTGAGTAACGGGACGCGCGCGGGGGGGCGACGACTTGGAGGGAGCTCAGAACACACGACATCGTGCGGTCCGCGCGAAGAGGTGTGGCGATACTTTCGATCATTCAACGCCACGTCGTCACCAACTTATTATCGTCAGTTCCACGAAAAATCCAAATGTGGGCTGTTCGCGGCCCTCGTTGCCACAGTGCCCGTCGCGTTGACTGTCACGACGAGCCTGATGCTTTCCCGCGCGCGAGTTCTATGCCGACCCGCGCGCGCCGGTGTCCGCGCCGTGGCCACCAACCCGAACTTCGCCACGCTCGCGCAGGGTGCCACGCTCGCGCAGGGTGCGGAGTCCGAGGAACGGGAGCTCTTTCCAAGTAAGGGGGTGGCGTTCGAAGCCGCGGAACCCACGTTCATGACGTTGTTGACCTTCAGCGAACCGGGAATCAAAGCCATGATCGAAAAGGACATCGACCGAGAAAAGGTGAGGGTTAAAAAAGAGAAACAACACCCGAACGTCCAACACGCGATGAGACGACCTCGGGATGCCATCTACCCAGCGATGACACCCAAAACTTGCCAAAACCATTGCCAAAAAAACTGACACTAAAAACCATCTCATCACCCAACAGTCCGCCGCGAAACTCATCGGCCTTCTAGGCGGTCGCTTGGAGTCCTACCACGTCACCACGACTGGCGAATCTAACGTGGTTATCGTGTACCGGTTTCCCAAAAACCACGACGTGCAGACGTTGGTGTACTCGTTGATGGCGTCGGGGGCGTACAAAAACCAAACGACGACAAAGTTGATGCGGTGGTCGGACGCCGCCATGTCGCTGCGCGCGTCGCGGAACCTGTTCGCCAAAGGAGGCGTGAGCTGCAAGATCGAGTGAGTGTGGGAAAGGAGACGTGGAGAAGGGGATGACAGGGAAGGAGGTTGATTTTAGGGGGAAGCAATGGGGTGTCCTCGGTGGGCGCGGAGTGTAAAAAGATACCGACATACATCGATTGAAACGTGCACACGTGACTGTTTGCTGCACTCTGCCAGATGTCAAACTCGTCTTCTTTCAGCTCGTCGTCCCCAAGAAAACACGTCAGCTCTTCTCTCATTCAGATCGGATAACCGTGTCTCTGCCCTCGCGCCGTCTCCGCACTCACGGCGCGCCTTCCGCGCCTAAGGGACATCAGTATGTCCACCACCACTCGCGTCGGTCCGGCGCTGGTGCGCGCGATGAGCGGCTGCGCGTCTTCCTCCGCGCAACCCGCCGCGTGCGGGATGCACACCTCACGGTGGCACACCCGCGGTTTGCCAAAACACAACGTTCGGTTGATGAAGTCTCCCATCGCCGCGTCTCACCGAGGCGTTTGTTTGACCCGATGGCCCGTGGCCGCCACTGGGACGCGCCGCCCAAGCGCGTTCCGCACGTACGGCGCCGCACCCGGGGGCGAAGCAGGTTCCGTGGATGACAGCTTTGACCACGAAGACGGAGGCGCGCGGGATTTCTTTGCCGAGTTGAAATGGCTCCCTCCCCTGGACCCTTCGAAGGACGTGGAACTAGTTGACACGACACAGAACCCTACGACAATGGTCATGCCCGTGTTCCCCCTGGGAAGCACCGCGTACATGCCCCACAGTGATCACGTTTTAAACATCTTCGAACCAAGATACCGTTCGATGTACAGCGACATCCTGTTCAACGGTTCGCGGCGGTTCGTGGTGCCTGTGTCGCACCCCACCACGGGCGAGCTCGCCGCCGTGGCGCCAGTGTTCTACTTGGAGGACCTGAAAGAGGTTTCCGAGCAAACCGCGGACGCGGTGAAGTACGTGTGTTCGCACAAAGTCATCGGGCGGGTCCGCATCACGCGAACCCTGAACGACAAAGTCTGGGCGGACAGAAGCACGTACCTGAAAGCGGTGGTAACGCCTTTGGAGGACGTGGACGACGACGAGGACTTGAGCACTAAAGAACAACTGCTAAAGGAACGGTTCGTGTCCATCATCGCCAAGCAAACGAAACTGGGCGAACCCGTGCGGTTCACCGAGAACTTAGTCGATACCCTCTCCGCGGAGCGCGGCGAGGACGGGTTGTGGAGGCTCGCCGGGTTGTGGCAGTCGCTTTTGCAAAACCGCCTCAGCGCTAAGGAAAGCGAGTTGTCAAACGACATCCAGGTTCTCCTGCGAAACTACCTCACGAAGCAAGGCAAGGACATGCAATCCAAGGTCACGGTACAGTTCGACAAGCTGCCTCAAGAAATCAGGAACGAATTCACCAGGCTGCAGCAGACGTTCCGCGAGGAAACCCTGGCGATGGTTGGGCAGACCATTTACCCGTTCACGCTCCTGGTGCAGTGCGACTCGCACGCCGAAAGACTGAACGTGTTCGGGTCGATGCTGGAGGAGGAGGAGAAAAGGTTACAAGCCAAGGTGGCGCTGCAAAGTTTGTTCAACACGAACAGGGGGGACTCGAGCGCGGGGGAGGACGGGGACAAACCGGCGTCGGAGGAAGCTTGAGTAGATGCGACTGATTTTGGGAACACAGCACGGTCTGACAGTTGTTGATTGATTGAACGGTAGGTTGATTGATTCATTTGATGTCGCGATGATTCGTTCCGGAAACCTAGTCTGCTGATTGCCTGAAACAACCGTCCGTCACCCCCGCGTCATCCCTTGTATCGCGTAGCTCACTCGCGTGACTTTTTTCTTCACCCGGATTGCGCAAATGGTCACCACGCCGATATCCCCCACGTCCCCCACGTGCGTCCCCCCGCACGGACACCCTTCCGTGTCGTTCAAAATCACCACCACCCGGGGATGCGAAACGGGGTCCACAAACGACGGCAGAAATCCGCCGCACGCTTTTCTCGCGTCGTCGTACGCCATGATTTTTGTGCAAGTTTTTCCCCCACTCTCCACCAGCCGTTTCATCTCCGCATTCAACACCTCCACCAACTCGTCCGTATCCGTAACCTTCCCGTCGTACTCCACGTACGCCTGGTCCACGGAGTGCAGTCCTTTCGCCGGGCGCAAAACACGGGACGGGTACCCCACGTTACCTGATTGGAAAAAACAAAGTGTCAGTCTTGCTTGGGCAATCAAATCAGTCGGCGGAATGTGGTAAATGGGAAAGTTCCTTACCCATGGCGACGTCCAGCAAGTGCCCGGCGCTGTGTATCCGCGCGTGTAGCATTCTTTTTTCTTGGTCGATCGTCACGGTCACGGTGTCGCCTGGTTTGAATTGATTGTTCAAATCTCCCTTCTTTGACTCTGCTGTGGTTTCTTCTCCAGGAATCCCGAACACGCCCACGTGCCGCACCACGCCGTCTTTCCCGGCGACGACCCGCTGCAGGGAAAAACTCGTCTCGGATGAGGCACACACAACTTTGCCCACATCCGAGGGCTGGCCGCCTCCCACAGGGTACGCCACGGTTTTGTCCAGCACGACGGCGTATTGTTTGGTGTTCGTTGGTGGCGCTGTATCCGGGGAATCAATCAACTCCACGGACAAAACCCGGGACTCGCACTCGAACCGGAAGGTATCGCCGAAATACAGCAGCTCGGTGGGAGTGGCCATCGTTTCGATTGCCGTCGCTCGCGTAAATTGGGAGGGAAGACCACGCGTGAGCTTCGGGGACACGCGTTTGACAAGCGGCCGACCTCCCGTGACACACGAAATCCGCGCGAAAACGAACGTCGTGGAAGCGCACCTAGGACGACGCCACTGGGAGTGTCTAGACGGGTGGAGGTAAGGTTGTACCACACACGCGGGGTTGCAAAGTGCTGGGGACGTGCGAGCGCGCTTTTATGACACTTTTTCTCCGAGATCTTGTAAAAAAAGAGTGTCAGTCTTGTATGGGCAAACAGTGTTGGAATTTAGGAAATGCACACGTCCCAACAACACGACCCACAAATATCTTTTACGCCGGCACCTTCCCTTTTGAAGCAGAACGTGCTCGTGCGCGCCCGACGGGTACGCGCGCCCGCTACGGATGAGCTACAATGGGCCACCGGGATGGACACCTCCCCCCCCGCCTTACGGCCAGAACATGCCTAACATGCCTCCGCAGGTACGCACGGAACGCCTCGTCGTGTTCGGGTTTTTTCGCAATCGCAATTGCAGATCTTCCTCGGTGGACACGCGCGCTCCGGATGTGTTTTAGAGTTCACGCGCGTGTGAGCTTGCCGCGGATGGATGCATCGCGCACCGTGTTTACCGAAACGAAGCGCGACGGTTTGTCACACGCATTGCCGCCTTCCCCGTCCCGTACCCCGCGTGACCCGTACCGGACTCACTCTCCTCCCACCACCTCACTCTCCTCCCACTCACACTCCTCCCACCACCTTCCCTTTTCCTTTTCCCAGGGAGGGTATCACCCGAGCATGGGGTACTACAACGCCCCGAACATGGTCCCGGCCGGGCCGATGAGCGTCGAGGCGATGATGTATGGGATGAACGGCGTTTCTCCCGGCGCAGTAAACGGCGCCGGGTACGTGGATTACGAGCAGATGTACAGGGAGCTGCAACTCCGGAATTACCAACAACAGCAACACGCGATGGCGCGAGGTCTGCAACACCACCAGCAACACCAACCGCCGCTTCCCCCGCCGGGTGCGCGCGCGACGACGAGAGCCGGCCCTGGGGCCCAAACCTCACCGGGCCAAGGGCACAACCAAGACGGTTCCATTCCGCACCTGCCTTTAACGCAAGAGGCGCTTTACCAGTACCAGCAAATGCAGATGCGTCTCGGCGGGTACCACGACGATTTGGCGGGTGGCGGGATGGGAACTTGGGAAGAGGGTGAGGAGGAGGACGGGAGCATCGCGACGGACGGGTCCAAGCAAAGCGTGGCGCGGCGGCGGCACGCGCGACGACGCCGGCAACTCGCCAGACTAGCGCAGGACAAGGCGGAGTGGGAACAAAGGTCGCGGCAAATGGAAGCGGCGCTTCTGGAAAAGGGAAAAGGAAGCGTGTTGGGCGGCGGCGGCGATGGCGCGGCGGATGAGTCGGAGCTTTCGCCCGCGCTGTTTGCGGATTTTCGGAAAGCCCTGGCGCACGCGCTTCTTATCACCGAAGAAGCGCTTGAACAGGAGAGCCTGTCCCCGAACTCGGACGTGGACGGGGACGGGGACCCCGAACGGCGCACGCACGGGTCGGACGAGCTCGCCAGTCGTTTGATTGACGAGTTGAGGGACATAGAAAGCAGCGAGGGTGGCACGGGGGGGCGGGTTAGTTTGGACGACGGGTACGGCGAAAACAGTAGTGAAACGAACAACGGTCCTCCTCGCCGGTCGCGTTCGTCCTTCGAGCGACGCCGAGCGTCCTTCCTGTCCAGCGACGCGCCCGCCGTGCGGTCGGTTTCGTTCCAGAACTTCCTAGGGTCATTCACCCGGGACGCGGAGAGTGGGTTCATGAGCAGCACAAGCGCTAAGTCCGCGTTCGACGACAGAGTGGTGGGCATGGAAGCCGTCGTCGCGCTGGAGCACGGGTTACTGAAAGCGCAAGCCAGCGGGATATTCTCGCGAGGCGAGCTTCTTATTACCGCCGTGAGCACGAAGGACATGTTGACTTGCTACGCGGGTGGCGGGTGCGTTGACGTGCTCGGGGCTACGTCCTTGGATTTACTGCACACCTCATTGCTGGACGGCATTCACGTCGAGGACGTGAGGAACCTGGTTTTCGCGTTCCACCTGTTCCCTACTATTTTGCCCGAAGTGATCAACACCGCGGCGAGGCGCACCAGGCAAGCGGGGGACGACACCGAAAGTGGGATGGAGAAGGACCGACGGTGGGACAAGGAACGCGCCAAGGTGCGCGCGAACGCCGAGGCGACCGACGCGGATGGCATGCTGCCCCTCCCGGACGCCGCGCATTTACTGCCGCACGGATATCTGCGAAGAAGGTTGGCGGACGGCAGCGGCGGTTTCGTGGCGGTGGAACGCCTCGGCGGGATGATCATCTCGCACGACACCGCCGCGGTTGTGCGGGAGGAGGACGCGCGGAAACAAAGCGCGGCGGCGGAAGAGTCTGGTTTGTTTGGCGCTCCGAACGACGGGGAGGCGGAGGCGGATGACGAAAACAAGGACGATACTCCGCCGGAACCGCGCACGCACGCGTTGTCGTCGTTGGAGCGTTTGCCCAAACGCACGGACCAGGTTCGCGCGCGCGAGCTGGAGCTAAGAGACGCCGGTATCTCCGCCCTTGGTCCGCGAAAGTCCTGCGACGGCGGACAGACGCAATCGGAACGAACACGCAAACCCGCGCGGCCGTTTTCCCTGGACGAAACGTCAACCACGCCTTCCTCGGTACCGCGCGGCGGCTTAGCGGACATCTCGGAGACGAAAAAGAGCCAGTTCGCGTCGACGACCGCGACGCGGTCGTTCGCGCCCGCCACGGAGCGCCCGTTTCCCGGGTCGGGACGGTACTTGCGCCGCGACGAAAACGCGGTGAGCGCCTCTGGGTCCACGAATTCCTCCGCCTCGGGAGACCACTCCACAATGAACAAGTACCACCCCTCCAACAAAGTGGACGCGAAGCCGGAGCACCAGGCCGCCTGCCGCTCCGCGGTCTCCGCGCCTTCCAGCCGCGGGCTTTCGGGGGAACAAACCCTGTCCCCCGCCGCGAGCTCGTTCGTCGCGGCGTCGGCGGCGAGCGCGTCCGCCGGAGCGCGCCAACCGCCGCCGCCGCCGGGGGCGCCGCCCTCCAGTACCGTGCAGGCGGCGGCGCGGGTGCGTTTGGAGCGGGATCTCGCTAAGGACGCGAAGGACTCGAATGAGTCAAAACCGGTTGGCACGAGTATACGCACCGACGAACCAGAAAAAGACCTTTCCTCGATGAAAGCCACCACCGCGGACGGCGTGGTGCTGAACAAGTACCACCCTTCCAAAAAAGTGACCTTGGTTCCCGGCGCGGCGCACCGAGACCGCGTGCGGCCGTTCGGACGGTTGAAATCCGACGACAGCCGAACCACGGAGGCGGAGCTCTCGTCCTTGGTCGCGCACTGCGTACGGCACACGGAAAAGGCGTACGTCCCGCGGTCCGGGAACGTGGGGGGCGGCGCTGATTTGGCCAACGGAACAATCGCGGAGGAGCTGCCGGAGGGAATCAAGGACGTGTTGCGGCGGCTCACGGGGGAGACGTTTTCGGAACACACCATCTTAGTAACAATCGAACGCGTCAGGGGAATAGGCGGCAACGCGGGGAGCGAAGCGCGGCACAACGCGCAGATGATGGTGGTTTCCAAACTCCTAAACGACCTCGCCACGCGGCGGCACAAAGCCATGTCCACCGCCGCGGCGGCGTGACGGGAGAAACGGGAACATAAATGCAACGCATACTGTTACGTAAATTGCATCGGTTTTTCGTTTTCATCTCGCCTTCGTGGAACTACTTCACTCACATCCGCGTTCACTTCAGGTGGAATAAGTCCTATTTCCCACACTTCACTCACATCCCCGGCAAATCGAGGTCTCCGTTTCCCCATTCATCTTCGGACACGCCGCTTCGCGATCGTTCCAGCGGGGACGGGGATTGCGGCGACACGGGGGAGTCGTGTCGAGTACCCGCTTGTAGGGGCAACAGCGACCCGTGGTCGAACGCGTCCTGGCCCGATAAAAGCCGAAAAAGTCAGTCTCGTCGTATGGGCAATCAGTCGTCGGAATGTGGTGATATGTGGTGATTGGGAAAGGCCGTACCTTTTTCTTTTCGTCGCCGCCGGCCGCGCCGGCGTCCCGTTCCCGCTCCGCCACCCGAAGTTTCTCCGATGAATACAAGAAAGCGTCAGTCCCGTATGGGCAAACAGTTGTAGGATTCAGGATTTGGGAGACTTACCTGCCCCCAACTCCTCGCGTCGTCCTCCAAATACAGGTCACCGCACACGTGCGCCATGTGCCGCAGACACTCCACGTCGTTTGGGTGTTCGTTGTGAATAGTGAGGTACCCAGCAAGCGCGGCTTCCGAGTCGCCGGATTTGCGAAGACACGACGCGGCGGCGAGGCGCCACTTTATTCGGTGCGTCTTTCTGGTTTCCGCGAGCGCGGCTCGGGTAAAAAACGCCCGCGCCTTTTCGAACCTCTCACTGCGGGCGTGGTGGCTCCCGAGCCAAACGCACGCGTCCACGTCGTTGGGACACACGGTGTGCGCTTCGTTGTAAAACGCGGACGCTTTCTGGTCATCCCCCAGTTTGGCCGCGCAGTTTCCCAGCCTGCGTAAAACGCCGCAATCGTTTGAAACGCGCGCGCGCACTTTTTCGAAAAACCGCGCGGCGCCCCGCGCGTCCCCTAACGCGTCGTGCAGGTCCCCGAGCTGATACAGCGCTTCCACGTGCAGTCCCGCGGCGTTTGCGTTGCTGGCGCTGTTTCCCGCGTGTGCATCTTCGGGCACCATCAAAAGAACCTTACTGAAATTGCCAATCGCGTCGCGGACGTTTTGAAGGCGCTTGTTCGCGAGACCGAGGTTGAACTCCGCCTGATGCCAATAAAAGAAAGTGTCAGTCGCGTAGGGGCAAACAGTGTGTCAGGATTTGGGAATAAAATACGCACCTGGACGCAGGTTTCGTCAACCCGCAGCGCGGCGTCGAAACACGCCATCGCGTTTTGAAGACTGGCGTCGTCGCCCATCTTCATGAACACGCACCCTTTGTTGACCAGCGCGTTTGGGTCGTGCGGGTCGTGAACAACACCAAGCTCCGCGAACCGAAGCGCCTCAGGCAGGTTGTCTTCGTGAAGAAGCATGAACGAAATATTCACCGACGCGTCGGCGACGGCGAGTTGGTTTTCCAGGGTTTGGAAGCTTCGCAAACTTTTCCTGCCGTCTTGCGATTAACAAAAGAAAGTGTCAGTCTTGTAAGGCCGCGTGTATATCCGGGATTGGAAAGGGGTCCGACGGAGTGTGGTCCGAACTTTCCGACTGTACTCCATACAGTGCGGGAAGCAGGGAGGCGGGATTTTGGAAACGCCCAAGGCCGTACCTTCGAAGCGGCCTTGGTTGGTTTTCGTGGACAGGTACCCAAGCGCCTTCTGCATTTCAAGCTTGTTGGCCAAGGACTTGTACCCGAACGCGCGCATTTCGCGCGCCAACTCCTCCCATCCCAGCTCCGGGGTCGAGGCGATCTCCGGGCCGATCAACATCGCGGCGTCGATGATCACGCCCCGCGCGTTTTTGCGGCGAACGGCGGTCTCCGCGGTGAGCAAATCAGACCGGGCGTTGTTACGTTTCGGTTTTGGGTTCGCGTCCCCACCGTTCGCGTCGCCGTCCTTCCCGTCCCCGACTATTTCCTGGTACCCGTCGTCCCCAGCGATCCCGGATACACCCCGGGCCCCCACCCCGGCCGGCACATCCTCCTCGTCCTCTCCGTCGTCGCTCTCAAACGCCCGCAACCGCAACAGCCCGGTGAACGCGTTTCGCATCGCGGGTGCGTCGCCGAGCGCGAAGTGGCACACGACTAAATTGAAGCGCGTCGCGACGTCGGGTGTTTTTTTCGCATCGTGACTGTTTACCCCTGCCGAGAAATTGCGCAAATCCACCACATCTTCGAACGTGCTGGCGGCGTCTACGTACTGCCCCATACGCGCGAACGCGCACGCGATGTTCGCTGTGATTTTCCCGCGAAGTTGTTTGTTCCGCGCGCCGACTTGATCAAGCGCCACGCGGTAGCTTTTGATCGCGCGCACAAAGTCTTTTGCGTTTTGCCAGAAAAGTGTCAGTATTGTATGGACAAACAGTCGGCGGGATTTGGGAAAGTAGACCGGATTATGAATAAAACTCAACACCTTTCCTCGCAATGCAAGACGTACCTTTCTGTTGGTAATGCACATTCCCAGAGTTCACCCGGACGTTCGCGGCGTGTTTCGGAAACCTGGACCCTCCCCCCCCGGGGTCGCTGCCGTCGTTTTTTTTGCGACCCAGGCTGGTGATGTCGTTGTACGTCGCCAGCGCCTCTTCGGTGGCGCCGTTTGTTTTCGCCAGCCGGTTCGCCAAGTTCAAAGTCACCGCGAACGTAAGCTCCGGGTTTTGCGCGTCCCGCAACCCGTGTTCGTCCCTCAACTTGGTTAGCTTTTTCTCCTCCTTGACGCAAAGGCGCGCGTTTTCAAGCGCGCCAGCGTTGTCCCCTTTCACGCCCAGCAACGCGCTCGTCTCGAACAGCGAGTTCACCGCGGCTTCCATGCGCCGACACCGCTCCTCGGGGTCGTCAACGCCGCGCTTCGCGGACGACGGTACAATCGAACCCCGAGGGCCACTCCCCGTGCCTCCCCGTGTGCCGTACCCCGCGGCTTTCGTGGATGCCGTGCCAGGTCGCGTCGCCGTACCCGGCTTCACACCCATCGCAGAACTCAACGCCCTCGCGGTGACCTGCGGCTTCGCCGCGGTTCCGCCTCGCGCGCCGAGCGCGCCGAGCGAAGGCGCGGCACCGCCGAGGTCGAACTCGTCGTCATCACGACCGGGCTGCGAGGGGTTGGGGGAGGGGAAGGTAGGTACTAGGGTTAGGGCTTAGGGCTTACTAAGCGGGAGCGGGAGATGCTGGGGACGGGAGACGGGAGACGGGGCACTGCAGAGGAGCACTGGACATGAGCACTGGACAGGAGCACTGGGACGGAAACACGGGAAACGGAAACGGCGAGCGAGATTGAGGAACGATGTCCCTCTCGGTGGAGCCGCGACGGGGGCGGAAAGGTGACGGCGCGGGGAAGGATGCTGACGTACTCGCGCTCGCGCTGATGAAGTGCCGCCGTACCCTCCGAACTCGTCGTCGTCCGCCATCGCGCGCGGGACGTCTGCGGGGTACCCGCTTTCGGCGGAACCGTCGGTCCGAACGATGAACGTTTTCGCCAACGGGTCAACGTCGTCCAAAAACGCCAAAAGAAAAAAGAAAGAGAAAGAGTTCGAAGAAACTGCTTGAGTTGTCTTGAGGGTGTCTCGTATTACTGTGACTCCTATTTGCGACGTGTTTTTTATCTCGGTATGTCCGATGTAGTAAGCTATGGGTTCACCTAGTGTGGCCGAGATCCCTGATGTTAACCCAGATCAGAGGGGCCTGCTAGTTTGAACGTCATTAGTTTACTTGTCCGCCTTGAACTGAACCTTGGTGATCTTGCCGAGCATGACCGCGGTGTTGCCGTCGAGGAACGCGATGCGGGCGAGGCCGTCGCACGCCTTGAAGTGGTCAACCACGAAAGGGTGCTGGGGCTCGAAGACCGCTTCCGCGACTTCGTTGGACTTGAGCGCCATGGGGGACTCGAGCTTCTTGCCACCGGTTTCCTTGCCAACCTTGAAGATGAGCTCGGTCATCTTGCACGCGGAGCGGCCGCAGCGCACGAACGCGACGGGGGAGTAGCCGGGCTTGAGCTGGCCGGGGACGTCGAGGACCTGGATCTGGGCGTTGAAGTTCTGGCACGCCTTGAGGGTGGTGTCCTTCTTGTAGATCATCACGTCACCGGTGCGGGGCATGTTGCCCTTGTCCAGACCCTTGATGTTCATGCCGACGTTGTCACCGGGGTGCGCGGCGTCGACGCGCTTGTGGTGCATCTCCACGGTGAACACCTTGCCGGTGCAGGGGTTGGAGACGGTGTGCGTGGGGATGAACACCACGTCCTCACCGGGGCGGACGGAACCTTGCTCGACGCGGCCCGCGAGGACGTCACCGACACCCTTGATCTTGTACACGCCAGAGATGGGGAGGCGCATGTCCGCGTCGGGCTTGCGTTCGGGCTTGGACACCATGTTGTTGAGGACGTCGAGGAGGCAGTCGATGTGGAACTTGTCACCCTTGAGGTTGTAGTCGATGACGTCGATACCGGACCACCAGCCCATGTTGGGGGACTTGGTGATGAGGTTGTCACCTTTCCAGCCCGAGATGGGGAGCACGGGGACGCACTTCTCGACGTAGTCCTTCTTCCAGCCAACCTTGATGAGCATGTTCTTCATCTCGTTGCCGATCTCTTCGTAGCGCGCCTGCTTGTAGCCGGCGGTGTCGCAATCCATCTTGTTGATGCCGACAATGAGCTGCTTGACACCGAGAAGGTTGATGAGACGCGCGTGCTGGCGGGTCTGGCCTTGGACTTCACCCGCTTTGTGGTTACCCTTTTGGATGGCGGTGGTGAAGTTACCGTCGGCGGGGACCATGAGGAGGGCGACGTCCGCTTGCGCGGCGCCGGAGATCATGTTCTTGATGAAATCGCGGTGACCGGGGGCGTCGATGATGGTGTAGTGCCAGTTGGCGGTGAAGAACTCCTTGGTGGTGCAGGAGATGGTGACACCACGCTCGCGCTCTTCCTTTTGGCGGTCCATGTAGAACGCGAAGGCGAAGGAGGATTTGCCGAGCGCATCGGCTTCCGCCCTGAGCTTTTCGATCTCGCGCTCGGGGATGCCTCCGAGTTCGAAGATGAGGCGACCGGTGGTGGTGGATTTACCAGAGTCGACGTGACCGCAGATCACGATGGAGAGATGCTCCTTGCCGTCGGTAGCGGAAGCCATTTTGTCTGCGAACGGTGAACGAGAATCGAGAATTTAGCATCTTTTGTCAGCAAAAAGGAAACGGGGGACAATGAATGAGATCGTGTGTGTCGTGACCCAATCCAAAGGTGGACCCCGCAGCACACGCGTTCGCGCCATTCGCCACCCACGCCGCACTCGCCAAATCGCCACGCCCACACGACGTGAGATGCACACGCAAACGTGGTGGTGATTCACCAGGCGCGTGGCGAACCGGACGCGGCCCAGATCGCTGGGTTGCGGCGGCGGAAAAGACAAGACGGTTCGGTGATCATCGGCCGCCGGTTTCGGGAAAAATCGACGCGCGCGCGGTCGAGACGCCAATTGCGTCGCGAAGGTTGGGGTTGCATTCTCAAAGCGCGTGGGCAGGTGACCACCGAAAGCAGCGGCGAATGAAACGGAACGGCGGGCGGCAAGCAACGCACCTTGTAGGGTGGGAAAGTGAAGTTGTGCGGGAAAAAGTAATCGTGCGCCTGCGGAGCGAGAGTTTTTTTTGCCGCAGCCGCCGATTCCATTTTCGGGATTGGAAGGCAGTCATGAGACCAACACTTTTAGCCTTCCGAGCCAGCGCCATTCCAGCTCAGTTTCTCGACGGAAATGAATCTTCACAGTGGTTGTAACTCCTTTTTCGGAAACCAGGTGCCCGTCAACACCCCGCTGCGTCTTCACTTGCGGAGCCGCGTCGCACTAGGTGACGCGTGGGGTGACTCGCGACACGGAATAACGACACGCGTTTGAACGGAATGGTGTCCGCGTAGGGGGTTGCGGTTAGGTTTGATCGATAGAGGAGACGTGGGGGGCACGGATTGTGGCGTCCTATTTGTTGTGAGTCGGCGCTTCCGCGTCGTCCATCATGGGGCTCGGGCCTAGCAAGTGCTGTAAGCCCAAGAGGGAGGGTGAGAAGACCCCGCTGACGGATGTGGAGCGGGGTGGTTCTGGGCCGAAGCCGGTTTTCTCGGGACGAAGGAACGACGGGAGACTGGGGACGGCGGGCGGGGACTCGAACGGGGGCGGGTCCCCGATCGACCCGGACTCGGGGGTGTTTTACGCCACGCCGGGGTCGAAAATCTCGTCCCGGGAAAGCCACGGACCACCGCGACGACGGGACCGAGACAACAAGAGTCGGGGACGACGTGAACGCGAGGACCGGGGTCGGGTAAGGGACGGTGCTGACAGGGATTTGCAAGGTGCTGACAAGGATTTGCAACCCTCACCACCTGACGGGGGGACGAAACACCACCGTAAGTCACCCAAAAAAGTTGGCGAGGGGACGATTTTGAGATACCACGCCGAGCACCCGGCGCGCGCGCCGTTGCTTGGGTCGTCTTCTGAGTCGGAGTACGACGAATACGGCCACGGTGTCGGGTCGTCGAAAACCTGGATAGGCGTGTGTCCTGCGAAACTGCAACACCGGGTGTGGTGGTGGAGCGTTACTTTCATTTTGTGCTTCATTTTGTGCGCAGGGATGTTTCTCGGGCTGGCGCATTCGTTTTCTCCTGGAAACGGATCGTCGCCGTCGTCGCCTGCCGCAGCCGAGGTGACACCAAACGTGGCGCCGCATGCGCCGCCTTCTACAGCTGCGTCTACAGCTGCAGCCGCTGCATATGCTAATGAAGATGCTTCTGTGTCTGCGGCGGCCGGGGGCGACTCCGTGCGTGACGCGGCGAATTTGGCGGAGGATACAGACGCGCACGAGGATACAGACGCCGTGGCGGAGAGAAAAGCGGTGAACTCAGTGAAGGCGCAGGTGGAGGCGAAACCGGCGAGCTGAAGCACCAGGTTGAGAACTTGGTTCCCGAGCCTGCGCAGGCGAACAGGTGGGAGGCGGAAGAAAGGGCGTTGCGTGACTCGATTGTGACGAACAAGGCTGCGGCGAAGACGCACGCGGCGGAAAAGGCGACGCACAGCGCCTTGAAGGCGACGGCGGCGAAGGCGTCAGAGGTGACGCACACACATAACAAGACTGGTCCACACGAGGGCGAGAAGGAGTCCAAGGCGACAGTGTCGAAGGCGACAGTGTCGAAGGCGTCGGCGCCAAAAGCGTCTTCGGCTCACGAAACGCTCACGAAACGCTCGACGCGAAACGCGGGGACGGGGACGGGGACGCGCGAGCACGCGGCACACGCGTCACCACACGCGTCTGTTGCGGCAAAGACACACGCCGGAGAGCCGCCCAAGGCGGTTCCCCACGCGTCATCAAAAGAATCCCAACAAGCGGTCCCAAGACGCGCCGGCGTACCGAAGGTCGCGAGCGTGATTTTGCGATAGACCATGTAGTAGACACACTCGCGATAGACCATCATTACCATGAAAAAAGTAGACTCGCGTCCCATTACAACGTCCCCGCCGCCTCGACACGGCACTCCCAAAACGGTCCCGTCGTTCCCCCCGTCCCGTCTCCAAATCCTCCACGGTCTCTCGTCCAAAACTCTCGCCCTCCAAAAGCCTCTACTCCACAAGCGTGGGCAGCGGTTCCTTGGGATCCAGGATTTGAATCAGGTTGTGGCGCTTCGCGTTTGCTTTTGCGAGGTCCATCGCGGTGTCGCCGTCGGCGTTCACGGCGGCCTGGTCGACGCCCGCCGCGACGAGCTTCGCCACGGCGTCGGCGCCGCCAACCGTGACCGCGTACATCAGCGCGGTCCACCCGTCGCTGTCCTGGGAGTTCAGGTTGACCTTCTTCTCGATGAGCTGTTGGAAAAAAAGTGATAGGAGAGCAGGGGGAAAAGGTCAATGTCAATGTCAATGTCAATGTCAATGTCAATGTCACGGCGAACACCGAAAAACCACCGACGGACTGAAAATCGCCACGAGGATTTTTTTGGATACGACCCGATCGGGGCGCTGATCGTGCGTGAACAGACGCGAATGGCAAGGCTCGTGAAAACGAGGTAGGAGAGTCGAATAGGAGGTGGGTGGGGGTACTCACGAAGTCGAGCACTGAGCTGTGCTTGTGCACCGCGGCGGTCATGGCGGCGGTGCCGCCGTCCGCGTCTTTCAAGTCCAAAAGCGACGGCCCTCTTCCCATGGCTTTCAGTATCTCGGTGCTGCCGTTCGACGCGGCGATCATGGCGGCGGTTTTGCCGGAGTTCTGGGGATACGGAGTGAGGGTCAGGGAGGGGAGTATTTTGACGGTCAGTTGGGTGTGTTCCCGAGGCCCCGTTTGAAGTAGCGGCCATGGCAGGCACCGCGGATCGACGCCGCGTCGACGAAAAGAAAATCGGGAACGCACTTCTCCATTCGCCTGGATGTTCGCATCCGCGCCCGCGTCCAGGAGCTCCACGACTTTCGCCACGTTCCCGTCCGCGGCCGCGGCCTGGAGCTGCGTCAGGCCGGTGAAGGTGTCGTGATCGTCGATACCCATGGTGAAGAGGGTGTGAGTTGGTGTGTGCACGTGGCAACGAGATCGAGGAGAACTGTCACGCGTGGTGACTCAGCTTTTAGATTCTGTTTATAAAAATCTGCCTCCACCGTCATGCATCCCTTCCGCACGATCAAATATATCTGTCAAAAATCACCGACCGATTACTTTCATAGGTACCATCCCAAATCCACCCCCAGCGGCCCGTCCCAGCGGCCCGTCCCGAGGGCTCATGCGTCGTCCCCAAACCCTGCAGCCTGTTCCCACTTTTCGGAAAAGTCGTCGCTGTACCGTCCCCGTCCCCGGTACGGCGCGCTCGCCGCTCGCGAAGGGACGTTGATTTCCCAAGAAGCTCTTGTTTCCCTACTCAAGCCGCGAACGCGGTTGGACTCCTCCAGCACTCCGCGCGCGCGGTTCGCGTCGAACTGAAACGAACCGGCGGTGGCGGGCCGCGCCGATTGATTGTTGACACGAAACGCATTTGGAGAAATCTTTTCCGTCTCCTCCGCGAAACGGTTCGTCGTGCCTTTGACTCGCCCCGAAGTGTGTCTCAAAGGGGGTGCGTTTTTCGCCGCCATCGCGGCGTGTTTTTTGGTCAACCGCACCACAGGGACAGTATGCAGTCGGCTGTGGGTCACCGCCCCCGCCCCCGAGGTGTTTGACTGGGGGTTTTGGGATCCCGCGACGGCGCCGGTACCGGCGGAGACGCCCCTTGTTCGGCCCGATCGGTTTTGGCGAAACTCCCTCAGCGCGCGCTCCGCGAGTTTCGCCTCGCGAAGCGCCGCCTCCGTTACCTCGCGCGCGGTGCGCTCGAAGGACTCGTCTTGATCTTCATCTCCATTAGCAAGCGCGAGCCTGTCGTCCCCCATGAACCGGGAGTACGGCGAGGACGCGGTTTTCGGGGAAACGCGCGGCGGTTGGTTTCCACTCGGCGAGCGCGACAGCGAGCGTGCGTTTTGAGACCCAGCACTCAGACTGCCTCGGCGCCCGGCCACGGTTTCGCTCACCCGGAGTCGTCCCCCACCCCCTCCCAGGCCTATTCCAGACCGTCTTATGGAGGATTCGCGGCCTTCATGTGCTTTCTTTGTATCGACATCCACTTCAAAAGAAGGGTCCACCAGGTTGGGCGGCGGTTTTTGCGACGACCCAAAAACGACGCCGACTTTGGTTGGCGACGCTTTTGCTTTTGCGTTAATAAACTCGCGCGAACCGACGACGTTGACGTCGCGGTGTCCGAAATCGCCCGCGACCTGCGCCTGCGCGTCCAACGCGCCCATAGCCTCCACGGACGCCCCGTAGGTTGACTTCGCCAGCTGCAGCAGTCTTTTTGCGACGGAATCGGGCAGGCCTTTGACATCCTCGGGCGCCAGGCGATACACCACGAGCCGGGTTTCGTCGTTTTCGTGTTCGCGTTTCCTGATTTTGTTTCCAAGTTTCGCCCGCACCGTAAACGCGTGTCGCCCCGGCGGCTGTGTCATCCCGACTCGTGTCGGAAACGCACTGAAAAGGCACTCCTCCCCAAACACCGCGGGTGACACCAAGTCACCGAGGTGTTCGTCCCGGATGCGTTCCACCAAAACGTGCGCCGCGGCCGCGCCGCCACCCGTGCCTGTTCGCCGGCGAAGCGAGCCGGTCGACGACGTACGCGAGTTCGTGGATGCGCGCAAGTCGGTCGAGTCGCGAACGTCAGCGCCATCCACGACACCGCCACCCCCCGAAGCGTCCACTAAAACCTTGACTTTCGCGAAAACCTCCGCGACCCCTCTGTTGACGAAGAAAACGCCCGCGGCGGTGTCGCCGGCGTTGACCACGCAGTCGCCCTCCTGACAAACCACTCGCGTTAACACGGACGCCAGGGAGTTCAAATCAATGTCCGTGACCTCGGCGTTTGGGAACAACTCCGTGGAACGCAGAAAAACCGCGACTTGCGCATCCACACCCAGGCGCACCGCTTGCACAACGTCATCAAACGCCTGTTTTGAAATTCGCAACAAAGTCGTGTCCGACAAAGCCACGCCGGTACAGGCGCGCGCTTCGCCGGGTTTCGTGTGTTTCACCGCGTCCAAACCAAACAGGTACCCCGTTTGCAGTCGTTTCACGAAGAAACCAGACCCGGGTGGCGCGCCCAACAACTTACTTTCCTGTTCGATCCCGGGCTGACTCAGGAGCTGTTTTTTCTTGTTTTGAAAGAAAGTGAGCTCGTCCTTTTCTTTTTGGGTGAATTTTTCGGCGCCGACAGAACGCCCGCTCGTCGGTTGGAAGCGCGTTTTTCGCGGGTACGTCTCGGGGTTCCACGGGTGTTTAGGAGGAACCAGCGCGGCTAAGCCTTTTTGGTTACTCGCTTTCTGAAACAAACCCAGCTCTCCGGCGACCACCAGAAACGCATAATCAGCGCGTTCGCCTTCGTGAAACGCGATTTCGTTTTTTTCGACCCGCTCGGTTGAACAGCTTTGAAACAACTTTGGGAGAAACCGTTTGGGCAACCCGGACAATCCGGGCATCGACCACACGAGCGCGGCGAGTTCCTTTTCCTGAACCGACCCGGGGTTTTGGTTGGTTCCTTTTCCGGAAAAGGCACCAGGTGCTGGTTGCATATGACGCCCCTCGTAGTACTTGGCGAACGCGGCACCCACGCCGCGACGGTTCGTATCCCTGGAGTACAAAAGCGCGTCGCGCGTGATCGAAAGCGCCCGCGTTGCGCCCAACTTCGAACCTGGAACCCCCGCCTTGGCATCCGCGATTTGTGTCTGGCGCTCCAAAAACGCGTCGCGCCGCGTTTGTTCCAAATCCGCCTCCATTGTAAAAGAAAAGTGTCAGTCTCGTATGGGCAAACAGTGTGTCAGGATTTGGGAAATACAAATACGTACCTCCCGTTGTCGCGCCAACCGTTTTGACGCCATCAACCGAACACCCTCGCTGTACGCCTTGGCCTTGTCCGTGGCGCTCTTTGGAGGTTGGTAAGTGGAAGTCGTTCTTTGCAACGTCGTTTTTTCAGCCGGCGCGCTCGAGGGGGTCGCGACGGTTACGAACGAACGCACGGGCGTCGTCGAAGAAACGTCTCTTCGCGAGTCTTTCGAAGTGAAGGCGTTACTCTTGGGCGGCGCTGATTTGGGCGCCTGTTGCGAATTCGCAAACGCAAAGTTGTCCTCATAAAGTTTCGTCGTCGTCATCGGCGTCGCCGGCGCGGACAGCGCGCTGTCGAGGTCAAGCGCGATGGACGCCGAGAGCGACGACCCCAAGCCGGAACGGTTCTGTGAGTATGACGACCTCATTGAAGTACGCGTGACGTCGAACGATTTGTCCACGTTTGAGCCACCCGGGTGATGATTCGTCGGGGTGGACGCGCGCGACGGCGAGTCGAACGATTTGATCGGTGACACGTATTCGCGCGCGTCGTTTTCAAACCCGTGATACCTTGACCCGTATTCGCTTTCCGAGTCATCAGGTAGCAACGCTTCTCGTCGCAAACGCTCGGCTTCGGCGCGCGCCGCGGCGACCGCGGCTTCCGCGGCGTAAAGCGCGCGCTCCGCCGCCTCCGCGCGAAGCACCGCGGAGCCGTGGGGGTTTTGTGTTTGTTTTTTCGCACTCGACACGTTTCGCGGCGGCGCCCGGTCCGCATCGCTCGCCGCTTCGAAGCTCACTCGTAGCGATCGCGAGGCCGCGGACGACCCGCCCGCGGATGGGTGCCTCGATGATTTGAGCGCTGATTTCGGCGTACCCGCGCGGTTTGAAGTTTGCAACGGAGACCGGGAAATCGGCGTCGAAAACGCGCTCCCCGGCGAAGGACTTGACGCGAAGGACTTGGCGGACGCCGGTCGGAAGGAGCTCGCCGAGTTAGGTCTCGACCGCGCCGGCGACGTCCGGGCGCTAGTCAACGCGCGTTGCTGGTCCACAGACATACGCGCGTGGTCCAGGCGCTCGTAAAACTTTTCCTCCCCGGGAAACATCATCTCTCGGTTGCGCGCGACCCGCTGTTGTCGCAACCGTGCCGCGGATGCCGCGGATTCAGCCAAAGACATCTCAAGCGTTAGCTTCACTTTCAGACGCTGAGCCGCGGCGCGCGCGGCGCGTTCGGCGCTCGTCGCCTTTTGCGCCGATGACGGCTTTTGAGATTTCGGAGAGCGCGTTTCGTCCGACCGAAGCGACTGCGTTTCAGTCACCCGCGTTTCAGTCACCGCGCTGGGCAAAACGTTGGCGGTCGAACTCGGCGCTGATTTCGTTCGCGGCGGCGCTTTTGGTTGTTCGTGCTCCAGGTCGTACCTTCGCGGCGGCGCTTTCGTTGCGACTCGCTTCGGCGCCTGTAAGGTTTGAGGAGTTATTAACTCGTCACCTCCAATGTTCAGTGCGTGCATCGTGGTATTTGATTTCCCAATCGCGACGCTTCTCGTGGAATTTCGTTTCGCGTCCGATATTTGCCTCACTCGTTCCCGCGCCGCCCTTCCTCGCTGCACCCTCTGTAACCGCACCGCCGCCGCGTGCTCCACGTCCGGTGAGTGCCGCGTTTCTCGCGGCGGCGACCGCCGTTGCGCCGACGACGTTCTTTCTTTTTCCAGGCTTTGTTTCCGTGCCGAGCTTTGCGTCGGGGTCACGTTTACGGGAGGGTTCGCTATGTGCGGTACTTGACGCTGCTTTGGCGAGTCCTCAGCACGTTTCGCAAAAGGCATCAGTCGTCGCGCAGACGTCTTGGTATCAGGCGACGCCGCGCTCGTCGCTCGCGCCGGCGACGCCCCAGAACTCGTCAGCCTCGAGTTAGGAACACTCGGAGACCGAGACTCCGCGACCTTAGGGGGAGCCCCCTTGGTGGTCACCACTGACTCCTCCGCTACGGTCGCGGTCGCAAGCATGCGCCTGGCGTTCGCCAAAACCTTCCGGGCCTCGTCCGCGGCGCGTCGCGCCACGCTGGGAGAACACTCACGCGCCGCACGCATCGTGTTTACGTGCATCGTCGCCTCCGACGCCAGCTTCAGCAAAACAACGCGCTCGCGCTCGTCCACGGCGAACGCGAACCTCTCCTTGAGTGTCTGCGCCCTGGTTTCCGCCGCAGCAAGCTCCGCGTCACCGTGCGCGTCTCGTCCTATCCTCGGCGCGTCCCCCGACGTCGAGGCCATCCTCGGCGCGTCGCCCGACGTCGAGGCGAGCACAATGGGCGCATTTGAATTGTCACACTCTTCTAAACGAAAATGGAAAACGCCAGGCTGAAGTCGTTTTTTTTTCAAGTTGATGAGTCTTGTTCTTGCGCGTGAGGAAGGCGGTGTGGTTATGGTTATTAGTCTTCATAAAAAAGTCACGCGCTGCTATTTACCTTCAACTTTTCCCTCACCCTCCACTTCGCGTAGTCGTCCGCCACCGTGGCGTTGATGCTTCCCTGCAGGTTCGCGATGACGGTGTCGTTGATTAAATTCACCGCGTCGTCGAAGCCGGGCAGCATGGCGACCATCTCGTTCACGTCCGCGGACAGGTTCACGGTGAGTTTCCCGAGCACTTTCCGCCCGCCCCGCGTCCCCGCTCCTCTCGCCGGTTTCAACGCCCCGTCCATTGAGAGCCACACCTTGCCTTGCACCCCCAGCTCTTTGGGGAGGCCTTCTATTGTTAAATCCGTGCTGCTTAACCGCAGCGAGCCATCAATGGGCTCCAGCCGCAACGTCGTGAACACCGTGGCTTTCCACTGCATGAACGTAAACGGCAGCAACTGCACGCGCCACGTCGTGTCGTCGATCTTTTCGCGCCTGGAGCGGTCCGGGAACGTCACGTCGATGATCCGCTCGCCGTCGCTGATGTAGCTTACGAAGTCAAACACGGAATCCTCGTCCTTGATCGTCAGGGTCATGGAACGCGACGACCGCCACGCTTTCTTCACGTCGCACGTGGTGATGTGTGGCGAAACGCGCGCGCGGCGCGAGGAAACGGGGTTAGGCTTCTGCGCGGCCAGCGCGCGTGTGGAACGCCCGCCGAGGAAGGAACTGGGACGCCCCAACCGCGCGGGGGGGGGGGGGCGCACCGAGGCGAGCAGCTCGTGGTGGCCATGGGGAGTGAGCAGCAGCCGAGAAAACGAAAGCCTGAAAACAAGCCAACGAAGCAGCTCTGACGCGCAGCGACGAAGATCTACACTGCAGTCTGAAGAGACGAGAGAGAGTGCGTTTTTCCGTGAAACAGGGGATCATCTCGTATAAGTATGAATCGCTTGACAACGGAGTCTCTCACCCATCTCCCACCCCCCACCCAAACGCGGCGTAACTACCTCCAAGCGGACACACACCGGACCTACCCTCGAATCGCGCTGTAATACAGCTCGATGTAATCAAGCGCGGGTCGGTTCCAGGACCAGTCTTGTCGCATTATTCGTTCTTGGAACTGTCGGAACCAGGCGGGGTCGTTGTAGTACGTGTCTAACCCCCTGTCCAGGGCGTACTCCAGCCCCCCAGTGTCCGTGCCTTCAAAGGAAAACCCGTTCGTGGCGTCACCAGATACGCGCCAATCGCTGCTGCCGTCCACTTCCCACGCGGCTCGGTCTTTTTCGGTATCCACGTCGAAGATGGTGTCGCGCAAACCGCCCGTCGCGCGCACCACCGGCACTGAGATGGTAAAAAGAAAGTGTCAGTCTCGTATGGGCAATCAGTCGGCGGAATGTGTTGGGTGGGAAATACTTACCGGCGCCGTACCGCATGCTGATCATCTGCGTCAACCCACAGGGTTCGAACATGCTCGGCACGAGCACGAAATCCGCGGCGGCGTACACCAGGTGCGACAGGGGTTCGTCGAACGCGAACGCGAACGCGGCGTTCGGTCCGCCGATCGCGTTCGCCATGGCTTGGAAATCGCCCTGGACTTTCGGGTCGGGCGCGCTGCCCAACAGCACGAACTGCGCGCCTCGTTTCAGGGAGTGGTGAATGGAGTGTTTGATCAGATCGAGACCTTTCTGGCCGGTGAGCCGGGACACCACGGCGACCATGGGCTGGTCGCTTCCCCAGGTCAAACCGAATCTTTGCTGGATTTCCTCCCTCGCGCGCCGCTTGCCGTCCAGGTGGTTCTCCGCGGTGTAGTTCATCGGGAGGAACTGATCCGTGCCAGGGTCCCAGATCTCGGAGTCGATGCCGTTGCGCACGCCGTGGAACTTGTGCAGGTTGTCCCTGACCGCGGCGTGCCCGCTGACTTCCCCCGCGTAGGAAGGGGACACCGTGGTGGTGAGCTGCGCGTGGTGACACGCTTCGCCGATTTTCATTTGCCCGTAGTTCATGTTGTGAATGGTGAACACCACTTTGGGTTTCCACAACCCGTTGTGGTGGTAGTTCTGCCAGTACGACGCCGCGACCGTCGCGGTTGACCAGTCGTGGCAGTGCAGAATGTCAGGCTGCCGGTTGGTTTGCAGTAAAAACTCAAGCGCGGCGTTGCAGAAAAAGTCAAACCGCACGCCGTCGTCGTTCCGGCCGTACACGGAGTCGCAGTTGAACATCCCGTTCCCCGGTTCCACGAAGAAAACCGTGATCGCCTCAACGACGTGCTTCGTCACGACGATCCGCGTACCGAGCGCCTCAAACTCAACCTCAAACTCCATGTTCCCCAACATGGGGCTCGCGTTGAAGAACTGGTACTTGGGCAAAATAACCTCCACCAGGTTGCCCTCGTCCTGGATCGCCCGTGCCAGCGCGGTGACCACGTCCCCAAGCCCGCCGACCTTGGCGATGGGCGCCATTTCAACTGTGATTGTGAAGGAAAAGTGTCAGTCTTTCGGACCGCGTTTATTACCTAATTACGGGCGGACAATCGGCAAACAGTGTGCCTGGATTTGGGAAACGCGCATCACGTACCCGCGATGTGGCACACGTGCAGCGGCGGCTTTTCCGTGGTGCTGTCTTCCACCGGGAAGTGGTAGTCCCGGCCGAAGTGGTTGTCGTACGTGCTTCCCGGCCCCACGCCGTCGCTGAACACAAAGTCCATCATCCAAGCATCGGTTGGGATGACCATTTCAAACTCCACGAAATCCGCGGTTGCCGTGGGGCGCGTCATCATCGTCGCCGGAACCTCCGCGGTTTCAAGCGTCCACCGGTTGAAACCACCCGTGATGTACACGTCTGTCGCCAAACCCAGGTTGGTGTTGGTCGGGTGGTACGAAATCTTCACCAGGTCGCCCGCTTTGGGGTACGGGGGCTCGCACGTGATGATGTGCGCGCTTTGTCGCCTGGTAACCAAGGTGGCTTCCTTGTGCGCGGCTTCTCGTTTTTTAAGCCGCGTCTTCCACGCGATCTTCGCAGCCGCCTCCGCTTGTTCCCTCATCTTGGAAAGGTAAACGATCCGCTCCTGGATTCGCGCGTCCCACTCCTCGTTCGACGCGTTGCTTCCCTCCACAAGAAGCCGGTAATCGTACCCGTCGTTGTTGTCCCAGTTGTCTTTGGATTCGTCGGATACGACCATGTCCACCGTGTACGCGGTCGGCGGAATTTGAACGTCCACGCCAAACCAGTCGTTCTCCGCGTCAAACGGCGCGCCCTTGATTCGGTCCATGATCAACTCGAGCTCGAACCCTTGCGCGAACTTGTTGAACCCCACGTGAAGCCGAATCGCGCCTTCCGGGCCGCCAATCGGGTTCAGGGCTTTGTTGAACATCACGTGCGTCACGCCGGGTTTTCTGGGAGTGGACACGAAAAAAGTCAGTCTTGTTGGGGAAACAGTGTGTGAGGATTTGGGAAATACAATAAAAATACGTACATGCCGCGGTCGGATTTAAAAACCACGCGCCCGTCCTTGTGCAGCTCGCCGGACGCCACGCCTTCTTTCCGCATCCCCGCTTCGTACTTTTCCTGATCGCAAGCGTTGGTGGCCTCCGCGAGGTCTTTTTCGTACGCGGCTTTGTCCCGAAGAAACTTCTCAACCTCTTCCTTGGATTTCCCGTAATGCACGTCCTTTGAGATAAAAAAGAAAGTGTCAGTCTCGTATGGGCAATCAGTCGGCGGAATGTGGTGATTGGGAAAGACTTACCAGAAAAAAGTTATCCCCGCCGCTGTTTTCAAACTGCCCGTCCGCTTCAAACACAAAGTTCATCCCGTACGCCAAGTCGGGTACGTTGAACTCCGAGTACGCGTAGTCGTCCGCGTCAGACCCAACCGGGATCATGGCGGTGTCCCACTTGCCGATCTTCCAGTCGTTGAAACCGGCGAACAACCGCACGTTGTGTTTCCCTCGCAACGCGTCGCTTCGCTGTTTGTTGACGTAAACCCGCGCCGGGTTACCCACCACCAACCGTTCCGGGACGGTGAAGAAAAGGTTGTTCCCCCCCCCCATGGTTTGCTTTACGTGGTCCCACGGGTCCTTACGGACCTGCTCGGGGATCGTTTTCAGGAAAATCTCCTCCTTGCGCTTCGCCTCCGAAGCGGCTTCGCGCTCCGCGCGTATCGCCGCCGCCGCCGCCTCCGCTTGTAACCGCACAACCTCAGCCTGCGCCTCGGCTTGTAGCCGCGCTAGTTCCATGGCGTGCGCCTGTGCCAACTGCGCGGTTTCAAGCGCGATCGCGCGTTCGATCTCTGCGGTGGTCAACACGGGCGAGTCGGCGTCGAAAACGGAGGCCAGGTCCGGAACCGGCGCCGCGGGAGGGACCGGCACCGGCGCCGCCTGGTACCCCGGCGTCGCGGCAGGGTACGCCGGCGCAGCGGCAGGGAACGCCGCCGCCGCGGGGGGGGGGGGGGCGGGCGCTGCAGCCGCGGGATACGGATACGGAAACTCCGCCGGGGGGGGGACCACGGCTTGCGTGGAGTACATATCTTGCTTGGAGTACGCCGGCGTTCGCGCGGGCGTCGGCGCGGGCGTTGGCGCCACAGGAGGTACCGGCGGTGCGTACGTCGTATTCGCCACAGATACCTGGGGCGGTACCGGCACAGCGGGGGCCACAGGCGGTACCGGCGGCGGTGTTTCTGGAACCGCCTGCTCCCCCGCCGGCGGACCTCCCGGGATGGAGAACCCCATATCAGGCGGGGGAGGAGGTGCGCGTCGTTGGATGTACGACGGGATGGCAGACCCGCTGCCCGGCGCGGGCGAGCCGTACGCCGGCGGCGGCGTCGGCGCCGTTTGGGGCGGAGTGCTAGTGGACGCCTGGTCAGACCCACCCGGCTGCATCCACGCGGGGGGCTGTTCGCCCGCCTCCGCGCGCGTCTCACACCTTTTCGAGCCCGCCATTTTCCGGGCGCCACCCTTAGCCTCGCGCAGGGGCGCGCGGACGCCACCGCGGACGCCACCAAAGGGAGCCAACCCGCGTTTCGCGCTGGCACGCAAACTGAGGTTCGCGCGGGAACTGGCGCACGCCATCGCCTCCGAGCTCATCGCGAACGCCATCACGAGTGTTTGCGTCTCGCACTAACACACGAACGCGTGCCGCGACGCAGATCGGCTTCAATCCCAAACGATGCCGAAAAAAAGACAACCCTTTTCGTGGTCGTCTCGCCTCAACGCACCAGCCAAGGAAGCTCGGACGAACGAGACGCGCTGCGGGGTCGACTCCGAGAACACAGAATCGACACGAGCTGTCGCTACCGCGAGCGGGCCGGGGTCGAGTGGCGCGCGCGCGGCGTTATACGGACGCGCTGGCAAGGCTCATTTTCTCTATCCAAACGCACTTCCCGCTTTAAAGTTATTTGGATGCCATCATGCCAGTTGGCCGTCTTGCGAGTCTCAAAATCGAGCCTTCATTTCCCAAATCCCAACACTGTTTGCCCGACAAGACTGACACTTTTCTTTCAGCCCTAATTTTGTGGGCGTCGTTGAACGTGGAAATATCAAGTTTGGGCGTGCCAACCAAACATGCGTCGCCCTCTTCGATGAGTGTTTTCGATGCGCGCGTTGGCGCGCGCGGCAGCTACCGCGTCGCAGCTGACCGCCTCTGCAGGTTTCCGAGACCGCGGACGTGTGCCCCACCGGTTTCACCGCGGGTGCGGGTGTGTGGCGAACGAACTGGACGAGTGGGAAGGGGCGCTTGGAGAGCGAAAACACCTCCTCAAAGTAGGCACTCCAAAAAAAGACGTCGTCGCGATGGGTTCGCACCAAAGCCAAAGCCAAAGCGTGGCGTCGGTAAAAATGCACCAGGTCATGGCCCGTCTACGCGCGCACCACGAAACAAGCTGTGTGAACGGAACCGACTCCCAACCCCCCCTCGCGGTGCGGCGCGCCTCGGTGCTGGTGCCGCTGGTGTTGCCCACCAGCGCGGTGGCGATGGATTCGTTCGTCAATCAGATGGACTCCATCAATCCGCGTCCATCAAAGTTTTCGTTGGCCAACCGAAAAAGAAAAGCACACCCCGACTCGCCGTGCGTTTTGCTGTGCACGCGCGCGCCCGGAATGTCCTCGCACGCGGGTGAGGTGTGTCTGCCTGGTGGACGGAACGACCCTGCGGAGAGCGACGAGGACGCGGCGCTGCGCGAGGCGGAGGAGGAGATCGGCTTGAGCAAAAAAAACGTCACGGTTTTAACTTTGTTGCCTCAGAGTTTGTCGACAGGGAACGTTTCGGTGCGGCCAGTGGTGGGGTTCGTTACCAACAGTTCCTTCGTACCAACCCTGAACCCCGCCGAAGTCCACGACACCTTCGTGGTGCCTCTTGAGATGTTTTTAAAACAACAAGGGTACTCGTTCCGGGACACGGAGTTTACCTCCGCCGGGAAAACAAATTCAATTCGAGTCCATTACTTTCAATGGGAAGACAAAAAGATATGGGGCCTCACCGCGGCCGTTTTGATTCAAACCGCGGAACTCGCGTTTGGCGCAACCGCGCCGTTCCCGAAGAAACCGCCCGGGCCGGGAGGAATGGACATCACGGACATCGCGGGGGAATTAGGGTTTACCGAACTCAAACTGGTTAAACCGAGTAGTAGGTTGTGAGTCACTACGGCGGTGGGAAAAGAAAAGAAAAGAGGCGCGTCTTTGAACGCTTCTTTAATTTGGCCAAAAACGTTTACAAGAAATCGACACCCCCAACCCGGCACCTCGCCTCAGTTATCAGTTCCAGTTGTTGTTCTGTTCCTGCGGCTGGCAGTGCGGCGGGTCGATTTTCGACCACTCGAATACTTTTTCCCACTTCAACGCGGCGTGGTACCAGGACAGGTCCTGGGACATGGCTTGTATTTGCATGGCGCGCCACATCTTCGGGTTTTCGCGGTAAAGCTTGCACGCGTTGCTGACGCAGTACATGAAGCTCCCGACGTTCATTTCGTTGAACAGCCACCCCGTGCCGGGGCCTAAATCCGCGGCTTCGTTGTGCCCGTTCCTTCGAAAGTCGCCTTCTTGGCCCTCGTCACGAGCCACCGCCGCCGCCACCGCGATCTCCGGGTCGTCGTCCGCGTACGGGTTGTGCCGCACGATGGTGTCGTTCAAACCGCCCGTGGCGTGCGCGATCGGAAGCGTGCCGTACCGCATGGCGTACAGCTGGTTTAACCCACAAGGTTCGAACCGGCTCGGCATTAGTAAGATGTCGCACCCCGCGGTGATTCGGTGCGCCATCGGCACGCTGAACCCGACCCACCCCCGGAACTTGTCGTTGTACGCCTGCTCCGCCCACTGCATGAACTGCTCCAGCTCGGCTAACCCGCTGCCCAGCATGATTACTTGTACGTCTTCGTTCATCATGTCCGCGATGGAGTCCCGGATCAAATCGGGGCCCTTTTGCCAATCAAGCCGCCCGATGAACCCGATCAAAGGCACGTCGTCCCGCACCTCCAAACCCATTTCTTGCTGTAACTTCCGCTTGCACTCCATCTTACCGGAAAGGTCGCTCACGTCGAACGGCGAGGACGTGAACTCGTCCTGCGCGGGGTTCCACTCGTCCATGTCGATGCCGTTCACGACGCCGTCCAAGCGGTTGACTCTGGTTTCAAGCATCGCCTCCAAACCCTTGCCTCCCTCCGGGGTGATTATTTCCTTCGCATACCCCTCGCTGACAGTAAGCACCCTGTCCGAGGTAGCAATAGCGCCTTTCAAGATATTAACCACCAAACCCAAATCGAGCTCGTGCGCGCGCATCTCCTCCGGGAACTGTGATTGTACGAGAAAAAGGTCAGTCGGGAGAGTCTTGAGTATATCGCGATGGATGGACAAACAGTCACCAGCTTCGGTAAAACAGTGCACTTGTGCTGTATGTAGTGCACTTCCTTTTAATGACTAGTGGACGTCACGTAGAGGCGGTAAACAGTGTTTTGATTTGGGAAAGCCCCAACACGTACCTGGTACTCCAAGCAGTCGTACCACTCGCCTGGTACACCCAGGTTTTTGAACGAGACGTGCGGTTCCACGCCTTGGTGCAAAATGTTGTGAATCGCGGTGACCGTGCGCGCTTTTTTGTACGTCCCGTAAGGCCGGTACTTGCTCGCCACTAACAACGGCACCAACCCGGCGTGCCAGTCGTTCGCCACGAACACCACGTCGTCGCCGTAGGTGCCAGTGAACCCGTTCGCGGAGGCGCCCGCGCCGAAGTCGATGACAAGCGGCGCTTCGCACGCGGCGTGCGACAGAAGCGTGTACCGGAACTGGTTGTCCGCGTACGCGCCGTACGAGTTGCCGTAGATGTTCCCCTCTCTTTCGTAGGATTCGTGCTTCACAAACACGAAATCCACCCCGTCTTTCACCTGGTGCATGTATGACACCTCTTGCAGTCCCTCGAAGCACTCCAGCATTTTGTTACTGCACGTATCGAACGCGCCTTTATAGAGCTCATCTTCCTTCTTTCCGGTCTGGTAGTACGGGCTCACCACCATCACCCGGTGGCCTCGTTTCACGAGCTCTCTGGGTAAGGACCCGCACACGTCCGCCAGGCCGCCTGTTTTGGACCACGGCGCGACTTCGGATGAGACGAAAACAATAGACATGGGCGCTTCCGTGCGCTCGAACACGGGCGGCGGCCTCGGCTTTACGCCGGTACCGACCTGCACGGCCTGGCCTTTCCGGGCTTTCACGTCCGCATCCCGTTGCCTCGCCGCGCTTGTTTTGTTGTACTCGCTGAAACCAACCCGCACGTCGCCCTCGCCCAGGTACGGCAACTCCATGCCCAGGTACGCGTCTTTCGACGAAGCGCCGCCCAGGTACGACATGTCCTTTTGCGCAGGCACTTCAGGCGGGGGGTTCGCCAGCCTTTCCCTGGCCTCCTGTGCCTCCCGAAGCGCCTCGAACGCGGTGTCACTCAAGTCGCTCTTCAGGGATTCGTTGTCCCGCTTGAGGGCTTGGATCTGCGCGAAAATCTCCTCGGCTGTTTTTTATTTTTATTTTTTTGGATGGGAAAAGTGAAAAGAGGGAGGGCAGGGAAGGTTCGTAGGGTCAGTCGTTTATTCTGGGAACAATGGCGTTGTGAATCGTGAATCTCGTTGTCAGTGACCCGCGGTCCCGTGGGAAGCCGCATATGGTATCACACGCCGGTCCGGGTATCACGCCCGTCCCGCTCCGGCGACATCCTTGACTCGACATATCCTCATTCGGCGGTGACGCGGAATTCCGCACGCCCGCGATTTCTGAAGAGTAGGTCCCCCGGGCGGCGCGCGGGAAGGCGCGCCTCCTCCTTGCTCGCCTTGAGAGGGCTTGCGGTTTGAATGCTTCACGTACCTTGCGCGTCGAGATCCTCTTCCGCGGTGGAGTGTGTCAACACTAAAGTGCGCCTTCCCGTGACGCGTCTTTGCACGCCGCCGCTGGCGCGAACCACGGTGCGACGAGAACTACACGCCGAGACAAGAGGGGACGCGACGACGCGGCCCGAGGCCGCGGCCGAGACACACGACATGGCGGGCCGCGTGAAACGTGCGTTGAGTGGTGCACCTGTGCTCCTCGCGTGCGCGACGGGAACGCGCGTGCGTGGGCGGCGAGGTGACGCGCCGAGGTATGACCCAACGAAGGATATAATCTCGAGGTGGAGAGCGAACGAAGGGCTGTCGGCGCTTCGTCCAAGAATCGCCAACTCATCCACGCGGAGACCGGACACGCGGTGATGACAGAGCAAACAGTCAGAAGCGCGTGGGCAAAAAGTGCAAAATAAACCGTCAATCGACGAGTCGTGGGCACGACTATGTAGCACGAAGGACGACGAAATGATGCACGGGTCGGCTCGTTCGAACTTCTCAAAAGTTTTGGCCAAGTTCCGTGGTCGCTAGGGTTGTTCAGATCGAGCCTTTCCGCCGAACGATCACTTTAAAAGGCACGCGTTTGTCGCACAGAGGCACGAGGTGAGTCATGTGACACGCGCGCACCGCGGTTCAGAGTCACCGCACGTCGCCCTGCTGCAGCACGGGACACGCGTCGTGGAACGCGAAGTTTCCTTCATCTTGTGCTTTTGGCTTTTGGCCATTCCTGGCACCCGGAGTCGCCGATCACGCAAACCGCAGTGCTGCAATTAACTAACCTCCCCCCCCCCAAAACGCAGAAAGGAAACATGGCCACGCCCACGTTCAAGCTGATCCTCGTCGGTGACGGCGGTACCGGTACGTGCGCACACCCCACCTTGTGAAGGGCATGGACGGTCGATGGAAGGAACCGAAAAGCCTGGCGCTTTCAAGATCGGCCGATCGGCGGCTCCGCGGCTCCGCGCGCGCCCGTTGGCCACACAGGCGAACTTGACTTGGATCGCGAACCCTACACTAACACCACACCCAACCACCCGTTCCCACACCCACCAGGCAAAACCACGTTCGTCAAGCGCCACCTCACCGGCGAGTTCGAGAAGAAGTACCTGCGTGCGTCCCCGCCGCCCAGTTTCCCCTTTCCGTTTCCCGAAGTTGCCGACTAAAAGGGTTATTAAGATGTTTTGAGAAAGCACTTTTTTTCATTTTTTTTTGTTGATGAGTGAGATGATGCGACGATGATACGACGAACGACGCGCTGACCCCCCCCCCAAACACACAGCCACCGTCGGCGTCGCCGTGCACCCTCTTGAGTTCCACACGAACTGCGGGCCGATTCGCTTCGACTGCTGGGACACCGCGGGCCAGGAAAAGTTTGGCGGCTTGAGGGATGGGTACTACATCCACGGCCAGTGCGCTATCATCATGTTCGACGTGACGTCCCGGACGACGTACAAGAACGTCCCTACCTGGCACAGAGACATCACGCGCGTGTGCGAGGACATCCCTATCGTGCTTTGCGGGAACAAGGTTGATGTGCGTAACCGCCAAGTCCGGGCGAAAACAATCACGTTCCACCGGAAGAAGAACCTGCAGTACTACGAACTCAGCGCAAAGTCCAACTACAACTTCGAGAAGCCGTTCCTTTACCTGGCGCGCAAGCTCGCTGGTGACCCCAACCTTTCCTTCGTGGAATCCCCCGCCCTCGCCCCCCCGGAAGTCACAATCAACCTCGCGGAACAGGCGCAGTACGAAGCCGAGCTCGCCAACGCCGCCGCGCAGCCGCTGCCCGATGAGGACGACGACTTGCTCGACGCGTAAGAGACGTTGTGGAAAAAAATGGAAAGGCCTTCTTGAAGACTAAATAGTCACACAGGAGGTGCAGAGGTGGGGTTTGGGATCGCGGAAGAGCCGGCGGAAACAACAAAAAGAGAGATGAGCTGTGTCATAGTTTTTCAATACTACGACTCAAGCGACCCGATGGGCGTGAAGTTTCTAAACGAGTTGATTCGTATTCTAGCGCTAGGATGATTAACAATGGGTAGAAGTAACTACTCGAATACTGAGTCAGGTACCAAACTCAAACTGTTTAAAGGCCAGGATCTAGCCGCACTAGTTAGCTCAATGTCGTAAGAAAAAAATATTTGATTCGTGTTCGTATTCTAAAAAGGCGTCTAACTCGGCGTCTACCTCGGCGACCCCATGCCTCGCAAGTCCCCAACACTCCCCGCGGGCGACCAAATCCCGGTTCCCGAACGTAGCTGGTACTGCTTCACGGATTGCCAGCGCGAAATCGCGCGTGACTTTGGCGTGCTTTGTTCGCCAACCGAGACGGGCGCCGGGAGCGTGCTGCTTTCCGCGAGGTCACCCATGGTGCCCCCGTCCAGCAAATTGAAACACACCAAGCAAACGCACTTGCTTTCGGGGTCGCACCGGCCTTTAGGGCCGTGCGGCGACGTCGCGGTGTGCAACGCGCAGTAAGCGCGCTGGCACAACCCGCAGAAGTGGTGCGCATGCTTCATCCTGAACCCGCTGCTGGAGATCCACTTGTCCCACCTCTTGGGGCACCCGGAAACGCAACACCGGCCTTTTTTCTTCGCCTCGCTTGTTACGGATCCTGTTCCGTCCGTTTCTTCACACAAAACATCCAACGCAGCGGCGCTGTCGTGCGAAAGCAGCGAGTCGTTGCGAACGTGCGAAGTTGTCGCCAGCCGGGTTGGCGTCGGCGCGCGCGTTACCGCTGTCGTGTCGTCAGGGCCATGTTCCGATACGAAAGCAACGTCGCGAGCATCCGCGGACGACAAAACCGTAACGCTTTGCGTGGCCACGCCAGCGGCGACCGCCGCCGCCATGGCGTCTTCGAACATGGCGCTTCGTCTCAGTACGCTGCGGTCTTCGGGCGAGCGCAACTCGCCGTTTGAGGTGAGGGTTTCGTTTGACCCAACGCGGCGCATCTCTTTGTCCACCGATACGGTTCGAAACACACTCGACGGCGTGGAAACTCCGTGCACGGCACTCACCCCGGTGACCCCATTCCTCGCCGCCGCCGTACCAGGAGTCCCCACGACGCCGCCGCCGTCGCCGCCGCCGTCGCCCGCTTCTTTTTCTTTCCGAAAAAGAAACCCGTTATTTCCAATCGCGGCGCCCAACGCCTTCACCCCGAACACCCGCCACGTTCCGCCGATTCCCATCCACGCCGCGGTTCCGAACACGAACCGCGCCACGATCCCCGCTAGCACCAACGAAGACGCGCACGCGCGCATGAACCCGAGATGCCAGGAAAAGTCATCCTCCAAAATCGTGTTCACGCCGTACGAGAAAGACAAGCCCGTTTTTTGTTTCGCGTTTTTTTTAAGAGAACTTTGTTTTGAGCCCCGCGAAGCGCCTCCACCGGCCCTTTCCGAAAACGCGTTGACGTCCACGATTTCCGACGGGTCCGAGTACAACGACGAGCCGTGCCCACCCCACGCCACGACCCGGTATTGTCGTAACCGCGCCGGCTTTTTGGAATCGTTGATATCGTTTTCTTTTCCATCCTCAAAAAATTCATCGTCCCCCACGAACGTCACGTGCGCCGTGTCCTCCGCGTCCACGAGCGCTTCGTTTTCCCACCGCGGGTTATCCCCCGCTCGGCGTTGCAATACGTACGCGTGTACTGGCGGTGTGCCTGTTTGCTTGGGCGCGCGCCACTGCACCGCGACGGAGGTTTGGTTCACCGCAACCGCGCGTACTTTCGTGGGCGCGCCGGGCGGTGCCCCCAGCCCGAGCAGCTGATTGTACCGGAAAAGTGTCAGTCCCGAGTCGGCGAGTATGGGTTTGTAACAATTGCCAGTACGCCAGTAAATGTTACGGGTCGTGTTACGGGTAGTGTTGCTACTAGTATTGCACTCAAAGAGGGGCGGCAGAAACGGGCGGTGTGTCGGATTGGGAGGAAAGCCCCGAGACGTACCTGCAGTTTCAGCGCCCGGCTGATTTTCCCGCGGTGCAACACGCTCTTAATCCCCAAGTCTTCTTTAAGCGTGGCGCCGTGGTCCGCCAGGAGGAACGGGAAGTCAAGCGCGGTGATTGCGTTTTGTGAAAACGCCTCGGCGTACTGGGGAAGCGAAAGCCCGAACTGCACCCACCGCGCCACCCTGGTCGGGGTCAACAACCGCCCGCTGGACCGCGTGATGTGCGTGAGCAACTCCTCTTCGCTGATGGTTTCGCCTTTGTCTGTGCCGTCTATTAGCTCCTGCGTCGCCTTCGTGGCGGCCGCGATCTCTAATGGGTCGTCGAACTCCCTGCCCCCCACGCTTCCGCGGACGTACGCGCTGAGCTCGTCAGGTTCGATCTGCCCATCCCCATCCGTGTCCAACCGCCTGAAAAACGCCCTTATGGAAAAGCGCTGCTTGTCGCTGGCTGTGACCGCGTCCACGTGTGGCAGGGCCGCATCGCCCGAAGGGGGGTCCGGCGTGCGTTTGCCAGCCGCCGCGCCAACCAACAGAAGCGCCCAAAGCACGAACCGCACGCCCCGCGCGCGTGACCCGCCGCGCATACCGCAATAGGCTCGTTTCTTTTTCCGCGGCTCCTGTCGCGTCGTCTCGATTCTCAAAAGTGTAGAACCAGTTAGACGTATAACATGTTATGTCAAGAGGAGACGAGGTTTGGTCCCGTCGGTTCTTCGCCCTCACACCGAGGCGCAGGCCATGGGGAGCGGTCGCGGGACATCCTTCTCGTCCGCGCGCGGGGCGTCGAAGGAAACGCGTACCCTGGCGGCCGGTGACGCGGGGCGAATGCGCGGCTCGGAACAAATTGTGTCGTCAACCGGACGTGACTCGGCGACCGGCGCGAGTTTGGGTCCGGGCAGTCTCGGGTCTTTGGACGCGTCATCGGTGGCTGGCGGCGGCGTAGCGGGGGTACCGAAGCGCCACCTGAGGGTCCGCTCCATCGGTGGCGCACGGGACGGGCCGTCCTCCACGGACTCGTCTATCGGCGGCGACCTGTCGCAGCGCCCGAGACACCGCATTCGGGACTCGGGTTCGCGCGATTCAATCGGAGGCGACTCTGCTTTGAGCGAAGACACGCACACGGTGCGGCACGGGTTTTACCTGCCTCCCGCTCCTTCCCTGCCGACGCGGTGGACAAGAGGGGACGGGCTAGGCGCCGGGAGCTTCGGTTCCGTGTACCTGGGTCTCAACGCGGACACCGGGGAGTTGTTCGCGGTGAAGGAGGTGGAGGTGAACGAGCTGGACCACGGCGCTTGTGAAGCGGCGCAACAGCTTGAGCGGGAGGTACAACTCCTCACGAAACTGCAGCACCCGAACATCGTGCGATACATTGGGACGGCGCGGGACGATGGCGAGACTGGTGGTGGCGATACAGGCGATGACGGAGGTAACGGAGGCGGCCGAACCCACACCCGAACGCGAAGGTCGTTGTTTATTTTCCTCGAGTACGTCCCGGGCGGTTCAATCGCGGGGCTCTTAATGCGGTTCGGCCCGCTGGAGGTTAGTGTCATCGCGGTTTACTTATCTCAAATCCTAGTCGGCCTGGACTACCTGCACTCAAGAAACGTGGCGCACCGGGACGTGAAGGGCGCCAATATTTTGGTGGACACGAACGGCCGCGTCAAGCTGGCGGATTTCGGCGCCGCCAAGACGCTCGTCGCGAAAGTCAAGAGCCTTCAAAAGGAAAGAGACGTGAGTTTTCACGAACACGGTGACAAACTCGGCGGTGAGGAACACGGTACGGAAGGTGACACTCACACTACTCAAAAAATATCCGGAAATACCAACTCTAAACACGACGCCGAAAACAACACCGCCTCCGCCTCGGCGATGGCGGGCAGCGCGTATTGGATGGCCCCGGAGGTGGTGCGTCGGTCGGGAAGCGGTACGCCAGCTGATGTGTGGAGCGTGGGGTGCGTTTTGATTGAGATGGCCACTGGGAATCACCCGTGGTTTGGGTGCGGCGGGCAGGCGCAGGCGATTTACAAAATCGCGGGGACCAACGAGCTCCCCGGCTTTCCCAACACCTTTTGCGTCTCTGGGCGGGACTTCGTGTTTATGTGCTTGCGACGATCACCGGGGGAACGCCCCAGCGCGGCGGAGCTGCTGACGCACCCGTTCGTCGCGGACGCGGGGGGGAGCTTGGGAAAACACGGGAGCGTCCCGGCGCTGCGGTACGAGTACGCGGATCCGGAGGACTGGGTCGGTGGCGGTGACGAGTTACACGGAGAGACGGTGACCCGGGGTGAGGAGTTAACAGACCGTGAACTCGCGTTACCCGATGCACTCGAGTCCGTGCCCAGAGACGCGTATCATTTGCAAAAGGACCAGCTTGTGGGTACTGCGGATTTGAAAAACTTTCGTCGCGAGTTACCCGCGAGTCAATCAGGTTCCATCGCGACCGCGCCGGCGAAGGAAACCACACGAAACCACGAAGAACCGCTTCCGGATTGGCGCGTAGAGGTGGAAGCCATGCGTTTGCGGTTCGCGGACGACGACGACGATACGGATGAAGTTGGTGACCCGGGTGGTTGGGTCAGGGGCACCAAAGAAGGGGGGGGGTCACGTCCGCCGGAGACGCGCAAACCCGCCAGCGCCATGCCCCGGCCGCCGACGCTCGCGGGGGTAGGGTAGTACCTCGAAGATTGTCAAACAAGAAGTGCCATTGAAGTAACACTAGTACCTACTATCCTCTCGTACTTTTTCTTTTTAAACCCAAAACCTTCCCACCAGTAGACTAATACACTCGTAACTCTCGTGACTTACTCGTAACTTAAACGAACGCACACCCAATTACAGCAACGTGCTTCTGAAGTGCGCGTCGTCGATTGTGGAGTACAGGTGTCCGTCGTTCACTAGGGACTCCACGGCTTGCCGCACCTGTTCGTCGTTGAACCGCCCGTTCAGCGCCGCGATCGCGGTCTGGACGTTGACGCCGTTCGCGTCCCCGCCTAGCGGGCCGTTGAAAATGGCATTCACGGAGTCCAGGCACGAGCCTCCCGCGGCGCCCGCCGCGACGGCCAGGGTAGCACCCGGGGCGGCGAAGGCGTTGTCGCCGGCGGGCCCTTGCGCGGCGGCGGCCGCGTCCTTGGGCGCCGCCGCCGCGCGCACGCCGTTGTGCGAGTTGCAGTACACAACCTCCAGGAAGTGGTAGGTGATTTCGTTGAAATCGGTGACCGGTCTCAAGTTGAACGCGATGACGGACCGCGTGCCTTGGAACACCCGGATGTGCCCGTACACACGCACGTACTGGCCAACCTCCACACCTCCGCCCGCCACGGACGCATCCTCCGCGTCAAGCCACAGCTTGACGTTCACCACGCCCGTGCCGTCGTCGATCGTGTACTCCTGCTTCGTCGCTTCGACTTTGACCCCTACGATCTTCCCGAGAAGAGTCAGGTTGTGCACCTCCTCGCCGTTGACTTTGAAGGGGTCATCCTGTTGTTGTGTTACAGGAGCCGGGGAGGTGTGAGGTCAGGTATTGCGAGAAGGGACTTTGAGAAGGACTTTGAGAAGGTTCCAGGCGCGGCGCGTGAAAATTTGACGAACGCCAAACAAAAAGAAGCACTTTCTCAAAAGTTTCGGACTGCGTCTTCGCGCTTCCGGTTTGAAATGCGTGCGTGCCATCCGAGATCGGGACTCCGAGAGTGGTTCGTGGTTGGCGGGAAATCAACAAGCACTTACCACGCCGGACGCGTTGATGGACGTCTCGAGCTGCTTCACCGTGAGGGGCACCAGGGATTCCGCGCGACCCTGGCCGCGCTGTTATTTGAGGAGAGGAGGGAGAGGGAGGGATGGTGCGTGTGAGTGCCAAGAATTTAAACGCGACAGCGAGTTGGTGTTGCCATCCACGAGGCGTGCCACTTGCAGAACGCGAGCTGGCACGCGTTGCGTGTGACCCGACATCCAATGGGTCGAAATACGCGAAAGAAACAGGCGTGCGTCTTCCCCGGCGAGAGGTCGTCACGGTCGAGGACGAGTACGAGACGCGACCCTCCATGAGCTCGACCCCCGGGGGTGCCAAAACACGCACCGCGCCACCCGCAGCGCCGTCCGCTCCCGCGGTGGCACCGCCCGCGGGGGTGGGCAGGAAACCGCCCTGCCCGGCGAACTGAGAAGCGCTGCCGTCGTAACCTCCGTACATCGTGCGTGTGGAATGCGCGGGTGCGTTGTGGTGTGCGAGGCGAACGGGGGAGTGGGGAGTCGAGATGTTGGCACCCTGATTTCAAAATCGAGTTTAAAAAAGCCTGCCGCGTTTTCGTGGGCCTGCGTTTCGCGAGACCGAGTTGGGCACGCCGAGAGTACGCTTTACCGTATTCTATTCAACGGTGGCGTTACCATGTTCTATTTTCAATACTCGGAATGAATCATCACAGTCTATATGAATCATCACTGTCTATAGTGGCCTGAATCATCACAGTCTATTCCGTCTACCGGTACCGTATCATCCGTCCATCAGTCCACGTCCGCTAAACTCGGCGCCGATGGCGGCGCTTCCGCTCGCCACTTTTCGATGCGCTGGCGTAAATGCGCATTCCCAATCAACATGGTTTCGTCCAGCACGGATCGGCTGAACGGGTCGGTTTTGTCCGACAACAGGTGTCGCCGAATCGTGTTCCGGTCCACTACTTGTCCTGTGATTGGGAAAGAAAAGGGTCAGTCTCTTCCGTCCGCGAGTGTGGGTTTGTAACAGTTACCAGTTACCAGTACGCCAGTAAATGTTTACGAGTAGCGCACCGCATACATCACAAGGAGTGCGCTCAAATAGTCACGGACGGGGCGGTAAACGCCGTGTTGACGGATTTGGGAAAGCCCCAAGGCCGTACCACTACCGGGTAACGTCACCGGGTCAACCATCACGGTTTGCATGATAGGGTCGATGAACTCATCGGGAATCGACCGCGCGTCCTGAGTGAAATAAAATAAATGTCAGTCTTGTATGGGCAATCAGTCGGCGGAATGTGGTAAATGGGAAATACTTACCTCCGCGTCCGCGATGCGTTCCAACTCCGCCCGCGTCGTGCGAACGCGTTTGAAGAAATCGGTAAGCGCGGCGGGGCGCGACGTGCAATTGTCACGACCCAAAACGCCCTCCCTCCCAAAAGTTTCCGGACCCGCCTTTCCCTCAACAGGAAACCAAAAGTGCGTCTCCCAATTAAAGTCCCGCAGGAACTCCAGTTGCGCGATATCCACGTTGGACTTGGCGAGGGTCTTGGCGATGGATTCGACGATTTCGGGAAGAGTTTCGGTTTCGGTGTGGAAGCGTGACTCCTGATCGTCGTCGTCGTCGCCATCATCGTCGTCATCCGCCAAACGCGACAACGCTTCCGTCGCGTCGCTTTCTGCGCGCGCGAGGTTCAGTAAAATCCCGGCAATCGGGGCTGATACGATAAAAGCCGAAAGTGTCAGTCTCTCGTAATGTGTACGAGGGATTGGAAAGGGTATAATGTGCTCCATACAGTGAGTAAACAGTCAGGGTAATCGGGCCGATCAGGGAGGCGGAACGTGTGCAGTGGGAAATACGTACCTAAAATCACGGCTTTGCTGACTTTATCTTTCGGTGCCAGTTTCTGGGTAAGCGCCTTGTCGAACACGACCGCGTCCGGGCCGATCGTGACGTGCGATAGCACGAAAACCACGCTCTCCGTGAGGCGGTGTAGGTCTAGCGACCCTGGTTTCAGGAAAACCTCCGGCGTCTCTTTCGTGAGAAACTCTGAGATAAATAAAATAAAGTGTCAGTCTTGTAGCAAACAGTGTGTCAGGATTTGGGAAATGCAACACGTACCTAGAACTCTTTGTAAAGTCACGGAGAGCTCAAACATCACGGAGCACTTCCGTTTGTGTTGCGTCAGGTCACTTGTTGGGCTCCTCGTCGCTACCTCCAGCGTTTCCTTCAACGTAACCCCGAACTCGGTTATCGTCCAGTTCAGGGTGTTGAAAAGGCGGTCTAAAAACTGCGCGCACAGCTCGGGGTCGCCGCGGCAGGTGTCGACTAATAGTTTCTGGAAAAGAGGAGACGCGCCTTCGGGGTGCGGTCGCGTGATGGCGCGCGCCAGACGCGCGTCGGGAAAGTTTGCGGCGTCCGAAGGCGATACGGCGGACGACGCATTCGACCCGTCCAGCGGTAGTTCTCCCGGAGGACTCGCGCCTGTGCCCAGTACCTCTCCCGTACCGTTTCCCCCATTTTCCACACTCACGTCATCAGCACCGCTCCCAGGAGCGACTTGCTGCCCGAACCCGCATCCCCGGCAGAGTCTTAGTAAAATGTTACTCACCGGAATCCAGAACCGCGAATCGAACGCTTTCAACAGATTAGGAACCATCGCCGCGAGCGCTTCGTCGTTCTGTTCAAAGAACAAGACGTACTCCTTGTACTGCAGCAACACGCTGATGCTCTGTAACATGGCATCCCTGATATCGGGATTGACGACCTTCTCGTCGTGAAAGTGCCGCACCAACAACCGCACCACGGTGTGCAGACCGTTTTTGGAAACCGTGCTGTGCGACGGCGCGAACGGAGGGTCCCCGCGGCGCAGCGCGTGGAACGAGTCGATTAAAGTTTCCAGGTGGTAGCCCGGGACGTGCGGAAGCAGAGAGCCGCGATTCCGTTCGCTTTCCGCGTCACTGTCGTTTGACTTGTCGCTCTCGTTGCCGTCGACACCTTCGTCCGTTTCGTCGGTACCGTTGGTAACAGCGTCGACAGTACCGGTAACACGCGCTTCCGCGGTGTTATCGTTGGTGACACCAGTAGTGCCGTCGTTGGCGACACCGCCGACAACATCACCGAGGAGAGTGTCACTGATCTCTCCCTCGCCTTCGTCCTCGCTGGAGTCAGAGATCACGCCGCGCTCCGGATCCCGCGTGTCGCTCGCGTCACCGGCGCCTCGCCTCGCCATCGCGGCCAGCAAAAGCGCCGCGCCGTACGACGCGCCGGTGAACATTGATATTTGCTGGTCCGGCCGGTGAAGCACCGCGCGGTGCCACCAGCAAAGCCTCGCGGCTTCCACGACCTCGTCCCGAACCGAAGCGCGGGCGAGCCGGAGCTTGAGACGCAAATCGTCACCCGGCGCAACAGCGGGCGGTGCTGGTGCGTTCTTTTTAACCCAAGCCGGAGGCGCCTTGACGTTCTCGTGTGAAGGTGAAGTACTGGGTACGCTCATATCCTCGGTACTCGATTCCTCGGTACCCTCTCCCGCGTCCCGAAAAGATTTGGCCGTGCTACTCACCGCGCCGTCAACAATCGCCCCCCCCTCCCCGCGCTTCTTCGCGTGCCACTCCGCCGCCTCCCTCGCGCACCGCTCCGCCACGGCTAGCCGGGACGACGCTTCCTCCAGGTGCTGCGCGGCTTGGATCTGCGTTTGCAACTGGTACGCCGCGGCTTTGAAGTGGTACCCCACGCCTAGGTGGTACAGCAGCTGCGTGGTGTCCCACAGCCTTGTTACTGGTAGCTTCAACGAAATCGCATCGTGCACTGGACTCGGAAAGAAGGTATCATCCACGGCAACACCCACCGCCGCGAGGGTTTTGTGAATCCGCCGAGTCCCGAACGCGGCGCCGGAAACCCCCTCGCCCGTGACGTCCGCTTGGTTTATTCGCAGCCGCTTCACCACGAAATCGGCGGGGTAATTTTTCGCCACGTGCGCCGCGCCGCCCCCGAACAAAGGCAAGTCGTTTAAGTGCGCGCATGATTTGTGGAACATGTTCACCGGCGAGGGGGTGCCAAGGGGCGTGCCGTTGAGGTTCTCCAAAACTGGGTGCAGCATCTGCGTCAGGGTGAAATACGCGGACGCTAACACCGTGGGGTCGCTCGCGCCGGCGCGGCTGGAGCCGACGCCTCTGCTGTCCGTGTCCGCGCCTGGCGCGTTTTTACGCGTGAGCCAGGTCAGCAGAGTCAGCAAGGGAGAGGCGCGACACTTGGCGTCGTTCCATCCGTCGTCGTCATCGTCAGGGTCATCCTGGGTAAAATTCCGTCGGAGCGGCGCGGGCGACCCGGCGGGCGACGCCGCGAAATCAGCCGCGTCGTCGGGGTCCAAATCGGCGTCGAAGCTGATTGTAAAAAAATAAATGTCAGTCTTGTATGGGCAATCAGTCGGCGGAATGTGTTGTGTGGGAAAGGCCCTTACCTCTGGTCTCTTAAAGAGGCGTTGGGGTCGCCCGCCCTGGCAGACGCCGCGGTCGCCGTGGCGGTCGCCGCGGACGCGCGACGCGCGTCATTCATCGCCCTCGTGAGTTGATCCACCGGAAGTTCGTCGTCCGTCTGCCCGGGTTCCGCCAGAAGGCCTTCCGGCGTGGGAAACCCGTTTGTTTTCGTGTTCGTGTTAGATTCCAAGTCGGGCTCCACGAGCGCCCGGAACAGAACCGCGTGCAGGGTTTGCGTTCGGAACATGGCTTCCCCCAGCGCGCGCCCCGACGCGGCGCACAAGGTTTCGGATTCGGGACTCCCGGGGTACGACCTTTGCAATCCGCCGTGTACCCCCGGCTCCGTCGTTCCGGCGCCCGGCCAAAACGTGGCGTTCGAGGGCAACATCACGGCCAGGTCGTGTCCGTTTGGAATGCGCCGCGTGAGCAGACCTTCCACAGACTTGCCCCAGCCTCGGTGCGAGGTCCACGCCCTGCGCGCCAGTGGGTGTCGCGCGATCGCCACAGCGCACGCCAAAGGCGCGTGCGACGCGAGAAGAGGCAACTCCGTGGGCGCTCGCCCGTTGTGGGTTTCGATTTCACCATTTTCGCCACTTGAGCTGAACCGCGCGCGTTCCGCGTTCCGGTCAAGCACCGTCAACGGCGCCGACCGCGCGAGCTCTGCTAATGCGGTCATCAGCTCGGGAATCACCACGTCAAGTTCCCCCTGCTCCAGCGCAACGCACAGCAACGCCACACCTCGTTCGTACGCATCCACGCGACCGGGAGGGTGTCCGGAAGAAGACGTCGTGAACGGCGAGCCCGCGGCGGCGGCGCCCGCGCGCGACGAGCCCGCCGCCGCTTCCTCGGGCAGCGCCCCCCCGTTCGCCGCCGCGCGCATCATTGTGGGAATCAAACACCCAGCTATTAAATACCTTCTCGTGTCCGGTGACGCGAGGAGGGCCCCCACCAAACGCATTGCCGCGGCGGCAAAAAGGGTCTCCTCTTCGAACCGCAACAACCTTTTCGGCGGTTGGACGTTACTTTGATTTTTGTGTCCGTTTTGCTCCGGCCAAGACGCGGAAGACGCGAGCGCCTCGAAAACCGCCAAGCCCTTCGTCGCCACTTGCAAGACTTTGTCTTTGCACGGCGGGTCCTGTAACGGCGCGTACCCCTCAACCGGGTACCGCGCAGGCGCGGAACCGAAATTCAAACTACACCGCTCGCCCCCGGAGAGCGACACGGCGGGAAAATACGCCAGCGCGCTGTTCGCGGCGCCGGCGCTCCCGCCACCGTCCACCCACCGCCGCACGTTGTCGAACGCGACCCCTAGTGGGACGCCGTTTCTGTGGTAGCTCACCGTCCCTCCATTCGGGCCGGGAGTAAGGTCTATGGTGCACGTAATCACATCACCTGCGACCCAGGCCTGGCCGTACGGCGAACTCGATACGTTCCACCGGCGCACGCGGTGTCCGTCGAAGGCGAAGCTATCGGGCGCGTCCCCTACGCCGTTCTCCCTGGTGAAAGGACACCTGCCGGTGCACCACCCGAGCTGCATTATTCCGGACGAACCTAGCGTGGCTTCGTAGCTCCACTTGCCCTGGAACACGCACGCGTTGGCGCGAACGGACGAGAAGTTTGCTCGCGAGTGCACGGAGGTCCCGGCGACATCCACTCGGACGTCGCCAACCGCGCTTTTCTGTCGCCGGTCGATCGTAACGCGTGCTGGGCCCACTCTGCCACGTGCCGCGGCGGTCGTGTCGGATGTCTCTGCTTCACATGGGGCGGGCTCGCCAGCGTATACGGCGTCACTACCTGATGTCGTCGCGTCGTCCGTCTCGATTGTCGAATCGTTGTGCGAGAAAGTCCCAGTCCCCCCGTCGTCCCCGCCGAGAACCAAAGCGACCACTCGCCAGTCCACCCTCGTCGTGTCCGAACCCGTCCCGTCTCCGGAAGGCACCAGTCGCTCACCCTCCACGAGGACGTCAACCCCGAGGACGTGACACACGTGTCGTCGCAGCGTGGCCACGTCGACCGCATGCGTCGCGTCTTCCGCGGTGTCGACGCGCTGGGACGACATTTGGACAGTCCCGAGCGCACCGCCACCGAGCGTTATCGTTCGTCCGTCGCCGGGCTACTCTCCCGACGGACTCGGTCCCGGTCCGCGCGATCCCACGCCCGCGCGCCGCCAACGGGTCCGATCACGAACACCACACACAGTCACAGGCCTCCCGCGCTAGGCCGTGTAACGAGTCGTGTGTCGACGATCGACTGCACAGATGGCAGGAAAAACTTTTGGAACGGGCGCCGGCAGCTAAAAAACGAGACAATCACAATTTTAACTTGTGAGAACTTACACCACGTACGAACGGGTCTACGCTCTCTGTCCCAAACGCCTTTCCGGACCCCAAGATTCGTCACCCCTGCCGCCGTAACCCTGCTCAGTACTCGGCGAACATCGCGTTTTCGGTGGCGGTTAGTTCCTCGCCCGTTTTCGTTGTCGGTTCGCACACCCCGCGCAACGCCGGCAACTTCGCGAGGCGCGCCGGGTCTTTCATCTCCGGCTGAGATTGTAAAAATAAATGTCAGTCTCGTGTGGGCAATCAGTCGGCGGAATGTGGTAAATGGGAAATACTTACCATCGCGGGCGGTTTCGCGCCTCGGCTCGCCACGACGTCCCAGTCTGTTTCCCAGAACTGGTGGTCCTTGATGTCATCCAGTCCCCGGTTGGTACACCCCAATCTCAGTGAGATATCCACCACGCACAGTTTCGACACGAGGTCCTTACCGTTGAGGGGGAAATCGGGTTTGAATTTTAAATCCGCTTGTAAAATCCGCGCGTGCCGCGTCGAGTCGCTCGCCGCTTTGAACGGCGCGTACCCCGACAACAGCTCGAACACGAAAACCCCGAACGCCCAGATATCCGCGCTCTGGTCGTAACCCTGCGAAACCATCACCTCCGGGGCCATGTAGTCACTAGTGCCGCACGTGGTGTACGTGCGCGTTCCCCGGTTGACTTTTTTGCAAAACCCGAGATCGGCGAGCTTGCAGTGCCCGTCGGCGCCGACCAGCACGTTTTCGGGTTTCAAGTCGCGGTACACGAACTGGCGGTGGTGCAGAAACTCCAGGGCGAGGAAAACCTCGGCGCCGTAGAACCGGGCGCACGCCGGGGTGAACGCCCCCCTGGTGCCGGTGCCGTGCACCAGCATCTGGAACAAATCGCCACCGGGCATGAACTCCATCACCATGTACAAGCTGTGTTTGTCCTGAAAAGAAGTCAGGCTGCGAGATGAAAAAGAAATTGTCAGTCTCGCATGCGCAATCAGGGAGGCGAAATGTGGTAAATGGGAAATACTACCTTTGCATGATGAAGTTGGTGTCGTCCCCAAACGCCTTGCTCAGCGCCAGCTCCCGTGTGATGTTCGTGGCTTGTTCCAAACGTAACAGCTTCCGCTTCCGCATCACCTTGACGCAACAAACCGCGTTCGTGTGCTTAACCTTGGCGAGGTAAACAACGCCGCTCATCCCAACGCCAAGTTCCTTGTGGAAAGTTAGGTCGCGCTCGCAAATCGTGGAACGCGAACGGGGTTTAGAGCCTTTGTCGGAAACACTTTCGACGGCGTTTTCTTTGTCGAAGTTACCAGAAGAGTTACCAGCCGTCACGCTTTCCTGCCACCGCATGAACGACGTTGTTTCGTCGCGTTCCCTGGAAGCCGCGCCTGCCATCGCCCGCTCGCCCCGCGCGCGTCGCCCGGTCGGGTCTTCCCGCCTCCGCGCCGCGCCGGACGCGAAGTGTTGTCTCAGCACGTCGTAAGCGCCACTTTTCAAGGCCGGGTCACCCGCTTTGCGAAAGTCAGCCGTGATGTCCTCATCGTACGCGTACTCGGCGGCGAATTCAGTCATCGCGCTCAACACGTCGTCCCCGAGCATGCGCTTGAACGCGGCTCGGTCCAGGGTGAGCGTGGAGACGTCTGTCGACGCCACCACGCTCGCGGTAGGTGCCGTGCCAAACAAAACACTCACCTCACCGAAATACGACCCTTTTCCGAGCTGGTTCACCTCCTGCTTTTGACCGCTCGCCGCGCCGTTGTTTGAAAGCCGGACGCTGACCGCCCCGCGTTCGATGACGTGGAACTTGGTGGTTTCGTCGATTTCGTTCTGTTTGAATATCATTTCGCCTTTTTGAAAGAACGCGTACCCGCACGCGTCGGAAAGCAAACCGAGGCCGTAGTCGTCCAGGCCTTTCAGAATCTCGACTCTGCGTAACAGCGCGGTGTTCAGTTCTCGTCTTTCGAACGCGCACTTCTGCAGAATGGTTTTGAACGTTCGCCGGTCAAGTGCCCAGAGTTTTACCCGGCCCCCAGCCGCCGCCACTGTGGCGCTCCTCGGTACCGAGTGCAAAAGCGATACCTCGCCGAAGGTATCGCCCGGCGACAGCGTGTTGATCACGACGTGCGCCTTGTGACTGGTCGACGTGGCGCTTGGGTGGTGCGATGTGTACTGCGGCGTGCTGCTTTGGTAAGATGCCTGTGCGTACTTAGAGTACTTAGAGTCATCGTGACTACTCGCAGCACTAGTACTCAGAGTACTACTCACAGGAGTACCTCCTGAGTCATTACCTCCCGAATCTTCAACAGTCACGTTCAAGTACCCGTCCACCACGACGTAGAAGTTCCGCCCGTCCTCGCCGGCGCGCACCACGCGCTCGCCCGGTTCGTACTCGAGTTGGTACATGCTTTCGTACAGCCGTTGCCGGTCGTCTCGTCTAAGGGTTTTGAAAAGTGAAATCCCGTCACACGCCCTCTGCACGACTCGCACGTCAACGCCTCCGGCTTTGGGAATCGGCGGCCCGCCGTCCCCGGGCAAGCGGCGTTCGAACGAACGCTTTGAAGCCACAACGCTGCAGTTTGTGCTTGCGTGTCCTTTTTTAGCATCCAGCGACACCGGGTCTCTACCACCCACCACATCAAGGTGCTGCGTCACCGCCAGCCTTCGCCGAACCCTCTGCTCGAGCTCGGCGACATCAAGGCGGGACATCGCCCTCTCGCGACCACGAGGGACGACCCCGGAACGACCCCGGAAGAAGTGAGCCTGGGTGCGAGGAAGCGGTGAGTGACTGATCTTCTTTTCCCATTCCGTTGTCTCGAGGACGAACCAAAAACAGCAGATGCGGAACGGGCCCTGCCTCGGGGCGTCGGGGCAGGCGGTGACGGCAGAACCGTTTCGAAAGGATCCCGACCGGCCAGGCTCACGAGGGGGGAAGAGGGACGAGGGGAAGTGCCGTGCGTGGGAAAGGGGACAAACACCTCGCGGGTCTCACCTCAACGCGGTGCGTGCCGGAGTGCCTCGGAGGAAACACCAGAAACGGCACGTGCTTGGCTGCTTTTGCCAAACTTGAAACGGAGCGGTCCCAGAAAAAAAAAACTCAAAATGCAAGAAATCGAGGCAAAGCAAAAACCCCTTTTTAAGTTTTACCCTTGAAGTCGGTTACCTGCTTTCCTCGCTCGTCAAAGTGAATGTTTTTGGCAGCGGCCCTGCCGCCCCACGCGCCCTTTCAACGTCGCACCGCACGTTCGCCACCTCGGAGCAAACATGGGTTTCGCTAACATCTGGGCTACCAAGCAAGAGTGCAACGGCAAGGGCCAGCGTCGCTGGTGCGTGTCTTTTACCGGTCGCCGAGGGCGACTTCCGGGTCGCCATCCGACGGGGTTCGGGGACGCGATTGTTTTTGTTTTTGCGCACGTACCGTACCGATCCGTGCTTCCGGTGCACCCGCGGTGTCGTTTCCTGCGACGGATTCCCGCCGCGATCGAACCTTGATCGGTGTCGGTATGACCCTGTCACGTCGTTCGCGTGGCCGTACCGCAATTCGGAGGCTCGACAACCACAGCCGGCCCTCGGTTCGCAGATGCGGCATTTCTAGGGTTTCAACGTGCCTGGCGCTTACCCCACACCCCTCATCCTGACCCTCCCCCCCCTCCCTCACAGCCGAGTCTGCGCGAACCAGTGGGGTATCATTCGCAAGTACAACCTGAACATCTGCAGGCAGTGCTTCCGCGAGTACGCCAAGGACATTGGGTTCGTCAAGGTGCGTTGAAGCCAGGGGATGGCATAACCCCCCATGTCGTTTTTTTTTGGATGAGTGGCGTGCTGTTTCTCAAATCGAGTCCCACCCGCGCGCGTGAAACAACAGAGGCGTGAATCGCGCGGCAATGATGACACGCATCGTGTTGTCGTCGCACGGACAGAGAGTCTCAACACTGCACGTAACACCGCTCGTAACCCCGCGTACCGTGGACCAACGCTAACCCTCGCCTCTACGCCAATCTTTCCGAAACAGAACAACTAAGCCTTTGGCTCTTTTAGCGCCTCCGAGCCGTCGCGGCGTCACGCGTGCGCGCCGCGTTTGGTTCGGAGACCTAGTACCTGGCAGCTCTTCGATGTTACGTACCTGCCAGCTCTTCTAGTAGATGTAATACACACGAGTGGTGTGTGATTTATTTTGTTGTTGGAGTTCTGAGACTCCCGTCTCGCTTCTCTTGCGTCTGATGCGCGAGATAACACTCGGGACTGAAAACGCGCACAAGAGTGACGAAAGTTTTTCACATCACAACGCATGCGCACTTCCATTCCGACCTCTCTCTGTCTGTATTAGGGCCAACAGGGAGGTAGCAACCCTCTATTAATTAGTGTCCCTTATAATCGTTTTTTATACCTCTAGTTATTACCGCTACACCTCGTCTATCGCGTGGCTAACTCGCGGGACACGATTTCCGTTTTTTTGACAAGTCCAGCGCTAAAACCGCCGCGTCCGGCGGCTCCAAGCGTTTGTAGTAGTGCAAAGCTACGCCTTGCTGGATGAAGCCGAATTTTTTAGTATAGAAGCTTATCGCATCAAGGTTGTTCACCTGGACGTGAAGGTAAACTTCCGTTACGAACGGGTCCGCGAACGCAAAGTTTAGGGAGTGCGTGAGTAGGCGCGTGCCTATTTGTTTGTCCCTGTACGGCGCCAACACGCCGACGGTCATTACGTACAGCTTCGCGGCCGATCGATCGGGCAGGAGCTCTAAGCGACACGCGATAGCCCCCACAAGCACGTCCTCCACGAACGCCAGCTGCGTCGCGCTTCCCGCCGCGGCGCACTCCACGTAGAACTTGTCCTGTTTTGAAAGGATGAGGGGGAGGGTGAGCAACTAGACCAACGCAACTTGGGGATGACAGTTGTTATCATCGGGATGGTTCCCGAAATACAGATGCGATGTGTGTCACCCTCCTTCGCCCCTTCTTACCGAGTACCGGATGGGGAATATCACCGCGTTTAGCTTACGAAGCGCGTCCTCGTGCTCGGGGGTGAAGTCCCGGAAAACCACGCGTGCCCCCCCCCCCTGGTCGTCGTCGTCGTCACTCATGGCCAACCAAGAGTGGCGCGAACGCGGTGGGCACCGAGATTTTAGGCTTGTTGAAAACTTATTCTGTTGTGCGCCCACTTTTCGAGAAACTGCGCCAGATTGTCCCCAACCACGCGTGCCGCCCGCCACACGCGCTCGCGCGCGATGTCGCCGTGCACCGCGACGCGCCTGTGGCGTGGGCTCACGCCCGCGGCGGGAACGCGCGCGCGGCGTTTCGCGAGCTGCGTGGTGAACGCGCAGTGTTCCACGGGAAACGCCCAGTCGTCGTCTCATGGAAACATCACCGGCCACCCCTCTTCTTCTCACGTTTTGGTTCCTGGCGGGAACCCCGGTGGACCCGGGGCCCCGGCTGGGTCAGATGACGCTGGGAAACGAGTGGGAAGAGCGTTACTGGCGCTTCAGCTGGAAGAGTCGAGAGGGCACTGCGACGTGCGAGGAAAACGGAGCCTGTTCAGCGAGTACGCCGCCGACGAGCTCGTTTGTTTGGGCGATTTGTTGCCCCCGGGCGGGGGCCGAGACCGATGGCAACGCGCCGTGGCGAGTGGCTTTTCCAGGTACAAAGAGCTCGCGCCGCGGCAACGGGCGAATCTCGTGGCGGAGGCGCAGTACCTTTTAAGCGCCACAGAGGCAGGCGCACCGAATGCGGCGGCGGTGGCGGCGACGGCGACGGTGGCGTTCGGGGAGAACAACGTGTCGTCACTGAATGTGGGTAAAAACTTACACAAAAATCATGAGGATGCTGCGACGCGCGCGCGACCGGGCGACGACGCGGGGGCCGGTAGTGCGTCTTCGCTCGCGGATTTCCACTCGCAGCCGTTTTCCCGGGAGACACGCAAGGGGGCTGGCGGGGGCAAGGCCTTGATTCACGTCTCGAACACGTGGGAACACGCGTTGGCGCAGGACTCGCGGCAACGTTTAGAGGTAAGTCAAGTGGCTGGTGAAAAAAAAAGCAGTGGAGTCGACGGTCAAAAAACACAAAACGATCTCCACTTTGATCACGCAAGCTTGCCTCACTCGGAGCCCGGCGTCGGCGTGGTTGGAAGCTCCGCAACTCAGACACAAGGCAGCGAGGCGTGGCACGCGCTGCGCGCGTCGCGGCTCACCGCGAGCGCGTTTGCAAACGCCCTGGGGTTTTGGCGGGGCGGGCGTTTGGAGTTGTGGGAAGAAAAACTCGGGCTCGCGGCGGCGTTCGCCGGGAACGACGCCACGGAGTGGGGCTCGGGGAAGGAAGACACCGCGCTTGGCGTTTACAAACAAATAACAAACACCCAAGTATCGCACCTGATGTTTCGAGTGCTTTCCCCGGATGAAGCCGAGCTTTGGCTCGGGGCGAGGTAAGTATTTCCCAATCACCACATTCCGCCGACTGATTGCCCATACGAGACTGACTTTCTTTTTTATCTCTCCGAGCCCGGACGGGTTGATCGCGGGGTCGATCACGGAACCGAACGGCGCCGGGGGTGCCCGGGGCGGCGCGCGGCGTTCCGCGGAGTCGGGAAGCGACACAACAAGCTCACCACCAAACCCAAACAGCGTCCAGCGCGCGGGGGTTCTCGAGATAAAGTGTCCTTGGAACAAAGGCGACCCACTCAACGCGAAGCCGTACCCGGTCGTGCCGTGGTACTACATACCGCAGGTCCAGGGGCTAATGGCGGTGTTCGACCGGCCGTACTGCGACGTGTTCTGCTACACCGTGAACAACGGGTGCGCTATTTACCGCGTTGAGAGAAACGCCGAGTACTGGGCCGCCATGTACTCGGGGCTTTCCGATTTCTGGTGGCAGCACGTGGTGCCTGGGAAGCACGCGCTCGCGGCGGGGACGGACTTTGAGAAATACCGGCCTCTGGAAACGACGGAGATGACGACGGAGATGAAACAGTGGAGCCGGCGAATCGCGGAGCGCGCGCCGAAACAGATTTACGGTGCGGAGGACGTTAACAGGTAAATAGTGACGTGACCGGTCTTGACTCTAGTTTTTAAATCGTATGTATGTGGTGATTTACGGCTAATCACGTCTTCCATCTTTTCGCGCTCGGGGAGGTTTATCTCACGCACTCAACGCAGTTGTCCTTCCGCTTGCCGTGGGGACAGGGGGTGCACACCGCGCAGCTGTGTTTCCGCTTGCCGTGAGGGCAGGCGTTGCACTGCGCGCAGCTGCTTTTCACCTTGCCGTGCGGGCAGGGGCTACACATCACACGAATCCTCTTTTCCTTTCCAAGCGAGCATCGTTTCTCTCCCATCGCGTCTCGAGTACGGTATCGCGGAGAATCCACTTCCGGCCGCGTGCGGCTATCGCATCTTCGCGACTATTCAATACGCTTGTGTTGCTAGCCTCGGAAGCGTCAGTCGGAGCACGACACGAGAGCGCTCGTGCACGAAGTGTGGTGCACTTCGATCGCACTTGTTGTTTTGCGGCCAACTCCTTCTTTTCGTTCTGAAAAGAAAGTTTAGACGTCCTCGAAAAAGTGCAATTCCTGCGCCACGGACCCCACACTCCCACTCTGCGGTGCTCCAGCTTTCGTGCGTACGGTGCGATGCGGTGCGTCTTGCCCGCGGCAACCCCCGGCGTTTTCGCCGCGCGCGCCTCGCGCGCGGCGAGTGCGCCGCGTGCGGTCGCCGTCGCGTCCCGGAATATTCCCCGAAAAATGGGATGCCTTCCGAGAAGAAATCCCCCCAAAAGTGGGTCCGCGCACCGCGCGTGGCGCGGTCGGTGGGCGTCGTTTGGGTCACGCCGAGGGTTTTCACCCACCGCCGCCCTTCCCGACCAAATTTCCGGGCTGACGTACGTCAAGCCCAACCCCGGGGTCGCGACTTCCCTGTTTGACGTCGCGGCGCTGACGAGGCAAAATGAGGCAAAACAAATGAGGCAAAACAATGGAACCGCGAAGGGTGCCACTAATGTAACAGCGCCTCCCGGAAGCGTCACCGTGACCCTCGGCGGGTGGCAGCTCGTCACGATGCTTGCGTTGGTTACCGTGGCGTCGCTGTCGACGTGCGGCGCGATATTTTTCCTAGTCGCCTCGCCGGCGCTAAAAGCGGTGACCGCCGCCGCCGTCGCCGCGGAAAGAGCCATGGTCGAGTTTGAAAAGCTCTCCGTGAAAACAGAAAAGGATCTACCCGAAACGCTTCGGGAGATGGAGACGTGCGCCAAGGAGTGGGACGCGTTGGGAATAGAGTTACGCGAGGTGCTGCGACGCGTGGAACGTTGGGGGCAGTTTTCGGGCGCGGATGAGGCGCTGACTAAAATAACCTCAAGCATTTTGGAAGAGCCGGGGCGAGCGGTGGCGACCACCATGGATGAAGCCGAGAGTTATATCAAACGCTTAACCGACGATTTCTCCACCGCCGTGGCGCAGCTCACGGACTGGGAAAGCAAGCTGGGCGAAAGCGTCAAGGAAGCGGCGTTTCGGGAGACGTGGGAAAAGAAGGAGCTGCCGTCGGGGGATTATAAAAATAAAGCTAATGTCGGCGACCTGGCGGACTTAGCGCGAGCCGCGCTGGCGCAGCGGCAAAGAGCCGCCGTGGCGGAGGCGATCGGCGCGGCGGAGGCGGCCACGGAGCGCGCGAGATTGGCGTCCCTGGCGCTTCTGGACAACAACGCGTTCGGCAATTCGTCGCAAGGGGGCGCAATGGCGCGGGCGATGGCGGCGCAGGCGGACGCGGTCGCGAGCTCGCTTCGGAACGCGCTGCTCGCGGTGGAGGAGGCGAAAACAGCAGCCGCGGACGAGAGCGTGTTTGACTCGTTCGACGAGAATCTCGACGACGGCGACGGCACAAACGTCGTCGACGTCGAGGTGGAGGAGTCGAAATAGTGCATTGTACCCGTAAAACTATACATTACTACTACCAACATGCTCTAGTTTAAAATAGGTCACCCACTCGTAGTAATGTGACTCCAATAGGTCACACCCGCCGGTAACTAACTCGTAAACCTCGTGGCTATCGCGACGGCCACTGACTTTTCGTCTCCGCGTCTTCAAAGAAGTACGCGTACCCCGCGTGGTCGCGCGCGACGCCCGCTGGATTCGCCATTCGCCAATCCCAGTTGAACCCGCTCGGGGTTTCTTCTCCTTTGTTTTGGGAAACCACGTTGGCTCCGTCCGCCGCGTTCGTCCACACCATCGATCCCGCGTGCGCGTACTCTAACCCGAACCGGTCTCCGTTGCCGGAAGGGAGCCACACCCCCGAGGTCGGCACTCTGGCGAAAAGATCGCCGCCGCGAACAATACGCGTGTATCGCAAAAAAGAGTCGCTTCCCTCGTCGACGCCTTTTTTAAAGCAACCGTCCCCCACGCGGGGCTGGCCGAAGGTCACGCAGTTTACCACTTCCGTTTGTTTGGAAGCGTGTGTTTCCTGGTTTTTCAAATCGTGTCCATCGTCCTCGCGACTTGTGTTGTCCGTTCGCTTCGCCCTGGAACGTATTAACGCCGCGATGTCCACGTCGTGCGCCAACCGTGTCGCGCACAGCACCGCGAGCGCGCCGCCCAGGGAGTGCCCTGCTATTACTATTTTCGGCGCGGCGGCGGCGTCGTCGCGCGCGGAACTCACCGCCCTGAGATAAATAAAGAAACTGTCAGTCTTGTATGGGCAATCAGTCTGCGGAATGTGGTGATTGGGAAATACTTACCAATCAACAACCGCGCTTTCCACGTCCGCTAAAACCGACCGGTACGCAGCGGCGTACCTGATACCAATAAAAGAAAGTGTCAGTCTTGTATGGGAACACAGTCTTGGGATTTGGGAAATGCGGGGACGTACCCACGGTGCACGCGCGCGTCTTGCATCACGCCTGGCGCTTCTTGCCATGTCTCCTGCCCGGCCATGGAGTTGACCTGGCCTTCACGAAGCAAGCCCCTCATGGGCGACGGGGTGGTGCCGCGGAAACACACGACGATCCTGAGAGATAAAAAAGAAAGTGTCAGCCTCGTATGGGCAATCAGTCGACGGAATGTGGTGATTGGGAAACACTTACCAGTTTGGTTTTTCGAGGCGCACGACGGCGGCACGGCTGACGCCTCGGTATTCGGTAGTATCCCGAGGGCCTTGATATCCAGTAGAATTAGTGTTAGTTCTTCCACTTGCGTGCCTGCTTTTCGCCACTCCAAGCCTCCTTGCCGCGTCTTCCGGTGTCAAAAAATTCGGCACCAGATCACCCACGCCGTCCCCGGGACACAACCAAAGCGCCGGTTCCTTCGGCGCGAGTAACCCGAAAACTTCCTTGCGCAGCAAAAGAGGGTCGCGCGCGATGAGCGGTTCGAACCCGAGCGGCGTTTTCATGTCCAGCCCATCGCCGTCCCAGCCCGGGTCCCAGAAACCGGGCTGCCCCGCGTTCCAGTAAACAAGCATCGCGAGCTTGGCAAGCGCGCGGGTGCCCTGGGGTTGTTTCGAGCGGAAGACGGTGATAGAAGATGAGGCGGTGAGAATGAATTGCATTCAGAATCAGAGGAGGGAGACAACGAACAAACATTTGGGTGCCCATCGGGACCGAGGTTGTTCACGAGGTTTCACGCACCTCGAACGAGTGCGGGTCCGTGTTTTCCGCGAGCGCACCGTGCGTGGTGTCCGCGCTCAACGCCTGCCTGGCTGTGACGCAGAAACCGCGGTGGCCGCCCGGGGCCCATTTGTGGACCGCGCCGAGGCGCCGAACTCGTGGCAAAACCCGAGCCGAGGTCGCCGCGGTGACCCGCGGTCGAGGCAGCGGCACGACCGAAATAACACGCACGGCCGCGCGCAGTGCCGCCATCGTGCCTGGCGTGTCCACGCGCTTCGCGCGCGCGCGACAATGCCGTCGACGTGGGCGAGGCTTGGTTGGTGCCACCTGCCACGTGGCCAAAACGCTTGCTGGGCCCACGAAAAATATTGAAGACAAAATCGATGTCTCATTCCGTTCCTCCTCACACGCAGCCGCACCTGCCGCCGCCAACCCCACCACGCACGATGGCCTTCTGGGGTCTGAAAGTCGAGCCCAACAAGTGGACGCCGTTCGTGCCTCCCCCCGAAGAAGCGCTCAGGCTGCACATCTCGCAGGTACGTTCGTAACACAGTCCGCTCATTTCCAGCCCGCCGCCGTCGCCCTCGATCGCGCGCACCGCCGCCTTCCGGTTTCGCGTCCGTGTACCACCCGCCTCCCTCCCTCCCATTCGCTGACCCACCCACTTAACACCCCCAATCAGGCCGCTCTTAACGCAACCAAAGTTCCCAAGAACGGCTCACGGGTCGTTGTGAAGTGCCGCGCGGAGGCGGACGATGACGCCGACCAGGGCAACGAGGAGTTCGTGGTTTGCGTGATAATCGGAGGCGTCATCGAGAGCTGTTCTCTGGATTTGATCTTCGGCGGGTACGCCGAGTTCTTCGCGGCCGGCGATTACCCGGTTGACCTGACCGGGTTCTTCATGCCCGTGGATGAATACGACAGCGAGGACGAAATGCCGGTGTACGAGGACGACTCCGAGGACTCTGAGGACGAAGACGACGAGGAGGACGACGACGAAGACGACGACGACGATGACGATTCCGAAGACGAAGACGACTTCGCGGCACTCGAAGCGTTTGACGAAGATGACGACGACGACGAGGAAGAGCCTCGCGCCACGAAAAAAGGAGGTGTCGTGATTTCCGAAATCAAGGAGGTTGAGAAGCCTGCCGGGAAGAAGCGCAAGGAACCTGAAGCGGTTGCACCTAAAAAACAACAAGACCCCCCCGCGGCGAAGAAGGAAAAGAAGGAGGTCCCGCCCGCGAAGAAGGAGGAAAAGAAAGCGGATCCTAAAAAGGACGAAAAGAAAGTCCCGTCTGAGCCCGCCGGGAAAGGCCAGCTAAAAAGAGAGTTCAAGAACGGCATGGAGATTGTTAACGTGGGGATGGGCAAGCCGGACGGGAAGATCGCGACGCCTGGTAAGAACGTCACCATGAAGTACATCGGCAAACTGCAAAGCGGGAAGATTTTCGACCAAACCAAGGGCAACGCGACGTTTCGGTTCCGTTTAGGCGTGGGCGAAGTTATTAAAGGCTGGGATGTGGGGGTGGACGGGATGCGGGTTGGTGACAAGCGACGACTGGTCATTCCGCCCGCCATGGCGTACGGAAAGAAAGGCGTCAAAGGCGCGATTCCGGGAGGCGCTACGTTGGTGTTTGAGGTTGAGCTGGTCAACGTACAGTGAGCGACGATGCGCGTGAATTCGCGAGGCGATGCGTGAGTTAGAGTTTATCAAGTTTTTCCCAGGCACCACTTTTTACGTTCACAGTACAGTCCCACTTTCGGTTGGGTACCCTAAACCCAACCCCTAACCCCACCCCCCACCCTCCACCCTAAAATCCCGGTTGTGGTGGACATCTTTCGGTGGCCACCCTATTTTGCACAATGCGAAGATTTGCGTCCCTTCCTTCGTCGGTCCGTCACACCTCTCCTTAGTTCTTCGTGACTCCCTTCTCCTCCTCATCCGTATCCTCGGGCACGACGAAGATGTTCCCTCCGTTCGCGCGCGACTCCGCGCTCCACCGCTCGCCTTTTGTGTCCGTGAACCCCGCGACTTGCGCCTTCGCGATGATGCCGTCAAGCCTCGAGGCGGCGAAAACCAAACCCACTAAACCGGCGCCTATTACGAATCCCGCGATCTCGTTCGCGGGAGGCAGCGCGCGTGTGACGACCAAAGGGCGTTCTTTGCGCGGTGGTAACACCCGCGCGCGCGGCGCGCGCACCGGCGTCAGAGGGACACGCAACGCCTGCATGGCGCAGTGATGTCCTCTCTGCACGTTTCGGTGGCTTTTTCGAGAGAGGGCGCCAAAATCATCTGGGGCGGCTCGAAACGGTTTTGAAAGCCGCGAAGCGTCGAAGCGTGGGCAGGCCTGGTTCCGCGCGCACTTCCTAGAGCGCAGCGGCTCCTACCCGTGTGTGTACCCACCCCACGCGCACCGACCGGCACCACTTCCCCGCAAGTAAACATGGCCGGACTCGAAAACCTTAAGGGCCTCGGCGCTTCGCTTCCCAAAGGCGGCGGCGGCAAAAAAGCGGATCCCAAGGAGGGCGATTCCGACGGAGACGACGTTGACGTGCGTCCCCACCACCGCCCACGTATTTCGCGCGGCCCAAGCACTGCCTCGTCGTGTCTTCCTGAGCCTTACGTAGCGCCGCTTGGCGACACGTGACCCCCCCTGGAACACCAAAGCTTTGGTGTTCCTGACGTCGATGCTTTGTCCCCCGGAAGATCTGTCGCGTCGCGGTGCAAACTTGTTCTTTTGCCAAAACTTCCGCGCCCGATCTGACCGCCACCCCTGTCCTACGTCCACCCCCCCCCCCTCTGCAACCCAGTTCGCCAAGGGCGTCGACCAAAAAGACGTGATGTCCGCGCTTGGGGCCCTGAGCGGGGACCCGCGGATGATCAAATCCCTGCAGGGCAAGCTGGACGGGTTGGTCGGTAGAGGCAGCGGATTCGTGGAGGCGCTTCATTACAAAGTGCGCGCGCGGGTAGCGGAGCTTGGGGTTTTCCAGGAAGCGCACGACGACTTGAGAGAGCAGTTCCTTGCGGAGCGCCGGGCGTTGGAGGAGAAGTTCACCAAGCTGTACGCGCCGCTTTACGTGAAGCGAGCGGCAATCGTGAAAGGCCAAACCGACGTCGAAGCCGAGAAACCGGTTGGCGAGGACAAAGGTCCGGACGACGACGAAGAAGCGCCGGCCGGCGTTCCCGAATTTTGGCTCTGCGCCCTTCGCAACCACGAACAACTGGCGCAGTACATCGAAGAAAAAGATGAGCCCGCACTCGCGTTTCTTAAGGATATCACCGTGGAGGTGCTTGACAAAGATGATGAAGAGGAAGAGAAGGACGACGACGACGACGAACCGAAAGGGTTCAAGCTCGCGTTTCACTTCGAACAGCCCAACCCGTTTTTCACAAACCCTGTGCTTGAAAAGTCGTACCACATGGTGGACGACGAGGACCCGATTTTGGAGTTCAGCAAAGGGTCGGAAATCGACTGGTTGCCGGGTAAGAACTTATGCGTCAAGGTCATGCGGCGCAAGGCGAACGCGAAGGGTGGAAAAAAAAGCAACAAGCCTGCGACGAAAACGGAACGCACCGAGTCGTTTTTCAACTTTTTCTCCCCGCCCGAGATTCCCGACGAAGACGCGGAACTGGAGGAGGAGGAAATGGAACAGCTCCAGGACGCCATGGAGATGGACTACGAAATCGGGTCAATTATCCGGGACAAAATCGTCCCGGACGCGGTTTCGTGGTTCACCGGCGACGCGAACGCGAACTCGGACGACGAGTACGACTCGGACGAGGACGACGACGAGGACGACGAGGACGAGAGCGTTGAGGACGAGGACGAGGACGAGGGTGGGGACGAAACGACGCCCGCGGCGGTCGGCGCGGATGGCGAGAAACCGCCTGAGTGCAAGCAGCAGTAAGTTTGAGGACTGTGTGTAGTTCAAATGCTCGCATGCGGCGTGACGCGTAGAGTTGTTGGACGCGGAAGACTTTCTCTCATCATTACGTACGCGAAGACTTTCTCTCATCATAGACTACTCAACCAACTTTCATTCAACTCTACCCAAACCCCTCGCATTCAACTCTTCCGAACGACCCTCAACAGCACAGGAGCCACCTTTTCTTCTTTTTCTTCTCCGGTTCGAGGTCAGGGTCCGTTCCCATCTCCCGTCCTGCTTTACCTCCGTTACCTCCTGCACCTCCTTTGGCGCCTGCACCTCCGTTACCTTTGCCTCCCGCCGGTGTTCCACCCAAACCGCCGTCGCCACCGGCGCGCCCGCCCCTCGGCGATTTCACGCCCGGGCGATTTCTGCCGCCGCCGCCGCCGCGTCGTCCGTCGTCGCCGAATAAACCACCACCACTCACATTGTTTCCGCCTACGTACCCGTCGTCCCTCCCGTGCCCGATGACGTGTCCGTGTGCATCAACCGAAACAGGGCTCCGGGCACCGCCATCAGTCGTGCCGCGTCCGTCCCCGACCCCGTTCGGTCCGCCGCCGACGCCGCGCCGCCGTTCCTTGTCATTCTCCGCGCGATACGAATCGTCCGACGCGCGTTGTCGTTGCTCGTATCGCGCGTTTCTTCTCGCGGCTCGTCGTGCTTCCCGTCTCTGTGTTCGTCGTGCTTCTCTTTTTTGTGTTCGGCGCACTGCTCGTCGTCCAATCGCGCCCTCCACGTCCTCGTCCCCGCTTTCGTACGACCCGTGTGACGATTCATCAGAGGCATCCGATTCATCACTCTCGTCACTCTCCTCCCATCCCCGTCCCCCCAAATCATGACTCACCTCCCCATCCACGTCCCCGTCCCACGTCCCCATGCCCAGCTCACGAGGGTGCCACCATTTCTCCTCGCCCGGGATTCGCGCGTACCGCGTGTTTTTGCCCCGGTACGGATCAAGGCCGACCCAGTCCTTTCCCAAGTGTTTCTTTGGGCTACGGAAACCTCCATCCCCGGGGTGCACGCCATCGTTAATCCCGTTGTTGGACAAGTCCCTCGCCTCCAACGGTTTCGTGCCGTCCGCGTACGCCTGCCCCAACCGCCCGTGCTCCCTGTGGTTCTCTTGCAGGTCAAGCTCGGCCGGTGCCCACCAGTCTTTTTCGCGTTTAGGCGCTTTTTGTTTCGGCACCGTCCCTAGGCCTTGCCACGCCTGATACGATAAAAGCCGAAAGTGTCAGTCTCTCGGGCCATGTGTATGAGTGATGGTAAGGGGTCCGACGGAGTGGGGTCCGTACTTTCCAACTGTACTCCACACAGAGCAGTAATCAGGGAGGCGGAACGTGGTGATTGGGAAATACGTACCGGACGATTTGGACTCGGCACCCGCGCCAGGTCCACCGCAAGAGGCACCGCCCTTTGTTGGTCGTACCCGCGCTGCAGAATCTTACCCATCGCCCTCTGCATGCGGCTTGGGCTCATAAGCTCAGAGGTCGCCCTCAACGCGAGCTGGTCCTCCCACTCGAACCCACTCGTCGTTTCCGTCTCCACCGCATCGCGTAACGTCTCGTCCCATGAAGGGTTTTTCGGTTTCCACTCCGCCTCTTTGTTGGGAGGCACCACGGAGTGGTCGAAGTCGTTTTCCCACCCGGACAGGTCGTCGCGGAACGTGGAGTGCGAACGGGCGGTCGTCGTGGGGGGCATCGCGGCAGGGCGGAGGGGGGGGAGCGCGGCCGACACTGACACGCCACCCGGGATGGGAAGCGAATCTGGAAACGTTCCCCTCGTAGGCCTCGTTGACCGAAATTCCAATAATTTTACCAAAATCCGTGAGGACTTCGTTCATCACATCGACACGCACGCCTCCTCCACCTGCGCCTGGCACCATGAGCGGTTTCGGCGAGCGTTTCCATCGCGCGGCTCGCGAGCGCCTTGACGGGTTCCGGCGCGTTGCGCACGCCAGTCCATTGTTTTCGGTACGCCTCAGGCCTTTTCGCCAAGCCCGGAACCTCGTGGCGAACGCGGGTGCTGGAAATCGCGTTGGCGTGCCACAACACGACGTCGTGCCCTTCGTGGTGGAACCGAAAACGGGGTTGAACATCCCCGGGGAGTTCTGCATGCGCGGTGAAACCAAAGGGTGCGCGCCGCTGATGGGGATGGGGGTACGGGTGAAGCGAATCGCGGGGGTGGGGGTAAAGGTGTACGCGTGTGGATTGTTTCTCCACCCGGATGCGGTGAAAAAAGCGATTGGGGGTACATTTTTCGGCGAAAACCCGGCGCGCGTGGCGAAGGACCAGACCCTTTTCGACTTCGTTGTGAACGACCACGCAATCGGCAAAACCGTGCGGCTTGTGTTCGCGCGTGACCTCGAGAGTTCAAAAATCGCGGACGCGCTTGCCGAACGGCTTCGACCCAAACTAGGCGCCCACTCCAAAAGCTTGAAAACGTTTGAAAGCTACTTCGAAAACGTCAAATTTGCGAAAGGAACCTCGCTTACTTTCTGCGCCGACCATGGGAAGTTGCGCACGCTGATCAAAGGAAAGGAAATAGGCGTGATCGACGACAAAACCATGTGCGCCGCACTGTTAGAGGTGTATCTGGGGAAAGACCCTGTGGTGCCGGGCGCGAAACAAAGCCTGGGAGAGAAACTTGCGGCGAGCGTGGTGGGGTGACGAAAAAATTGGTCGAAAGTGTTTTTATCAAGTGTTGAGAAGAAGTCCTCCTGTCGTTGTCTTCAACTCGGAACCTTCGAAGCGCGTCGTCTCTCTTCCATGTCGTGCGTCGCGTGTGTATCGTCAAAACATGCGTGTGGCGTGTCACTCACTTCCCAGGGTTGACACTACGCCCTCCACCGGACTGTTGCCCCGGGTTGGTGCTTGGCCAGCCTCCGCCGGTCCCGGGGCCGTTCCCTTGGCCGGCTCCAGGGTTGCCGCTATTTGCGGTAGTCGCAGCATGCTCCTGCATCACCTGCGCCCCCAACTCTTCCGCCACACGCATGAACGCCGGGTTCTGCATCAAGTCCACCATGCGTTCCACGACTTGTTCGTCGTTGGTTGGCACGCCGCCTTTACCACTCATGACTACGGGAACTGTGGGGAGGTTGAAAGCGAAGTGAGGAAAATACCGTGTCGGGGCGCGGTAAGAGTGGCGAGAGACAGGCCACGACCACAAAAGATAGGTCGCCTTCGGTCCGATGTTTTCCGCGTATCGCCTTCACTCCCGCAGTCCTTGGACCTGACGACAAAAGGGTGCCGTCGTTGCCGGTTTGGCAAAACCCTACCCACACGCTTCAGTTCGGTCCGTCGTTGCTTTTTTTCTCCAGACGCCCTCGCGTCACTCGTCACTGCACGAAACAGTCCGCCGCGCGACGGTTCCCATGTCCATGACCACGCCGCCAGCCACCGCGAGGGTCAGCAGGCGCGAGCGCGAGATGACCGACGCAGAGCGCGCGCACCACGACATGGTGGGCATACGCGTGGAAATTGCGATGCGTCTGAACGCCGAGCGCCGGTTACGAGCGACGGCCGCTGTTCAAGTCGCGGAGCCGCCTGGCGCGCCCGTGGCGAGGCGCGTGCGACAGAGTCGCGACCAGACTGCGCGCGAGGATGCTTCCGGCGGCGTTGGTGCGGAGGCGGAGGTCTTGTCGAAGGAACCCGTGACCCCGGTGACGGCGATGCCGCCGTCCCGAGTCGCTAACAACAACCAAGTACCTGACCAACAAAGCCTGGCGCAAGCGCGCGAGCTTTTGCGAAGCGAGTGGAGTCGACTTTTCTCACTCGCGCAAGACTTTCCCGCGCAGGCGGTGACTTCGCGACTCAGCGCGGTCGCGGTGCTTCACGACCGCGCCACCGTGGCGCTGTTCGAGCTGGCGCGGGTGGAGGAGCACGTCCGGAACACGAGGGTGGCGGTCGCGGCGGTGCAGGCCAAGGCGATTCTGGAGGCCAGGGCGTGCGCAACACCCGGGACACCCACCGAAGGCGTATCTCCCGTTTCTCCCGTCACGTCTCCCCAAACCGAGCGGACCAAGGGTGAGGAACGCAAGCAAGCCCTTGTTAACGAGCTGACCTCCGCGGAACACAAGTCCACGCGCATGCGCCACGAAGCCATCACCCTGAACGGGTCGCTTTATTGTTTAATGGAAGCCGTGGACTGCGAGGCACGGGCGGAGATGCAGATGGCGTGGAGGGACAACGGGTACCTGGGTTACGACGGAACCGGCGGGCGCCCCCTCGCGGTTCCTCGTGAGTGGCCCAGCGGGTGTTCCATCGGCGTCGCGGGGGCGTTCACGGGTGGTTTCGCGGGAAACGACGTTCCGCGATTCGCCCCGGTAGTGCCAACAGCGCCGCTCGCGTTGGCCATACCAATCGCGGCGGTAGTCGGGGCGGGTGCGCTTTGCAACGCGAACGTGGGTAAACCGGGTAGTACGCCGGCCGCCGGTGTCCTTGGTTCGATTCCGGGAGGTACGGGTGGAAAAGCCAAGCCGAAAGTGCGTGACCTTGGTTCGATTCCGGGCGGTACGGAAAGAAAAGCCAAGCCGAAGGCAGTTCCTGCAAAGCCAAAGCCGCGGGCGCGACCCAAAACGAAACGTCAAAAACCAGCCGTCGCCGAAGCCCCGAAACCGCCGGGCGCTCAAAAGCGCCGCCGCGCGCCGCCAAAGCCGAAACCCGCTATTCCCGAGAGCGCGATTAGTCTGGCGAAACACGGAGTACCCGCAGTTGTTTCTGCGATTGCGGTAGACTGTTTGCCCACACAGCACACCCATGCGCAAGACCCCGGTGGTGTCGTACACTCGGAACCGCCAGCGAAAGCCAGGAAACTCCCCCCCTCGTTGCATAAGAAAAGCCCCTTCGTCGGCGCGATTGGCGAAGACCTGAAACACGGGTCGTCGGGGAAAGGGTAAAGAAACGTTTGTCAAATCCTGTGAACAAAAATACGGCACCGTCTACTCTTCGCTTCCACGCCGTCAATAGTTGTAAGCAGTACATTTTGTTGTGCTTCTAGCTATGTCGGGAGACAACTAGACATACAGCTTGTGTCTAAAGTCGGCAGTCTATAGTGTCTTCCCATTCACTCTGCCACATCCCACTCCAGCGCGTGTTTGTACACGTCGTCGTACGTCTTCACGAAGAAAACTTCCAGGCCTTGCTTTACTTCGGCGCTGAGTTCGAGGAAGTCTTTTTTGTTGCCTTCGGGGAACAGGATGTGCGTGACGCCGCTTCGGCGGGCGGCGATTGTTTTCTCCTTGACGCCGCCAATCGGCATGACGATTCCGGTAAGCGTCACCTCGCCCGTCATCGCGAGGTTCGGCCGGACCGCCTTGCCCGTCGCCAAACTCACCATCGCCGTGACCATCGTGCACCCCGCGCTCGGCCCGTCCTTGGGATAAATAAAAGAAAGTGTCAGTCTGGGGTATGCGCAAACAGTCGTCCGGGATTTGGTGAAAGCCCCAATAACTACCTTGGGCGTGCTCCCCGCGGGGACGTGCAGGTGAAGCTTCGTGACGTCGAAATAGTCATTTCCAGGGTGACGAAGCGCCACGAAGTTCTTAGCAAACGTGTGCGCAATGGTGGCGCTTTCCGTCATCACGTCCCCGAGCTGCCCCGTGGTTTTCAACGTGCCGCCGACGGTTTTGCGCGAACCGCCGACGAGTTTGTTTTTCCGCTTGGAGCTTTCTCCTTTCTTTTTTGGAGCTGTTCTTTTGTAATCATCATCCCCATCCCCATCTTCCATCTCATCATCGTCAAAATCATTCACCGCGTTCTGGTGAATCCCCGTGCACTCGATGTAAAGCGTGCTCCCGCCCATCGACGTCCACGCCAAACCCGTCACCACCCCGGGCGGGGTTTTGTCGTAAATGCGGTCGGTTTGAAACGGGGGCTGGCCTGATACGATAAAAAAGAAAGTGTCAGTCTCGTATGGGCAATCGCAGAGGCGGAATGTGGTGATTGGGAAATACTTACCTACGTACTGCACTAAATCCGCGCCCGCGTTGACGACCACCGGGTCCTGCACCGCGGTCAACGCGAGCGCGGCGTGTACGTCTTTTTCATTGGACAGGACCAAATCCCGAAGCTCCGCCAGCGCGGCGGACAAGGAATCCAAAGAAGACTCTTTCGTGTTTTTCGTTTTTCCACCGCCCGATTTCGCCGGTTTCGGTTCCGTCCCGTTTGTGATTTTCGCCACCCGCAGCTCCTCCTCCTTGTCCGCGACCTGTTTCTTCGCAGACAAAAGTTTCGCCCGCGAGTCACCCACGCGTTTGCTCGCCTCCGGGCCTTTCTCCTTCGCCAGCTTCAGCGCGACTTTGCGGTAGATTTTTTCCAGGTGTTTCTGCAAATTACGCACCCCGGCTTCGCGGCAGTAATCCTCGATAAGCGACGCCATGGCGTCGTCCGTGACCCGCGCTTCGTCTTCGCCGATGCCGCTTCGTTCCTTCGCGACTTTCTCCAAGTACGTGCGCGCGATTTGCTTTTTCTCATCCGCGATGTACCCTGATGTTGTGAACGAAAATTGTCAGTCTTTCGTAATGTGAGTGAGTAATTACGGGCGGACAATCGGCAAAACAGTCGGCGGGATTTGGGAAAGGCTGACATACGTACCTGACAGGCGGACGACTTCCATGCGGTCAAGCAGTGGTGCTGGTATCGTGTCCAGCACGTTCGCGGTGCACACGAAAAGAACTTTCGATAAATCAACCGGGACATCCAAGTAGTGATCCAGAAACGTTCCGTTTTGCTCCGGGTCCAACAACTCCAGAAGCGCCGACGCGGGGTCGCCTTGGTACCCGCGGCCTAGCTTGTCAACCTCGTCAATCAACACCACCGGGTTCGATACCCCGGTGCTTTTTAAGCACTGCACCAGCTTACCAGGCATCGCCCCAACGTAAGTGCGTCGGTGTCCTTTAATTTCCGCGACGTCCGAAAGGCCGCCGACCGAGAACCGAAAAAACTTGCGATCAAGCGCTCGCGCGATGCTCTGGCCGATACTCGTTTTCCCCGTCCCGGGCGGGCCGACCAGGGTGATGATCTTCCCCTGCGTCGTCCCTCGCAACTGCCCGACCGCGATGAACTCCAGAATCCGTTCCTTGACGTCCTCCAAGCCGTGGTGGTCGAAATCCAACACTTCCCTGGCCTGCCCGATATCCAAGCGCTCCTGGGACGAGTGCCCCCACGGAATCGACGTGAGCCACTCCAGGTAGTTGCGGGTTACGTTGAACTCGCTCGAGGACGGCTCTAGGCCGCTCAGTTTCTGGAGCTCCTCTTCAATCACGGTGATCGCGTGCTTCGGCGCGGTGGATCGGTGCACTTGGAATCGCGCCGAGAACTTCTCCGCAAGCGCGGTTTTGTCGTCGCGCTCCATGCCGAGCTCTTTTTTGATGCTCTTCAGCTGTTCCATCAGGAAGTACTTGCGTTGGTCGCCGGAAATCTTCTCCTCCACGCGTCGGCCGATATCCGCCTGCAGCTTACCCAGCTCCACTTCCTTTTTCAAAAGCACCAACGCGTTTTGAAGCCGGGTTCGGATATCAAGTGACTCCAGAATCGTCTGCAAAGCCTGGTCGTCCGCGGAACACATGGACGCCGCTAAATCGGCTAACTTCGCCGGGTCTTGAAAATCCTGGAACCGCTGCGCGAAGTACTGCGAGTTGTACAAGAAAAAGGTCAGTCTTTAGTCTGGAGTATGGGTGTACTTCGTAACGTGTATGAGCAAACAGTCGGACCGTAATCGGGCCGAACAGTGCACTTGTGACGTATGTAGTAGTTGCCAGTACTGGTAAATGTTACGGCCGTAGTGCACTCAAACAGTCACAGAGGCATCAAATAGTGTCGCAATTTGGGAAATCCAGAAAGGCCCGTACCTGCAGCGTTTCCTTGGCGAGCGGGTTTACTTTCAAAAGCTCTTTGATCGTCGCCACGACTTCGTTCGCGGTGGCTTTCAAGACGTCGTCGTTTTCTTCATCAGGTCTTTTCTTATCCCCCAAGTGCTCCACTCGGCACACCATGGGTTCCGACCTTACGGTGTGCGTTTTCCGTAACCGCCGGTGCCCCAGCAGTAACAACGTGGCGCCGCCGCCGGGGTCCATGGTGTCGTCGTCTTGTTTTTTTTTTTTGGTAATTACTTTTCCATCATTAACATCGCCGTCGTCCTCCTCATCATCTCCCAAATCCGGAAGCCGGATGATGCTCTGCACCTGCGCGAACGTCCCCATGTCGTGCATGTCGTCGTACGGGTCCCAGTTCACGGTGCTTGCGGATGGTTCGGTTGAGTTTGTTTTTGGCACAACCGGGGTGAGGCCGTTATTTTTTCGTCGCAAAAACGTCCCCACGTACGCCTGCCCTCTCGCCTTCATCTCCTCGATCTCATTGATTAACCTCTCGTCCGTGACTCGGACGGGCATTATGACGCCTGGCATTAACGGCCGTCGCGTTAAAGGCACCACTAATACCTGCGGGTGACTCGAGGGATGCCCCGAGGAAACCAGCGCGCCGCCGGTTTCGGCGGGTTCTTTTTCGGGTGCGGAGGTTTCGCTGGCGAACCCCTTCAAGAAATGACGTCGCGCTGTCGAAGATCTGGCGATCGGGGGGGTGGCGGAACCTCCGCTGCCGCACCTATGCGCGGTGGAGAAATACACGGAGACATCGAACTGGCCGGGAACGGGGGCGCGCTTCGGCGACACAGACGAGGCCCGCGCCACCGCGCGGGCAGCCTGCCTGAGCTGCGACATTCGCCAATAAATGTGCTGGTGCCACGTTGTTGTGCTGCAGGAACGGTTCGCGCTTCGTCCAAGACCACGCCCGTTGGTCCACTTCCCTGGCCGAGGTCCAATCCCCTTACCCTACGCGCCTTTCGGAGACGTGATTGGCCTGCCTTTCACCAAAACTCGGATCGGCGCCCGCGATGCGTGCTGCGCTCGTCGCTGTGCTGCTGCGCGCACGGCACCTTGCTTCTTCAATCTTCTTGAGACAGATCGAGACGATCGATCGCGTCGACGCGAAGTCCCGAAATAAACGCTCGAGGCCTTTCGTGCGCGCGCACACCACCGCCGCGGCGCGTCCACGCCGCCGATGGTCTCCATGGATACCGACGAGTCGCGTGTACCTTCGCGCGACGCCCTTCGCGCCGACCTCGCGGAGACCAAGCTCGTGGTGATTGACCTGACCACACAGCTGGAGGAATGTACGCTGAAACTCGCTCTTGGAGGTGGGGCGAATTCTGAGAGGACCCATGTCGTGAGTGAGGCACTTAAGACGCAGAGAGAACAACGCGTGGTCATCGACGCGTTAACGAAAGAAGTGAACGGGTTACGACAAAAAGCGCGGCTGATGGAAGCGCATATTGACACGTTGACGGAACAGGAAAGGGAGTTGAGGAAGACGTTTGATCGTTTCGTCACTTGGATTGTGTTTTTCGTGCTTTGTTTGGCCGCGGTAGCAGCGTGCCATCTGTGTGGGGTCACAGGCGCGGCGGGAGGGTACTTCGGGGATACAATAGCCAACTGGAAGAAAGAGTTGTAGGTCGCCGTGCTGTTGTAGGTAGCTACTGTCCGTGAAGAAAGTGTAGTGATTAGTAGTCATGTCGTAGTCATACAGACACTCGCTACCGCGACTCAAGATCTTGCAAAAACGCATCCAGTTTTTCAACCAGCGTCTCCGCCTGCGGCGCCGCCAGAAGCGCGCACCGCGCCAGCGCTTCTTGAAACTCCAGAAACGTCGCTTCGCAATCCAGAGCGGTGGATAGTTTCATGGTTTGTGTGTCCAGCTTTAACGCGGTTTCCAGTGCAGCAGCCTCAGCAGCGGCAGCTTCTTCTTTTGCAGCCGCAGCGGCGAACTCCTCTTCCCAGTTTTCGTCCGTAAGCTCGTCAGTGAACGCCGCGGACTCGCCGTTTTCCTCCGCCTCCGCTTTTCTCGCCTCGAAGGAAACGCGCGCCGCTCCAAATTGTTTCGCAAGTGCTTCACGTTTTGCGTATTTCGCCTGCTCTGCCACAGCGAACGCTTCAGCCGCAGCTTCAGCCTCGGCTTCCTGTTCTTCTTCCAAAGCCGCCGCTTCCGCGATCGCGTCGAAGGGCGCCACCGCCGCCGCGAACGCGGCGAGAGCGGCGAACGATGTCAACGTCGATCCAATGTGTTCAACTTCCTCTTCAGGGGTCTGTTCCTGTTCAGCCGTTTCGTCAGCCGTTTCATCAACCGTTTCACCAGCAGGTGTTTCATCAGCAGGTGGTTCTTTGTCTTCTTCCTCAGGAGTCACCTCCGCCTCCACGGGCGGGTACACGAGCTCTTCGCCTTGGTCGTCCAAAGCGTCCACGAGCAAATGTTTTTTACGCAGAAACGCCAAAAACGACCGCCCGTCAACGGAAAGCGGGTCGCGCCGTTTTGTGACGTCGCGCGGATGCGTTCGAACCGCCTGCAGAAAGAACGTGTGCATTTGAGCATCTTGTTTTGTGCGTAGCACTTGATGCTCCGGAAGGTCTTCTGTACCTCCGCGTAACGCCACGTCCCATGCCAGGGATGTAGGGTTCGCGAAGGCGAATTCGCACAGCAGCCGCTCCACGCGCTCGGCGAGATTCGGCGTTTGCGAAAACTTTTGCGCTGCGCACCGCACCAGCGCTTCGCAAAACTCGCGGAACACGAGCACCGTGTTTGGGTCGAGAAGAGGTGGCACCACGGGCGGGTCCGCGGGGTCCGCGGGGTGAGCTGATTCGCTGGTGTTCATGGGCAGCAACCTTTCACCGGTATTTATGTAGGACCTTTTCTCAGAAGTGGGATTGAGGAAAAACCCGTCCCGAAAATTGGAATCGAGGGTGGTGGCGTCCGACGCTTCACAAGCGAGTTGCGGTTTGACGTCGACCGCGTGTTCCACGTTTGCGTTTCCGGAAACGGACTCGTACTCGTATTCGTGATCGTACTCGTACTCGCCTTCTTCGCGCCACGCCGGGGCAACGCACCGCGCGAGTTGGCACACGGTGAACCCAACACCCGTGATTCCGACGCGCCGCGCCCACAGAACAAACTCGCCGATTGTGAGGGAAACCGTCTTCGGTTTTCGGTGTGGTCGCGCGCCGTGGTTTTGGTTTTGGTTTTGTACCGAGCTCGCCGCCGCCATGGCGTACGCTTTCCTCAGTTCCGACATCAGCCGCAGTATTGTTTTATCTAGCTCCACGTTCTGTTCCGCTTTGGTAGCACAACCGGTACCGGGTTCAAACAAATCGTCAACTTTCAAGTGGATGTGCGTGGTCGGCGCGAAAATCGGATCGCCGGGGGTCACCACCGGCCGGTCGTTTAAAAAGAGCCCGCAAAAAACGCTCCCGTCGTCGAACGTGAATTTCCCGGTACCGTGCTTTTGGTTGTCAACGAAACCCCCCACGTAACGCGACCCGTCCGCGTAGTAGAACGTCCCCTTGCCGTGGCGCCGGCCGTTGTCAAAAGCACCCACGTACGTGTTCGTGTTCGTGCTGAACCGAACACTAGAGGTTTTGTCCTTCGCATACGCATTCACGTTGTGATTCGATTTCGTTTGCGTCGAATCCTTTTTCTCATCATCGTCGCCCGATAAAAACCAAACATGCGTTCCGTGTCCGTGCGCGTTTCCGTGCACAAAGTTCCCCTCGTACCGCTCGTCCCGTCCGTCCCCTACCCAGCGGTACACGCCTTTGCCGTGCTTCACGTCATTTCGCCACTCACCGCAATAGGAGTCTCCGTTTCGGTACACGAACGATCCGGTCCCGTGCTTTTTGTCGCTGCGCCAATCGCCGTAGTAGAAATGTTCAGCACCCGAAGCCGATGCGCAAAAATCGATCCTCCCTTTCCCGTGCCGCATGCCTTGTTTCCAACTGCCGTCGTACGTGGTGTCGCCGTCAACAAACGTCATCACCCCCGAGCCGTCCCGCTTGCCGTTCCGGACCTGGCCGGAATAAACACCGCCGTCCGGCCAGGCGTACCGCCCGAACCCCTCAGCGACGTTGTTTGAGAAATACCCCTCGAAAACAACCCCATCCACCCATTCGTACACGCCGCGGCCGTGCATCTTGCCGCCCTTCCACGCCCCCACGTATTGGTGGCCGGTTTTGAAAACCGCGGTCGCGCTGACGGACTCGTACCACCCGTGACTCGACAACGACCCGGTGTACGTCGCCACGCTCGTTTCCGCCATGCTGGGCTCCACCACGCCTTGAGGGCGAGCCATGGTGCGGGCAGAGGTATTACCTCTGGTGCGGGACGGTGGGGAATCTAATCTCTCTCTCTATGTCTCACTAGACTATCTATCTATGTCACCCCGCGACGCGAACAGAAGAAACAAACCCGGTGCGCCGCGACCCCAAACCCTTAGAGCCGCACGCCTGGGAGGATGTACACACGGACGGGAGCGGCGAACCCGGTTTTGCGCACCCCGCGCGTGTCGCGTGCTGGACGCTCTAAATAGGGCACAGAAAACGCGAAGTTCAACGGGTTGGGTTGACTTTTTTCTCTTGAAAACTAAATGCGCATCATCTCAGGCGTCCAAACCGCACGCGCGCGCGCAGGTCACAGGACTGTTACGATGGACTTCAAAGGCCAGCAGTTATCGGAGCGCATGTACCAGGTATGCATCGTTTTGTTCGCCTGTGTGGGTTTCGTGCTGGGGTATTGCGCTGGGTCCTTCCGAACCATGATGGTCACCTACGGCGCGGGCGTCTCGATTGCGATTTTCGTCGCCGTCCCCGATTGGGTGTACTTCAACCAGCACCCGCAGCGGTGGCTACGGGCGGACAAACGGGAGAGGCACAAGGCAGGGAAACAGGCGAAGCGGAGGTAGTGGTCGTCTTCTGGGGGGGCTTGTAGTGGTCGTGGTCGTCTGGGGGCGTGTGTTAAGCACAGCTTAGATCGAAGGTGATTAGCAGAATAGAGATGTTGGCAAAATACGTTTTTAGGTATTTTCTTACCGCCCCTCGCCGACCTCGCGGTACCGACCCGCCTCTGCTCTGGTCGTAAAATCCGTATCCTCACTACTTAAGCCCCAGCTTTGCTTTTTCGTTCGCCAGGACTTTCTGCACGCGTTCCACCGCCCTCAGGTCGCCGTTTGGCACGCCTTGGCAAACCGCGTACGGCGCCGCGATGGTGACTTCGTCCATCACGTTGATGGCCGTGCCTTGCCACTGGCACGGCAGGGTTTTCGCAAGGGCGTCGAAGATGTCCTGCGCCGTGCGAGTCACCCCCACGCCGATGTTCGCCGCGCTTGTTTGCGCAGCCTTTACGTTAGCTTCTAGCCGTCGTTGCGATCGCGCGGGGTCCACCACGGGTAACGCTTCTGTGGTCGGGGAAGAACTGGGTGCCTTAGATCGTACGTCCGAACATCCCGCGGTGTTCACCACGAACACGTCGTGCGTGTTCGTGATGTCACCTTCCGTGCGCAGCACGCAAACCCCGGTCCCAGGGTCGTACGTGTAAACCACCCCGCCGAAGGCCTCGCCCGTGGACGTGGCGCCGCTGACCGTGTGGCCGATGGCCCAGTCGGGAGCGCCCATTGTTTTGAGACGCGAGGTGGATTGTTGAAGCTCCAACCTTTTTTTGCTGTCTGGTCGGACCGTACGACCGACCGCCGACGCGCCGAGCAAGGGTCAGCAAGGGGCAACAAGGGTCAGTAAGGGGCAACGCTACTCTATTTTCCCTAGATCGTAGACTCGATGCCGGTGGGACACCTGGCAAAAAGATTTGTCCTCGGCGGCGATAAACGACATTTCGCAACCTTTTTCAATCAGAGCCGAGAGCCCGCGCACGCGTCCTCTCCTTCAACACGCCAAGGCTCCCCTACTCGGATCACGATCGTCCACGTTACGAAGAGTCGCGCAGAGCCGTGTTTCTGAAGCGTAGGAAGGATACACGGGGCAAGAAAGGTACGCCGATTGCGCGTGGGTGGAAAAAAGAATACCATCGCCCGCGAATGAGGTTCTTCTTTCGCCGCCTGAAATGGATAACCAACCCCGATCATCGTGTTCGTTTCCCTGGCCCGGGCTGACGCGTTTCCCTTCTGTTGTGTTTCCCCATGTCCACCCCGCACACAGACGCACGCAACGCATCACACCGTTAAACCCACGCGATGACCATGGCCACCGCCACCGCCGCCGCCGCGGTCACGCGACCGCCCATGAGCGCGTTGTCCAACGCGCAGCAACCCAAGGTTTCGGAGTTCTGGACGCCTGATTACCAGCCCGAGTCCATCATGCCCCCGTCGCGTCTTGCGGGGGATCACAACGTCATCACGATGAGGTCCACCGGTATTTCCACCGCGATGATCATGCAGGACCAACCCATGGTACGGAAAACAAAGATCGTGTGCACAATGGGCCCCAAGTGCTGGGACGAAGAAACCATGGCCGAACTCATCGACGAAGGCATGAGCGTCGCCCGGTTCAACTTCTCCCACGGCGACCACGAAGCCCACCAGGCTGTGTTGGACCGCTTCCGCAAGGTGTGCGCGGAGAAGAAGTCCAACTGCGCGGTGCTTCTGGACACCAAAGGCCCGGAAGTGCGCACGGCGATGCTACGGAACCACGAGCCCATCCAGCTCGTGAAGGACCAGGAGATCATCGTGTACGCCGCGGGGCCGGACGAGTACACCACCTTCGAGGGTTACAAAACCGAAGAAGAGACCAAGATCGGGTGCTCGTACGCCAAGCTGTGCCAATCCGTCAAGCCTGGAAACAAGCTGTTGTTCGCGGATGGGTCTCTGTGCATCGAGGTGCTGGAGATTCTCGACGACCGTAACTTGAAGGGCAAAGTGCTGAACGATAAGATGCTCGGCGAGCGCAAGAACGGTAACCTTCCCGGTGTCAAGGTTGAGCTCGACGTGCTGCAGGCCAAGGACGTTGATGACATCAAGAACTTCGCGTGCAAGAACAAGATGGACTTTGTCGCCGTTTCGTTCGTGCAAACCGCGGAGGATGTGCAGAACGTCCGCCAGATTCTCGACGAGAACGACGGTCAGGACATTCAGATCATCTCGAAAATCGAAAACGAAGAGGGTATGCGCAACTTCGACGAGATTCTCAAGTACACCGACGGCGTGATGGTCGCGCGCGGTGACCTCGGGATGGAGATCCCCTCCGAAAAGGTCGCGCTGGCGCAGAAGATGCTCATCACCAAGTGTAACATCGCGGGTAAGTTCGTGATCGTCGCAACGCAGATGTTGGAGTCGATGTGCGAGAACCCGTTGCCCACGAGGGCGGAGATGACTGACGTGGCGAACGCGGTGTTCGACGGCGCTGATGCGACGATGCTTTCGGGTGAGACCGCGAACGGCGCGTTCCCCGCGAAAGCGGTCGCCACGATGGCCGCGATCAACGCCAACGCCGAGCTCGGAATCGATTACTGGCAGCAGTACAACTTTTTACACCGAGGCAACGCGGGTTCGCACACGATCACGACGTTGGAAGCATCGTTGGCGAACGTGGCGCTCAGCGCGGTGGAGTTCTCCGCGGACAAGGACGGTGACGGGGTGATCAGCGCTGAGGAAACCGTGCCGATTGTGGTTTTAACCGAGGACGGAATCGCGGCGGATTTGATCTCCAAGTACCGCCCGCCCAGCGCCGTGTTCGTGGCGACGAACTCGCAGCGTGTGGTGAACCACACCGGCTCGCGGTTCGGGCAGATCCCCGTTTTCTTGGAACCAGGTCAGTACAACATCGCGGGCGCGGTGAAGGCGGCGAGCGCGGTGGCCAAGGCGATGGACATTCCCTTTGAGGGAAACCGGGTGTTGGTTGTTTCGTGCAAAAACGACGGTTTCGTGCACACCGCCGCGGTGGCGCACGTGGTGACCGTGTTGAACGGCGTGCACACACCCGCGCCCACGGAACCCATGCCCACGACGTACACCGATCCGGGTAAGCTGAACACGGTCACGAGCAAGCGCGGGTCGAAAATCTCCCTGGAGGACATTCTGACGCCAGCGGATTCGTTTCGCAAAACCAAAATCGTGTGCACCATGGGGCCGAAGTGCTGGGACGAAGACACCATGCGGTCGCTTCTTCGCGAAGGCATGGGCGTAGCGCGGTTCAACTTCTCACATGGAGACCACGAAGCGCAGCAAGCCGTGCTTAACCGCTACCGCGCGGCGTGCGCCAAGGAAGGCGCGGCGATGAAGGAAGAACTCGGACTGGACTACACCCCGCACTGGGCGTCTCTTATGGACACCAAAGGTCCGGAGATCCGCACGGCGATGCTCCGGGACGGCGAGCCTATTTACCTGGAGAAGGACCAAGCTATTACGATTGAAGCCGTTGGTGATGACTACACCACGTTCCAGGGGTACAAGACGGAAAGTGAGACGCGCATCGGGTTAAGCTACGCCAAGCTGTGCCAGTCCGTGAAGGTTGGGAACAACATCCTCATCGCGGACGGCAGCATCTCCATCAGGGTCGACTCAATCGAGTCTGTAACCGTGCTCAAGGGTACCGTGTTGAACTCCAAGAAACTCGGCGAACGGAAGAACTGCAACCTTCCCGGGGTCAAGGTTGACATCCCCGTCCTCACGGAGAGCGACATCCACGACGTGCAGAACTTCTGCTGCAAGAACAGAATGGACTTCCTTGCCGCGTCGTTCGTGCAGACAGGCGAGGATGTGCGTTTCATCCGCCGGATTCTCGACGAAGCGGGTGGACAAAACGTGCAGATCATCTGCAAGATTGAAAACGAAGCTGGCATGGAGAACTTCGACGAGATTCTCAAGTACACCGACGGCGTGATGGTCGCGCGCGGTGACCTTGGGATGGAGATCCCCTCCGAAAAGGTCGCGCTGGCGCAGAAGATGATGATCACCAAGTGTAACATCGCGGGTAAGTTCGTGATCGTTGCGACGCAGATGCTGGAGTCCATGTGCGACAACCCGTTGCCCACGCGCGCGGAGATGTTGGACGTGGCGAACGCGGTGTTCGACGGCGCTGATGCGACCATGCTTAGCGGGGAAACGGCTAACGGGGCGTTCCCCGCGAAAGCGGTCGCCACGATGGCCGCCATCACGCGGAACGCCGAGGAAGGCCTGGAAGGTGACCTGACGTACAACAACATCTGGAACAACACCCCGAAACCCGTCACGCCGCTGGAAGCCGTGGCGTCGAGCGCCGTCAAGGCGTGCCTCGATATGGGCGCCGTGTGTATCGTCGTGTTTTCCGACGTGATGCTGCCCGCGACGCTCGTGTCAAAGTACAAACCACCCGTGCCCATCGTGGTGGTCACCACGAACCCGTCCGTCGCCGCGCACTGCAACACCGTCTCCGGGCTCGTACCCATGTTGATGGAGTGGGTCACCACGTCAAAAGAGACGATGCCCATGGTGATGAACACCATTCGCAAGCTCGGTATCGCGGATCTCGTGGCGGGCGACGGCGAATCGGACCAGGTCATCGTCGTGGAGCGCCCATCCGGCGGTGGGAACCCCATGGTCCGGGATTTCAACGAGGACTCCGCGGTGTTCAAAACGCACATCAACGGCGACGAAGCCGTGAACCTCATGAAGCCCACTGGGTACGAAGGCGACCACACCATCTCCTTTTGCAGCACCAGAATCGGCCTCGACAACGTCGTTACCCCCTCGGACATGGTGAGGAAGACCAAGATTTTCTGCACCATGGGCCCCAAGTGCTGGGACGAAGAAACCATGGCCGAACTCATCGACGAAGGCATGGACGTCGCGAGGTTCAACTTCTCCCACGGCGACCACGAAGCCCACCAGGCTGTGTTGGACCGCTTCCGCAAGGTGTGCGCGGAGAAGAAGTCCAACTGCGCGGTGCTTCTGGACACCAAAGGCCCGGAAGTGCGCACGGCGATGCTACGGAACCACGAGCCCATCCAGCTCGAGAAGGACCAGGAGATCATCGTGTACGCCGCGGGGCCGGACGAGTACACCACCTTCGAGGGTTACAAAACCGAAGAAGAGACCAAGATCGGGTGCTCGTATGCCAAGCTGTGCCAATCCGTGCAACCTGGCAACAAGCTGCTGTTCGCGGACGGCTCGGTGGTGATTAAGGTGCTCGAGATTATCGACGACCGCAACCTCCGCGGCCTCGTCATGAACGATAAGATGCTCGGCGAGCGCAAGAACGGTAACCTTCCCGGTGTCAAGGTTGAGCTCGACGTGCTGCAGGCCAAGGACGTTGACGACATCATTAACTTCGCGTGCAAGAACAAGATGGACTTCATCGCCGTTTCGTTTGTCCAGACCGGCGCGGACGTGTTGAGTGTGCGCACGATTCTCGACGAGAACGGCGGTCAGGATATTCAGATCATCTCGAAAATCGAAAACGAAGAGGGTATGCGCAACTTCGACGAGATTTTGAAGCAAACCGACGGCGTGATGGTCGCGCGCGGTGATCTCGGGATGGAGATCCCCTCCGAGAAGGTCGCGTTGGCGCAGAAGATGCTCATCACCAAGTGTAACATCGCGGGTAAGTTTGTGATCGTCGCGACGCAGATGCTGGAGTCCATGTGCGAGAACCCGTTGCCCACGCGCGCGGAGATGTTGGACGTGGCGAACGCGGTGTTCGACGGCGCTGATGCGACCATGCTTAGCGGGGAAACGGCTAACGGGGCGTTCCCCGCGAAAGCGGTCGCCACGATGGCCGCCATCACGCGGAACGCCGAGGAAGGTGTGAACCACTCGCAAGTGTACAACTTCATTCGCGACTTCACGCCCATGCCGGTCGGGACGATTGAAGCCGTGGTGGCGTGCGCGTCGAAAACCGCGGTGGACATCCCCGATTTAGGGTGCATCGTGGTGTTTTCCGAGTCCGGCTACAGGGCCAACCTGACCTCTAAGTACCGCCCGCGGTGCCCGATCATCGTCATCACGCACAACCAGTCCGTGGTGAAGCACACGAACTCCGTGTTCGGGCAGTACGCGTTTCAAATCCCGATTCCCGCGACCTGGGCCACGGAGAAGAAGTACCTGCAAGGTACGTAGCGGTGGGGCTTTCCCAAATCCGACACACGCTGTTTCAAGCCCCGTTCGTGACGTCCACTTGTCATTAAAAGGAAGTGTACTACATACATCACAAGTGCCCTGTTCGGCCCGAGTACGGGTGACTGTTTGCTCATACGCAAAACGAAGTACACCCTCAAGACTCGCGACTGACCTTTTTCGTGTCTAATCACAGGCGCCGTGGAGTACGCCGTGGAGAAAAACCTGTGCAAGCCGGGCGCCATGGTGGTGGTGATCGGCGGTGTGCCTCAGGACGTGGTGGTAACGAAAGAAGCGGCGTCGTCGCACGTCATCCCGTCCTTCGGAATCACCACCGCGCCTGGGATGTGGAAGAAAATGCAAAGGACCGGGTCAACCCTGATCAACCCGGAGTACGCCAAGGAGAGCTCGGTTCGCACGATTTCTTTGCGCGCCACCGCGATTTCCTTGGAAGAGGTGTTTTCGCCAAACGCGCCCGTGCGCAAAACGAAAATCGTATGCACCATGGGCCCCAAGTGCTGGGACAGCGACACGATCGGCGAGCTCATTGACGCTGGGATGTCCGTTGCGAGGTTCAACTTCTCACACGGAGACCACGCCGCGCACCAAGCCGTGCTTGACCGCGTGCGCGCCGTCGCCGCCGAGAAAAACTCGTTCCTGGCGTGTCTTCTGGACACGAAAGGGCCGGAAATCCGCACGGCGATGCTCCGGGACGGCGAGCCTATTTACCTCGTAAAGGACCAGAAGATCGTCGTCGAGGCGGTTGGTGATGACTACACCACGTTCCAGGGGTACAAGACGGAAACGGAGACGCGCATCGGGTTAAGCTACGCCAAGCTGTGCCAGTCCGTGAAGGTTGGGAACAACATCCTGATTGCGGACGGCAGCATCTCCATCAGGGTCGACTCAATAGAGTCCGCCACGGTGCTGTTCGGTACCGTGTTGAACACCAAGAAACTCGGCGAACGGAAGAACTGCAACCTCCCTGGTGTGAAGGTTGATATTCCCGTGCTAACACAAAAAGACATCGACGACGTGCAGAACTTCTGCTGCAAGAACAAGATGGACTTCATCGCCGCTTCGTTTGTGCAGACGGGCGCGGACGTGCGGTTGATTCGCCAGATTTTGGACGACGCGGGCGGGCAGAACATCCAAATCATCTCGAAAATCGAAAACGAAGAAGGCGTGGCGAACATCGACGACATTCTGAAGTACAGCGACGGGATCATGGTCGCCAGAGGCGACTTGGGGATGGAGATCCCTTCCCAGAAAGTCGCGCTGGCGCAGAAGATGCTCATCACCAAGGCGAACGTCGCCGGGCGGTTCGTTATTTGCGCGACGCAGATGCTGGAGAGCATGTGCGACAACCCGTTGCCCACGCGGGCGGAGATGACGGACGTGGCGAACGCGGTTTTCGACGGCGTGGACGGTACCATGCTGTCCGGCGAAACCGCGAACGGCGCGTTCCCCGCGAAAGCGGTGAGCACCATGGTGAGTATTTCCCAATCACCACATTCCGCCGACTGAATGCCCATACGAGACTGACACTTTCTTTTTTATCACTCAGGCCGCCATCAACGCAAACGCCGAGCTCGCCAAGACGAGCAGCGCCACGATTTCGTTTTTGCGGGATTTCACGCAACGCCCGTTCACGACGATTGAGTCCGCCGCCGCGAGCGCGGCGATGGGCGCCGTTGATTGCGCCGCGGAGCTGATTGTCGTTATTTCGGGCGACGGCACCGCCGCGAAAGCCATGAGCAAGTACCGCCCGCCGTGCCCCATCCTGGTGGTCACCGCCGACGACACCGTCGCCCGGCAGTGCGGCGCGTACTTCGGGCAGTACGCCATGAAGGTTGCCGATTTGCGCTCCGAGAAGTTCGCCGTGGACCGGGACGCGCCCGCGATCGTGGAGGCGAAGAAGCTGCAGCTCATGAAGGTGTGGCAGGGCATGACAAGAACCCCCTCGTCACTGGACCTGTCAAAGCAACCCAAACCCACGTCAAGAGGGGGGAACATCATCGTCGTGGCGGGACCCGACGGCGGCGACGCCGACCGGTGCCCGGTTGTGTCGTTTCTGTGAGCAGGTTTGTGAGGCGGGTAATTACGTACGTGTGTCAGGCTTTCCCAAATCAGGCGGCACTGCGTTTTATCTCTCAGCTGGTGAATGTTGTCCATACATCGCGATATACGCAACGTACACATTCGGAAGCGGAAACGGGGACGGAAACATGGAAAAGGAAAATAGAAAACTCTGCAAAAGAACGAGTTGCGGTTGCTAAACGCGTGTTGTGATATCTTATCGTATTGCGTATTGAACAAACCTTGAATGGCACGTGTGTATGGACATGACATGAGTGTATCGGAATCGGTATCGCGCTTCCGTTTCGAATCACGCCTCGGCCGCCGCCTCAACCGCCGCGGCGGCGGTTTCGTCTAAAACTTTCTTGACCCGCCGCGGGTCTGGTTTTCGCACGCGCTTCGGCCCCGACGTTTTCGCCCGCTTCCGCTTCGGCTTGGACTTTTGGTTTTTCTTCTCCTCCTTCTTCTTCTTTTTTTCCTCCTCCAACTCGCGCACTGCCACGGACGCCTCACCAGGCGTAGTGGTGGCGCTGGTCAGCCACCGGTGCTCCGGCGCTTTCGGGCCTTCCAAACGCACGTGCTCTTTTTCGCCGCCGTCGTAGTGCACCAAGTACTTGGCGGTTTTGTTGTGGTAGGAAAGGACGGTTGCTGATTGGAAAAAAGAAAAGGGTCAGTCTTGAGTCTTTCGTGATGTGTATTCCGGGATTGGACAGGGTACCGTGTTGTGACTTCGTAACTGTTACCGGTCTGGTAAATGTTACGGGTCTTAACGCAACACGCCCATCACGAGCAGCAACAGTCACCCTGATTTGTACGTTGGGAAAGGCCCTTACCCGGGTAGAACTTGTCGCCACCCGTATCGCCTCCCTTTTCGCCTGCCCACCGGATTTCCACGCGCCGGCCGTAATTCCGCGTGCGCTCCGGGTTCGCATCAAGCGTCCCGCGACAAAGAGGGTGGCCGCACATACACGTGAACGACGTCGTGCCTTCCCCCCTGATTGTAAAAAAAAGAGTGTCAGTCGTGTATATCGCGATGTATGGACAAACAGTCAGAGGGAATAGTCCCTTCTGGTACGAGTATGGGCAATCAGGGAGGCGGAATGTGGTTATTGGGAAATACGTACCCGAAGTGCGCGAAGTTGTAGTCGTACGTGAACTCGGCGCCGATTTCGACGTCTTGAATCGCGAAAATCCCAACCCGCGTTTCCCCCGTGCTCGCGTCTTGCCACTTTTGGGTTTCGCAGTTCGGGTGGCACGACGAGTTAATAAACCGGCTCAGGTTCCCTTTGTGCCGCGCGTCGATCATCTGCCGCCCGCTAACCTCCATCAAGTAAAAGTTGTCCTCGCCAACCGCCTTGTCCGCCCACAAACGCGACTCCGTGGTTTTGTCGTCAATGATCTCGCCCACGTACTCGATCACGAAGGAACCGGCGGGGACTTTTTTGGAAAGAAAAAAGTCAGTCCCTGTCGTCTTGACGTATTGGGCGATGTATGGACAAACAGTCACCAGCTGAGAGATAAAACAGCGCGTTTGTGATGTATTTGTAACAGATGACAGTACAGTATTGGCAAGAGTTACCAGGGGTGTACTTCCTTTTAATAACAGTGCGGTCACGTAGGGACATCAAACAGCGCCTGGATTTGGGAAAGCCCGTCCGGCCGTACCTTTCTCCGCCGCGAACAAACCCCACCCCCTGCTTTCAGTCAATAGCGTTTTCGATTTTGGCGAGCTCAGCAGGTGAAACGGCAGGTTGCCGCACGCGGAACCGCACGGACACACCCGAGAGTCGCACGTGGTGAAGGAAGCGCGGTTGAAACACCCGGGCCCGCACCCGGTTTTGGCGATGTCGGTTTTTGGTTCTCGTGTTTCTTTCGACGGTTCTTTCTCCCGTGCTTCTGCAGTGTCTCCTGCCACAGCACCCGCACCTGCTACTACACCAACCCCGTCACCCTTCACTGCCTTCTTGCTCGCCGCCAACACCTTCTCCGCCTCCCTCAGGTCGAACATCGCCACGCGCATCGCGTCGGTGGGCACGCACAGGCACTGTTCGACTTCGTCTCGCGGGAACCGCCTCGGCGGCCGCTGGCACACCCACTGGCACCGCTGCAGGGTTTTGTAAAAAGGCGGCTTGCCTTCCTTCCGGAGGTGGAACGGGAGCTCGAACTTGGCGTAGCCCGGCGGGGTGAACGACGACGACTTCGGGAAGTCCGTCAGCGCGGCGAGGGAAGGCCACTTGACGTCCGGTTGGGGGGTACGCTTCGCGGGCGGCGCTTCGTCGTGAGGTTCGCCAACGCGCTTGGTGCCCACACCAACCGTCGTCTGTTCCTTCTTCACCTTGTGTGACAGTTTCTTTGCATCGTCTTTTGTCGCGTGCGCCTTTTTCGTCAACAGCTCTTTCGTTTTCAAGGCTTTCTTTTTCAAACCCGCCGCCGCGCGCTTCGCCTTTTTCTTCGCCGCGCGCTCGGCGTTCTGGACCTGCGACTTGTGTTGCGTTGAATCCGTAATGGAAGTCGTTTTCTCCACGGCATCGGGCGTTTCAGGCTCTGCAGGCTCGACGTAATCGAAGAACCCGGGAATCTGCGTATCGGGCGCGATGAGCAGCTCGCAGGCCTGGCCTATGCCGCCCATCAGCGGCTTGCGCTTTGAAAACGCCCAGTGCCCGACTTGCCACCCCTCGCGGAAGGAAACCATGGGGTACCGCTGGCACCCGTTCACGATCCACTGGTACTCAAGCGTGCCGAAGTACAGGTACGCCTCGCACGTCGTCTCGCCATTCTTCTGCTTCGGCTTCTTGCACTTCTCCGGTACCATTTGTAGATATTCAGTGGGCACGCGCCGCGCCGGCCACCAAGGGTATCCTTTGTTTTTTATCCACACCAGCCCTAACGCGTCGCCGGACCCGGCGTCGATGCGCGCTCTTAGCACGGCGTCGTTTTGCCACCAAACCGCTGTGGCGCGCGGGATGGGCGCGGTGGTGGCCGTGGAGCTGGGCTGATTGGTCACGGGGACTGAAGGGGGGGGTGCCACTGCCGACTTTTCGGCATCATCGGAGCTGCCGATCCGTGTTTTCGAACCCATCGCCGGGTCTTCTTGGCCCAGCACATTCGCGGGCACACTCGCCGACCCCGGGCCGGGCACTGTCGATGCGAACACCAGGGTCTGCGCCGCCGCCATGGGTACGGAAGGGCACCGAGCGCGGCGGTGAAGCGCGCGTCGCGGAGTGACACACCCTGGGACGAGCCAGAGTTTTGAATAATCTCGTGTATTTTCCAACTTGTCAGGTCCAGCGCAAACTCGGCCGTCCGCTTCCGAAAATCCCGTTTTCGCGTTTCGGAACGAACCGTTGTGATGTAAGGTATAGATACTGGATAGATAGACCATTTGCAACTACTACATCCTCCCCTTCACCACCGGCGCGTGCATCTCCAGCTTCGCGAGTATCGCGCCCGGGTCCTCGAGGTACTCGTCCCGGGTGAGCGCCAATCGCGCGAACTCGTCGCCGGCGCCGACGCGCGATCCCCCGCGCCACGCGAAGGAAACTGGATCGTCACTTCCAATGGAGTCATCGCCTCCAGTGACATGCAACACGTCCTCCCCGTTCACCATCGGCCGGAGCTCGTTCACAAACCGCTCCGCGAACCCGGGGAACAAACAGCACCCGCCGCACAGCACGATGTTTGCTGATTGTGAAGAAGAAAGTGTCAGTCGGTCGCGATGGGTATATCCGGGATTGGAAAAGGGTCCGGCCCTGTACTCCAGTATGCGGGATTGGAAATACCGTACTCCACGGTATGCGGGATTGGAAATACCGTACTCTCCAGTATGCGGGATTGGAAATACCGTACTCCACGGTATACGTAAACAGGGAGGGGTAACAGTCCGGACGGGAATGCGCCCTTCGCAGGCGTACCCACCGTCCCTTGGTCACGACGAGTACGTCGCGATGGCCTGGTCAACAGTCACCAGCTGAGAGATAAATCACACAGGCGGAACGCGGCGATTGGGAAATACTCACTCACCGTAAAACAACCCACCGAGTTTTGCGTCGCGCTTCACGCTTTCCACGGCTTCCTTCGTGGCTTCCGCGATGCCGCCCTGTTTCAGCCCCAAGTCATTGGGGTGAAAAAGAGCCTCCGGTACCGAGAACCGCTCGTTGCCCATTTGCAAGGTTTGGTGGTTACCTTTTTGCGGCGTTTCCGAGTTTCCGGGTTTCTTTTTGGACGTTTTGGAGGAGGTTTTTTTTCGTCTCTTTCCACCAGTCTCGCCTTCGTCGGGATCGTCGTCGGAATCCTCGTCGTCGTCGTCACCATCACCCGGGTTTTTCGCCACGCCACCTTTCACGTACCCTCTGATAACGTGTACCCCGTCAGGGAGCACGTATTCCTTACTGATTTCGTTGGGCGCGTTTTTTTTACCCCGAGCGCGGGCCAAGTTTACCTCAAAGTCATCCGAATCAACCGCGACGTAGCAAAGCTTTTGGTGTAAAAGAAAAGAAAACGGTCAGTCTTGTATGGGTTTTCAGTCGGCGGGATGGGAAATATGACAATGTGAATGAAACCACGGACGTCTGTCCGGTGTTAGAGGTTTCAGTCACATTGTCACACAAAACACAACACGTACCTTTTCCTTCACGTCGTCGACTAAGAAATACTCATCCATCATGTTCCATTGGCGGTAGGACACTAGTTCTTTTAAGTAGTTCGTAAGCGCCTTGCCGCCCAAATTAACCCGTCTCACCGCGCCTCGCACCACCCGTCCGTCGAACACGGGCGTGCAATGCGCGAAAGAAAACCCCACGTCCACCACCACCCCGCACCGCGCCGCGGCGACGACTTTGTTTAACTCGAACTGTTCGCTCGACGTCGCGGCGGAGTTTTTGTTTTTGCCAGACGCATCATCTGCCAAGTTTTTTTTCTCAGCATCATCATCATCTGTCAACCGCCCCAGCCTCTCCGCCATCACCAGGCTCGCGGGAACGGACGTTAGCGCGGATTTGAACCCGAAGTGCTTGAACACTACTTCGTCCTGCGCCGCGGCACAACTTGGAAGGTTGAAGTGGGGCTCGGTGACGAGTAGGTGACACTTCGTGGGGTCGATCTTCATGAGCGTACCGAAAACGTGCGCCCAGATTTCGGTTTGCAAATCCCAATTCACGACGTAGCCCCGATCCACCGGTCGGCGCAGGGTTAAACAAGAAACGTCCTTGATGCCGGCAATCTCGTCGCAGATATACGAGCGCTTCTCGCCTTTGGGCTTGGCGATGCAGTTCGGAACCACGCTGTGTGTGGGGGGGGGGACAAAGGGCGGGAACAGTGACGGTGAGTTGGACGTGGAAAAACTATGCGTAGGGTCGCGCGTTGGAAACGTAAACTCGGACGGATGGATCGACGGATGGGCGTCCGTCAAGGCTCCCAAAACGTACAACATGGGTTCCGCATCTCCCGCGAAGCCAACCTTGATCGTGGACCCGCCGTTGTCCAAAACGATGACGTCCCTTCGCGTCGGCATCAGCACAAGGGCACACCCGAGCGCAAGTGCCGGCACGCACTGAAAAATAGTTTATTGGTCTCCGCCTTTTCGGCCCAATAAAACACAACACGCTCTAAACCGGTGCCATTCGCAATCGGCGCGGGCTGGAGTCCCTCACGTCGCCCCCGAAAGGTCACCTCTATCGGCCACGATGGGCGTCGATCTCCCCATGCTCCCTGGCATGACATTCCGGGACCCGCGGGTGCGTCGCGCTTCGCCCGTCCGCGCCGTTTCCGACAAAGCCGCGCCCCCCGCGCAAAGTAAGAAGTCTTAATCGGGCCCGAGCTCACCATCCATTGATTCCATTCTCGTCTCCCCCACACAGGAGCCCGTGGCGAAGCGTGCTCAGACGTTGAACTTCATCAACGGATACGCGGTGCCTGGTGAACGCACGCGCCGCGCAGCACCCGCGGTGCACCCGGAGCCCGCCCCCGCGCCCGTCGCCCCCGCGCAGGTCGCCCCCAAGCGCACCACCGGTCTCCCGATGTCCACGCTGCCCAAATTCATAGAGTACGATAGAAAGGTGTGTGTCCTCCCTTTGCCGACATTCGAACGCCGCCAGCCACGGCGAAGCGCGCGATGCTTCATTGGTGTCCTCGAGATGACGCGTTTCAATCCGATCGGGTACCGGGAGGTACTGTTCGTCGGTCGCGACCGCCCGATCGATGGCGGGGATTGCCAAATCGAGACTTCCACGCACTTCCCTTTTTTGGGGACGAAATGTGGACATTAAATTTGTCAACGTCTCGGCGGGCGCGGAGCGACCCACTGGCAAACGTGTTCACACACTCCGGAACATATACGCACCCGATATGAAAACCGGTTACTAACACCCTGAATCCTAAACCTTTAACCCTAACCCTCCCAGGTTCTTCGGTGGAACGCTTTTTTCAAGGAAACCGTGAGCGACAACCCGATTGAGAACCACCGGGTTCGCAAATGCGTGGTGTACATGTACCTGGAGGACGAGTCCGTGTACGTGGGTGAGCCGCGTCAAGTGAACAGCGGTATCAGCCAGGGGTCTTTTTTAAAGAGACACAGGATCCCTGTTGACGACAACGGGAGGTTCTTCTCCTGGGCCGACATTGCCGTGGGCGCGCCGGTGACGTTTTACGGGCGGTCCTTCTACGTCGTGTCGTGCGACCAATTCACGCGCGAGTTTTTAACCTCCAAAGGCGTGGACGTAAAGGACGACGAGCCCTTCCCTGATGACCAGATCGACTTGTACCGCACCTCCATGCGGAAGGACACGGTTAACTTTCCGTACCCGCCCGCGCCGAGGCACGACGCGCTTGCGGCGTACGTCGAAGCCGCCGCGGGGGCGCCGTCGCACACGCTCGTCGCGGACAAGCTGGAGAAGTTCCTGGCGAACGACGGCAAGGTTTTGCGTTTCTTCGCGGTGTGGGACGACCGCGGTGCGATGTACGGCGAGAAGCGGCCGTTCGTGGTGCACTACTACCTCGCGGACGACTCAGTGGAGGTGTTGGAAGTCGCGGAACCCAACGGGGGACGGGACCCGTTTCCCGTTTTCTTGAAAAGACAACCCCTGCCCGTGACTCGGCAAAGCGCGCGGCTGGGCGGGGTCGGGAAAACGCAAAACTTGTCCCACCTGGATTTGAGAATAGGGACCACCATCAACGTGCACGGCCGCGAGTTCTTAATTCACGACGCGGATCAGTTCACGAAAGGCTGGTACGTCGCGAACGAGGGGTTCACGTTGGAGGATGACTTCCCGTTTGTTGAAGGTACGTGTTGGGGCTTTCCCAAATCCCGGATGACTGTTTCTGCCGCCCCTCTTTGAGTGCACTACTCGTGATGTAGCATTTCCAGTACTAGTAACATGTACTGGCGTACTGGAAACTCTTACGAATATATCACGAGTGCACTGTTCGCCCCGATTACTCCAAGTGCCCTGTGTCCGGCCCGAATACTCTACCCAATCCCCCATACAGTACACCCGTAGACTCAAGACTGACACTTTTTTTTATTGGTATCAGTAAACGAACAACCCGCGCCGGTTCCGCAAAACGCGGTGCCTCCGTACAACGGCTTCGGCGGATTCGCGGATTCGTTACAGAACTGCGTGGCGTTGATTCCCAAACCGGTGCGGCCCGATTTCGACAAGCAGATGATGTACACCAACACCGTGTTGCGGTTCAAAGCGGTGATGGTGGGTGACGACACGGGGATCGCGAAGTACGTCCCCACGGAGCACGACGTGACGCGAGAGTTTATCGTTTCGGTTTACCTTTCAAACGACACCGTGGCGGTTTTCGAGCCCCCCGACCGGAAAGCGCAGGTGGTGGGTGGGAAGTTCCTGGAGCGGCAAGAGGCGCTGAAACCCAACAGCCCGGAGAAATACACCGCGGTGGATATGTACGCCGGCGCCAAGGTGGTGCTATTCAGTCGGTGTTTCCTACTAACCGAAGCGGACGGGTACACGCACGGGTTCATGGAGCAGCACGGGCCGAGTTTCCCGCGAAGCGACTTCGCGCAGGTCATCAGCCGGCTGGCGCAGTTGGTGGTTGGGAAGGAAGAGCGCGTTGTACGCGCGTTTGAATCCATCGGTGGTCCTTCTGTTGACGAAAAGCAACTGCAACGAGCCCTGGAGCTAGCCGGCGTGGACGTGTGCGCGCAGGAGTGCGTCACCGTGTTCCGGCGGTTGGCGGGGGGGGCGGATGTTGTGCACGCGAAGAACGTGACGAGCGAGCTCGGGATTGCGCAATAAGAGTTACTGTAGTCGGTAGTAGGTTTATTGTAAGGGTGTCCGTGCGTGCCCCAACCTTAACACGACCAGTCGCCTTGATGATTTCTTTTTCTTGCGAACATCGAGCTAACGGGTGCGGCTAGATCCGTACGCCTTTAAACAGTTTGAGTTTTACGAACTAGATACGTCCTCGTACTTTTCGCCCAACCCTGATCATGTGCATCACTGTTGCTAGTCTTAATACTTCTTATCCCGCCACGGTTTCAGCCGCGAAGCGATGAGCGGGGTATCGCCGAACTTCTCCCCCCCCACGTTTCCGTCTTCGTCCGCGTCTTGCCCGTTCAGCAATATCCGCGACAAGTCCGTCACGCACTTGCCCCTTAAATCGTGATGGTTCGCGCCCTTGGATATCCCCGCCACGCCGATATTAATAAGTTTGGCGTAAACGAAGTGCCAGGTCGGTTGCTTTACCCACACCGGCGGTTCCCTCGACACGGCGGTCACCAAAAGTTGCATCGCCACGTCTTCGCAGTTCTTCCGCGCGTCCACGTACTGATTGTGAAAAAGAAAAGTGTCAGTCTTGAGTCGGTGAGTGTGGGTTTGTAACAGTTGCCAGTACTGGTAAATGTTACGGGTAGTGTTACCAGTAGCGCACTCAAAGAGGGGCTGTAAACAGTGTCTGGATTTGGGAAACGCGCAATACGTACCTTCCGCGCGTCGTCGGGTAGCCGTTCCGTGTACAAACGCAGGTACTCGCTTTTCATGAACGCGGCTTTGGTGAGGACGATTGACATCTCACCGTGTCTCCACATCGAAAACGTGTCCCATACGTACTGGTGCTGGCACATTTCTTTTCGCCAAACGTGCAGCCGCGGGAAGTACCCGACGAGCACGTTGCGGTTCCGTCGCCACGCCCTGAACCCGGCCGCTAAGGACGCGCAAGGCATTCGCACGTCATCGTCGATGTTGAACACCGCTGTGGTGGTGACGCCCTTGACGTCGAATCGGTTCTGAATCGAAGTGGTGGGGTGAGGGTCGTATTTAATTTTGGGCCGGTCGCTTCTTTTCGCGGTCGGGTTCGGGAAATACAAACGCGCGTCTGCGTCGTTTTCGGTCGGCGCAGGGACTTGTTCCGACCACACCACCCTTATTTCAGCCACGTCGCCGCACCGGGCGTAGTGCGCCACCGCCTTTTTCAGTAAATCGCGTCGCTGGAACGTGTTCAGCACGACCGTGAATTTGGTGTCATCCAGCCGTTGCGGCGAGTTATTAGTCGGGGCCGTGGGGTTCGACGCCTCTGACGCGCCATCCACATCACGAGACCTTTCTTCCAGGACCGCAATCAACCTCGCACGAAGCGAAGCCGTCGCCGCGTCTCCCCTGGACCCGGGTTCGTGCTCCGCGCAAATTTCACCGGGCCCGGACGACCCGCGAGCACTCCTCGAGTGCCACGCGCCCGGTGTGACTTGATTGAGCAACACGACCACCAGCAATAGCGCGGCGGTAACGCGTCGAGTACGACGCCCGGGGAGACGCCACCGCATCGGCACGCGCCTCCACGCGAAATCGAACACGCCGACTCCTTTCGCCAAGGCCTTGTCCCCCATCTTCGCCTCGACCGCGTTCGCCGCCTCGACGTCCCGCGCCGCCTGGGGTGATATCCCCCACCCAGACAGGGAAATGGACCGACGAATCGTGAAGACGCGACCGCGGCGCGGCGCGCGCGGACGTGTGGCGCTGTGGCCGCACGCGATTGTTGAAAACGAACGAAGACTATTTTCAGCACGTCACTTTTGGGGACGCGGAGTATGGCCCACGGGGATGTCCCTTCCGAGACGGCCGCGTTGTCCGGGCGGTTGTCCACGGCGGAACTCGCGTCAGCGGTCAAAGCCTTAAACAAGCCATCCACGTTCGCGGAGGCGAGCGGTGTCATCGGCCGCGCGGTGTCCGCCTCTTTCGCAAGCGAAACGAAAACCACCGAAATCGACATCTCAGATCCTGAGAGTTCCGAGGATGATGCTCTTTTTGCCGCGGTGCTTCGCGCGGGCACGGTGCTTCGCACGCGGCACCTCGAGGGAAGCGCGGCGTGGGTGCACGGGGACACGCTGTTCGCCGAGGCGTTGCGCGTGTTTGCGAATCGAGGGCCTGGAGACGTGGCAAAGTTACGAACACTGAAAACGCTCAGCGAGACCACGGCGAGGGCCGCAGATGAGGCGTGTGAAGACCCCAAATCGACACGAAAAACACACACAGCCCCAACTGCATTCGAGGGCCAGCTTTCAGGTGAGTTGCCGCGTGAGTTTGATGTTCCATCGAGCGTCGGAGGGGGGTCAGAACCAGTCGCGGAAGCGGTTGAGGCGATTCGTCGTCTGGTCGAAAACGCAAACAACGGAGGCGGCGGCGGCGACGAAATCCGAAATCAGATGGAACAGCACGCCGCTACGCTCGCCGAGCACGGAATACGCATACAACTGTCCAATAATTCGCATTCCGATGTCGACGAGGTCGTGGCCGACGGCACGTCTACGCGACAAAAGGCAGCCGGAACCTCGATGCACGCCTTGAACGAACGTGTCGTGACGTTGCGCGCGAGCGACGTGGCGACGCTTCACGAAACCGAGTGCGCCGTGTGCAGGGAGGATTTCGCGGAAGGCGACCGACTTATAAAAATGCCGTGCTCGGTACAACACGTGTTTCACGCGAAGTGCGTGCAGACGTGGCTGAAAAGAGACGATTCGTGTCCCATGTGCCGCGTCTCGCTGCCCGTATGGCTGGGAAGACCGCAGTACGCGTAGTAGGTACCACGCGAGTACGCGTAGTTAGCGTAGTTGTAATTTTAATGCATGTAGCAAACCTCTGCTCCAAATATCTCACGCCTCGTCACGCATCTACTCATCTTCCAGACTGGCGACGTACCCTTGCGTCGGCGAGGCGACGGGGAGCGGCGCGTTCCCCTCTGCCGCCGCCGCCGCCGCCGCGGCTGCGGCTTTTTTCCCTTTCGTGCCGCCTAGTGCTTTTTCGCGAATTTGCGGGGGCGGCGCGTGCGTTCGCGCGGCGCCGCCCGCGTGAGATCCGTCAGCTCCTGACCCGTTCCCAATCGTTAACGTTTCGTCCGCCGCGCTTCCCGCCTCCGTCCCGTTCGCCGCCCCAATCGCGCCCCCGTCCCCGAAGTTCAGCCACTGCGTGTTGAAGTTGGGCAACGTCTTGGCGAAGGCGTCGTACGCTGCCGCGGCGTCGTTTTCGGTGTTGTGGTACCCCAGGCTCTTTTTCTTCCCATCCACCGTGATCTCCGCCCTCCACTTCACCGTGACGTCCCCTTTTTTCGCGGCGTGCGCGTGCCTGCGGACGCCCCGGAACGGCGACGAGTAATGCGCGTTCCGTCGCGCTTTCGTCGCGAGCGTGGCTTGGTACTCCACGAAGCTCCCGCCGAAAGCCTCGAGTCCGGCCATCTCCGAGGCGTAAGTTGAAAGAGGCTTGTTCGTGCGCGCCTTTTGCAACCCCCGCGCCACGATGCACGCGCGGTCGTACGCCGCGACGGCGTCGCTTTCGTGTTGGTGGTACCCGAGGCTTTCCTTTTTCCCGTTGATTTGAATCTCGGCTCTCCACTTGCCTGTTTTCTTTTCAATACACACCCCGCGGTTCTGGGAACTCAGCGCTTTCGCACCTAACCCAATACCCATCGTCACCCGCAGCGCCTCGACGTCACCGGCAAAGTTTTTAATCACCGCCATCTCTTCGTCCGAAAAGTCCCCGTCCGCGGTGAAGTTCTTCGCGAACCCCTTCGCGCACAGACTGGCTTTGTCGTACGCCCGCGCCGCGCCTTCTTCCGTTTCGTAGTACCCCAAATGTATCTCTTTGTGTTTCAAGCGAATACTCGCTTTCCACTTGTGCGCCACCGCCTTGTCCACGTACACGCCCTTGAACCGGGAACCGCCCTTCGCTTCCTTGCCCTTCGGCGGTTGTTTGTTCGCGTCGAGACGCGGGGATTCGGATTGGGGAACGAGAGGCGCGTGGTGGTTTGCGTGCGTACGCGCGAGCGCGGCGCCACCAGCCAGTGTAGCGGGGGTCACCGCGGTGACGCCGCCGCTGGACCCGGCGCCGGCGCCGCCGCCAGCGGGCGCGTGCCTCGCGACGACGGTGGTGGTGGTGGTGGTGACCACGGTCACGGTGGTGGTGGTGCCGTCGTCCAGATTGGCACCCAGATCCCCACCCTTCACGTTTTGTGGCGGGAAAATCCCACCCCCATCGTGGTGGGCGCGCAGCTCCCCCGGCGAGGAAGCGTTTTCCGGGTGCTTGCGTTTGCCAGCCGTTTTCGCGGGGACCTTGGCGGGGACCTTTTGAACCATCGCGTGAACCGCACGCGCGTGGATGGGAAACACGTACGTAGCGGCACGGCGAAGTGAGCATTGGTGGCCGTTGGCGCGCAACGCGTAGAAACCCCAAATGCTTGTTTTGGCCAGAGGAGAAAAACCGAAACCCGCGGAAGAGGTATTATTAGTTACCTTCGGATATTAAATACAGTGTCTCTTTTCCCACACTCGTTCGCACGGCGAACACCCATCAGTCAGACAGTCTCATCAAAGTTCATCCGGCGCGCTCGCCTTGACTTCCAAGTGCAGTCGCTCCAGCTCCATGGCTTGTTCCTGGAACGCGCGCATCAGGTTCTGCGCGCGTTCTCGCTTTGCTTTTTGGGAATCGCTCACGTCGCCTTCCTCAGGGAACGATAGCTCGCGGTTCGCCGCGGCGGCGACCTGCGCTAACGCCGCGCCCGGAGCTTTGCCGGGTCGCGGTGGGTTCGTGGACACTCCGTCGGCCCGGTCGATGTCGGTGTCCTGAAAGTTGGAGCCGTCGTCATTTTCAGAAAGTTCTGTCTTCTTCTCATCCTCGACATCATCATCCGCCGGCGCCGGGTCGGCAAGAAACCGCCCCGGCGTCCCGTGGTACTCCAGCAGCATTTCCATGGGTAGTTTGCCACTCGGTCCGAACCCCTCCACTACATCAACCGCGGTTTCGCCTTTGGTGTTCTTGGCGTTCACGTCGGCGCCGGCGTCCAGGAGCAAACGCATGGCGCTGAGGTGCCGGCCGTACTGATGGTAAAAGAAAAGTGTCAGTCTCTCGGACCATGTGTATGAGGGATTGGTATGAGTAAACAGTCAGGGTACTGGGCAGAGGGAATACTCCCTTCTGGTCGTAATAGTCCCTTCTGGTACGAGTATGCGCAATCAGGGAGGCGGAATGTGTTGGGTGGGAAAGGCCCTTACCGTCGCCCAGTGCAGCGGGGTCATTTTCAAATACGCCCCGCCTTTCGCGCGCGCGTTGACGTCGGCGCCGTTTTTAATCAGCAAATCAACAACCCTCGGGTCGCCTTTGATACCGCTCACGTGCAGCGCGGTCTCACCGGCGGATGTGACTTGCCCTATGTCAGCGCCTTGCTCAAGTAACCGCTGCACTTCCAAAAAGTCACCCTCCCCCGCCGCGAAAATCAGCGGCAACGATTGTTTCATCTTTAGCTCTCGTACCTTCTGCTCCGCTCTGAACAAAGACCGATCTTCCAAAAACTTGGCGCGCTTCTCCCACATACGCGTCTCAAGCGGGAACGGGCCGAACAACACTCGCGCCACACCAAGCAAACAGAACATGACACACAGAAACTTCACCATGAACCCGACGGGATCTTTCTGGCGCACGACTTTTTGGCGACCCACCTTGGGCTTTTCTTCCTTCGTCGCTGCGGTTGGGGTTTTGCCAAGCTTTTGTGCCCCGCCATCCCTCCCCGGCGTCACGGGAGTTCGAGTCACCGCCATGGCGCGAATAACGGTCGGTAGCTCGGTACCTCAGGGCGAAAAGTGGAACAACCCGGGGCGTTTGTGAACAACTGCTCGCGATTCATCGGGAGATATCCGTGACGCGAAAAATCGTCCGCAAAAAAAAACCGACGACGCTTCGTTTGCTTTCGGTTTCGCTTTTTCGCGTCCAAGGTCGGGGGCGGTCGCCAATCCGGACCGCACGGGGTGGGTGGTGTGTCCTGGTGTTGGCTACGTCATCGGACCGTCACGCGGTCGCGTCGCGATGCAAAGCAGGGACAGCGTCGTGCGTCACCGGTACCGCCGGTTAGGTGACGACGACGCCCACTCAAACGACGGCGACCCGCGTTTCCGAATCCCGCCCCATCTGGACCCCAAAACCGCGACGCCAAAAAAAAGACAACTCGCGTTGGCGTTTGGGTTGTTTTTAGTCGGCACCGTGTTGCTCACGGTGTACGCGCTTTACAACACACACAAAATAACCCTCCCCAGGAACAACGAACTCGGCACGTCAACCGCGATTTTGGTGCTCGGCGTCATCACGTTTTGCCCGGGCGCGTACGTGAGTTTCGTGCTCGCCGCGGCGTGGGCGGAGGTGGACGGGTTTGACTACTCGATGGTGCCGTAGTCCTACGTGAAGAGACTACTAGTAGGAGGAGGAGAAGGAGGAGGAGGAGTAATATCCGTAGTAGTAGTACCCGTACTAGCAGTAGTACCCGTAGTAGTACCCGTAGCAGTAGTACCCGTAGTGGTACCCGTACCCGCAGAGAATGTTTGTAAAAAAGAAGTCACCAAAAAGAACCGGGGCCATTCTACTCTCCATCCCCCCCCCCCCCCCCCCCAGAAGCATCTGTTCCAGCTCCGCGACTCGCGTGCGTAGCCACCGGTTATCCTCCACGAGCTGGTTGATCTTCTTCTCCTCATCCTCCATGTCCTCGTGCCTTTGTTTCAGCGCCGCCGCGAGTTCCTGCGCCGCTTGCGCGGCGTCATACAAACCCCTCATTTTCAACCGCGGCGGGTCCAACTCCCTTTCCGCCGCGGCCGCGGCTTTTTCCTTCGAAGCGTGCGCCACCGTCCCGGGCTCCAGCTCGGACGCGCCGACGATCATGGAGGATGCGTTCTTGGTGGTTTTCTTTTGGCTCGCGCCGGAGCCCTGTCCACCACCACCGCCGCCGCCGCCGCCGCCGCCGCCACCCGAAGTGTCGTCGTCGCTCACCGTGAACCGCCCTTTCTGAACCGACGACGCGGTGCGCAACAGCGGAACCTGACCGGGTTCGGTCGGGTTTGTCGTTGTCGTTGCTGGAGGTTGTTGTCCCCCTCCTCCGCCTCCGACAGATTGATCCCCACCAACCCCACCTCCTCCACCGGATTGCTCGTTCTCAATCACCGTGAACCGCCCTCGCTGCTCCACCGACGATTTCTCCTTGTCCCCAAGCGCCCGCGGCGAGGACCTTCCCGAGTTCGAGTTGCTGTGCCCGGGGGACAACGGACGCGAAGGCGGGTTCTCCGGGACTGAGTGAGACAGGTAACCGAAAGTGTCAGTCTTTCGTGATGTGTATGAGGGATTGGTATGAGTAAACAGTCGTGGTAACAGTCCGAGGGAATGCGCCCTTCTGGTCGTAATAGTCCCTTCGCAGGACGAGTATATCGCGATGTTGGACAACAGTCACCAGCTTCGGTAAAACAGCGTGTTGACGGATTTGGGAAAGATGAGCCCGAGGCCGTACCTGGGTCGAGATGTTTCGTGGGACGACAAGCGTCGTCGTCCATCGCCGCGGCTTCCGCCCGTAGTTCGTCCATGTTGAAGTTCCACATGGAGACGCCCTTGACGTACTCCTGTTGCGATTTCTTCTCCGCCGCCGCGTCCGTGGAGGCGGCGCTTCCCAGGTTACCAGACGCAACCGCCGCCGCTCTTTCGGCGTGCCGGCTCTTTTCCCGTTCGTTCAGCTTCAGCGTGCGCTCGCCGAGCGGGGGGATGTTCTCCAAAAGGTGCTTCACCAGGAAATCGCCTTTCTTGGCTTCCTTTAGAAACCGGTGTTCCAACAGTTTCGCCGCGGTGGGGCGTCTTTTCGGGTCCTTCTGAAGACACACGGACACGAAATCCCGTAAACCCCGCGTGAAGTGATGCCCCGTCTCCGCCTGCTCCGCTTCTAACTGCGGCGGGTCGTTCTGCAGGGTCATGAGCAACACCTTGAGATGAAAAACAAAGTGTCAGTCTCTCGGGCCATGTGTATGAGGGATTGGTATGAGTAAACAGTCAGGGTAACAGTCCGAGGGAATAGTCCCTTCTGGTCGTAACAGTTCCTTCTGGTACGAGTATGGGCAATCGCGTAGGCGGAATGTGTTGGGTGGGAAAGGCCCTTACCTTCATGGGCGGGTACTTGGCGAACGGCGCGTGGCCGTGGCAAAGCTCAAGCACCGTGATGCCCAGACTCCAAATATCCGCGTGGAAGTCGTACCCGTCAACCTGTTCCATCACCTCCGGGGCCATCCAGCACGGCGTACCAACGAAGGTTCCCCTCGGCTTCGCGCCCGATCCCCACGTTGAGGCGCTGATACGATGAAAAAGAAAGTGTCAGTCTCTCGTGATGTGTATGAGGGATTGGAATGGGTATAGTAGTGTGACCTCTGGTAAAAAGACACAGTAACTCTGGTAAATTGACACAGTACTGTGTCTTTTTACCACAGTACTGGTAAGAGTTACGGCCGTAGTAAACAGTCAAACAGGGGCTGTGATCAGGGAGGCGGTACGTGTTCAATGGGAAAGCCCCGCACCTGACGCCGAAATCCGCGAGCTTGACGCTTCCGTCGGCGTCGATCAAAACGTTCCCAGCTTTGATGTCGCGGTGGATGTTGCCGTTCCGGTGGAAGTAGTCCAACGCTTTCAGGACCTCTTTTAAAATAGTCGCGATTGACGTTTCATCAAGCCCTCTTGGGTGTGACCACTTCATTATGTTCAAAGCGCTGCCGCCGCTTAAAAACGGCATCACGACCCACAGGAACTGTCCATCCACGAAGGAACAATGCGCCATCACCAGGTTCGGGTGGCTCACCATTGACATGCTCGCCACTTCCCTTCTTATTTCCTCTAAATGACCTGGGTCCTGGTCCTCCAAGTCAAGCATCTTCACCGCGACCTGTTCGCCGCCCAAGGGCGTACAAGTCGCGCGGTACACCTTCGCGCTGACGCCTCGGCCGATCTCTTCAAGAACAACGTACTCGCTGGCGCTGGTGGGGTACTGCACTTTGGGGGTTGATTCGAAGAAACTGCCGTTGCGCCGCAACGCGGTGGTGCTGCTGCTAGACATCATGACGGCCTTCTGTCCAGGGGTGTTTAAATGAATCGAGGTACCGAGCCACCGAGACGCGACGAAAAGCCCCTCTGCACGTTCGACACGTTCTGACAGGTTTTCCGCCCAGAAAATCGCCAGATCGGGGCAGCGTGACACCGAGAAGGGACTATGACCAGGCGCCCCACCGACGAGAGTGCGACCGTCCGCCGAATGCGCGGGAGGTTCGGCGAGCGCCGATGGACTACCGCGGGCGTGAGTGAGGGAAGGGAGGAGGGGGAAGGGCTTATGACGAGGGCGCGTTTCCTTCTCGGATTTGACGGCGTTCGAACTAAAACGTGGTTGGTTTTGCGATGGAAAGTTACTGAATGTTCCAAAAACGCAAAATTCAAGGTGTTCCGTTCGAGAGCCTATTTTCCCAGTACGCCGGCGGCTTCCTCGGGTCTTCTTCTAGGCGTTTCGCCAACCGGTCCGGCATTGTCTTCGTTTTCCGTGTCTCCTCGCCCTCGATTGACACCTCGACGCCCCCGAGTTTGATGGATTCGATCTGCGCCGCCGCTTCTTCTTTTGTCAATCCAGCGAAATCCTCACCCACTTTGTTCAACATCCCCTCCTCTTTCAGTTCCATTTCAATCTTCAACAGGTACGCTTCCCTCTTTTTTTTCAGAGGGCTGTCGGCCAAGGCGAACGCGGCGCCGTGTCCGAACAGCTCCGGGTCGGATTCTATGAACTGTTTCATTTCGAGTTCGATTCGCTGTTTGGTCACCGATCGGTTCGCGATTGTTTTCGCTTCGGTCGCGTCGATGAGCCCGACGAAACCGCCGGCGTCCTCGGTTCTGGTTTCCGCCCGCGCTGCCGCGCCTTTAAGCTGGTGAAGCCGGTCGCGTTCCACGAAATCGGGTAACTTGTTGTACTCGCCGATTTTGGGAACGTTTGATGGGCCGGTGATGAGTCTTTCCAGTTCGTGCGGCTTGATGAAACCGGGCGTCGCGAGATCTTTTTCCCAAGCGTCTAAAATTTTAGACGCTAAAGATTTGTACGCTTCTGATGCGTCTTCCGCGTCTTCATCAACAGCGCCTTCCTCCAGCCCTAAGTTCTCGCAAAGCCTCGTGCCTAGTACGGGCAGGTTCTGCATCGCCACCGCGAGTGCGTTCACGCCCACGGACCCGGATTTTGTGGTGTCCATTCCGGCGAACAGATGGAACACGTTTTTGAGACGTAGCTCATTTTCAACCTCTTCGGGCGACTTTTGTTTTTTTGAAGGTGAAGGAGGTGTTGGTTCCACCGGTGGGGGTGGCACAGGCGCAGCAGCCTTCTCTAGGTCCGGTGCGGTTGCCACAGGCGCCACGGGCGCGGGCGCGGGCGCGGGCGCGGGCGTGGCATCCACAGGTTTGGACGAGAAGCAACCCATCTTATTCGATCCGATTCGTTGTTGTTAGCGTCGTAGTGTCTGTAGTGTCTGTATTCTAGCTAGTGTGTAGAACAAAACCGGACGCAAAGGTACCGAGGTTCGCGGGACTTGTGTTCGGTCGGTGGTGCGGTTCCGTCGCGATCGACGGGGTACGAAACACGCGAATGTGTTGGAGTTGCCGCGAAAGGCAAGCGTGGGGTGCCAACTGGTGTGACCTCGCAGCGCGCGTCGTTTTGCATTGGACAATCTAGAATATCTATTTTTTTTCGCGCCACTGCTGCATGCTGAGCTGTCCATTTTCAACCGCGCGTCACAGCACGCGTCACGCATGTCGCCCGCGGCGATGGATCGGGTGGTGTCCGCGCTGGGGACCTCGACATCCATGGCGGGTCGAGGCTGGTGTTCACGCACTGCGTTGGGTGTGGCACCACGCCAACGCGGCTGTTTGGTGACTCCTCGAAACACGCGTTGGCAAAGGGTCCGTCCGATGAAGAGCATGAAGAGCACCGGCGATGGTGTTTCGGGTTCGTGGGATGAGAACGACGAACCTCGCGCCAAAAACAAAAACCGCGACGAGACGTACAGGCGGGTATCCGATGAGCAGCTCAGGGCCGCCATAGCCGAGTGTCGTGAGCTTTTAGGGGAGGCGCTGGCGATGGCTGGCGAGCAAACTCGGGCGGAGCTCGCGGCGAGTTTTTTCAAAACGCCGGATGGGCAGCCCGGTTTGACAGGGAATCTCGCCGTGGACATGGCCCGCGTTCAGCTGTTCTTCCAAGGGAAAGGCATGCGCGTTTGGGAAGCCGAAAACACATCGCGTACGCTGGTGGAGCTGGATAGCATATACGAAGATGTGGAGTTGCTCGCGGTGAAGTTCGATCGGCTTGAAAAAACGTTACCCGGCGTGGACGTGAAATCTATGGTCGCCGCCGACCCAAACGTGATGGTCGTTGATCTCGCCAACGCGGTGGACCGCATGCTCGATTTGTTCAACCTATTCGGCGCGGCAAAGGCAAGGCAAATGCTCGCAGAGGCACCGCGGTTACTGTATTGCGACGATTTGAGTGACAAAATCGATGAAACCATCGCGTGTATCAAGCGCGTGTATTCACGCGAAACACGCGAAAGTTGCCTTTTCGCCCTGGGCGAGGAACCGAACCTCATCTTCAACATGCCTTGCCTTCCCATCTTCGCCAACGAAACCAGAAACTCCATCGACATCGCGGAACTGCCTATGCAAGTGCAGGAGAGTTTGGTGTACGCGACAAGCCAAGAAAACGAGTAGTAGTAGCGACCCTTTTGGTTTCGAAACCGGCCTACTTTTACGATTCTCATGTTATGGGTTGAAGACTAATACGGATAACGCAACAACCCCTCGTTGACGCCGGAAATTCTCACGCGCACGGACGCGAAGTCGATGTAGAGACGGACGCCGGCGGAGAAGAGACGAGGCGTGTGACGAGGAGTATCCGCAGTTAGTCGTGAAACGGAATCGAGGGGTCGTTGGTGAGTTAAACTTTCAACTTTTCAGTGCAATACATGTCACTCTTGTGTTACTATCGTTACTTCTCGCTTTTCCCCTTCCCGTCGTCTCGTTCGTAAAAAAGCACGCACGGCTGCAGTCGTCCTTTTTCGCACGATTTCGAGACATCCGCCCACGTCCCCACGGGTTTCGTGGTAGCGTCGTCGAACAGCGTCCAGCCGCCGCCGCCGCCCTGCTCCGTGTCCCCACTCTTTTCGCCGTCCCCCACCGCGAACGCGCAGTAGTGCTCGCCGTAGTAACAAAGCACGCACCGCAGGTTGTACTTCAGGGACGATTTCTTCTGGTCCGTGTACTTGAACGAAGTCCTGTCCGAACAACTCTCGGCGTCGTCGACGCCCGCAACCCCGCCGTGGTCGGCGGCGCGGGAAAACGCGGTTGCCAAGTCGATTTGCAAATCCAGGTTTTGCAGCGTTTGTTGAACCGTGCGCGTGTCTGCGCTTGCGGTTTCCCAGGTCAGCGCCAAAACGAACACATCCGGGGTGCGGCCGCCAATCAAGTGCGTCACGTTCAACCGCACGCCGCACCCGCCTTCGTCGGAATCGCACGACTTCAAATCAAGCGCGTCGATGAGTTTAATTGCGCGAGCCGTGGATACCTTTTCTTTGGCTTTTTCGAGGCGGGGGTCGGTTTCGGTTTCGGTTTCGGTTTCGGTTTCCGTGGTTTCGGTTTCGGTTTCGGTTTCCGTGGTGTCCACGCCCTTCATCCCTTCATTCGCCATCGTCGCGTTGAGCGCCGTGACCGGCAACAAATGCAAAAACTTCGTGTACCGCAGGTTGTGCGTCGTTAACCCGCACTCCACGCACGTCACGCGCTCCTCGATGTCCAACCCGAACGCGACGTGCGCAGAGGAGAGGTAGGAACACTCCTTGTCCAGAAAAGCGCCTCTGGTTTTTTCGTCGTTCTCGTTTGGCGTTGGAATCGCCACCGCCACCGCCGAAGCGGTTTCGGGTTCGCACGCGCGGTGCACGGCGTGGAAGATGGCCTGAAGCGCCTCGGAGGCGTCCGCCATTTCGTTTTCTTTGAACAAGGATTCCTCAACCCCGGTGTCGGTAAGCGCGCTGAGGGCTTTGCGCAGCGCATTGGGCGCCGCCGCCACGCCAACCTTCGTGTACGTTTCGTCCCGCGCCGCGTCCAGGGACCCAAAAACGTCCCGCAGCGCCGTCGCGACGTCCGCGTCAACGCGTTTCGCTTTCGAGGACGCCGCGAATTTAGCCATGGCGTTTCGGAACCCATCCAAGTGCCACAGCGATTGAATCACCACGTTCAGGAAACAGTTGTACTCACCCTCCAGGTTACGCAAACCGCCCGTGTTTGTTCTGTCCAGAACGTCCGTGCCATCCGCGTCGCCGAAATCCGGTTGCCCTAAACTCTCGTCGCCAAACAGCGGACGCGGCGTTTTCGGCCGGCCCTTGGTTTCCGTCATGGACGCCCGCAGCGCAGCTTCCAAATCGTCCATACCAAACCCGTGGTCATCCACATCTTCCTCCGGCTCCGTCACCACGGGCGCGGAGGGAGCGGGAAGTAGCGTCGGCCAAGACCCGACAACGTCCGAAAACGGAGACGGCGCCGAGTCCACCGCGGCGAGTTCGGCGCGCGCCGCGGCGGCGGCTCGGGACGCGTGGTCGCGCGCCGCCGCCGCGCGCACCGCCATCATCTTCGCGAGCACGACCGCCGCGGACGCCTGCGCGACTGCTTCCAAGTGCGCCGCGGCTGATGCCTCTTCCTCCGCAGCAGCGCCCGCGGGAGAGGAGGGCGGCGAGAGCTCACCGCCCCACGATCGCGGCGCGGGCGGCGCGAACGCGGAGGGCGGTAGTGTTGGAGCGGAGAGCGGGTCGGATTTCGGGCGAGGCGTGAAATCGGACGCCGCGGCGTTGAGCTTGGCGGATGCTTTAGAGGCGAGGGCAACCTGGCGGTCAGCATCCGCCGCAAACTCACTGCACTTGCTCTCCTCTTCCGCCGCGCGCGCGGCTTTGCTTCGCGCCTCGCCGCGCACACGCTCGCGCGCGCGCTCGCGCAACGCGTGTTGCTCCGCGTCTTCGCGCGCGTTGCCGGCGACGACGGCGTCGCGCTCCGCGTCCGCCTTCGCGCGCCGCGCGTCGTCGTCCGTGTTCGCGTCCACTCGCGAAACCCGCTCCGCGTCCTGAACAAGCGCGTGTTCCATTTCCTGGCGTTGCGCGGTTTCGCGTAAGATCTGTTCCCTGCGTTTCGCCAGAGCCGCATCTTCCAAAGCCTCCGCGTCTTTTCGCTCCGCGTCGCGCTGATACGATAAAAAAGAAAGTGTCAGTCTCTCGTAATGTGTATGAGTAAACAGTCAGAGTAATCGGTAATCGGGCCGATCAGTCCGCGGCATGTGGTGATTGGGAAATACTCACCTTTGCCTTTTCCAAATCCCTCGCCCCCGCGAGTATCGCCTCGGCAGCCGATTTCTCACCCTCCTCCTTCGCCCGGAGCTCTGCCTCCGCCAAAGAGGCGGCGTCCTTGGCTTCCTGGGCTTTCGCCTTTTCCTTGGCTTTCTTCGCTTTTGCCTTTTCTTCCTTTTTCCGCGCAGCCTCCGAATCCAAGTCCTCCTCTTCCATCATCTTCGCATGCGCGACCGCCGCGTCCGCCTCCCGCTCGGCGGTCGCGAACTCCTGGGCTTGGTTTTCAAGGCGCTCGCGAACGCATCGCCGGACCAAGGTTTGCGTCGCGTTTGCGCCGTGTCTTGGCGACACCGCGAGGGTTTCCGCTACGAAGGTAACCGCCTCCACGCGTTCGTTTCGAACGATTTCCATTTGCAAATCTAGTTTCACAAGTCGTTCCGTAGCCAAGCACAACAGGTGCGACAAGCGGAAGGGAATCCTCGAAACAGAGCGCGCTACCTCAAAAGTCGCGTCCGGTAACTCCCCTTCGTGTTGAATCCATAAGTCTCGTTGCGTGGTGATCTTTTCCTCCAAAGAAACAGAGCACTTGCGCAAAAAAGATCCGTCATCCCCCACGGAAGTGACGACGTCATCTTTGATTTCTGAAGACGACTCCAGCTGTTGCAGCAATTGCACCTTTTGGAGGTGCGCGCGATGCACGGGCTCGATATGCTTATTCAGCTCGTCGAACGCGCCCTGCAACTCCTGCTGGCGCACATCGCAATCCTCCGCCACGGCTATGCGTCGTGCCTGTGCTTTGTGGAAAAGAAGGAGTTCGGCGTCGGATTTCTTCTTGGCGCCTAACCGTTTGGAAGCTTTATCCGCTTCGTCGCGCTCCGCCAAACTCTTCTTCTTGACACCTTCGCTTTGGCTGTACTCAGTTTGTATGGCCTTCTGCTCCCTGACAAGCGCTTGATCGTCGTCCTGGATTTCGGCGATGTCCAGGTGCATGAGTGTTTTGCGCAGCTCCAGGACGTGGAAAGAAAGAAACGCGTGTCTTCGCCAAAACGTGACAAACTTTTCCGCATCCGCTTCGGACGCGTGATCCAAATCCATAAACGCGCGACTCGCAAACCCGGTCGGTACGCACGGGGGTTCCGTGACTAACCGGCCGGTTATCACTAAAACAGCGTCCACTAAACCTCGGGTCAGCAGTTTCTGCTCTAGCAACTGTTTGAATAGAACGGAGTGTGCGTCGATTTTCGCAAGAACGTGCTGCGTCTTTTTCGCGCGCTCCGCCGAATCTTCGGACGGCGATTTTGAAACGGTCGATAAACCGAGTTCACCGACGCCGGCGCCGGCGTCGTGGAACAGCCATCCCAACAAACGTTCGCCGAAGAAAGGCTCGGTCGTGTCCTCACCACCCGGCGCACCGTACAGATCACGCCACACACCTCTTGATACCCGGAGTTTGTGGGATTGTTCATTCGGAACCCACTCGTCTTTTTTGTCCACAGGCGACACGGACAACACGGCGCCGCGTTGACCCGCGCTCTTCGCGCCGCTTTTCTTCTTCTTGGACTCCTTCTCCTTGACTGCGGAGTCGTTCTCGTCGTTCCCGTTTTCGGTCGTTCCGGTCGTGTCCGGTCCGGTCGTCTTGTCGTGACCCACGACAACGCCGAACACCGGCGAGGTGAGGGACAACAAATCGGGGTCGCATTTGACGAGGCCGTTGAGTTTCATAACGGGCTCAATCGAGGCTGCGCGTTCCTGCCAAACTTGTTTGCAAAACTCCCAAACCGGCTTCAAGTCGTCGTCTTTGAGTTTCCGCAACCGACCCAACAAGTCGTCAAGGCGCACGGGCCCCGGGTCCGCGTGCGTGTCACCCACAACGTCAAATTTCCCGGGTCCTCCCGAGAACCTCTCCGGACGCCCGACCGCATCCTTGGTTTCTGGCGAGTCACTCAACACGCGTTCTGCCGCGCCGAGAACGCCCAACGAACGCGCGCCGAACGCGCCGGCGCCCGTGCGACGACGCGAGCCGGTATCGGGCTCTGGACTCACAACCGGCAAACAGTCTGCGCTTTCTTCCGACTGTTTGTCCGCGCTTTTTGTCTCAACCGCCCCTACGTACCGCGCCACGGCTTGCACCAAACGCAACGGCAACACCGACGCGTCTGCGAACACCGTGAGCGTGGTGAGTATGTCGTCCATCGGCGTTCTTTCCGTGTCGTCCGGGTCACCGCTTCGCACCCAGCTCGGTGCGTCTTGGGCGTACACGAACTCGGGCTCCTCGACGGGCGCGAGTTGCGCGTCGATGGCGGCGTGTTTCTCGCCAGAAGGAGCAACAGGGGCTTCTTTTTTCTCGTCACCCTGCGCGCCGCTACACGACATAAGCACCTTGTCACGCACTTCGTTTCGCTTCTCCACGTACTGCTTCAGCAATACCGCGGGCGAGTTGGCGATTTCGTCCATCCGAGTCTGTTGTTCATGGAGAGCGTCGAAACCGATGGACTCGTCGAGTTGCCAGTCCTCCACGCGCACCGCGAAACCGCGGCGCCGCGTGCCGTCGTGGGTCTCCGCGAATTGAAACCCGAACGTGCTTTTGAGATAAAAAAGAAAGTGTCAGTCTCGTATGGGCAATCGCAGAGGCGGAATGTGGTGATTGGGAAACACGTACCTTTCCGAATCCAGGAAGTTTTCTGACTCAAATGAACTACCCATTGACGGAAACACACCCGGACACAGCGCGTGTTCCCGCAGTTTATCAACGCCCCCAACACCGTCCACACAAAGCCTTCCCAAGGCGTCTTCAAACCCCAACACCCGGACCTCGCGCGCGCGCTTTTCATTGTCCGCCAACAAATGGGAGTCCCATCGCGCGTCGAGGCCAAACTCGTACTCGGGCGAAAGAGCGTCACACGCCTTTGAAGGCGTCCTCTGGGATAAGGCTTGTAACGACGTCGCCGTGCGGACAGAGACGCCACGAAGAAAAAGCACGGTAGAATCCGCGGAAAGCAAACAACCTTTCCCTTTGTCTCCCGTCACGGCAAGCGCCATGTCGCCGGGCGTGGGAAAAAAGCAACCCTCGCAAAACACCAACGCGCCGTCGCGCGTTTCGTGCGTCAACGACTCGCCGAGCTTGCTCGTGGCTAACATCGAGGTCATCGCTAACGTCGAGGTCGTGTCCGCGAACGTTCGCGAAGTTTCTGAAACCACTGTTGCTTCGAACGTTTCTGAAACCAACCCTTGAGCACCCAGGCCTTTGATGTCGGCACAAAGCGCGAACGGCGAGAGCCACGTCGCGGCGTCCCCGGAGACGTCGCGGAGCACGTCCCTGGGAACGCGGGTTTGAACGCACTGAAAACAACTCAGCTCGGTGTCGTGTTCGCCGCTTGAAACGCAGTTCGACTGGTCGCCGCCGCACCGCCAGGTTTGCCACTTCCCCGTGTTGACGCGTTTCGTGATTTCTTTGCGGATCACGGCTTGCGTCGTCCCGACAACTTTCTTCAGCTCAAGAAACCCCCGTAGCTCGCTGATTCCCACATCCGTCAAGTCAAGCACGGATCTGGGATCCTCCTCAACCTTTGTCTTCCAAAACCTCCTCACAAGCGCAAGAGGAACCCCAACCTTTTCCTCCTTCTTCTTGTCACTCGGCCGGGACGGCCGTCTGTCCGTCTTGGTGTCGCCCCCCCGCGCCTGGGAAGTGACGTTTTTGGAAACGCTCTTTTCCTTTGTCTGCGACGCAGTAACGGCCGCGCCATCGTCGCCGACCACGTCGATATCCATGGGCGCGCGGTCGCCGCTCGCGGGCGGGATACCCAACTCGAGCCTCGCCGCCTCAAACTCCGCGTCTTGTCTCGCTCCTCGCACCAGCGCTTCCCTCTTCGCAGCGAGTTCTTCCGCCTCGTCGAGCCCATCCTCCCTGTACCGCTTGCGCTGGGAGTCCCTCGCGTTGCTGTATAGGTCCACGAACAAATCTTCCGCGGAAACCTCGGCGTCGCCGTCGCGCGCCGCGAGCGCTTGCGCCGTCAGCTTGTGCGCGTTTCGAAAAAACTCGATTTTTTCCTTCGTCGCGCGCATCACGCGAAGGAACGTCTTGTGAAACACGTTAGGAGTGATCAAACTGCTGCCCTTGTTTCGGGGGAACAAATACATGGAGTGTACGTCTTTGTCCAGCTCGGCAACCGCGGTGCGCTCGTTCGTGAACGCGACAAGCCTCGGCGCTTCGGCTGCGGCTGCGTTTGTTTTTTCGCCGCGCGACGCCAATCCCGACGCGAATCCCGACGCGAATCCCTCACCCACCTCCAAAAATGCGTCCCTCCATCCATCCATCATCTCCTGCGCCGTTCGATCGATGTACTGCAAATCCTCCTCCGCCTGCTCCTTATTCTGAATCGGGAAGTCGATGTATATCTGCATGAGCATGGCTTTCAGGATGAACGAGTCCGGGCACGCGGCGATCGCGTCGCGTGCAAACGCCTTTGCTTCTGTGAACTTCTTCCGTACCCCATCGGGTCGTTTCTGGTCCAGCGCGTCGCAATGCGCGACCCTGACTCGCGCGAACCGGACCACCGGATCGCTCACGTGACTCAACACCAGCTTATCAAGCTCCTTCGAAGCCTTAACAAGGTTACCCTTCTTGGCGAACAACTCGAACGCCTTGGAACACTCGGCACGGACCTTGGCTTGCTTCGGTTCCGTCGCGGGCCCCGGCGCACCAACTCCCGCCGACGGGGTGGTTTTCTTGCCAGCGCCGGTCTTTCCTTTGGCCATCGTGCGAAGGTATCAACAAATCCGACGAAACAACCCGTGGGCTGGAAACGGCGCAGACACGCGCGCCGTACGACCCGACCCGACGCCAAACCAAACCCGCCGCCAGCGCGACCGCGTATGTCGACGCGACTCAGATCTGTCGTGCCATCGTAAATTGGAAGTCGGAGGGACAGTCTGGCTTTATTTTGACTGCAGTGCTTGTTTTTTGGGCGAAAATCTAAATTTACAAAGGCCATACTACACTCCTCCCGCCTGCTGCGCCGGCCTCGCGACTCCCAGGATCCCATCCACCAGCTCCCCGAGCGGCGCCAGTTCTTCGCGCTTCACCAGCGAAAACGCGGAGGTGAAAAACACAAAGTGCTTGAACAGGGTGTTTAGGTGCGCCTCCGCGCCGAGGCTTACGATTTGTCTGATTGTAAAAGCCGAAAGTGGTTAACGTCTTGTATGGGCAATCGCAGAGGCGGAACGTGGTGATTGGGAAACACGTACGAAAAGTGCGAGTGGTAGATGTGCGCGTACACGCGGAACAGCCGGGTGAATATCTTTCTCACCGCAACCAGAAAGTCATCAGGGAACGTGTCCGAGCTCTGCGGAAACAACCGCTCGTCATCCACCTGGTTCTCCACCCAAACGAAAAGAAGCTCCACGTACGTCGGCGCGCTGCACTGAATCGGTTTTTTAATCTTCACCCCATCCGCCCAGCGGTATTCGTACTTCGCCCCAGCGCACTTTGCGGGTGGGAAAGAAAAGGGTCAGTCTTGAGTCTACGGGTGTACTGCATGGGGAATTGGGTGGAGTAATCGGGCCGGACACAGGGCACTGGGAGAGTAATCGGGCCTCCACAGTGCGTTTGTGCTATATTTGTAACAGCCGCGAGTACTGGTAAACGTTACTAGTAGTAGCAAGTACTTCCGTTGAATGAAACTAGTGCACTCGACCAGGGACAGTAAACAGCGTGTGGCGGATTTGGGAAACGCGCGACGCGTACCATGGTGGGGCAATTCGCCTCTATGCAGTACTCAGCGAGCGTCCCGTATAACATGCTGATCGCGTTGTAAAAATCCACCGTGTTCACCGCGAGCCACTCGTTTAAGTCCTCGCCGGGGGGTAACAACACCGCTTCGCGTAAATTGCCACTGCCCAACGTAGCGTCGATGTGTTGTTTCAAAGCGGCGCCTTTCGAGGTGTTGAAGTTTTTCTTGGGGCTGTGTTTTTTGTTTTTTTGTTTTTTGCATGGATGGGGGTGGGGTAGTGGGTGTGGATGTTTGGTGGTACGGTCAGTGGTTGTGTTCGCTTTGTGTGACTCCTGGCGCCAGTGGTACGAAGGGCTAGTAGACAATATCACTCGCAGCCTCCCGCAAATACATTACTAGTCGTTCCGTTTGCGTAAAAGTCGCGTCGTGGTGCCCTTTCCGGATGTGTGAAAAGTCGCGCGAAAAGGCACGCGACATAACGCGACCCAAGGATCTCGCCATCGATCGGAGGTGCGCGCCTTGACGCGACACAAAGTTACGGAAATCGTTTTGGGATTGCACGCACCGGAACGTTCCCTTCTGCGCCGAGGAGGAACTCGGCCAGAACATGGCGACCGACGGTGGGCGTGCCGCGCGGTGCCTTCTGTGCCGAAGCTGTGCCGAAGCGCGAACGAGCGAAAAAGACTGAAAGGGAATATAAATCTCCCGAAACAGCGCGAAAAGGCGAGACGTGAGCGCGACGCGCCGACTGTTTCTGAAGCCGCAGAGGCACGGTCAAACGATATCCAATGACGCTAAACGTACTACAAGTACGTCCACGTAACACTCCTTTAATATATATACCTAGTACGCCACGTAATACTCCTTTAATATATATACCTATCGGGTGCATCACGTGGTGTCTAAACCCAATCCCCGGTCGCGCACGTACGAATTTCTTCTTCGTCGCGCGAAACCCACAAGTCCTTCGTCTCCCAGAAGTACTTCGTCGCCGCGAAACCTAAACACCTCACACGGCAACCCCTGCTCGGTTAATTCCTGTGTGTACCCCGAAAGAAATCACCTCTGCTAGCCACTGGAGCCAGCTCAGGGATTTTTTGTGAGTTGCAATCACGGAACCCATGCGCACGCCGAACGTCGTGGCCGGCGATAAAAAGTTTGACGCACACATCACCGAAAACACACACGCGGTGACCGCGGTTGCGTACAAAACGTTGGCGGCGACGTTTTTGCAAGTCCATGACCCCGCCCTCGCGCTCGCCGCGTTTCCGGACACGGCCCGCGCGTTGCTCGCAAGGAGCTGTGCGCACACGAGCACGTGGCGTACCACGTCAGACGCGTCCATGTCGAAACCTCCGAGAAACGTTGGCGACCTCGATTTCGCATCTCTGAAACCACTCACCTTCGCCGGCGTTTGGGTGTATTCAAACACGATCGCTGCGGCAGGAGAGGTGAGCTCCAACCCATTTTTTGACCGCGCCGGTTTCGAAACGGTTTCGCTTTCCCCGTCATCGCCACCGCGCGCGCCCATCGCGCTGTCATCTTGCAAGCGCGCGCCCGGCGTCCCGACGTTGGGCTTTTCATTTTCATCATTTTCATCGTCATCACCCTCCGCGTCGCTCGCGTCGGCCACTTTCCCTTGACTCGGGTGCGTCGGCGACGACGCGCAGTCCACGACATGCACCGAGAGCTTGCTCATCACGTGTGACGTGTGATTCTTGTCATGTCGCGCCTTCATTCGCTGTACCTCCCCTCGCAGCATCGCCGCGGTGGCCTCCGCGGCGAGCCTCTGCGCCGTCGCCGCGGCGTTTTTCTTCCGGTACCGCGCTTTGTGCGCCTCGCGCTCAATCTGCGAATCCCGCAAACACGCCTCGCTTTCGTCCACGATTCTTGTAAGTTCGGTTACTTTGCTTTGCAGGCCTTGCTTTTCGCGTTCGCTTTTAGACGCAGCGCACGTCCTGGCCTCCAGCGCGCTTCGCAGCCACTCGTGGTTCTCCGTCGCCGATCGCAACTCGCTTTTCAACGTCGCGATTTCGGAAACGTACGCCGCTGACTCGTCCTCGCGTCGCGTCGCGCCGCCGTCCAATTCCACGTGTGAGTACTCGCTTCTGGTTTCCGTGTCACCCGGAGCGGTCACGTCCTCCCCTCGGACGGTTTCACTAAGGCTCCTTTCCAGCAACCGGACCTTTTCCTCAAGCGAATCGCAGTGCTGCTTCAGCGTGGCTTTCTCCCGCGACGCCTCGCGAAACGTCCGCGCCGCGGCGAGCTCTCGTGATCTGATTCGGGACGCCGACGACACCGTGGCAGACTGGTACCCGAACCTCAGCGCGAGCCTTTGCGTGGAACCAAGAGCGGGAGAGTGGTCGTCGTCGGAGTCGGAGTCGGGGGCGAAACCGAGCGCGCGAACGCGCGTGCTGCTGCCGGGCGTGCGCACGGGAGTCGCCATCTTTTGTGGGCCGTCTCGGGTCGTGAAGAAACGGGGACGAAGAGGCGGTTTCCGGAACGAAGATGATGACAGGCTTCTCGGGACCGCGAAGAAACCGGTTTGAAAGCGGCTGCGACGGTGGCGCGAGGGGTGGGTGACGGCGGAGTGGTGGCGGGAGTGTTGAAGAGGCGCGGGTCAGCAATTGCGACGATGCGTTTGGTCGACCGGAGACTCGTCTCTCCGTCAAATGTCGCGTCAGATTTGGTGCGTCCCGGGGGAAGGAAAGTGACAGCTGGTCCGAAAAAGCCCATCCTCGTTCGGGATGACCGCCGCGGGAGACACGTTTCTTGACCAGCCACGCGCTCGTGCGTGGTACGCACCTTCTCGGAAGTGCACCTGCGGTCGACCGCGTCGGGCGACGAGCGTGCACGGGTGTCTGAGCGTGCCAAAGGGAAGGGACGGGTCCAAGAAGACGAAAACGCTCGGAGGGGTACGAAAACGGCACTTCTGTTTCGCGCGATTTCTGTTTCGATCGCCATCATGTTTTTGACGATAAAATGTCCACGTCGTCGATCACAGACCCCACTCGCGCGGCGACGATGTCGTCGTTCGCGATGCGTGCGGCTCCGACACGCGCGTCGTGTTCGTTCGCCGCGCCCTCGACGCGACCTGCGCGCCTTGATGTCCCGCACGGTCGCGGGTCAAAGCTCCGCACCCGCGCGCTTACCCCGGAAGTTGAGAAGATGTTCTTCATCTTGGGCGTCTCGCCTGGTGCGTCTCAAGAAGCCACAAAGAGGGCGTACAAGCGGTTGGCGAAGCAGTACCACCCTGACGTGTGCGACGCCCCTGACGCGGATACGCGGTTCGCGGAGATATCCAGCGCGTACCAAACGCTGATGGCGGAGAAAGGCACGTTGGCGAACGTGGGGAGCGAGGTTTGGAGGGCGAAGTGGTCGCAGCAGCTGCAAACGATGGGGCAGGTCGAACGCGGCGCGACGACGATGAACGTGCGGCGGCGGCGCGTGGTCCGTAGCAACGCGCAGCCGAGCGGTTCAGAGCAGAGTGAAAGCTCTGGAAACGACGCACGACACGTGGAAGATCTGGGAAACCCTTTGGACAGTGACGAGAAGGACGACGAAACAAATCCTTACTCCGCGGATTCCGAGTGGCGGCGCGAGCGGGAGATGCGAACGGCGGTGCGCGCGCAACTGGGCGGGTTGCGCGACCGGACTCGGCGGCGGCGCGTGGTGACACCGCCGCAGAAGGGAAAGTTCAAGGAACCGTTCCTGGAGCAATCGCGAACCGCACACGACGACGAGTGGAACCACTCGGTGCAGTGAATTTAGGGAAGGCAGTAGTAAGAATTAGTAGTGAGCGCGCGTGTAGATATGCGACAAGTATTATTGAGTCTCTAGCCAATCGCGGAATTATCAGGTTCATCAGGCGCGCCGTTCGATTTTGCCCAGATAAGCACGTCATGATGCCCATTCTCACGCGCCCGCGCGATCGTGTCCTTGTCCCACGGGCAGCCGTTCGTACGTAACCACTGCAGCACCTCGAGGTGTCCGCTCCTTGCCGCGCACGTGTTCTCGTTCCACGGGCATCCGTTCGCGCACGACCACTGCAGCACCTCGAGGTGCCCGCCCAGAGCCGCTCTCAAGCACATCCTCTAATTCCACGGGCAGTCGTTTGTGCGCGCCCACTGCAGCACCTCGAGGTGCCCGTTGTTCGCAGCCAACGCGCACGTCTCCTCGTCCCACGGGCAGTCGTTCGCCTGTGCCCACTGCAGCTCCCTTGAGGTGTCTGCCTTCCGCCGCCCCACGGCACGTCTTTGCGTCCCCCGGGCATCCGTTCGCGCGTGCCCACTGCAACACCTCGAGTTGCCCACCCCTTGCTGCCGCCCAACAAGTCATCGTGTCCCACGGCCAACCGTCCGCGCGCAACACCTTCAACTCATCGAGCTGTCCGCTCCTCGCCGCTGCCTCACAAAAGAGTTCTTGACGCGACAGGCGACCTTGTCGTTGCCAGCGCTCCAATGCGCTCAAACATCCGAGCGCTACGGCTGCATCCTCGCCAAGCTCCTGGAACCGAAGCCCCGTCGCCGCCACCGCGTCGCACATCGCGCGGCTCACCGCTGGGAGCCGTGCGAGGTCGGCGGGATCGTCGAAATGCTCAGATCTGAGAATGTGCGTGGCGACGAGGTGGTCGAGGAGGCCGGGGATGGCGTCTTGCGCGTCGGCAAGGCTCGTGAGAGTGTTGGCGGTCGCGTTATCACCGTTCGCGCCAGTCATGGCGGTATGCGCTGCGTCGGAAGACAGTACGGAGGGTGGCGTGTGCGCGTCGTTGTATGTCGTGGCTTCCGAGAAAGCATTCGTGGTTTTAGGGTTAGTGTTTCCCTGATGACAATGAAAAGATTTCTGTTTAAAATCCTCCATCCATCCATCCTACGTCTACATCCATCCATCCACCCTCCATCCGTCTAGGACATGTACGCGAACCTCGCCTTTACGAACACGCTCGCGGCGTTTGTCACGCCTTGCAGTTGGAACATATCGGACACTTCTTTGTTCGCGGCGACCTCCGCGACGCGCAAATCGAACCCGCCTAGAAACTCGCCTGTTGCGGTTTTGTGGTTCACCGAAAGCGTCATCGTGTCGCCTTCCACGACGTTGAAGAAAAGAAACTCCTCGTCCCAAACCGGGGATTTGGTTTTCTCGACAAGAGCCTCGGTGGTGTAGCTCTGCCCGGCACACCGCACCGTCGCGACCGGGTTGGGGAGCTTCAGCTCGTTGTCCCTCAGAACGCGCACGCCCCTGGTGACAAACACGGTGAGAATACCTCTGCGCTCAGATGGCGGGTCTACCCCCGTGGGCGACTTGACATCCGGTCCTGACTTGACCTTCTCCGCGACATTGTCCTCTTCTGAATCCGAATCGATTTTCGCCACCGGGTCGATTGCTTTGCGCGCCGACGCCTGGCTCGCTTCTTTCGTAGCGAGTTCACCTTTTTGCGAGTCATCCGCCACGTCCACCGCCCCCAAAGGTTTGTACTCGATCGTGCACGTCAGCACGGGCACGCCGTCCGTGTGGGAAGCGGGCGGGCGCAGCGCACAGTCCAGGGCGTTGACCCTAAGCGTCGACAGTTCAAGCGCGTGCTTCTCAAGCGCCAGTTCGTGTTCCTCCGCGATGTCCGCGAGAACTCGTGGCGACGCCCCCGGGGAAACGTCGCGCGGCGCCGGAATCGGGGTGAGGTAAAGATCAGGGTCCCCCAACGGTATGTGCAGCGTGGTGAACGCGTTACCATGGTGGCCGGCCTGTGCGACTAGCCGTCGCAGCGGGATCTCGCACCGCCCGAGTTCTTTCAAGTTGCCGCTCAACACAACCGCGGTGAAAGTCGAATCATTGTTGGTCAGGAAGTGGTGCGTCTCGTCCCACGTTGGTTGGTCGGCTGATTTTGAAGTCAACGAAATCTTACGCGAAACCCTTGTGTTGAGCTGCACGATGTACCGCGAGGACGTGAGGATGGGAATCTGCGGGAAGGATACCCCGCTTTTCTTCTTCGAAAAAGAATCGCGCGACCCAGACCCGGCGCTCATCCCCGACCCTCTCAACTTGCCTCGTTCAGAAAACCCAGCCCCGCTTATGTTCGTCACCTTGATCATCCCGCTCGACGGTTTCTCCACCCCCCCGTTGTCCATAATGGGAATCGTCATCTTCGCAGGGTACACCAGCATGGGTGATACGAACTTCCACAGCACGAACCTCAAAACTGAGTGCATGCCTGGCAGGGACATCAGGTCTATCCCGGGCGGAACCGTCAGCCCGAAATCGGCGTGCTCGGGAAGCGACATCAGCGAAACCTCCAGCCCGCCCAGGCACGGCAATTTCGCGACCAGCGGGGTGAAGGTTACCCTTAGGTTCGCCCGTAGCTGCAGGTCGTGAACCCTTATCGGAATTCGAACCCCGAACACGTACGCGGTTAATACGATATCAAGCCCGGTAGCGAGAACAACCTCCAACTCCAACATCACGTCTTCCGAACTACTTCCCATGACCTTCACGCCGCCCACACACGGCGGCGTGGGGCCGAGGGTTACCTTTTCGAACCCGATCCAGGAAACCAACGGCGGAACCGACGTGCGCAACACCGGCTCCAAACTATCCTTGATCACTTGTGACACGGACGTGTCCACGTGCGGCCACAGCGCGTCCAACAAGTTGTTCAGCCAACTCGCTCGGTCCACATCTGGTTCTTTCGTCCACCGAGGGAGATGCCTCAACGCCTCGGCCAACACGTCTTGGGGGATGGGAAGCGGAACGGGCTTGGCATCCGCGGTGCCTGACTTGGCGGCCGCTGCCGCGCTTTTGGCTTTGGCGGTGGCCAACGCCGCCGCGTCCGCGGACGCGAGTGACCCGCGCGACCCCGCCACCAGTAGGCCACCGAGAAGCAACCCAATGCACGTACCGAAGATGTAAACTGAAAAAGTGCTGGCGATCTCGTTCAGGAGCCAAACCAGTGCGAGAAAAACGGGCGCCACGACCGGTCGTACGATGCCAGACACGGTACCAGCCGTGGCGCGGACCTCGCCGAGGGCGCCAGCGACGCCCATCTCGAGGGTGCGCGGCGAGTTGTGAACGCGACCGCGACCACGATTCTTCAAAATTGTTGTTTTCTGATATACTCGTATGTTCTCAGCTCGATTCCTACGAGAAAGTGCCTATTTTGACCAAAAGCAGTTCGACACCAGACGGGCTCGCCGGCAAAGTTCGAGGCGCGTTGAGTCATGAAACGTGACGATTGACAGAGTGTCCGCTTTGTGTTATCGAAAGAGTGTCTGTTTTGTATTTCAAAGATCAAGACTTCTTGGGGTTCTTTTTTTCTGAACCCGAAAACACGTACTCGCGGAGTCGCCCGAGCCCGCGCCGCAGGTTTCCCCCGAAAGCCGTCGTGTCCGTGGGTTGAGTACCCTCACCCGGGCCGCCCGATCCGGGCACGGCGGTTTCTTCGCGTAACTCAAAAGAGGGCTCGGCTACGTCTGTGTCACCCGCCCGCCCTGGTACCTCTGGTGTTTCAAGTCGCCTGGGTTCTCCTTTCAAACGCGTCTGGAAAACGTCCCTCGGGGTTTGCGTTTCTCCCTTTGTATCGCCCCCCCGCGTCGTCCGCTGGCTCTGCGTATGCTGTTTCTTCAGCCAAGGGTGGTTCAAAATCTGCGAAGCCGTGAACCGCGCCGCCGGATCGTATCGCAAACACCCGTTGATGAACCGTTTCGCGTTTTCGGAAACGCTCGGCGGAAACGCCGGAACCGCGCCGCGCAAAATACGCTCGTACGTCTGCTCCGTGGACGGGGAGGTCCCTGGGACCTCAAACGGCGCGGTGCCGACTAAGCACTCGTACGCCAAAACGCCTATTGCCCAGCAATCCACAGCAGGGCCGTACCCGGAGATGTCCGCTAACCGCAGCGCGTCCCTCCGCGGCTTGTCGCACCGCACGATTTCGGGGGCCATGTAATCGGTGGTGCCTAACCGCGTGACGCACCTTGTACGATTAACGCCGAAAGTGTCAGTCTTGTATGGGCAATCAGGGAGGCGGAATGAGGTGATTGGGAAATACTTACCTGTTTTTCCGGTAATCCAGGGCGAACCCGAAGTCAGTGAGCAAACACCCAGCGTTGTCGCCGAGCAAAATGTTCTCCGGCTTGATGTCGCGGTGCATCACCCCCCGGTTGTGCAGGTAGTGCACCGCGGACGCGACCGGTCCGATTATTTCGGTAGACGTCCTTTGTTCGTCAAACGTGCCCCCCGCCTCACTCAAAGCGTTGTACACATCCCCCCGCCGCGCGTACTCGTGGATCATCACGACGTCGCCGTTTTCGGTGAAGGATCCGTGAAACGTCGCGATCGCCCTGTGTTTCGCCGCGGCGTGGATTTCGATCTCGCGTCGCACCTGCGTCATCGTGAACGCGTCCAGTTTCGTACCCAGGTAGCACTTCAGCGCGACGTCCATCCCACTTAGTTTGTGCGTCGCGTGAAACACGTTCGACAGTTTCGAACTCCCCACCCTTTTGCCTATTGAGAAATCGCCGAGGCACCACGCGCGCGGCGCCGGGCCAGCGCGCGGGAGGGCGCAAGGGTAATCTATTTGTTGGTCGTGTGCGCCGTCTTGCGCGGTGTTGTACGTTCCGTGTGTTCCATGCCCTGCTCCATGCACTGCTGCTCTTGCCGAGCCAATACCCGCTACTCTTCCCGACCCGCTCGGGCTCGCTTCCGAAAACCCACGTCCCAACCCGCGTCCCGCCAATCGCGACGCGTCCGCTAACTCGCTCAAGTCGGAAAAAGCGCTCAGGTTGCTGGTTGCGCTGAAGTTTGACGACACGGAGAGCGGTGACGCGGGGGAAACGACGCCGGACAAACCGTTCCAACCCCGTCCGGTTTTTCCAGGAGGTTCCACACCGCCGGCGTCCGCGTGGAACGCAGACGCGAACGCGGACGCGGTAGTCGCAATACCCGCGTCCGTGTCATCCTCCTGGTGCTGCGCGAGAAGAAGAAGATTTCACAAGGAGGCGATGGTAACATTGGTCAGGGACGTTCAACCGCGGATTATTTGTTGCACAGGTCGACATATCGTTTGGACGTACCATGTCGTCCATCATGTCAACGTCCGGGGCCCCGTCCGGGGCGTCATCCATGTCACGCATGTCCTTCGAGCCGGCCTCGCCCTTCGCCGCGTGGGGGAACAACGGCGCGCGTGCCACTCTGAAGACCAGACGGAACGGGCGGATGCCTGCGGTCGGAAAAGTCGCGTTATCATCATGACACATCGACATCGAAAAAATTTGGAAACAGAAGTTTCTCACGCTCGTACGACTTGTGAAGCACACCCCTTCGCAAACAGGCGCGCGCGCGCTGTGGGTTTCGGGTTTTGGGTTTCCCTTACCGGTGCTTTTACACGGGGGATGGGCGATGGGGCGGACGACGGCGGTAAGGCCGCCGCGGTTTCCGCGAAGCGTCGGCGAATCGAGTCGCTGGACCGGCGTTTCGCGGGGAAGGGCGTGAGTGTTTCGTCGACAAATGCCATTTTTAACGATGCGGGGCGGGCCGGGCCGGGCGGCCGCGGCGGCCGTGGGGCGGACCGCGGTTCCTCCACGGACAAACACCGCGGTGGCGCACGCGGTGGCCACGGTGAGCTCCACCTTCACAAAAACGTCCACCGGAACGGGAACGACTCGTCAGCCAGCCGCGGTGCACACAACGGGCGTGCCGTACATCGGGCGGACGACGATACGCGGGCCGGCGATACGATTGCTCCCGACGAAGCGTGGTACGCGCCCCTGACATCTCGCACCATGCTCGGGGTCATCGCGGCGGCGCACGCTACGGCGGTACCGGACGAGTTGAGGGAGCCTGAGGGAGGCACAAACGCGGTCGCGGTGACGAAAATGCACCGGGTTTTGTTCATCGAAGATTCGCTGCGGCGGTTCGCCCGGACCAACAAAAAAGCCGGCGCCGATTGCGAAAGCGTGGTGCGGGGGAAAACCAAAGACAAAGTCGTGCTGCTTGACGCCGCGAACGCGGCGTGTGGTGACTTTGGGAAATGCAAGCATTCAAAAGCGAGTTCAAGGAGTGACTTTGAATTGTCACGAACCGCGCTTCGGGCGGTCGGGGTTGCCGGCGCGCTGACGGCGTCGCAAACGTCGTGGGTAAAATTCGCCCCGATGCGCGACGCGTTTCAACTGTACGTTGACGAAACAATGAAAGGGTTGGGCGATGTTGGGTCGCAGGACGAACCTTCCCTGCGCATTGAAGCTACGTGTCGCATGTACGAACAGCAGGGTAACGAAATCAGAGGCGCCGTTGTGACTGTTTGCGTGTGCCGAGACGTGAAGCTCGTTGGGAGAGTCGGCGTGGTAGCGCGCGTGACGGCGATGGCGATTTTTTTGGTCACCGATTTCGACGCAGCAATAGTCGCGCCTCGCAAAGGGACCTCGTTTCGGTTGGAGCTAACGGTTGGACACGCCAAGAAAAAGACACACGTCACCATCAAAGGGGAAGACGCGTGTGTGTAGTGTGTGTAGTGTGGTATAAATAGCGATTGGAAGACTTTTAGGCGAGGCGATCCTGTGGAAGAAAACACTACGAAAATCGCCACTGCACGTTTTTGCCACTTCACAATCATCGGCATTTTACGTCGCATTCGAAAATCGTCTCCCCATTCCCGGTGTCGCGCGCGTGGTTGCGTCTTCGCGGAGATCAGCGGTGATGCTGCAAGGCGCGCTCATTGCGGTCGCGGCGAGGGCCAAGGAAGCCAAGGCCGCGGTGGGCAGCGCGGTTGGGGAGATTCGCGATGCGCTTGATAATCCAAACTACCACGACGACGAAGACGAGGAAGCGTGGAGCGACGAGGAGGGTGACTCGGGAGTTGCCGACGAGTCTACGGCACCGCCACCGCGCGTGCATGTCGGTGCTACCGCCGGTAACGGTGCCGCGCCGGCACCCGCGGGGGGCGCGCTCGCGGCGCTTCGCGCGCGACTCGCGGCGGAACGCGAGCGCAAAAAAGCCTCGGACGGCATGGAGGCGAATGCGGGAGTCCCATTCGCGAAACCGGAAGTGTCGCAGCAAGCGGTACCGGTACTCCCCACACCACCGCAACCCACCCCCGGGCGGCCGAGTGTTCCATTCGTACCGCCTCCATACCCAGTTGAGATAAAACCTGTGCGGAGTGAAACGAAGCCACCCGAGCGCACACCGGGTGACGCTCAGACGACGTCGTCTCAATCGCCGCGGCGCGAGTCATCGTCGTTGACCGCGTCGCGAAGCGAGTCGTCGTCGAGCCACGTTGCCGGCGACGACTCCAAGCTTGCGTCTCAGCTCACGGACGCGCGTGGAATAATCGTCGAACTGCAACGGTCACATGATTACGCTTCCACAAAACACGCCGAGCAGTTGAAACTGAGTGAACAAAACACGCAGTTGGCGCTGCGGGATTTGTCCATCCAAAAATTTGAAACCGAAAAGAAGGAGAAGGAACTTTTGAAAATGCGGAGACACTTGCTTGAGATGGAAGCGGAGGATGACGCCAAGGAGGATACTTTGCGGGAACGCGAGATGGCGTTGTCACAACAGGCGGAGGCTAGCATATCGACTGCGGTTGCGACGAGTTTTGCAACCGCGAAAGCCGCGGAGCGAGACTGCGAGATTCTTCGCGTCGCGCTTGCGGCGAAAGATTTGGAGCTGGCGAACCTTCAAAAGGCGCTCGCGCATTTCGACGACGAACGGGATGAGTCAACGCGTCTGGTTGTTGAGGCTGTTTTGTTACGGGAAAACAATGCGCGAATCGCGGCTGAGCTCACCGCAGAGCGCGCCGTCGTCGCCGCCGCGTCTGAAAAAGTTTGCGCGGCGGAGAGAAAGTGTGTTCAACTCGAAAAACACGCGGCCGCGGCGGACGCGGCGGCGCAGAAGAGCGTTTCCGAGGCGTCGCGGGCTCGGCGAGCTTTGGCGGAACACGCGACGCGGGCGGTGACGATGGCCAGCGACAGCAGTGAGCAAATAGACAGACGCGTGGTGGGTAAGCTTCTCGTGACGTATTTCGAACGCGAGCGAAGCGTGGACGTATTGGAGCTCATGGCCAGGGTCCTAGGGTTGGGAGAGGAGGACAAGACGAAAATAGGCGTGGGGCCACTCGCGACGCGCCACCGGAAAGGCGTGTTGGGTGCGGTGGCTGCAGCGCCCGGGAGGCTGGTGTACGGCGCCCTAGGTTTAGCCGGAACGGTCGCTAAGGTGCCGTTCGCGGTGGCGGAGACGTACAAACCGGAAAGTGATACCTCCACCGTGGCGGACCAGTGGGTCGATTTTCTGTTGCAGCAGATGGACGCGGAGGATGGGGAGAGCGGGTAGACGTGGGGAGACTTGTAGAGTGTTTTTTATCCAAAGCGTGTGTAGCTTAACCTCGTTTGAGACTATAGAGGTAAGTTCAATGGTACGTATAAGGCAGTCGTATTACAAAGCGTACCTCGCGGCTTCCGGAACACCAAAAAAGAATCGCGATCACGCAGACACACGCAATTCGTGAGACGACGACGACTCTCTCGCCGCGAGCCTCCGCTTCCGTCGCATGTAGTTGCGATGGATTTTCAGGCACGCGCCGCATGTTTTTTTTCCCTCCGCGAAGTGCTCGTGCGTGAGGTTCTTTTTGCAGGACTTGCACAGGCTGAGGGTGGGAATGCGGGACGTAAACCCTCCTAAACCTTCAAACAGAACGTCACTCAACAAGGTGTCCACGTCGAAGCCGGGGGTGGCGGGCAACAGGAACGAGGCACTCGGGGGTACCTCGATCTGCGGCAGAATCGTGGACGTGGCGGCCATCATGGCGAACGTCGTGGCGACACGTGCGCCGCGCAAGTGCGGCACGGTAGCCGAACAAGAAAAGAGTCTACGCCCGGTCAGCACGCGTTCGGTACGCGTGAATGTTCGACAAAATTTTGGAATCGCCTCTTGCTTCAAAGAAGCGCTCCACAGCGTCCATCCAAATTGGGCGCACTCGCGCTGACGCCGTGCCGATGGCGACCGTGGAGCGCAACGTGTACGATGAGAAAACCATGAGTGTCTTGGTCACCGGCGAGCCCGGCACGGACGAAGCGGAAACGTTCCTGCAAGATAAGCTGTGCGAACAAGGCTTGAAAGGTACGGGTCTGGCTTGCGGGTGGACTGACACGCATGACTTAATCCGGGATTTTGATGCGGACATCACCGGACATCACCGCCCGGATATCCCGTATCCCCACGCGTACCACTCGTGATCCCCACGCGTACCCGAACCTCCAACCCGTGTTGAAACCCCCTTGACACCCTCGTTGACCCCACCAACAACACCCGCAAACGTAAAAACACAAAACAGTCATCGAGGTCTACTCCGAGTGGGCGGGCCGGTGCCTTTCCGTGTTGCCTTTGATGAAGCGGTTGAAACTGGAGAAGGTACGCGTGTTGTGTTTACCAAATCCCGCCGACTGCGAATGTTTGCCCATACAAGACTGACACTTTTCTTTTCCACAATCAGGATTACGAACAAGCGTGTTTCGTGATGTTACACTGCTGCGCGGAGTCGCACCCGCTTCTGGAGGAGTTCCGCGGGAAATCGATGCCTCACTTTTTGTTTTTCAGGAACGGCGTGAGGAAAGCGCTGGTACTGGGCGCGAACATGCCCGCTATCGAGAAGTATGTCATCGACTACACCCCGTTCGGACCGGAGACGGATGACTTGGAAGAAAACCCGCAGCTGAAGCGGCGGCGGGAGGAACGCGCTGAGTCGGCGGCGCGAGCCGCGGAGACGCTGGCGAATTAAGTTCCGTCAAACAACGTGGGCGTTAGTTTAAGAGAATGGTGAGAAGTACTGTTTAAAGGCGTACGGATCTAGCCGCACTAGTTAGCTCGATGTTCGTAAGAACAAAAAGCTAATGGTGAGAAGTAACGCTGTGTAAGTGAGTTGGTGTGGGGTACTTGAGCGGGTGCTTCATGTTAAACATCCGACTGCTACCCTACATCTTGCTCCCCTGGTTCCGCACCACGTTTTCCCATTCCTTCATGGCTTGCCTTACCCCCAAATCCATCATGATCTCCTCGCTCCCCCCCGGAATAGCGTACGCCCGGACGTCCCGGTACAAGCGCTCCACCTTCTCGCCCTGCCCCCCCCGGACGTACGACGCGCCTCCGAAGATCTGCGCCGCCTCACGAGCGCAGTACTCGAAAACCTTTGTGGACTGATACGATAAAAAAGAAAGTGTCAGTCTCGTATGGGCAATCAGTCCGCGGAATGTGGTAAATGGAAATACTCACCTGCACTTTCGCGAGCGCCGTGATACCCGCCAGCGCCTTAGCGCTTTCGGTTTTGGGCATCGTGCACATCTGGTAGGTGATGTTTTCCTGGATTGAGAACGAAAAGTGTCAGTCTTGTATATCGCGATGTATGGACAACAGTCACCAGCTTCGGTAAACTAGTCGTCCGGGATTTGGGAAAGGCCCTCCGGCCGCACGTACCATCTGGTGGTGCGTGGCGTCGATTTGGCGGATCATGTCCGCCAGCTTGGCCCGGATCACAGGGTGCTCGATTAGCTTTTTGCCGAACGTCCGCCGTTTGTGCGCGTACAGAAACGCTTCTTCGTAGCACACCCTGGCGAACCGGTTCGCCTGCACCACGAACCCCCAGCGCTCGTGGTTGAAGTTGTGCATGACGTACCCGAACCCGGCGTTTTCTTTCCCGATCAAGTTCGCGATCGGTACTTTGACTTCGTCGAAGGTCACGAACGACGTCCCGCTCGCCCACACCCCCATGCAGTCCATGCGCTTGCACTCCACGCCTTTGAATGTTTTTTCGATGACTAACAGTGAGATGCCTCCCATCCCGGGCCCGCCCGTGCGCACCGCCACGGTGAAGAAGTCAGCCCAGACTCCATTCGTGATCCACTTCTTTTCGCCCGTCACCGTGTAGTACGTCCCGCACGCGCTTTTCGTGGCGGCGCACCGGATGTTCGCTGAGAGACGATAAAAAGAAAGTGTCAGTCTCGATCGCGCATTCAGTCGGCGGAATGTGGTAAATGGGAAATAATACTTACCCACGTCCGATCCCGCGTACGGTTCGGTGATGCACAGACAGATGGTGCCTTCTCCTTTTAAGACGGGCAGACCCACCCGGTACCGCAAATCCTCGCTCCCGAAGTTCAGCACGGGGGGTAACCCGATGTGCACGCCCTCCAGCAATCCCCACAGCACGCCGCCGCTGCCGCACCGGCCAAACTCGTCGAGGATGATGAGCTCGTGGAAGTAGTCGAAGTTTTCGGGTGGCTGGATTGACAGTTTGTGCCCCAAACCCCCTGCCCACGGCGCACCAACCACGCCGGGCAAAATTCCCGCTTCGTACGTCTTCTTGTACAAATCGAGAGGGAGCGATTTCTTTTCGTCCCAATGGTGCGTGTGTGGAAAAATTTCCCGCTCCACGAAATCGCGAACCTTCGCCCGGAACGCCACGTGCGACGCGGTGTAGTACGGGGAGTTGAACTTGCCGTACCAGGAAGGCTGGTTTTGTTTTGGGTGTGAAGAGGAGGGTGTGAGCACGGTAGGCAGAGGGTCAGTGAGGACCGCGGAGGGAAGCGAAGCGGAAGTCGAAAGCGAGAATCACAACTCGAGGTTGTTACCCTGAAATTGGACTGGGGTCTTCCAAACACACGGGCACGCACGTCACCGAAAGGCACACCCTCGCCGAACGGGTCTGTTTTTGAAACAGACATCGCTTGTGCCGTGTCCGGCGCGCCGTGGGACGTCTCGATGCTCTGCAAGGACATCGAGTGCGACCCCCGAAGTGAGGGACGAGGACACGTCGTTACTTGTAAAGTCCTCGTCATCGTTTTCTTTTGGTGCGTCCGACGTTCGCAAAACAGGATTTTTTTCAAAGAGCCTCTTCCGTCTTCCCGTGGTCGTGGTCCTTTCGTCAGTCTCGCCGCGCGATGACGCCCCCACCGCTGCCGTCCCCGCGATCGCCCTCGCGCGGCGCGTTCTCCAGCAAACCGCCCGTGCCACACCCCAACTCCCTGTTCACCAAGCAATGCAGGTTCTTCGCTCGAGGCTTTTGCCGCGAAGCGGACAAGTGTACGTTTATTCACAGTATTCACAACGAGGGCAGTTCAAAAACGCGTGACACGCGTGACCCGCGTGCGTCGAACGTGTGCTTCGACTTTCAAAACTACGGGGGGTGCTCTCGAGGCGACTACTGCAGGTTCTCCCACGACCTCGACCCCGTGGGTAACGACGCGTATCCGTGCCGCGACTTTCAACTCGGCGAGTGCGCTCGAGGAAACGACCCTCGAAAAACGCAAAGGTGTCGGTATTTCGGAAAGGGAAACCTGATTTGCCACCGGGGCGACAAGTGTCCTTTCCTTCACCAGCCCAGCGGTCGCGTGATATCGCACATCGCGTAACGCAAAGGAGCGTACGGTACGACAGGTCTTAAAACGCTAAAGACTTGGCGATACGTCGTGTCAGGACTTTCAAGGGTAACTAGCCGCGTAAAGGTTTAAAAAGCAACGATTTCGAATAAATGCCACCTTGATGACCTTACACTACTCCTACAAACAATTCCTCACACTACTCAAACTAAACCACCCCTTGCTTCGTGGAGCCAGTGGGTGCGTTCGTTCTGCCATCCGTCACCTCTTGCGCCGCTCGTTCTTCCCGTCGCTTTTTCAGCGTTTCAATCGACACCCCGCGCAACTCGCGGCGGTAATAAAGCACCCAGTTCGCCGCCTGCGCCCGGCGCGTCATGTTCGGCGTTAGCCCGTCCATCTTGTATCCCTTCCACCCGTAGTGCTTCAGTGTGGTTTTAATGCCTTGCTTGTGCTCCTGCTGCACCGACCTGGTAAGCGCACCCACCGCGGCTTTCACGGGGGCGTCTATTTCAGGGAAATACTTCCTGGTAACCCCGATCACGTCCGGAGGCGTTGGGTAAGCGGCCGCCCATTTCGGAAACACGTTTTCCGGACTCCAAACCTCGCAAACCTCCAACGTTTCCGCATCAAGGTCCATGGATGCGGTGTATCCCAAGCACTGCCACACAAGTTTGTTCACCTCGGCGTCGCTGATTTGCGACAGCACGATCTTTAACAGCACTTCGTTGGATATGGGGTCCTGCCCGTCCGCCCCAGACCACGCAGGGGCGCCGAAAGATGACTCATCGGGAGGCGGGTCATCCGGTAACGTGGTGTCGTCCGCCGCCGCGGTTACGATCGTGCGGTGACGCGCGTGCGGGTGCGACACGCCACGCGCGAAACCGCGAACAGCAGCCACACCTCTGCGCGCGGCCAGACTGGCACGCGGCGTCTGCGCGCGGTGCGCCGACGCTACGGGGGTCACGACGCACGACGCCATCGCACGCGGCAGTGAATAGCGCGACTGTCGGGAGGTTCATCAAAATCAGCAGGGCGCTCGTCGACTTTTTTTACGGCACCCTGGTTTTCGGCCCGACACAACACACAAAGGGTAGCGGTGATGCTCGCGTCGGCTTCCGCGGCCGCGGCGTGCGGTGCCGCGCGCTTGTCGCGTATCGGCACGTCGGCAGCGGCGAGCTCGTCCCCGGTACGCGCCACTTCATCACGGCATCGTCCCCGTGTTTGTGCGCGGCGTGATCTTTCTTTTCGGCGGTCGGATTGCAGCGGCGTCACTTTCTCGGAGGTTTCGGTTTCGATGTCTTCCCCAAGACGCTGTGTCGTTCCGATACCACACGTCACCGTCGTGCCCCAAGCGTTCGTCGGTGTCGCGTCGTCATCAGGAGGCGTCTTGGAGCTCGTGGCGCTCGTGGCGAAATCGCTCGTCGCCGCGCTCGTCGCGGCATACGTCGCGGTGGCGTTGAAACGAAAAGCGTCCGAGGATTTCCTTCCTCGAATTTTTCAACCGGCGTCAACGCGCATGGCCGCTCTCCTCGCGGCGACCCCGGCGCTGCACGGCCCAATGCGCCCCCCTTTCCTTCTGCACACCTCCGCGGTGCAGCTTGTGTTTAACCTGCTGAAGCAAAGGCTTGATCGAAAAGCGGAATTCGAGCGGGAATTGATTTGTCTTCGCGACGGCGGCGAAATCGCAATCGACTGGCACGTCCCAAACGAAACCAAAAAAAAAAAAACCATAAACTTCCCGCCGACGCCCCAATCGTCGCGGTGATGCACACGTTGACTGGCACTTCTGACGACTTCGCGAGCTTCGCGCACGCCGCGCACGCCCGGGGGTTTCGCGTAGCCGTGTTGCTTCGTCGAGGGCATTTAGGCAGCCCGTTAAAAACGGGAAGGTTCAACTTGTTGGGCAGTTGCGCGGATTTGGAAATACACCTGGAGCGCGTGACAAAAAGGTTTCCTCTCGCGAAAGTTTTCGGGCACGCCGAAAGCGCGGGTACCGGCCTGGCGGTGCGTTACGCGGGTGAAAAAAACACGCAGTGTCTGTTCCACGCCATGGTATGCGTGTGCCCGGGGTACGACACCACCGAGGGAGGTGCTTTTTCTCGGTTCGAGCCTTTTTTGGACGCGCACTTACTGCGAAGCGTCAAGGCGTCGTTTCTGCGGGGCGCGAACGAAGACGTGTTTTCGTCGACGGAAACGTCAACTGCGGACGTACTTTCGTCGCCTCGATCGAGCGACGCGCACCCGTGTTACTCCGATTTGCTCGCCACCGAAACCATGGCTAACTTCCAGCGGCTGAGTTATAAAATGCAGGGGAACGACTCGTTGCGCGTGGATCACGACAACGCCAACCCCGTGGGTACGGTTCTTACACCCTAAACCCTAAACCCTAAACCCTAAACCCTAAACGCCAACCCCATGGGTACGGTTCTTACCGTCGCGACCGCGACGGTCGTCATAAACGCACACGACGACCCCGTATGCGCGCCCTCAAACGTAAACGATAACATGTATTGCTTCCACGGAGACGTTCCTCGGGCGCTCGTGCGAACACGGGTCAGGACGCACTGCTGTTTCTACGAAGGCAAGTGGGTAAAGCCGGAAAGCTCCTGGGCGCACGAAGCGGCGCTGGATTTCTTTCAAGCCGTGCAGAACGAAAAGTAGGTCGTCGTTTCGTCGTTGGGTCGGTTTCTAAATTTATAAATTATATACTGTAGGACTCGTGGGACGCGTGCCTATTAATACTGCGTCGCGCGAAGAACCTTACACGCCGCGCACATGTCTTTCCGCTTGCCGTGAGGGCAGGGGTTGCACGCCGCGCAATTGCGTTTCAGCTTGCCGTGAGGGCAGGGAGTGCACGCCGCGCACTTGCGTTTCACCTCGCCGTGAGGGCAGGGAGTGCACTCAGCGCAGTCGGGTTTCCGCTTGCCGTGAGGGCAGGGAGTGCACGCCGTGCATCCCTGTTTCAACTTCCCGTGCGGACGAGGGTTGCAGTTCGCGCACATCTTTTTCCGCTTGCCGTGAGGGCAGGGAGTGCACGCCGCGCAATTGCGTTTCAGTCTGCCGTGGGGGCAACCGATGCACTCTGCGCAGCTGCCTTTCAGCTTACCGTGAGGGCAGGGGCTGCACTCCGCGCAATTGCTTTTCACCTTGCCGTGAGGGCAGGGGTTGCACTCCGCGAAATTGCGTTTCAGCTCGCCGTGAGGGCAGGGAGTGCACGCCGCGCAGTCGCTTTTCACCTTGCCGTGAGGGCACGGAGTGCACTCCGCGCAGCTGTCTTTCCGCTTGCCGTGAGGGCAGGGGGTGCACTCCGCGCAATTGCTTTTCAGCTTGCCGTGAGGGCAGGGATTGCACTCCGCGCAGTTGCGTTTCAACTTGTCATGTGCACACCGTTTCTCTCCCATCTCACGTCAGACAAACCGCTCCCGGAAACCACGCGCGACTGCTACGAAATATCCCGGCGCATCTGTCACGCGCGACCCGTGGTTGTAGTCGTACGAAGGCAACCTTCTCTCGGCCGTCATCATTTTTTCGGCAGAGCCGCTGCCAGCGAGAGACTGAAATTCGGGCGCAGGCTTAATTTCCCACCACGACGCGTGCGTCCGCGCCCCGGGTCAGACCTCAGCGGCGCGCTGCTGCCTCGCGCCACCCGTCGTCCGGCCGTTCCCACGACCGCGCCCTCGGACCCGCTGTGAGTTGCGCGCGGGGTGTTATCCGCGGGTCGTGAAGACATCAGCGCCTGGGTAGTGACCTAACCCGAACAAAAAAAGAAATGGGTTCCGAGGGGACGGGTTTCGAGGGGAACTTCGTTATCCCCGCGCTCGTCCTCGTGACGGTGGGGGTTGTTTTGACGTTGAGGCACTTCGCCGCGCCTGATGTTTCCCTCGCGGTGAGGGTGCAACTGGCGCTGAGTTGGACGTTGAGTCTGAGCATTTTGGCGCTGGTTCCCGCGGACATCGCGGCGACCGCGAGTGGCGATGAAAAGTCAAGGCCAACCTTGGCCACGCTGTGGGACCTGTCGTACTGGATCACGTTCAACTTAACGTGGTTCGTTTTGCCGTTGCACCAGATATACGAAGACGCTGGGGACTTCACGGTCACGGGCCGGTTATTGACGAGTTTAAAGGAGAACCTGATTTTCTACGCTGTGCTTCTTGGCGTGGCGCTGCTTGGCGTGGTCGGGCTCACCGCGAACGGCGCCATGACGCTTACCGGCGTGACGTCGTTTTCAATCGCGAGCGCCACGTCGTTCGGAATCGTGGCTGGCATTTTCTTACTAGGCTACGGCGTAGTAGAGGTGCCGCGGACGATCTGGAGAAGTGCGAACATCCAAAAAAGGCCGATCCAGGCGTACCGCAAGGTTGGCGAGGTCGCGGCGGCGCTGCGAATCGCGCACCGGCAGGTACGTATTTCCCACTCACCACATTCCGCCTCCCTGTTTGCCCATACTCGTACCAGAAGGGACTACAAGACTGACCCTTTCTTTTATTGGTATCAGTTGCTGAAAATAACAACTGCCAGCGAAACCACGAATGAAGTGATGCCAAGAAACCACGACTTGCGGTGGATGATGCGTGTTATTAAGGCTGAAACCCCGAAAAGCACGGACATTCGGGGGGGGTCGTCCACCCCGAATCAGGAAACCAATCAAGAAACCCACGAGGACGACGACCACGGCGGCGAGTACGACTACGACTACGACGAAACGAGCGACATGGTTTCCCTGCGCAGGGCGCTGAAACGCAAAACGTACGTATTGGCCTTTCCCAAATCCCACCACTGTTTACTGCCCCTATTTGAGTACAGTAGGAAAGTAACTACACTGTTTGCTCATACAAGTTACGAACATTACGAAAGACTGACACTTTTCTTTCCCAATCACAGCCGGGTGTACCGGCGCACCGCGGCGCAGTACGTTGTGGCGGTCCGCGCGGCTTTGGAGGCGGAGGCGGTTTTGAACGCCTCGGGGTTGGGCGCGGGCGGGCTGGGCGACCGGGGGTGCTTGATGAGCAGGTGCGTGATGCGTTTCCCAAATCCAATCCCGCCTCCCTGTTTGCACATACAAGACTGACACTTTTCTTTTCAATCAAAGCTCGTCGGAAAAGCGGTTCCGGAACCCGCTTCGGGCGGCGCGCGTCGGCAGGCTTGCGGCGACTTTGGAAACCGCGGAGTGGTGGTGGCGGTGTCGCGTCGCGCCGATTGCGTTGCGGGTATCCGCGGTGGCGCTCGGGTTTTTTTCAATCCTCACCGTGTGGGGCGAGACGTTCATGTGGACCACACAGACCATGGACGGCGTGGATGTGTCTCCTTTCTCCGCGATGCTCAGACTAGCGCGAGGCAACAACACAGGGATGCACGTCGCAGTGATCGTGCCGCTCGGGTACATGTGTTTCTGCGCCATGTTCTCGCTGTTCCGGCTGGGGATGTTTTCGTTTTACAGCCTGGTACCGGGCGGGACGGATTCGTTTTCGCTTCTGCTCAACGCCTCACTAACCTGCAGGTTCGCCGCGCCGCTTTCGTTGAACTTCCTGATGATGGTCAGCGGGAGCATTCACGAAATGAGTACCGGCGAGACGTACCGGAACACGGTTCTGCAAAACCGACTGGCGAGCAACATCCCCAAGTTCGCAAACACGTTCAACGCGGTTTTCCCCGCGTTCATCGCGGTGTTTTGCGGCGCGCTTCTTTGGAAAGGTTTTCTGGATAAAATACTGCGCGCGTTTTTAAAAAGGGACGACTCGGAACGGTTCAAGTTCACGAACGAAGACGACGACGACGACCGGGACGTGCACGTGACGGACGGGAAGCGGGCGTGCGACCGCGAGCGCTCCGAGATGAATGCGACAGGGTCCGTTGGGGACGTTTGGCACGTGGGTAAATCGAACCCGTACTTCGTGGACCTCGGGGTCGGGGTCGCGTGCGGGGTCACGGGGGCTGGCGCCGACGAAGACAACAGAGACGCCGGCGTGGAGTCCAGGGGGTTGCTCACGGGAAGAAACGACCTCGGAAGCCGCGATGACCTCGAGTCGCGGGCGCAGAGGTGGGAACGGAACAAAACGCGGCTGGCCAACGCGGTGCACCGAGGCGCGGCGGGGCAGACCGGTTTGGCCGGCGCTGGCGGCGCGTTGGACTCGGTTTTCGCAAACTTGAGTGGAAGAAGGTGACCGTGGAACGTAGTATCCGTCGTACCTCTCCTAATAATACTATAATATAATACGCCCCGTTACGATATCTATTCAAGAACAGAGGTCCCCCGACGGATAATACTACCGCTATATAACACGCTCGCTCACGATAATACTAGTCTACGCTAGTCTAGCTAGTCCGTCCTTTCCCCTCGGTGTTTCAGTCCCCGGGGTCGTCGGCGCTCGGCAGCATCGCGAGCGCGGCGCCGTCCACCGCGGTGGCGCCGTTTTCGGTGGTCACCTTGGTTTCAAAACTCGCCCTTGACCTTGTGAGTTTCGTGAGTATGACTTCCGCGGTGACACTCTCTCCTATCAACACCGGGGCCCGGAATTTTAGCGTTTGCGTCGCGTACACCGCGCCGGGAAACCTGGAGCCTATGATGGCAGAGAACAGGCTGGCACACAGCATCCCGTGCACCACCGGCGCGGTGAACCCCGCACTCACCGCGGCGTCCTGGTCCCTGTGAATCGGGTTCGAGTCTCCCGTGAGTGCGGCGAACGCAGAGACGTCTTCCTGAGTGAACGTTCTGCGTGTGGAGTACGTCGTGCCCACGGATGGGGCGTCATCGTCGGATGATGATGATGAGACCGACGAGACCGCCGCGTCATTGTGCCCGAAATTCGCAAACGAAATTCGGGCAAAGACGGACGACGCGAACGCGCGGACATCCGCTGGTGGCCGCGCGGTCGCGACAACGGACGCGAGCCGGAGCGCGCGCATGGCGCGCGACGTCGTCCGTCCTCGAAGGGGCGAACACACGCACGCGCGCGCGACTTGTGCCGCCGAGGGTTGGCACCGCGAAAACGTGCCTTTTGTAACAAAGCGTTTTCGGGCAACTTGAATGACTTCGAATTGAGTTTTAGGGTTGCCTGCGCATTGCGGTAGCGCTCCTCCAACGACGCGAGCGTTGCCGCGCGTTTGGAGCTCGCGATGTCCACGTCTACGTGTGCCTCTGCGGTGACCGCGGCTGTGGTGCGAGGCGCGTTCCGAGACCGCACAGTCAGGCGGCGAGCTTTCGCGAACGTGTCTGCGCACCTGAACGAATCTTCCACCGATCGATTCGCGGGATTCGCGGTCGGCGGCGAACCGATTTGTCGTGGTACGAAGGCCACCGCGGTTCGCGCTACCCGAAACGACGACGACAGGTTCCGGGGCGACACGGGGAATGAGACGTACGACAGAGGAGCTGCTTCGCCGCGTGCGGTGCGACAAAACGGGGGGGGTAAACACGAAGAGGCGTGGTTGGACGACGACGAAAGACGATGGGGCAATTTCGCATCGTCCTCCTCCAACGCCACCGACTCTCCACAAAAAAATGGAAAGAAACCCGGGCAGCCTCCGCCGGACGTGACTCTATTGACGTCCCGTGAAACGCAGGCGTTGTTACCTATCGGCGCCACTGGTGAGCAGTACGCTTATTTCTGGGGAGGCCCAGAGACCGCGACGCAGCGGTTGGGGGCGAGTCTGTTAGGACTCGTCGCGACGGTGAACGTCGCCACCGCGCTGGCGGTCCCCGCGGTGACCTTTTTCCTGTGGGCGCCGGTAAGGGCCTTTCCCATTGAACACGTTCCGCCTCCCTGATTGCCCATACGAGACTGACATTTAATTTTACAATATCAGGTCGCGCTCGCGGCGCGGCGCAACGCCGGCGCGCGGAAAGGCCGGAACCTGGGCCTGTGGCGCGCGCGAGTCATAAGCGCCAACGCAAAGGAATCACCCCCCACACCGGGTTTCTACGACAGGGACATAAACGCCCCTGAATCGTGGATGCTCGAGCTCATCATAGGCGACGATAGCGGCGCCGTGGTGGACGTGCGGGTTCCCCTGCGCCGGTCGCACGCCGACGTCGAGGCCGGCGACACGTGCGAGATGGTCGTGTCTTCCGACGATAACTACTTCCGCAGGTTCGACGCAGTGAACGAGGTTTATTTTCCGCAAAACAACACCTGGATCGGGGAGTACCCGTTTCTGGACCGGCGGGCGATGCCGAAAGTGTCGTCGCGAATAGCGAGGGACGTGGAGGCGAGGACGCAATGGGAAGCGAAGAACCGCGGCGAAGGATTTTTAGACGAGGAATACTTGTAGTGTACTGTGAAGAAGGAGTGAAGATACTCATTCGTTTTGTCTTTTGGACTTTTATTCACATACATTGGATGCTTCCACACACCTGCATCTCCCTCACCTACATCTCCAACACCTACTGTCGACAGTGAACAAAACACCGTCGCCGTCTCATCATCAACAATCAATTCAATCTACTTGGGATCCAGTTTCGAGATGTCCTCCATCATCTTCGCCAGCTCCGCCTCCGGGAGTTCCTCCAAGCGCTTGGCCATCACCGCGTCTTCGTAGTCTTTTAACTGCTTCACGTACGTCATGTCCTTGTTCATCACCCGCGCGATGTAGCTCCCGATCCACGCAATGGACAAACCACCCACGAACGTCAGCTGCACGATGTTCCCGGCCCAAATAGCGGAAACCCCGTTGGCTTGTAACCCGTAGTACGCCGCGCATCCCGCGACGGTCACGCCGACGCCGATCAAAAGAACGTCCGCGCGGGTGTACCCGAACGGGACCTTCTCCCCGTCCTCGTTCGCGGCGGCGGTCACCACGACCGAGGCTCGTCGGGACGCGGCCGCGGGCGGCTTGGACACGCGAAGCGAGCTAATGGAAGCGCGCGCGCTGAAACGGGGGGGCGCGCGTGAGGCACCCTTTGCCTTTCCAGCCACGTTAGAGACGCAGGTCGCCGCGCGCGCGCGCGAGGCTGGCCTAACCGCCTTGCGCGCGGAGGCGACGGGGACAACGATGGAACAGACGGCAGCTGACATGTTTCGTGTCGGGCGCGAGTCACTGTGAGGCGACGGGGGCGAGTGAACGATTCCATGCATTAATGACGTGTCCCAAAATTTCTGTTCCTCACTCAAATGACTCGTCGCGTCGTCGGACTCTTTCGTCTTCTCCTCCTCTCTCCTCCTCCTCCTGCTCGTTCCACTCCTCCACCTCCTCTACCTCCTCCTGCTCTCCCACCGAGAAAAAACTCTCGTCCCGAACCAGGCGACCGCAGACAGCCCTATAGACCGGATAACTCGTCGTTTTACTCGACGAAAAAGGCGTTGTTTGCGTTTGAGGTTTGACAAAGAAAAGTTTGAAAGCCCACGCTTCGCACATCCGCCGACGCCGGGGGCGTGTGTTTCGATGTCCGACGAGGATGTCGAGAGCATGGGTTCGGTACCAGGGGACCCAGAGTTGGTCCGGAACACACACACGCACACCCCTCACGTCCCTCCCGACCGGTTCCACCTGACGTACCTCATCTTGTTCCTCTCCGGGGTGGGCACGCTTCTGCCTTGGAACGTGTTCATCACCGAACGCGCGTACTTCGAGCTGAAGCTCACGGTTCCCCCGTTTCCGAGCGCCATTACGAACTCGTTCGAGTCCGTGTTCGGCATGACGTTCATGACGGCCAACGTGTTGGGTTTAGTGTGGCTGGTTCGAGGGGATACGTTGTCGAAACTACCAACACTTGCGCGAGTGCCAATTCCTTTGCTTGTCATGGGAGGCTCGTGCTGCGCGACAGGCGCGCTGACGGACGTAAAAGAAATGAGCGGCAACGCAAGCACAACAGTAACCTTAGCCACACTTTTAGCCCTCGGTGCGCTCACCGCCCTGGTGCAAGGCGGGACTTTCCACGACGCCTCAAAACTCCACCCAAAGTACAACAACGCGCTCATGGCGGGCCAAGCCGCGGCCGGGGTGATCAGCGCGACGTTCGCGCTCGTTTGTACTGCCGGTATTCAGGGTACTACCGGTCATACCTCTTCTGGAAACACGAGTAGTTCGGGTGACGCAGGTGGTCCAGGACAAGACGATGCGCGTACCAGGCAGTTAATCACAAACCAGGCGCGTGCCTACTTCTACGGCGCCGGTGTCGTTTTGTTTGTTTGTGGACTCGCTGCGTCATGGTTGCACAAGACGCCGTTTTTCAAAAGCCACTCTCAAGAAAAAAGAGAAAGAACCTCTTCGGAGGAAACTCTCGGGGACGCGGAAACGGATGAATATGAAGAATGCGATGAGGACGATGAAGTGGGGTTACACCAAGTAGTGACCGCGATACGCGAGCCGCCCGGTGCGGACATCGCGGAACCTTTGTTACCGCTCTCCGATGATGTGACACCAAAACCACAACAAACCTCGGTTTGGTTCGAAACCAAGCGGTGTTACCGCTTCGCCGTTTGCGCCACGTTCGCGGTGACCCTCACCGTGTTCCCCGCGGTGACCTCCGCCATCGCGCCGGTTGGAAAAGAATTCAACAAAAACTTGTGGACCCCGTCCCTGTTTCTGCTGTTCAACGTTTTCGATTTGGCGGGGCGGGGTTTTGGTAACTTTTTACCGAAACGAGGTACGCGTTGCGCGTTTCCCAAATCCGACACACGCTGCTTTACCTCTAACGCTGGTGACTGTTCAGACCGATTACTACGACTGTTGACCAGGCCATCGTCCAATACACATACCGATTGCCCTGACTGTTGTCCACACATCGTCCAATACACGTCCAATACACGTCCAATACACGCCCAATACACGCCCAACACGGGGCTGACACTTTTCTTTTTTACAACAAGCGCCGGCTGGACGCACCGTCGCGCTCAGCGCGGTCGCGCGACTTGGAATACTTCCCTTTGTGCTCGCCTCGAACGTAGTCGCGGTTGACGGGAAAACATGGGGGTTCCCTTCTTGGTTCGGTGGGAACGATTTCGTCCCGATAGCCGCAATCGCGACTCTGGCATTCACAAACGGCTGGCTCGGAACGACGTGTATGATGTGGGGACCAAACGCCGTGGTCGGTCAAGCGAGGAAACGCGCCGCCGAGGGAACCCTGTTGTCTCTTTTTCTCACCGCCGGGTTGGGAGCAGGGAGCGCGTTGTCGTACGTGCTGGTAGCGGCGTTACAAAGGTGAGACTAGTTTAATTGTATTAATACCTCTGTGGTGTACTTTTAGTAAGAAAACCTTGCTAGTCATCACCTGTGGTCATCGGAGTTCTCGTTCGTCTAGTCCGAAACGTCGTCGGTAAACTCAGATTCGTCTTCAGAGTTGTCTTCAGAGTGGCCGGAGGACTCAGGGCAGCCTTGCGCGCGCAACCACGCCAGAATATCGAGGTGCCCGGCCTCCGCCGCGTGCAAGCACGTGTACTGGTTCCACGGGCAACCGTTCGCGCGCGCCCACTGCAGGATCTCGAGGTGCCCGCCGTACGCCGTCCCATCGACCGTCCAACTGTCCCACGGGCATCCGTTCGCGCGCGCCCACTGAAGCACCTCGAGATGCCCAGCCTCCGCCGCCCACGTGCACGTGTTCTCGTCCCACGGGCAGTCGTTCGCGCGTGCCCACTGCAGCACCTCGAGGCGCCCGCCCTCCGCCGCTTTCGCGCACGTCCACTCGTTCCACAGGCATCCGTTTGCGCGCGCCCACTGCAGCACCTCGAGGTGCCCGCCCTTTGCCGCGTACATGCACGTCATAACGTCCCACGGGCAGCCGTTTGTGCGCAACCACTGTAGCACCTCGAGATGCCCGTGCCCCGCCGCCATCGCGCACGTCATAACGCCCCACGGTCTGCTGTTCGCGCGAAACTCCTGCAACTTCTCGAGATGTCCACCCCTCGCCGCTGTCCGACAAAGGTATTCTTGATGCGACAGGCGACCTCCACGTTGCAGGCGCTGCACCGCGCTTAAACATCCGAGGTCCACGGCATCATCCTCATCAAGCTCCTCAATTCGAAGCCCCGTCGCCGCCACCGCGTCGCGCATCGCGCGGCTCACCGCTGGGAGCCGTGCGAGATCGGCGGGGTCGTCGAAATTCTCAGATCGGAGAACGTCCGTGGCGACGAGGTCGTTGAGAAGGCCCGGAATAGCCTCGCCCGCGTTCGGCGCGGTAGCCTCGAGGCGCGTTCACTTTCGCGTACGAGTTTCCATACCGAGCGTAGGGTTGGAAGAAATCGCGGAGGTGTCCTGTGCGTGTCGTTGTGCGTCGAGGCTTCCGAGAAAAAAGCGTTCCCACGAGAAAAGAATTTTGAGGTTTCCTTTCGACGCTTGAAAAACCACCCGACGTCGCTCCGTAGTCTCTCGTTTCTTCTCGTATCACAAACCGCACCGCCGCGATACGGAGGCTAAAACACTGTTTGCCTCCCCGAACCGTAGTACCGAAAGTACTAAAGAAAGGGACACAAACACACTCACACACACACACAAAACACACGCTCGCGTTTTAAAACCCGAAAGAAAAAAAACACAAGCGTCCACTAAACGCATTCAGTCTCCACACCCCAAGCTCGCTTACGCCTGGGGCGGGTCCTGCGCGCCTCCGTCCACGGGCGGGTACCCGCCGTACCCGCCTTGCTGCTGGCCGCCGTACCCGTCGTCCTGTCGCTGGCCGTACTCCTGGTCCGCCCCGTCAGGCTTCGCGACGCCGCAGCGGAAGCAGTTGGGCTTCGAGGCGAACACAAGACCGCACCCGGCAGGGCAGTTCCAGTCCCCGGGACGAGGAGTAGGCCCGCGGGGGCGGTCGTTGTACCCGCCTTGCTGCTGCCGCCCGCCGCCACGGTCGCCGCCGCCGGAGTTCCAGCCGCCGCCGCCGCCACCGCCGCCCCAGCTGCCGCCGCCGCGGTCGCCGCCGCCGCCGCGGTCGCCGCCGTACTGATGAGGAGAAAGAATGGAAGAGCGAGGGTCAGCAAAAAATTTAGCAGACGATGGTGCGAATCGCGTCAGCAGGTCAAAAAAGAGTTTCGGGGATTGGCCGATCGTGGCTCTTGGTGGCCGTGCCCCTCCGACGCGCGCCGTACCTGCTCGCCGCTCGCGACTTCCGCGTTCTCCGGGCGCGGTTGCCCGCACTTGAAGCAGTTCATCTTGGACGCGAAGACGTTGCCGCACCCCGCGGGGCACTGCCAGTCTCCGGGGCGGACGTTGCCGCCGCCCCCGCCGCCGCGACCGCCCCCTCCGCCCCAAGACCCGCCGTACGAGTTGTTGCCCCCGCCGCCACCGCCTTGTTCCTGGTACCCGCCGCCGCCGCCCCAGCCGCCGCCGCCGCCGCCGCCGCCGCCTTGGTACCCGCCGCCTTGTTGTTGTCCGCCCCAGTCACCCATGTTGAAGTTAGTTTTGGTAAGACGTCGACGCGTCGTGTGTGCAATGGCGGGACGGACGCGCAATCGGGAGTTTTTCTCTTTCCCACGATGATTGCTCATACGATTCCGTGTTTTTCTTTTGCGTGCGACTCTTTTTTTCTTGGCGGCGGCGGCGGAGATCCCGGATTGCGCCTTCTCTTTCTCCACCCCCGACTAAAAGCCCACACACCCCCGCGCCGGTGCCTTCCCACCAACCTCGCTCGTACCATGGGCGGTCGCGGCGGTCGCGGCGGTCGCGGCAACAAGCGCAAGGGCGACGACCGTTTGTTGAAACGCGACTTCAAGAAGTCCCGGGATAACGTGTGGGATGAAAAAAAGAGCCCGAAGCCCGATGCGGACGGCGCGTACACGCCGTACGACAAAAACAACAAGACGTTCGAGAAGTACTACAAGGCACAGCAAATCGTCCCCCCTGAGGAGTGGGACCAATTCATGGAGTGTTTAAGGACGCCCCTGCCGACGTCGTTCCGTATCAACGGCAGTGGGAAGTTCGCGGAGGATGTGAGGGACATGGTGGAAAACAAGCTGTTTTCCAAAGTCGGCGAGACCGTCTCTGGCGAGGAACCAATCGCCCCCCCGAAGTGCGTGCGATGGTACCCCAACCGCTTGGCGTGGCAGTTCAACTACTCGCGACAACAACTAAGGCGCCTGCCGCACCTGGAACAGATCCACGAGTTCGTGAAAAGGGCGAACGAGTACGGATCTATTACGCGACAAGAAGTCGTGTCAATGATCCCGGCGTTTTTCCTCGCGATAGAACCGCACCACGTGTGCCTCGATATGTGCGCCGCCCCCGGGAGCAAGACGTTCCAGCTGTTAGAGATGCTTCACGGCAGTCTTGGTGATAACACCGCGATTCCCACCGGGTTTGTTATCGCGAATGACGTGGACATGAAACGGTGCAACCTGTTAACGCACCAAACCAAGCGCGTCAACTCGCCCGGGCTTTTAGTCACGAACCACGAAGCCCAGAACTTCCCCGTGATTCAATCACCAGGCGGCCGGACGTTTCCCTTCGACTGCATCTTAACCGACGTGCCGTGCTCCGGGGACGGGACCATGCGCAAAGCGCCCGATATCTGGCCCAGGTGGACCGTCGGGAACGGCAACGGGTTGCACCCGTTGCAGCTGAAAATCGCGCTGCGAGCGGCGCAGCTCCTGAAAGTCGGAGGCCGCCTGGTGTACAGCACGTGTACGTTCAACCCCATTGAGGATGAAGCCGTGGTGGCCGCGATGTTAAAAGACTGCGACGGCGCGCTTGAGTTGTTGGACGTCAGCGCCGAGCTCCCCGACTTGCGCCGCGTGCCGGGTGTCCGGACGTGGGAAGTGTGGGACAAGTTCGGGAAGCACGACACGCATGACGGACCAGAGGAGAAGAACAAGCTTCACGCCACGATGTTCCCCGCGTACGCTGACGCGGCTATCCTGCCGTTGGAGCGGTGCATGCGGATTTTGCCGCACCAGGACGACACGGGCGGTTTTTTCGTCGCCGTATTCCAAAAGGTTAAGGAAACCCCGAAAACAATCGAGCCGGTGAAAAAGCTGAAAGGCCCGATCGTGGTGCAGACGGCTTTGGGTGTCGCGGCGGACAACACCGTCACGGTTAACTTCACCCTACGCAACGCGTTTGACCTGCGGGCGGAGCGCGAGCTTTTAGCGGCGAACGGCGGGAAGGCGCTCGTTCCGGAAAAGGAGCTTCTCCTTACCTCAGTGCGCGGACAGGGCCGGCGAGGCGGCGCGGACGCGGTTGGCGGCGGCGGGAACAAAGGAGGCGTGCGTTTCGCGGGCGGTCTTGACGCGATCATGCCCGTTTCCGATCCCAAGGTGATTGACACGATCACGGAGACGTACGGCATCGACCGTGAAAAGCTCCCGCTTCACAAAAACGCGGTCACGAGGACCGCGGATTCGTCGCGCCCGAAACGGCTGTACATGCTCACCGACGGCCTACGCGAGTTCCTCGCCGCCGACCACCGGGAACAACTCAAGGTGATTTGCGCTGGTGTCAAAATCTTCGAACGACAGGAACACAAGGACATCACGGACGGCAGCGCCCCGTGCGACTACCGTCTCACTCAAGACGGTCTGCACATGATGCTGCCGTTCGTGACGAAACAAATCGTGCGCCCCACGTTGGCGGAACTGAAGCTGATTCTGGAGCGCCGATCCCTGAACCTGGCGGACGACCCCGACCGACCGGACCGCGCGCTGTTTTTGGACCCACACACGATCGCGGAGGTGGCGACCATGAAAAACGGCTCGTGCGTGTTCCTGCCGCGAATCGAAACTGCGGAGGACCGCGCGATGCTCACTGAAAGCGCATCAACGCCCGAGGAGATCGCCATCGCGTGCTGGAAAGGGAAAAACTCGGTGAACCTTTTGGTGTCGAAAGTGGAAACCGACCACCTGCTGGAGAAGTTCGGCGTGGACGTGAGCAAAAAGGGGGGGGGGAACCCGCTGAGTACCTCGGGAATGGAGGTGAACTAGTGAGAGCCGTGATGCGTGAGTTTGTGTTATCCAAGCCAACCGCCTGAGGAACGCGCCAGTCTGATTAATGATGATTACCGAAACGCTCTTTGCCTGTTTTATTTTTCTTCCTGGATCGAATTTCCAAGCCACTTGTCGCAACTGCAGCGGGATCGTTTTGACAACGTTTCACAGGTGGCAGTTTCGTAGGCGCCAGATCGCCGGGTATCCCGATTTTCTGCGAATTTTGTCGCGTACTTCTAGACACCCTTATATGGCGGGTTTTGACCAATGTTTCTTGAGTCTGCCTTCGTGATTTTCCAGAATCTCCAGAAAAAAAATATCTTCCGCACTGCTGGCATCGTTGTTGTCATAGCGAGCTGTTCCTCGACGGAATACGTCACACCGCGAGGCGCGCGACAGTTTGTGGCGCGTGGCACGGCGACGAGTGTTGACTCGTTCGCTCCGTGGCTGTTGTTTTCGACCCGGTCGGTGCGTTCGTGCGTACACGGGCGTGGTACGCGGTTGTGCGAAGCGAGTTACCAACCGCCTTCGCAGCAACTTCGCATCTACTCGGTCGCGTCGACAGGTCGCGTTTCGAACACGGACGTTCGTCCTCGGAGACGGCGTGTGTGTCTTGTTTGCGAAGCAGTGTCGCGCTAACCATACGCGGTGTTTGCTTGTGCGTGACCAGGTCAAAGCAATGACCGTTCGCGCGGTACACGCGCGCGCGATGGCACCGCCCAAAACGCACGCACACGGCGTCGACGACGTGGTCGCGGCAAAAAACGTGTCAACCGTCGCGACCACGGCGCCAAATCCCGGCCCCGACGCCAACCTGCACGTGCTGCTCGTGGAGGATGACCACGCCACGCTGGTGTTCGTCAAGGCGCTGCTGATGAGCTGCGGGCATCAAGGTACGTGCTTGTGTTGGTTAAAGCGCGGATCGGGTCACGGTGGACGACACTCTCGGGGCGGACACCGGCGAGGTGTGCACGCACCGAGCGGTGGATGTGTCCCTGATTTGTGGATGACTGCAGTAATTCGGATGTCTCGCGTAGATTAAAGCATCCGACGACACGTCTGCTGCTGTCTGCATCCGACTGAGTCGTCTCTGACGTTTCCACGACACAACACACCCGACTCGTCTCTGACCACGCCCTTCCCTACTCCAACCCCCCCTAACCCAAACAGTCACCACCGCGATGAACGGCGCGCAAGCCATCGACGCGCTGCTGTCGCCGGCGCAAACCGTGGATTTGATCTTGACCGATATCATGATGCCCGAGGTGGACGGGATGGAGCTGATGAAGCTGGTGCAGGCCAGGGAATCGCCGTTCCGGTCGATTCCCATCATCATCATGAGCACCGTGGATACCGACGAAATCAAACTCAAGTGCGGCGACGCGGGCGCCAGCGATTACCTCGTAAAGCCGCTGCGAAAGGAACAGATGAAAACGCTGGGGCGACACGCCGCGCACGCCTGCGGGAGTTTCAACTCGGGGATGTCCACGGGAGCGGGCGGCACAGAGCGAGGTGTCCAGACCACAGGGAGCGGCTGGCCGGCCGGTAACCAGAAGAGCGGCGGGTCGAACAACAGCGCGGATACCGCGCAGGGCGTACGCGGGGTTTCTCCTGAAGAGCCGTCGAGCGCGCGCGAGGAAAGCGCGGATTTTGACGAGGCCGTCGCGACGCTCGGCCGGGGAAAGAGGGCGACGCGGGTGGCGGATCGCCGGGCGCAGCAACTACGGGACGACGAAACGCGGGAAGCGGCGGATGTTGAAAAGGCCAAGGACCTGAAGGCGAAGCGGGTGCGCGAGAAGGAAACCAAGGCGCGGGTTACCGCGGCGAACCGCGCCATCGGGGTGTTTCCCCCGACCGTCGCGCCCGGCGGCGAGGGCAAGCAAGGCACCACGGGCGAACAACTCCGAAGAGACACGCCGACACGGGGCGCGGGAAGCGGCTCGGGGTGCGGGTCAGGCGGGTCGGGGAGCGGCGCGGGTGAGGAACAAAACGTGGAGGGTTTGTCCGTGCAGCTCGTCAAGGCGTACGGAGGCGCCACCACGATGCTGGAGCTGCACCTGCCGTCGCCCAGTGGGGAAACGGCTCCGAAAGTCGTGCTGCGCCGAAGCGCCAGCCGGAGCGCGTTTCAGTCGTTCCTCAACCTGGAAGACGCGGTCGCGGCGCGGGTTATTTCACTCAAGGTGGACCCGTTGGTCACGGCGAGAGCGGAGGGCGCGCTCGCGTCGCTGGCGGGAATCGCCGCCGTGGCGCAGGAGGGCGTGGGGGCGGAAGACAGATACGAACAAGCGCAGGCGGCGCGGGGAATCAACGCGGCGCGGGGGATGCCAAACGCGCCCGCCGGTGCGATGAACCCCTTCTTCAGCATGCCTGGCATGCAATGCGGTGGCGGTGGGATGCCCCTGCCTCACTTCATGGGCATGATGCCCGGCCAAGCGAGCGCGCCGGGAATGCAGCCTAGCATGGGCGCGCCCGGCATGTTCCCGCCGTGCCCCCCCGGCGTGGACCCGATGCTTTACGCGCAGCACATGGGCACGGCTGCGAGCGCCGCGTCCTCCGCGGCGGCGAGCGCGGGCCCGGTAGGATCAGCCGCCGCCGCTTCCGAGTTCGTCTCGAAGTTCTACTCCGTGCTGCAAAGCACCATGGAACTCGGCGCGCAGCACGCCGCGTTTGCGCGGGCGGGGCATGCTGGAGCCGCCGACGGAACCTGCGCCGCGCGCCGCGCCGAGGCGATTGCGCGGTACCTGAAGAAACGCAAGGACCGGAACTTCGAAAAGAAGGTGCGGTACGCGTCGCGAAAACGGCTGGCGGAGGCGCGCCCGCGGGTCAGGGGACAGTTCGTCCGCCTAAAGGAGGGGGAGACAGACGAGGAGGGAAACGACTGCGGCGGCGGGTCGGGGTCGGGGGACGAAACCGGCGCGGGAAGCGCGGGGGGGTCGACCGGCGGCGGCTCCAAGGAAGCGTCGCAATCCCCGGAGCGGCCGGACGGAATACGCTCCGGGTGTTCCGAATAACGAACTATATAACGAAACACACCGCGCCTACTTGTACGGAGAGGCGTGTGATACAGAAAAAAACGCACGCGAAGACAGACTAATACTGAATGTCGAAGAGGTGACTTGTAAATAACAGATCAAAGGAGTCACTTTAAAAACGCGCTCGGATGCTCTAAAAAAACTACTTACCTTCAAGGGACTCCTTCGCGCTTCCTTATTCTCACCCGTGTCTACCTCCCCGGCTGCGTGTACATCACGTACCCGTCCCCTGGCACGACCACGAAGGTGACGTGCTCGGCTCCCCCGATTGCGGTAACCTCGCCTCCCCCGTTCAGCGGTACCGCGAACCTCGACGGGTCATCGGGGAACCCCCAGGTCGTAACGGCGGCCCACGGGAAAGTACCTGGCGCGATGAAAAGAAAGCTTCAGTCGGTGGACCGCGTGTATATCCGAGATTGGTATGAGGGATTGGAAATACTGTACTCCATAGTATTACGTAAACAGTCAGGGTAACAGTCCGAGGGAATAGTCCCTTCTGGTCGTAATAGTCCCTTCTGGTACGCGTATGGGCAATCAGTCGGCGGAACGTGGTGACTGGGAAAGTTCCTTACCGTCCTTGACCAGCGCGCGACAAAACGAAAGCGCGCTGCGCGTTTGATTCGGGTTCATGAACCCGGACCACCGGTGTTTCTCCACGAAACTCGGGTCATCTCGGTCTGATACGTCTTTTTCCCCACCGCAGACACAGGGAGGGCTCGTTTGTGTCCCACTGTTCCCCACGCTGGACACCTTACCGAGCCACTCGTGGAAAAGGGACAAGGACTCGGCGGCGTTCTCCGTCGGCGACGCGTAGGCATCGTCATCGTCGTCATTCGAACCGCTTTTCTTTTTCGAAAAAAACGAAACCGGCGCGCCCGGCGCGTCGCTCGTCGCCACGACGCTTCTTTTATATTTCAGGCAGTGTGCCGTGACCTCGCACCCTTCCGGGGACGATACTGGGGTTAAGGTATCATCCCCCCCAGAGGTGTGCATCACGAGATATTTGCGTTTCACGGCCAAGGCGGTGTCGGTTTTGGAAACGCGCGCCGCGTTGCCAATCAGCCGGTCGCGAAACGGGTTCCCCGGTTGGAAGTTTTTTTTGGCCAGATTAACCAAACACCGGCGCTTCGGCGTGCCATCGTCAGAACTGATTCCGGAAATCCCGAGACGCGTATACGCACGTGGGGTTAGGGATAAACACAGCTGCCCGGCCGGGGTTACGCAGGCGACGTCGTCTGTTTCGATTCGGCCGTCCGCGCATAGCGCGTAGAGTTTTGTTTTTTGGGTGCATGCAGCGCCTCCTCGCACGTGCGTCTCGAGGAAACCAGGTTCCAGCAGATCCGCGAGTGACAGTCGGGCGACGTAAAACCCTGAAGTGCCGTCGCCGTCGCGATCCGAGGTGGACGCATCGCACGTCGTGTTTTCCAGCGCCCCAGCAACGTCAACGAACTCCCTTTCCCCCGTCGTGCCGCAATCCGCAGCACGAGGCAACACGATCTGCACCGCCGACGTGAAGTGCCGGCCCAACAACACATCATGATGAGGAGCCTTGGGATGCTCGAACGCGCTGGACTTGGCCCTGAGTCCGGCCATAGGGACGCGCTACGACGCACGCGCGACAGGTCGCACGCACTCGACGCCGCGTGGGTTTCGCCGGCGGGGACTCGAGGGGAACAGACGCGCGTGCGCTGATGTGGGCGTGACCCCTCATGATGTGAAATAGGAGAGAGGCTTATTTTTTACTGTCAAAGTAAAACTGATTCGATTACACCGTTCACGGCGCGTCGTACGTGAACTCGCCGTACTCGCTCTTCACCGTGACTTTGCTTTTCCCGTCGCATGTTTCGACTCTGCCGACTACTTGCGCGTGTATGCCGAAGTGTGTGCTCGCGGCGATCACCGCGTCCGCGTCGGAGGCGTCGCAGTAAACCTCCATGCGGTGTCCGCAGTTGAAAACTTTGTACATCTCGCTCCAGTCAGTGCCGCTGCATTCCTGAATCAGCTTGAAAAGCGGCGGGACGGGTAACATGTTGTCCTTAACCACGTGAAGGCCGTCGTTCAGGAAGTGCGCCACCTTGGACTGCGCCCCGCCGCTGCAGTGCACCATGCCGTGGATTTTGGCGCGATCCATGGTGTCCAGCAACCTCTTGACGACCGGGGCGTAGGTCCGCGTCGGGGACAGGACCAGCTTACCGACCGTCATCCCGGTTTGAGGTTCGACATCGGTAAGCGCGTACTTCCCGCTGTACACCAAATCCTCCGGCACCGCGGCGTCGAAGGACTCGGGGTACTTCACCGCGAGTGCTTTGTGGAACACGTCGTGCCTTGCCGAGGTTAGGCCGTTGCTGCCCATCCCGCCGTTGTACTCGGTTTCGTAACTCGCTTGGCCGTAGCTCGCCATGCCAACGACCACGTCGCCCGCTTTTATTTTATCGTTGGAGATTACTTGGTCCCTGCGCATGCGCGCCGTGACGGTGCTGTCCACAATGACCGTCCGGACCAAGTCACCCACATCCGCGGTCTCGCCGCCCGTGCTGATAATGCCCACGCCGTTTTTTCGCATGGTCTCAAGCACCTCCTCCGTGCCCGAAATAAGCGCCTTCAACACGGAACCCGGGATGTTGTTTTTGTTCCGCCCGATCGTGCTTGATAAAAGGATGTTATCAACGCACCCGATACAAAGCAAGTCGTCCGTGTTCATAATCACAGCATCTTGCGCTATTCCTTTCCACACCGTGAGGTCGCCTGTTTCCCTCCAGTACATGTACGCCAGGGAGGACTTGGTACCAGCGCCGTCCGCGTGCATGCACGTGCAATAGTTCTCGTCGCCGGTCAGCACGTCAGGCACGACTTTGCAAAACGCCTTGGGGAACAGGCCTTTGTCCACGTTCGCGATGGCGGCGTGCACGTCTTCTTTGGACGCGGAAACGCCCCGTGCCATGTACCGCTCCTTCGCCGCATCCGGGGCGTCCGCTGCTCCCGCGGCGGCCACGACTGTCGCACCTCGGGGGGGGGGCACCGAACGCGACCGCGCGGGCGCGGTGGCGGCCCGGGATGCGGAGCGTCCGGAAACACGCGCGGCGGCGAGGGAAGACGACGCGAACACGCGGGACGCGCACAGCGCCGACGCTGTGTGGGCGCTCATCACAAGCGCGGTGCGTGTGCCTCGAAACTCGTTTCGGTCGTGGTCTCAGCGGCGCGGTGTGAGGCGCGCGCGGAGGCTGTGCACGGCCACAGGGTTTCTCGATCGAGATTTCAAACAAGCTGCAAGGCCACGTTAAAATGTAAACAGGCCTACCTGCTCCTGTGCGCCTCAGTTGATCGGCGGCTTGGTTTCACGTGCGTGAGATTGACCGGTACCACACGGTCGTACGTTTCGAGGTTGCTGCTCCACGTGCGCCCCGTCGCCACTTGGCAGCACCACGTCGCCTAAACAATCATTCCGACGCGCGCCCGATGTCGCACGCCGTCTGCGCCTCAGTGGCTCGACCTGCGGTCTGTGCGGCTCTGGCGCGCGCTGCCCGCCCTGTGTCCACGACGAAGCCCGCCCGACCCAACCTGGTTTGCACAAGAGTCGCTGAAGTGGAGACCTCGTACGACAACGCGACCATCGACTTGACCATTTCCACGGATGAAGCTCGGGTGTGTTTCCAGTTCGACAAGGCGGTGCTCAACGCAAACGAGGGGCCGGTTATTTTCGTCACCGGCGTGGCGATTGGGTGCGCGGCAGAGACCGCGGGGGTGGTGCCAGGTCAGCGATTAGTGGCGCTGTCGGACCCGATTAACAAAGGCGAGCTGTGGTTTCTGGATGGCACCGAACGGCTGGCGTTCGTGCTGGTACGTCTTTCCCAAACAACGCGTCCCGCCTTCGCGATTGCCCACACTCGTCCTGCGAAGGGACTATTACGACCAGAAGGGCGCATTCCCGGAGGACTGTTACCACAACTGTTTACGTAATACTATGGAGTACACTATACCCTTTCCAATCCCTCATACCAATCCCGGATATACACGTCACGACCGACTGACACTTTTCGTTTACAAAAACAGGATGCGATTAGAAGCACGCGCGCGTACGAAGTGACGTTGATTTTTGAGAGCGAGGTTTCGGTTACCAAGGAAATGGTGGACAAGGTCAGGCCGACACCGACTGAGGTACAGGCGCAGGCGCAACAAGCACAGCCAAAAGCAGGAACAGCAAAAGTAACTCCTCAACAGCTGGGCTTTGACCGACCGCCTCCGCAAGAAAAGCGCGAGCGAGAGGATTTATATTCCGAAAACTGGGAAGGCGACGAGTACGTGGGCACCGGGTTTTGGAACGAACTCACGGTGGGAATCGCTATTTTTGTGGGCGTGCCGGGGGTTATTACGCTAGTCGCGACAATTGGAAGGGGGACGCTTTGGGATACCGCGAGTAACTTTTAAGAGAGGGAAGATGGTATCACTGTAGCGCGAAAGTCGGCCCACATCATACTAGTCTACTATCAGACATCAAAAAGAGTCAAAAACCATCTCATATCGCATCGTTTCCTTTTCCACACTTTTTAAAGACTGTTTGCTCGATTCCCTTTCCAAATGTCGATCCCGACGCTCTCGGCTTCTGTCCGTCCACAAAGCAATTTTTTTCCCGCCTTTCAAAGCCAGCGCCCGTTGAAACACCGTCGCCGAGGCTTGCAGGCGACACAGATCAGGCGCGACGCCGCAGGTCAGGTACGGCTTTTTCCCGCCCACCGAGCCGCGCGTGCCTTTCGGGAAAGCAACGCATCGACCCTAGCGCGCCACCGGCGGGTGGGGACATCGGCGACGGTGGTATCAACCGCCGTGTGGTTCTCCGATCGCTCGCGAGGGATGTACCACCTGCGAAGCGCCAGGTGGAACATTCGCATCGAATGCGGCGAGCACGCGCACCCCGACCGACCACCACGACGCTGACCTTCAAACCCCCATCCCCCGCCCCGCCTCGAACCCGTACCACGACGTCCATCAACAGACCACATCTCACGCAAGATGGGCAAAATCAAGGTCACTTCAAGTACGTCTCTCCAAACCCATGTGGTTCGCATCGAGTCGTTCCTCACACCGAGGCTCGAACACCCGCGGCTTGTTTTGCGAAAAAAACGACTTTTCGAGTATCTGTCTTTTCTTTCGATGCTTTTCACCAACGCAGCCCCCCTTCAAGAGACGCATAAAAACTAACCCACACCCCCTGTATCTCCCCTCACGACAACAGTTTGCTGCATCGGCGCCGGGTACGTGGGCGGCCCCACCATGGCCATGATCGCGCAGAAGTGCCCGCACATCAAAATCACGGTTGTGGATATTTCCCAACCCCGCATCGACGCCTGGAACAGCGACGAGCTGCCGATTTACGAACCCGGGTTGGACGAAGTCGTCAAGGTACGGCCGTAGGCGTTTTCCGAATCCGCCACACACTGTGGAGGCCCGATTACCCTTCCCTGTTTACGTAATACACGTTACGAAAGACTGACACGTTTTGCGTAACAATCAAGGCGTGCCGTGGCGTGAACCTGTTTTTCAGCACGGACGTGGAAGCCGCGATCGCGGAGTCCGAGATGATCTTCGTCTCCGTCAACACGCCCACGAAAAAAACCGGATTGGGCAAAGGCAAAGCCGCGGATTTGACGTACTGGGAAAGTGCCGCGCGCACGATCGCGGCAGTTTCCAAAACCAACAAGATCATCGTCGAGAAGTCAACCGTCCCGGTGCGCACCGCGGAGGCGATTGAGAAGGTTTTGAAACGCAACTGTTCCGACGAAAACGTGCAGTTCGACATCTTGTCCAATCCCGAGTTCCTGGCGGAAGGCACGGCGATGGTCGATTTGGCGATGCCGGATCGCGTCTTGATCGGGGGCAAAATCGAAGGCCAAGCCGGAAGAGACGCCGTGGACGCGCTTGTCGAGGTGTACGCCAACTGGGTCCCCGAGGAGCGAATCCTCCGAGCAAACTTGTGGTCCGCGGAGCTCTCCAAGCTCGCCGCGAACGCGTTTTTGGCGCAAAGGATCTCCTCAATCAACGCCATGTCCGCGCTTTGCGAAGCCACGAGGTACGGCCGTAGGGGCTTTCCCAAATCCGCCACACAAGTCATTGCCGATTGTCCGCCCGTAATTACGTAACGCACGCGGCCCGAAACACTGACACTTTCCTTCACAATCGCAGCGCCGACGTCAGCCAAGTCGCGCACGCGCTCGGCACGGATTCGCGAATCGGGCCCAAGTTTTTAAACGCCTCAGTGGGGTTCGGCGGGAGCTGTTTCCAAAAAGACATTCTGAACCTTGCGTACATCTGCGAGTGCCACGGGTTACAGGAAGTGGCGGATTACTGGTACTCCGTGGTTGGCATGAACGATTACCAGAAAAGCCGGTTCGTGAAACGCGTGGTGAGCGCTATGTTCAACACGATTCGGAACAAGAAAATCGCCATGCTTGGTTTCGCGTTCAAAAAAGATACGGGCGACACGCGTGAGACCCCCGCGATTGACGTGGGCAAAGGCCTTCTGGAAGACGGCGCCAAACTCGCGATTTACGACCCGCAGGTCAAGGAAACACAAATCGCCATGGACATGGAGGGCATGATGGAGAACATCACGGTATACAAAACCGCGGCCGAAGCACTGGACGGCGCGCACGCCGTGACCATCATGACGGAGTGGGACGAGTTCAAAACCTACGACTGGAAAGAAATCTACGGCGTGATGCAAAAACCCGCGTTCGTGTTCGACGGGCGGAACATCCTGGACCACGAACACTTGAAAGAAATCGGGTTCATCGTGTACGCGCTGGGGAAACCCATCGACCCGTTTCTGAAGAGCGCGGAGGGGGCGTAAGTTTTTTGTCAGTCGCGAGAGGACACGACAAGACTGGATGGAGAGTATGTGTGGTATGCTGCGCGCGCAGTTGCGCAGCGGTTGTGAATTTCTTTTTGTGAATAGTCCAAAGGTTTTGTGTTTGTTTGGTGCTCTGTTCTTTCGTGGTCCTCTTTTCAGTCGTCGTCCTCTATTCATTTGTTTTATACTCCTCACGCGTCCTCACTACTACGGGTCCCCTTCGTCCAACCCGAAGTACCCTCGAATCGTAAACGGCTCTTGCTTGATCTCGGGCTCCTGCTTGATCTCAGGCTCCTGCTTTACTTCCGGTGAAACCGACCGCGCAGTGCGTGCTGACTCACACGCCGCGCACGTGTATTTCACCTTGCCGTGGGGGCAGGGGGTGCACGCCGCGCAGAAGTGTTTCAGCTTGCCGTGGGGGCAGGGGCTGCACTTCGCGCACTTGCGTTTCAGCCTGCCGTGGGGGCAGGGGATGCACTCCGCGCAGTCGCCTTTCATCTTCCCGTGGGGGCAGGGGGTGCACGCCGAGCAGTAGCGTTTCAGCTTGCCGTGGGGACAGGGGGTACAGTCCGCGCAGTGGCCTTTCAGCCTGCCGTGCGGGCAGGGGGTGCACACCGCGCAGCTGTCTTTCCGCTTGCCGTGCGGGCAGGGGTGGCACTCCGCGCAGCTCTGTTTCAGCTTGCCGTGGAGGCACGGGTTGCACTCCGCGCAGCTGCCTTTCAGCCTGCCGTGAGGGCAAGGGTTGCACGTTTTGCACTTCCTTTTCTCCTTCCCGTGCGAGCACCGCTTTATCCCGGCCATATCTTTCCCGCAACAGCCTCGTCTCGAGCTTCTCGCGCGCCTTGCGCCTTGTTCTATTTACGCTCTGTGTGCTGCGTGCGCCGCGAAGCGCGCTTTGCACGCGAAGAGACGGAGACGTCGCCTCTTCTACCGTCTTGGAACGTCCGTCGTTGCTTGCCTTTTTCGCAAAATCGCGATTTCGCCTCTTCGGCGGAGAGAGTCAAAAAGTTGACATTGCGCTCGGCATCGGCAGTCATCGGCATCTGAGGACGCGCAGGTGGCGCGCGTCGGTTCGCGGGTCTCCGGGTTTCGAGTGCGGGTGGTCCCATCGACGTCGCGGCGGCGATGGATTTCCTTAAGAAAGGCCTGGCGCAGGTGAGCGCGGCGGTTGAGAAGGCGAGGGAGGCGACTGCGATGGTTGGCTCGGGCGGTGAAAACAACGCGACGTCGCGTTCGGGTGGCGCGTCGTCGTCCGCGCAGGCAGGGCGTGTGCCCGTCGGCACCGCGGTGTACCCCACACAAGCAGCAGTCGTGCGCGTCCTCCCCGACCCAACAACCCTTCCCGAAACCAAATTTGACAACCGGGACCCACGCGAGGCGCACGTTTCGTTTCTATACGCCGTGTTCACGGGCGCCCCCGAAAACACAAACGCGCGAACCGATGCGTTCGCCTCGTTCCTGCACGGGTTCGCCGAGGCGTACGAAACCTGGAGACCTTCCCGAGAGAGTCGGGGGTATCTGCCGGAGTATCAAAGGGAACCCATTCAAATGCATCAACATCAACAAAGTCAAAGCACCCTCACCGGGTGCTCCACCGGGCACCCGACGAGCGTCCTGAAAGAGTTGGCAAGCGCGGCGCCGCGCGCGCGGCGAGCATTAGAAACGCAACTGGCGGTGGGCGAGGGGAGCGCTTTCCTGCAAGGCGGGGGGGGCGGCGATTCTTTCACCAAAGGCGAAGGCGTTTTCCAGCTCTTCAACGCCGTCGCAATTGCATCCCGATCAGAGCACAACCGAGCGGTGCTTTTTCGACAAGGGATTCTGGATGAAGTCGTGCTCACCTTGACGCTCGCGACGCGGCACACGAACGTTCTCGCCGCGGGGGCGGGCGGAACGAGTGCCGCGGCATCGTTTTCGAACAAAGAGACAGTACACGAAGCCGTGACACGCGTACAAGCACTGCAGCGAATCGCCCATGTGCTCATGGAAACGCTGCTCAACTATCTGGAGGTGGTGGACGATACTGCTGAACAAAAATCAGCCGAACAAGCCTCAAAGCAGCGGAACGTAAAAGTGCAATCCGTCGCGCAAGCAGTCGGCGCGTCGCCCGCGGTGAGGCCGTTGCTGGAGTCCGGTGGGCTCGGCGCTTTGGGTTCCGTGGCGCGCGTGCAGCGCACTTTGCGTTTGCACTTCGCGGGTCCTTTCAGTGCAAGTACCAACGAACTTCGCAACAAGTGTTCGCGAAGTTCACTTACCCTCGAACTGAATGCGCTAAAAGCGCTTTGCGCGTTGTTACAGTTCTCGCAGGCGGCGCAAAACTCGCTACGAGGGTCAGGCGGGCTTGAGGTTTTGGTGGAGAGCATGTCCGGGACGACAGCTAATAACACGATTTGCGAAAACACAAGCACGTCAACAGATTCAACACGCGTGCGCACCATGGCTTTACAAGCGCTGCGGTGCGCTACGCGAAGGAACGGCCAAAACGCGAGGGACGCGGTCGCGGCTGGTGGGTTCGGGGCGGCGCTGGTGGCGCTGATGAAAGCTTGTTCGGTGGAGGCGGCGGCGAGTGTTTTGCGGTTGCAGGGAGAAAATAAACCGATAGTGGACGCTACCGACGACGACGCGACGCTCGTTGGGAAGCTGAGGGCGGTGACTTTGGGACGTGATAGTGACAGTGGCGGCGGTGCTACTGACAAGTCGTTGACCGATGACCTTGATGACGTCGTGGACCGTGCGTTGCGTGACTCCGAAACAATGCCTCCCGGGTCGGTCGTCGCTGAGCTGTTCCGGGAACTGTTTTTGGTCGTCGCGGGGGACGAGAATATCGATAATATCTCCTCTTCCGTTTCAGCAAACGAAACCGAGGGTTACGTCACCACCGTCGGCGCCGCGGAAACCGACCGAAACCTAGACCGAGTGGTCGGGGAAGGCTTGTTGCCCGTCATTATCGCTGCGGCGCTGAATTCGGTGGACAAAGCGAGCTGCTTCACGCGAACCACCAGGGCGGCTGGAGCGGTTCCGCGAGTAAGTACTTCTGGTGACGAGACCTCCGCGACGGTTTCCGTTCCGCAAATCGAAATCGAAACTGAAACGGAAACGGAAAAACAAACCGCGGAAACCCCGATTGAACCCGGGAGCGGGGGCGTGGGCGGGTTCATGGTGGCTGTGGGGAACCCGTTCGGAGATACTTACCATGCCGAGGACGCGTTTGGTAAGGCGTTTGGTGGGGGGTCGAACGGTGGTAACCACGTATCCTCCGGGAATCCGTTCGGGGGAAACACGGAAACAAATAAAACCTTCCCTGCGGCCTTCGGTGACCGCCGCGAACTGGACCCCGACGAAATCAGGGAAGCCGCGGACCGGCTGTTGCGCGCGCACGTTTGGTACTTCCTCGGTAACTTGTTACATGCGCGCCCGAAAGCCACCGTTCATGCGCTTCGCAACGCAGACGCGTGGCACGCGGTGTTGGACGACGACGGAGGTTTCGGGGACGTCGACTGCGAAAGCGGAAGTGACGTCAAGGACGAAGGCACTGGTGACGCGATGTCATCAACGATGTCATCAACGTCGTCGCCGTACTCTGTACTTTTCGGGGTTTCGCACCGTGCCGCCGGGTTGTGGCTCAAGGCCGCGCGCATCGCAGGCGAGGTGTGTGGGCACATCACAGATCCGTCTAACGCGTCTGTGACAGGGCGCGACGAGTCAGGGAACGCCCCGGAGGTGTTGGCGCTTCTTGAGACGCTCACGGCACGAGCGACGCAACCGAACGCCGCGGCGCTTCTGGCGCCGGCGCTCGGCCGGCTGTGCGAAATAGCCCCCCGGCCCACGTTCGTGGTTCTGCTGCGACTGGACGGCCCTGCGCGGTTGGGCGCGGCAGCTCGGGCGCAGGTGCGGCAATGGGGATCGCACCCAGCCGCTGGTGCGGCCGCGACAAACACCACTGTGCTTCCCGATCTCGGTGACTCCTCTAAGCTCGCTGCGCAAACCGCGGTGCTTTCGCTGCTGTGCGCAGTGCTTGAGACCGGCGGCGCTTCGCTGGGCGAGTCCGCGCTTTTGGCGCCGACGCTTCACGATTTGCTTTTCGAGCTGTTATGGGTACCGCACACGCGCGCGCTGGCGTTGAGGAGCCTGGTGGCGATTGTCGGTGGTCACTGCGTTTCCGGCGGCGGTGCGAATGGCAGTACCGGCGGTGTGAACAGCGGCACTAACAGTACCCGCCGCGACGCGTGGGACGGCTTGGTTCGGCGGTACCTGCAACTACTTCCCGAAGCACAGGCGCTGGCGGCGGGTACGCAAACACAATACTTCGCCCCGCTGTTCGACATCCTGCGCGGGTTACGCACCGCCTTGAATGGTCCTTCCGGTAACGCGTTGCGCACCGCACTAGCGCTAGGGGCTACGCAGAACACCCAACTGGCGTACGTGTTGGTGACGAGCGCGATGAACGGTGCGGGTTTTTCCCAACTCCCAATCCAAGGACTGACCTGACTGTTTGCGCATAAGTTGGTGACTGTTCAGACCGATTACTCTGACTGTTTGTCCATACATCGCCCAATACGGGGCTGACACTTTCTTTTCCACTCCGCAGGGGAGTACGGCATCGGTTCATTAAACGAATCCGTGGTTTTGGTTTCGCTCCGCACGCTGCGCAGTTTACTGTCAAGGTCGGAACTCGCGAGGGACGCGTTCGGGGTGCAGGTCGGATATGGAACGCTGTCCAACGCGCTTTTAACGGCCTGGGGTACGGACCGGGAGGTTTCGCTAAGCCTGGTGGCGCGGGTTTTGGAGCTTGCCGTGGACGCCGATTTAGGGTACGACGCGGAGGTTTTCCAAAATCTGGACGCCCTTTCAACTTTTCTGACATCCGAGAAAATCGCGCTAAGAAACCCGGGAGCGCTTCCCGTGTTAATAACGCTTCTGCGCCGTGCGCCGAGCGTCGTGTCAGTTTGGGGGCTACACGCGCTGCACGGGTTGCTTGAAAACTCCGTGCAGTCAAGGGCGGCGGCGGATCAAGCCGAAGCGTTGAGCGATCTGCTGGACTGGTTCGCGAGCGAAGCAAAGCAAAGCGCGACGCAAAGCGCGACGCAAAGCGCGACGCAAAGCGCTGTTTCTGCAGATTCAGAAAATGCAGAAAATCCCGACGAAAAAAACCCAACCGTTTGTGACTTGCTATCGCAATGCGTCGCACTGTGCGCCTCGCACTCGTTGTCCGCGCGTCACTTCCGCGGTGCGTTTCGCGTGTTGCGCGACGATGCCATTGAAACCAGGTTTAAACGCCAACTCTTAACAGGGCTACGGCTCGCCGCGAAACGAGACGGCCCCGCGGCGTATTTCGACTTCGGTGGGTCCGGCGCGGCTGATGTTTCCGGGGCGACTTTTTCTTCGCGAAACCCTTTTTCCACCCACTCCACGCGGATCCACGCCGAGTCAGGCCCCGGGTGCATGGTGGTCACACAGCCCCCCAATTTGCCCGCAGGCCGAGCGGGGTACACGTTCGCGGCGTGGATCCGAGTGGAGAGGTTCCCGGAGGTTGGCGGTGAAGGGCTTACTGCTGTGACTACGAGTGGTGCTTCGAGTGAATCGAAAAGCAAGTCTCGCGTCGCGTTGTTCGCGATGCGCGGCGCGAGCGGGCTTGGCGTCGCCGCAACGCTGGGCCCTTTTGGGGTCGAGATGACCTCGTTTTCACCCGGAAGCGTTGAAACCGTGGCCCTTGATGTTTCGAACACGGAACGCGCGGGCGACGCGTCGACGAGTTCGCGCGGCGGCGGCAAAATCCACGAAAAGAATTGGATGTTCCTGTGCATCGCGCACTCGCAAGCGCGGCCGCCGCTGACAAGCGCCGCGGTTTCCCTGTTCATCGACGGCGAAAAGGTAGTTTCTAAGAAACTAAAGTTCCCCAAACTCGCGGAGCCGCTTACGAACGTGGTGATAGGCGCGTTCGACGAGTTCGACGCCGCGGCGGCGGCGGCGCTGGGGGCGTCGTTTGGGTGCAAGACAAATTCGGGCGGGTTTAATCACTCGACCGGGTCTATCAACGGAAGCGCCTCAAAACCAACACACCCGTTTGTGGGTCAAATTGGCGCGGTTCGTTTTTTCGACGACGCGCTTTCCAGCGCCGCAATCGCCGCAATCGCCGCGCTGGGTTCCGATTACCTCGGTGCGTTTTCCCCAACCGAAACGAGCTCGCAGGTTGCGTTGCTCGGCGCGGGTATGACCGTAACGGAGGCGCGTGAGATTCGCGAGCAAATAGCGCCGAGGCTGGTGCTTTCGCTCAACGCCGCGGCGGCGAGGGGACGGGAGTGTTTCAGCACGGTTACCAGCGAAGACGACGGAACCGTGCTTAAAACGCTGGTGGCGGTTGGTAAACGAGTCGAGGGGAGCATCGTATCCGGCATCGCGGGGGGAATGGCGGGCGGCGTGGCGGGCGGTGTGGTGGGAGGCGTGGCTGGCGCGATCGCGGGAATCGTCGGTGCCGCGTCGCAGGACCTTAAAGAAACACCCAATGCCGTCGCCGCGGAACTGAGGGGCGCCGCTCGAGTGTGCGCCACGCACGGCGCCAAGGACACAGTGCACTGCCTCGGGGGCGTGCACGTTCTGTTTCCCCTTTTGGCGCCGCGCGATGCTGAGTGGGCAAACAGGGCTGGAAACGGCGCTTCGAACAGCACCGGTACTGGTGCTTCAACAAGTGACACTATAAACGGCGCTTCAACAAGTCACACCACTGGCGCCTCTTTCACAACCCCCACCGAGGAAAAAGAGTTGGTTAAAGACTCGGTTGATTTGCTGTCTGCGCTGTTAAACGGCAGCCGTTTGAACCAGGAGGCGCTTCACGGTAGCGGCGGGTTCGCGCTCGTGGGAAGGCTACTTAAACTGGACGGCGGAAAACGGTTATCGCCGAGCCTGCTTCCTTGTGTGGAGAATTTAGTGAAATCGGTTGGCAGGTACGCCTGGTACGGACCCGGAAACGACCCCGAGCAAGCCGCCGTGCGTTTGCTTCTTGACCTGAAGCTGTGGAACGGGCCCTTCGTGCCGCCCGACGCGGCGGCGGCGCACTCGTCGTTTTTAAAACGCCTCGCGAAAAGAGACCCGCAGGCGCTACGAGCGCTGGTGCCGCCGCCCGCGCTGATGGACGCGGTGTGCGATTCGCTTGCCTTTGAAAAAGATGACAAAACCTCAGTTCTCTCAGCCGTGGAACTGCGTCAGCGCCGCAAAGCTTTGCTTGAGGTTTGCGGGTTACTGTTGGTGGGCGCGGTGCCCGCTTTGTTCCGGGAAACCGCGGCGGCGGCGGCGAATGCGCTCGAGGACGCTTTTTCTGATTTCGCGGACCCCACACACGGCGGTCCAATCGCGGTGGACGTTTTGGACGCCTTGGTGGAGATGTTGCAACCCGAACACAACGCCAGCAGACAAATGCTGTCCGCAATAGCCTCGGAGTGCGGCGGCCCCGCGATGGTCCTCGCGCCCATGGCCAAGCCGCATGCCGAAACGCGCGCGCTTGCGATTCGGTTGCTCGCCGCGCTGTTGCCGAGGTCGGCGCAAACACGTGTCGGGTTCGACGCCGACCAAGGCGGCGGCGGTGGGGGCGGGGGCGGGGGCGGTTACAACAGTTTCACTCCGCAGGCACCCGCTGGGAGCCTCGGAACCCTCGCCGCGGCACCGGGGGCGTTCGTACACTCCATATCCTCAGCCGTGTCCTCGAACTTCTCTCAAGAGACGAAACCGGTTACCGTGGGCGCCGGAAGCGGCGTCGGCGTCGGCGCCGGCGCCGAACACCGAGGCGGTGCGAAGTCGCTTCACGCGCCTCCCGGTTTGTTCCCCGCGGTCGCGTCGAGTTTACTGCGGTACCCGCTGACGCACGGCGTGCGCGCGGCGTTGTTCGAGTTGATGCTTGGTGGGCAACCCGTTCCCGCGGGGAAGGTGCAGTTGAGTTTAAATAACAAGAAAGGCGGGAAAAGTCGCTTCATGCGAGCCACAAGCGCCGTTTCGGGCGCCGTTTCGGGTTTAGGCTCCGCCGCGAGTCGAATCCTCGGCGCGTCCCACTCCCGCTCCGGCTCGCTCAGTGACCGGGAGGGAGGGAACGAGTATTTGTCGTCGCCTCTGCGTCTGGACGGGGGACACGGCGCGGCGTCATCAGGCGTGCCGGGCATCGTGCACGCCGCGGCGGCTGGGGTGTTGCTTCGTTTGCTCGAAAAGGTACGTTTTTTGTCCCCCCCCCAAATCTCAACACTGTTTGCCTGTACACAACTGACACTTTTATTTTTTACAAAAAAAGTGCGAAGACGCCGAGGTTGCGTTGGGGGCGCTGGAGACGCTTACGCGGTTAGTACAAGGCGCCCCAAGCAACGCGCACGCGATTCTTACGCAGCAGGGGTGGCAGCAGTGGCTCATCCCCACGCTGCGCACGGACACCACGCGGGTCCTTGCGAAGGATTCGGTCAAGGATCGAGGCACCAGCATTGAGGCCGAGGCACCTGACTTCGAAAAAGTAAAACAGGACCCACACGAGCAGGCGCGTTTGTTGACCCGGCGGCTGCTTCGCGCGCTGTTGGCGCACGCCGTGCTTCGCGTCGCGGACGGCTCACGGGCGGTGACCACGACGGTTGACGTGATCGCGGCTGCGGCGGCCAGGGGACGCCTTTGCGGCGTGAAAACCACGCGGGGCGTGTTAGGGGACGTCTTCGACGCAATCGACGAGGACGGCGAGACGACGGACGTTGAGGTCGTGGATTCGGCGCGAACCGAAAACCTGTGGCGGCTCTTGCCGCTGGTGGACGAAACCGTGGCGCGCGCCGCCGCGGTCGCCACCGGGTGCGTGACCACAAATTCCGCGGAGACAATGACGAACACACACAAGCAAGACCCTGAGTTCGACGAGGAGGACTGGCACATGCTGGACGGCACGTGGCGGGTGCTTGAGGAGCTGGCGAATTTTGGAGAGACGACCAGACGCGAGGACGGCACCGCGCTTGTTGGGGAGGAGCACAGCGCGCATTCGACGGACGCGTCTCCCAAGCGCGCCACCGCGCGCGTTGCCGCGTTGCAGCGCACCGCGTTTCACCTCGCGATCGTGTACGTCCACGCAGCACCCATAAAAGCTTGTGAAACCGCAGCGGTGTCTCTGGAAGCTCTGTTGCCAGCGCTGTTACCCATACCGCTTGCGGGTGAGTTTCAGTCCGCGCAAAAGTCAAGCTCAAGTTCCGCGCGCCTGCACCTTTTCCTCACGTCGTTGGTTCGCGCGGAAACGGTTTTCGGACGCACGGACCCGGCACGCGCCTCCCTCGCGGCGCGTCTAGCGCAAAGCGCCGCTTCAGTCGGCGCGTCTCTGCTGGAGCACGCAGCGCCCGGCGGCTCCAGCGGGTCCCTCATCTCCTTGGGCGCCGGCACCGTCGGGGAGCTGCGAAATCTGCGCGAACGCATTTCAACACAAAAAGCCGCGGAAGCCGCCGCGGAGGACGCGCGGGAAGCGCGACGGGCGGGTGAGGCCCGGCGAGCCGCCGCGGTCGCCGCCGCGGACGCGGCTGCGTTTGCGTTTTCAGCAGAGCAGCTCCACGAGCGAGGGCTTTGCGACCGCAGAAACGCCTCCCTCGCGGCGCTGTGCGAGCGCGAGCGGAATCGCCGCGCGACGACCGCCGCGGCGCTTGACGAGGAAGCGCAGGTTCTGGACCGGCGCTGGCGCGGACTGCACCGGGAACTCGGGGGGGAAACCGGGCCTTGGGCGGCCGGGAGTGCTAGGTCTTTGGCTGATGGCGAGTCATGTGATGAGCCTGAGCAGTCATCAAACAGTAACACCAAACCCACAAAACCCACGTACAAGTGGAAGCTGGACAAAGCGCAGGACGCTTCCGGGCGGCGTTTGCGCTTGAAGCGCAACTACGCGTTCGTGGAGTACAAAGACGAGGCGCGAGGTAAGGACGCTTTCGGTGGAAATAAATGCCAACACCAGCTCCACGACACCGCGGATGACGTGAGCAAAGCGCTGGGCGACCTCGTGAAGCACAAGAAACTCGGTGACCACGACCACGGTGATGACCCCGGGGATGAGGACGAGGAGGACGTCGAAACGAAAACCGCCGAACCGGTTGAAAAAAAAACCTCGGCAGACGAAGTCGCCGATTTGTCCCCCGAAGATAAAAGAAAAGTGCGTTTGAGCGTCGGGGCTACTTTAGTGAACGACAAGCGCGCCGTTTGCGGGCGGCTGGATATCTCGCGATTGTGGGTACACTTCGTGGCTGACGAGCCTGAGCATTGCGGCACCGAGATCGACGTAAACGCGGGTGACGTACCGCGCAGCAAAAAGCGGTTCTGGCGCTGGCCCACTTCGCGAATAGACGAAGTGCACCGGTCGCGGTACCGGCTGCAGCACGTCGCGGTTGAGTTGTTTCTGGGAGACGGCGGGAGCGTGTTTTTGGCCTTCGCCGACGTAAAGACGGCGAAAGACGTATCGCTAAAGATCTGCGAAAGCCGCCCGCGCGGCGACATCGTGCTTATGGACCGCCGGAAAAAGCTCGAGGCGGCGCGGCGGGTTCAGGAGCGGTGGAAAAACCGACAGCTCTCCACGTTTGAGTATTTATCATCTTTGAACGTGTTGTCCGGGCGCACGCGGAACGACCTGACGCAGTACCCGGTGTTTCCGTGGGTGTTACGTGACTACACTTCTAGTGATATTGATTTGACGAACAAAAACGTTTACCGCGATTTGTCCAAACCGGTTGGGGCGCTTGAGCCGAAACGGCTAAGGGAGTTTATCGAACGGTACGAACTACTGGACAGCGACCCGGACGCGAACGGCGAACCGCCGTTTCACTACGGCTCGCACTACTCCAGCCAAGGCAGCGTGTTGCACTTTCTGTTACGTTTAGAGCCGTTCACCGGGCTGGCGCGACAGCTACAGGGCGGCAGGTTCGACCACGCGGACCGGCTGTTTTCGTCCGTCGCGAAAACCTGGGACGGGTGCTTACGAAGCACCGCGGACGTGAAAGAACTGACGCCCGAGTTTTACTGCCTTCCCGAGTTTCTCGTGAATCACGACGGGCACGAACTCGGGGTCGCGCAAGACGGCGTTCCCGTGCATGACGTGGTTCTTCCGCCCTGGGCCAACGGCTCAGCTCACGAGTTCATACGAGTCATGCGTGAAGCCCTGGAGAGCGAAATTGTGAGCACCACGATTCACGAGTGGGTCGACCTTGTTTTCGGAACGGCGCAGGTTGGCAAAGAAGCGGCGCGGCGGCACAACGTTTTCCACCACCTGACGTACGAGGGGTCGGTGGATTTGAACGCCATCACGGATCCAACCCGCCGCGCCGCCGCGGAGGCGCACGTGATGAACTTCGGGCAAACCCCGGCGCAGCTGTTCCGCAAGCCGCACCCGAAACGCGCACCGCCGCCGGTTCCGGCGCCCGCGTTGCGGTGCGCGCCGGGACGCTTTGAGTTGGTGACGGTGGTGGAACCCCGCCGCCACTCGGGGCGCCAACGCGGTTCGGTAACGACAACGAACGACAATTCCGTCGCCTTCATCGCCGTCGATTCCGTGGTCGGCAACTCATCAGTTGTCGGTCACATCGGGTCCTTCCGAGTCGCCACGGTCACTGCGGACGGGACCGTCGGCGCGCACCGGATGTTGGTGGACTCGCAAAAGCGGGAGTACTCGCTGGAGTGCGACGCGTTTGGGGGGACGAACTTGGCCGGGTCCAAACGCACAAACGCCTCGGTTTCGCCCTTCGCCGCCGACGCGAACGCGTCGCAATGCATGTTCAGCACTTTGGCGAACGGCAAAGTGCTTGTGTCGTGCGGACACTGGGACCACGGGATACGGGCGGTGTGCGTGGAGGACGGCAGGGAGCTGCAAATAGCGACCGGGCACAGGGACCTGGTGACGTGCCTCGCGGTGGCCAACGGCGCCGGCGCCGCTAAACGGGCTTGGGCGAAATCGGCCGGCGCCGATTGCGACGACAAAGACACCGACGACAACGCCTCAGTGTTAGTCGTGAGCGGCTCGCGGGACACGACGTGTTGTGTGTGGGAAGCGTCTCCGCCGTCTGGTGGTGGTGGGTGGGGGGTGAAGAGCAGTAAGCTGTCTTTCCTAAACGGGGGGGGGCTGGGGCACCGCCCGAAGCGAACCCTGTTCGGCCACGACGACGCCGTGACGTGCGTCGCGGCGAGTTCGGAGCTGGACCTGGTCGTTTCGGGCGGCGCGAACGGCGCCGTGACGCTTCACGCGTTGCGGGCGGGAAGGCACCTGCGGTTCGTGAAAACAGGAAGAGGATCATCGGTACGGAAGGGCACGGAAAGCAGCAGCAGCAATCAAGGCCAAGCCTTGCACGACTCGCAAGGCGGCGTTCCCTCCTGGGTCCACCTCACGGAAGCGAAAGTTTCCTCCGCGCGCGTGCTCGTGTACTGCGGCGATGCGCTTTTTCTGTCGTCGCACGGAATCAACGCTCGGTGCGACGCGCCGCCGATCGCGAGTGTTACGCTGACCGAGCGAATCTGCGCGCTGTGCGTTACGTGGGATGAGAGGTTCCTGGTGATGGGGGGGGAGAAAGGCGTCGTGGCGATACGCACGACGCACGACCTTTTCCCGTGGGCGCGGCTGGACGGCGCGAACTGCGCAATCACCGCCATCGCGGTGGCGAAAGGCGACGGCGTCGTGATTGGAGGGTTGGCCGACGGCAGGATCGCGGTCTGGGCGCCGGTGTAGTGTTGGGTGTGGTGAATAAATTTAGGTATTATTAATACACTTCATTCGCGGCTTCTCGGTCCACGTACTGCTGGATTTTGAACGTTCGGGGGGGATGGAGAAAGCGCAACGTGGGAGCGCGTGAGGCGCCTTGACGTGGAAAAGGAAAAGTAACTTTTCCCTCCAAAAAGCGAGCCTACGTTCCCTACGTTACCTTTCCCCTTTCCTCACTCGAAAATCGTAACTTTCTCGGAAGCCACGACGCACAACCACGCTCACACGCCACCCTCCGCGATGCCTTCCACCGCGACGCTCGGTATGGAAACTCGCGCGCGCAAGAGAAAGCGCGAACGCCGCGATGCTAACGCGGGCGAGGCCATCTCCGGCCTTCTCAACGACATCGTCGTCACTCACGTTCTCAGATCTGATTCTTTCGACGACCCCGCAGATCTGGCACGGCTCCCAGCGGTGAGCCGCGCGATGCGCGACACGATTGCAGGAGCGGGGCTGCAGTTTGCGGAGCTTTATGCAGAGGAAGCCGCGTGGCTCGGATGTTTTAGCGCGATGGAGCGCCTGCAACGGCAAGGTCTTCTGCCGCGTCAAGAATCCCTTTGTGAGGTAGCGGCGAGGAATGGAAATCTCGAGAGAAGTTGTTGGAGTTGCGCAAGAAAGGCTGCCCGTGGGACAAGCAAACTTGCAGGGAAGCGGCGGAGGGCGGGCACCTCGACGTGCTTCAGTGGTTGCGCGCGAATGTCTGTCCGTGGGACGTTATGACGTGCTGGGCGTCGGCAAGGTGTGGGCACCTCGAGATGCTGCAGTGGGCGCGCGAAAACGGCTGCCTGTGGGACGAGAGGACGTGTCAGGGGGCGGCTTACGGCGGGCACCTCGAGGTGCTGCAGTGGTTGCGCGAGAACGGCTGCATGTGGAACGAGAACACGTGCAGGGGTGCGGCGAGGGGCGGGAATCTCGGGGTGCTGCAGTGGTTACTCGCGAACGGCTGCCCGTGGGACAAGTTGACGTGCGCGAAGGCAGCCGAGTTCGGTCACCTTGATATTTTGAAGTGGGCGCGTGCAAACGGCTGCCGGTGGGCCGCATCGACGCGCGATAGGGCGGCAGAACTCGGGTACATCGAGAGCGACGGAAGTTTGTCTGACGAATCGGACGACGACATTATCTCTGCCGATACGGACGACGAGGATGATGAGATGAGCGAATAAGATACTTTTTTCACGCGCGGTGATGCGCGTAAGACGATAAAAATGCACAGTAAAACCCAACGCTCCAGCTATCCACCCGCTCTCGCCCTCGCCATTTCCTCACGCGCCTCGTTCTCCTCCCGAATTTCTTTCTGTATCCTCTCCACGTATTGGTCGATTTTGAACTTGCGCTTGCACCCCGCGTAGTTCATGTACCGAATTTTACCAAAAACGTTTCTTTCTTTCCACCCCTGGTCGTGCGTCCCCGCAATCGCCCACGCGACGCCGACGAACCCGTTCGGGTCGCGGCCGTCCAGTGAGTATTTGTCGTTGAAATGAAGCGCGATTTCGAACGCGACGGCCGGGCCTTCCGAGGTCCACTCCAGAATCTTCTTCGCCCAGTACATGCGCATGAAGCCGTGCATTTTGCCCAGCTCCGTTAGCTCCAACTGCGCCGCGTTCCAGAGCTCGTCGTGCGTTTTCGCGGCCTCCAACTGTGTCAGGGTGTAGCACGGGTCTCGGGTATCGGACTCGTGCAACCGCAAGCTCTCCATCGCCCAGCCAGCCGCGGTGCCCTCTAACGTGTCGTAATCACACGTGTACGCCACGAAGTTCTCCGCGAGCTCGCGACGAACCACGAGCTCCTCGATGAAGTCCGCAGCAGCGTCGGCGAGGGGATCGGAAGTTTCCGGTTCTGGATCGATTTCGGTTGTACGCGTCGACGTCATGGACGTATCATCCATCGCGCTCACCCTGGCTTCGTCCCTCGTTCTTTGCACCGCAAGCGCGGCACGCTGCGCGGAGAGCATTCCGTACCGCAAATACGGGGATAACCCGGACTGCGCGCCTTCTGTGTTGGGGTCGTTGCGTCCGGTGTACAAACGCAAGCGGTCACAAAAGTTTGCTAATCGATTCAAAGCGGCAGTTTCGCCAGATTCGTAGTTTCGTTTTTGCGAAACAACCGGGGGCGCACCTCCCGAGTTGGACGCACGTTGCAGGAACCCGTCCCAGTCCGGGTTTAGGTTTGGAACACTTTCTGGAGTCGTCGAAGTAGTACTACTACTACTTATCGCCTCAACTTGTCGCGCTGACCGTTGGACATCCTCTTCATTGGGAAACTCGGTGAGAAACGTGGGTAACCTCGTCATGATCTTTTTCCTAATCGTCCGCGCCGCGTACTCTTTTTTGTCCGACGCGATCCACACCGGCACCACGTTCCGCGCGTCCACTTGCAACACCGGCACGTCACAAGGACACAGCATGCTGACGACGTTTCTGGTAGCGGCTTGCGGGCCGCGCAACGGGGAAAAGTCGCACACCACCAGGGAAGGGTTCAGTTTCTCCAACGCGAAGGGCACCGCGGCGAAGTTTGTTTCGTTTTCGTTTTTCGTAATCTCTTCACTGTTTCGCGACGCATCACTCGACGCGGCGCCGGCGTCCGCCACGTGGAACGGTATCCCGAGTTGTTTCAGTTTTCCAGCCAGCTCTTGGAGGCCACCGATTTCGAACACCCTGTGCCGCGCGCCTTGCTTGGAGTCGCGCTCGTGGTCCAAGACGTACACGACATGGAACGGTCTGTTCGCGCGCGCCGCGATTTCCAATCCGCACGCCAAACTCCAGTTATCCATCACTCTTCTTTCTCGGGACATCCAATACACCACCGGCCCGTCCCCCACCGGGTCGCCGCGGCCGCGAAGCACGCGCACGCGCCGCGGGTCGCACCACACGCCTTGCGCCGGGGGAACGAACGGGGCTTCCACCGGTGCCGCGGATGGAAGCCCTCTCGACGCACGCACCGAGGTCGAGCTCTTCGTTCTCGCGGAGCGCCACGTCGACAATTGACTGGACCGCGCCGTGCATGTGGCAAACGCGACGGGCGACGCCGACGCCGCGAAGCCGGTCATCGTGCGCGCGGCGCAGACCAAGGCGCGCGCCTGCCTTGCCCGCCACGTCGTGGTGACGCAAGCACACCGCAGCGCGGTGCTGTGTCGAGTGAAATTACAGAGGGCAGAGCAGTTTGGAGTTCTTTTTCGTCGTAACGTCCGAGAAAGGGAGACACAACGACGCGCGCCACGCGGCGTCAAACACACGAATTGCCCCGACCGCGATGTCCTCCAACGCAACACATGCTACCAATACTCCCACGGAAGGTGACACCGTGACACATGTGGAGCGCGCGTTGAACGAGATGCTCTTGAAGGGAGCTGACTGCGCGAAGTGCGGAGCTGTGAGATCTACGAAGAAGTGCGCGTGCAAGCTGGTGTACTACTGCAGCAAGGAGTGCCAACGTTGGGACTGGGCCGACCACAAAGCGCGTTGCACATACAAGAAGGCCCGAGCGACCGCGAACCAGATCGATCCGCAAGAGGCCTTCCCCGGCCTTCCCGACCACCTCGTCGTCACTCACATTCTCAGATATGAGTATTTCGACGACCCCGCAGATCTCGCACGGCTCCCAGCGGTGAGCCGCGCGATGTGCGACGCGGTGGCAGGAACGGGGTTTCGGTTTAAAGAGCTAGAGGAATGTAAAGTCGTGGACCTCGGATGTTTGAGCGCGGTACAGCGCATGCAACGGAGAGGGCGCCTGTCGCGTCAAGAACTCCTTTGTGCGGCAGCGGCGAGGAGTGGACAGCTCGAGGAGTTGAAGGTTTTGCGCGCGGACGGCTGGCCGTGGGACGCGGAAACGTGCCATGCAGCGGCGAACAGCGGGCATCTCGAGGTGCTGCAGTGGTTGCGCGCGAACGGCTGCCTGTGGAACTGGGCGACGTGCGCGTACGCGGCGGGGGGTGGGCATCTCGAGGTGCTGCAGTGGGCGCGCGCAAGCAGATGCCCGTGGAACGACTTTACGTGCACGATGGCGGCGAAGGGCGGGCATCTCGAGGTGCTGCAGTGGGCGCACGCGAATGGCTGCCCATGTGACGAAATGGAGCTTCATATTGCCACTGAAGCAGGCCACGAGGCGATAGTGCGGACGCTGATCGATGCGATCGCGGATGTCAACAAGGCGATGGATAACGGCGTGACGCCGCTGTACATCTCCGCTCAGAACGGTCACAAGACGGTGGTGCAGGTGCTGATCGAGCTGGGTGCGAACGTCAGCAAGGCGATGGATAACGGCGCGACGCCGCTGATCATTGCCACTCAAAACGGCCACGAGGCGATAGTGCGGACGCTGATCGTGGCGGGCACAGATGTCAACAAGGCGATGGATAACTGCGGGACGCCGCTGTACATCTCCGCTCAGAACGGTCACAAGACGGTGGTGCAGGTGCTGATCGAGCTGGGTGCGAACGTCAACAAGGTAATGGATACCGGCGGGACGCCGCTGTACATCGCCGCTCGAAATGGTGACGAGAATGTAGTGCAGGCGCTGATCGAAGCGAGCGCGGACGTCAACAAGGCGGAGGTTGACGACTGCGTGACGCCGCTGTGCGTCGCCGCTTTTCAGGACCACGAGACAGTGGTGCGGTCGCTAATCGAGGCGAGCGTGGACGTCAACAAGGCAATGGATAACGGCGGGACGCCGCTGTATGTCGCCGCTCATGAGAACCACGAGACGGTAGTGCGGGCGCTGATCGAAGCGGGCGCGGACGTCAACGAGGCGGCTGATAACGGCGCGACGCCGCTGATCATGGCCACTCGAAACGACCACGAGGCGATAGTGCGGGCGCTGATCGAAGCGGGCGCTAATGCCAACAAGGCGGATGATATCGGTTCTGTTGCGCGACAAAGAACCGAACAATACGTAGTCTATAAAGATGATTGGGCTCTTGGGAAAAGACACCTACCACGCCGCGTCCCCCACTTTCTTCCCCGACGCCCTTTCCTCCTCCGCGGGCTGCGTGTCGTCCGGCCTTCCCGTCATGACCTGTTCTTTGTCCATGGTGACCATCCCCAGCCTCGCTCCAGTCGGTTTCCGGACGAACTTCGGTGAGGTGAAGGAAACGTCCACCTTCCCGCCCGTTTTCAGCTTGGAGTGGTACGCCGCCAGGTTCGCCGCGAATTGCAAGTCGCCGGCCGCCGCCAGTTCGCCTGGCTGCTGCCGCAAAATAACGTGCGCGCCAGGCGCGCCCCTGACGTGGAACCACACGTCCTGGTCCTGGCCCAGTTGTAAAGAAACGGCTTCGTTGCCTTGTGAGTTCCGGCCAACCAGAACCTCCTTACCGCTGGGCGCCACGTATTTCCGCACGTTACTCATCGCCGCCTCACGCGCCACGCGTTTCTTGTTATTTTTGTTCTTCTGTTGCGTCACGGCTCCCTTCCCTTTCCCTTTCTTGCCTCCTTTCTGAACTCGTGTTTCTTCCCGGATCGCCGCGGCGGCGCCCTTCCCTGCGGGTTTCATCAGCTTCGCGTCCACGAGCTCTAAAGAGATCTCTTCAAGCGCCAGCACGTCGTCTGAGTTTGTCCCGTCAAGCTCCGATAGCGTAAACTCGACTTGTTCCAAATACCGCAACTCGCTCCGCGCCGACTCCAAAAGCGGCTCCACCGCCGCCGCCGTTCGTTTTCGTTTGCGCGCTTTTTTGTAAAGCTTCTCCGCGGTTTGGTTGGGGCCGATCAACGGGTCTATTTCTATTTCTCGTGGCTCGCCGGTTTCGAAATCGTAAACCGTCATGGACGCGCTTCCCGCTTCGTACGCGTGAAGATACGCCATGATCTCGTCGGCTTTGATTTTGGTTTTCTCGAAATCAGCCGCGTCCGCGATTTGCGCCTCAAACGCGGTTGTTTTCTGTTTCGTTTTTTTCAACGCCGTCTTCGTGCCTTGCGCGAGCCGGTCCTTTTCTCTGCGGAAAACGTCCACATCGCTCGCCTCGCCGTACACCGAGGCGAACACAACACCGACGGGGGGAAGGGGCATTTGCCGGGCGAAGACGTACTCGTCGAGCAGGCCGTTTTGCGACGCCGCGGCCGAGGAAGCCGCCGCGTCGGCCAGCGAAATCGTGTTTCCGTCACAACGCGTCTCACCGCTCCGCTGGTGCGGCATGAGCTGCCCCTCCTTGGTGTGCCATCGCGCGTGTTTCAAAATGCACCCAAGTTCCTGTTTAGAGGAGTTGCTAGGGTCCATTGAGTCGGAGTCGTTCGCTTTGCATATCGCGTCCACCATGGCTTGCGTTTGTTTCGACCAACGCGCGAACTCGTCATGAATCAACTGCCACGCGTTTTCGTCCAAGTCGTCGATCCCGACGCTCGCTGCAATCCGCGCGTCGTCAAGCAACGACCGGGCTAGCGCGGGTGAGACCCCGCGGAAGGCGCGGACGATACCGTTGGCAACGGGCGGGTTGGGGTTGTTTTCGGTTTCTGGTTCTTTTTCTTCCTTGTCGTTGCTTTTCTTTTTGTGTTTTTTGGCACCAGCGGTGGCGGCAGCGTTCGTGACGAGCAAACGAAACTCGTCGACGTCGCACCCAGTGGGAACCGCGCCCGGCGCTTGCGGCGGCGGCGAGTACGCGAACCCGGGCGACAGCGGCCTGACCGAGGTTTGCTTGTCCCCTACCTGGTACGCACAAGCTACGATTTTGTCACCGGCATTGTTGGAACGATCGCCTCGATCCGCTGCGGCGCCGCACTGCGTTAAAATCGCATTCGAGTTTCGCCCCTGGGTTTCCACGCGCAGTTTGTATTTGGGATCCGCGCCCGGCCGTTCGGCGAAGGAAAACACCGCCACGCGTTCCCACGCCGTCGGGACGGACGCCTCGGTCAAGATCAAGTCACGCAGCACAGCGTTGGTTTGCTCACCGAAACTCAGGTTTTCGGTTTTGTGCACGCGCGGGGGCGGCGAACCGAGCGCCACCCGCGCCGCGTCGGGGTGCCACGAAACATGCACCGCGGTTTTCCCATCCAACCCTCGGAGCCCGAGCACCAGGGTATACGCGTCCGCCTGCACCGCGGTCTCCACCTTCGTCGGGACCGCGATTTGATTGATCTCGCACACGGACGCCACCAGGGCGGTGTAGTCGAACGCGGGGAGCTTCTGCTTCGTCGCGGGGTTTGTTTGGGGGGGAGCGTTTGGGGGGGTGGGCATCGATACATCGGCGGCGGTACTGCTGTTGCGTCGCCCGAGGCGGCGGTCGCAGCGTCTCGCGGGTGACCGCACCGCGGCAAACGCGCGAGACAGGCATCGCGCGCTTTTGGAGCCCGACGAGAACATGCCGACGTGACACAGCGCCACCCGAGGTATTGCCGCGTGCGCGGGCATCGCGGAGTGGATGAGGGTGTGCCGAAATGCGCTCAGGTGACGTCGGCACCTTGGAAGAACCGAAATAAAAAAAGCGACTGATTCGTCCCCACAGTCATTCACACCCGGGGGTCCCCGGTCCTCCGGTGTGAGCGGGTTGATTTTTGTGTCCCCGCGATGCGCGGTCCCACGGGGCTGAACAAGGCGCTTCACGTCGGAATCGTGGGCGTTGTCGTCGCTTTGACGACCTGGGACGTCAACAGGCACGTCGCGCTTAACCGAGTTCCCGTTTCCAGACAACAGGGAGAGTCGATACACATTTGGAAAGAGGCGAGAAAGCACGAGCTCGAGGAAGCGTCCCAATCACGCTCGATTCGTTTCATGCAGACCCTCGCGTCGCGTGGAGGGGCAGGGGGTGAAACGACCGGGAACGAAAACGTTCGTGGAGAGACGCGAATGGGGAAGGGGGGGGGGGGGGGAGAGCCGGGCAGGGTAGGGGAAGGAGAGAGCCTTTAGCAATCGAAAAAATCAAATCGTCGCGCGTGTCTTTTTCTAAGGGGCGCCGGTTCGAACGAAAAGAATCTGTCGTGTTCCTTTTACCACTACTTTCGTGAAGCCTACACACAACCCCTAACCCCCAAACTAAAATCCGGTGGCGGCGGACATGCTTCGGTAGCCCACCCTACAAAAATCCCGGTGTGGCCCCTATTCCAGTGGGCGCGGTACCCCAACAAGTGGTTCGAAAGTAGAAATGGTAATCGCGAAAGTGGCGACTGTCTGCGTCCCCAAAAGGCGTCAAGATCTGACGAAAAAACCGCGCCAAAGATAAACGAAAAGCTGCCGCCGGGGCGCGCCCCTCTCACTTCGAAAGCGCACCTCGGGGTGGCCGTGTAGGGAATCCCAGAACGCCACAATGCCCCCGGCGGCACCTCGACGGGCGCTCACGACCTTGGTGCGCGACGCGCTCGCGTCCGCGCGCGCCTCGCGTCAGGTCCGACCCATCCACGCTCAGGTCAAGCCCGCGACATTTGAAGCACCCGCGGTTTCCAACCGAAACGACGGGTTCGGGTTCGCGCGCGTGGACCTGACCCCCGTGAGTCGCGCGGCGCTGTTCAAGCGCTGGCGCGAGCCCCACATCGATCGAGGAACCGCGAAGCTCCCTTCGTTTCGGTTCCCCGTTGCCGAGGTTTCGTCGGGGGGGGACGCTGACGTGGCGTCCTCGCAAACGTCGCCGGGCGTTTCCGGCGAACACGATGTCACGTCGGCGTCCGCCGCGAGCTCCGCGATTGAAGCCACGCATAGCGAGCAGCTTCGTGAGTTCGCCACGAATCGGCGCGACGCTGTGTTGGCGAACACGTTAGGCGCTGAGTTCGGCGCGCGTGCCATGCGTTCGTTCCACTCCCCCGTGCGGAAACACATGACGTTGGATCCGCTGGTGAGCGAATACTCCGTGGATTCGCCCGAAGGCGTGGCGCTGATGTCCTTAGCGGAGGCTTTGATCCGCGTCCCAAGTGGCGCGGACGCGTACATGCCTGACCGACTCATCAGAGACACCATTGGTGCGCGTGAGCTGGATTTCATGGCGCTAATGAAAAGCGACAAGAGCGCGCTGGTCAACGCGTCGGCGGTAAGGGCCTTTCCCACCCACCACACACCGCCTCCCTGATTGCCCATACTCGTACCAGAAGGGACGGTTACCTCTGACTGTTCAGACCGATTATGGTGACTGTTGTCCATACATCGTCCAATACACGCGATATACTCATCCTGCGAAGGGACGTCTTCCCTCTGCCCTGACTGTTTGTCCATACATCGCGATATACAAGACTGACGTTTCTTTTTTTACAAAAAGGTTGCGCTCGCGGCGGTGCGGAAAGTGGTCGGTTTAGGGTCGAGCGCTTCCAACGGGTTTACGAAAAACGAAAACTTGCACGACCCGCCGCGCACGCTGGTGGACTTCCCCCTACGGTTAGGCGTGACGAAAGCTATCGGGCTGCTAAGCAACAAGTTCACCATGGGGGACACGATTGAAAACGCGCTGACTCGCGCGGGCAGGAACGAACGGAAGGCACTGAAGAACGGGAAGTTCGTGTCGCACTCGTTCGACGTGCTCGGCGAAGGCGCGCGGACGTTCGCGGACGCGGAGAAATACTTGGCCGCGTACCAAAGCGCGGCGCGTGTTATTGGTGTATCCGGGATACACTCGCCGCAGATGAGCATCAAGCTGTCATCCCTGTCACCCCGGTTCGACGAGCTGTCGCGAAACGAGTGCGTCGGCGATTTATCAAAAAAACTAGCCACCGTGCTGCCGACGGGCGAAAACGCCGAGCTGTGCGTGTTCATTGACGCGGAGGAACAATCGCGGGTGGAGCTTACGTTGTCGGTGCTTGAAGAGACCCTGCGACAACGGTACCTCGACCAAACACCACCCAACGCAATCGGAATCGTTGTCCAGGCGTACGGCCGGCGCGCCATGCAGACGCTGGAGTTTCTAAAGGTGCGTATTGGGCCTTTCACCAAATCCCGTCGACTGTTTCAAGCCCCTCTTTGACGTCCACGGCCGTCATTAAAAGGAAGTGCACTACTGGTAACTCTTACCAGTACTCGCGGCTGTTACACATATATCACAAGTGCACTGTTTTACCGAAGCTGGTGACTGTTTGCCCATACATCGCGATATACAGTAAGACTCAAGACTGACACTTTCTTTTTGCAAGCAAAGGAACTGGCGCAAAAGTACCCGGCGACGGAACTAAGAGTGCGCCTGGTGGTGCGTATTTCCCATTTAACACATTCCGCCTCCCTGATTGCCCATACAAGACTGACTTTTCTTTTCACAATCTCAGAAAGGCGCGTACTGGGACTTTGAAATGAAGGAAGCCCAGGTGGTTGGGGCGGGGATGTACCCGGTGTGGACGGAGAAGAAAATGACGGACGTTTCGTACCTAGCTTGCGCCGCGTATCTCCTGGTAAGGGGCTTTCCCACACACCACATTAAGAGACGACTGATTGCCCATACGAGACTGACCTGACATTTATTTTCCCAATCGCAAGGAAAACGTCGGGTACCTCCCGAAACCGGCGTTTGCCACGCACAACGCGCGAACGGTGGCGGATATCCTGGCCATGACGAACGGCCCGGGAAATTTTGAAGCGATGGGGTGCGAGTTCCAACGCCTGCACGGCATGGGCGAGTCTTTTGATTACCAAGGCCTGCCCACGCGGGTGTACTCCCCGGTGGGCAAGCCCGATGACTTGCTCGCGTATTTGATTCGTCGGCTACTGGAAAACGGCGCCAACTCCAGTTTCCTGAAAAGCCTGGCGCAGAAACGAGACGACCTGATGAACGTGGACGTGTTGGAGGAGTCCTTTCTCGCGGATTTAGAAGCGGGGGAGTTCGGGGCGGAGGCCAGCCTTACCGCTGCTGCCGCAACTGCAACGGGCGGTCTTCCGTCGTCGCCCCGGGATTTGTACCGCGGACACCGCCTCGCCGCGCGCGGCGTGGATTTCGAACGGCCCAACTTTCCCGTTTTGTTCGCCGCCACGGAATCCTTCGTTCCGGCTCAAGGGAACAACGCGTTTCAATTCGTGGACGAGACCGACTTAAAGTTCAAGGAGATGATTCAATCCCTGAAACACAAGAAGTTCGTCTCCGTGTCTGGGGATTCGTACGTCGAGTCGGTTACCCGGCGCGCGAGGTCCGTATTTTATTTCCCAAATCCAGGCACACTGTTTGCCCATACAAAACTGACACTTTCTTTTATTTATCTCAGCGCGCTTGACACCGCGGCTGATTTGATCGAACGCGACAACGTCAAACTTTCCAAGATGATCATGGAAGAGGCTGGGAAAACGTTAGTTGACGCCGTGGACGAGGTCCGGGAGTGCGTCGACTTTTTCCGGTTCTACGCGCACCGAGCGCGGGAAACGCTGTTGACGCCGCAGGTGTTACCCACGGTTACCGGGGAGAGTTGTCTGTTACGCGCGCAACCCAGGGGGCCGTGGCTGTGCGTCGGGCCGTTCAACTTCCCGTTCGCAATCGTGGGCGGGTTAGCGTCCAGCGCGTTCGTTGCGGGGAACCCAGTGGTGATTAAACCGCACCCGTCAACGCCCCGGTGCGCCATGGCGCTGGCTGACATTCTGACCGCGGCGGGGGCGTCGCCTGGCGATATCACCGTCGTGGTGGATGACCCTTCTAACGGCGCGGGCGCGGCGCTTGTGAAGTCAGGCGCCTTCGCCGGGGTTTCTTTTGTCGGGTCGTCGCAAGTCGCGAGTAAAATAAACCTGAGCCTTGCTCAACTCTCCGTGGACAACGAAACGCCACTCGCCAGGCTCGTCGCGGAAACCGGCGGCCTCAACGCCCTGGTCGTGGACGCCAGCGCGTTACCTGAGCAAGCCTGCGACGCCGTGTTGCGGTCCTTCGCGCAAAGTGCGGGCCAGCGGTGTTCAAGCGCGCGGGTGTTGATTCTGGACAAAGGCGTGAAGCACGAGTTGCTCTCCATGGTGAACGGGGGTTTGGAAGCGCTGCGGGTGAGCTGCGACGTTTTGAACACCTCGACGGACGTGGGGCCCCTTATTTCGCGGCAAGCTGCGCAGAAAGCGCACAAGCACTGCGAAGAGTTGACCCGAAACGGGTGCGTGGTCGTGGCGCGGACGATCGGGACGGACGACTTGCAAAACGGCTTGTTCCACCCGAGAGTCATTGATTTGAACCCCGATTCCGGAACCGTATCCACGACACAGGCCCTTGATCTGATTGACAAGGTAAGGGCCTTTCCCACCCAACACATTCCGCCTCCCTGATTGCCCCCACCAGACTGACACTTTCTTGTGATTCGCACAAGGAAATCTTCGCCCCCGTGCTTCACGTGGTGACCTACGACGGCTCGCGTGAACAGTTGCGCCAGGTGTTGGACGGGATGAACAAAAAAGGGTTCGCGCTTACCGGTGGTGTGATGACGCGGTGCGCGAGCACGAAGAAGCTCGTGACCGACACCCTGAACTGCGGCAACTTCTACGTCAACCGGGACGTGGTGGGGGCGGTGGTGGAGAGCCAGCCGTTCGGGGGGCACGGTCTTTCCGGGAACGGCGCGAAAGCCGGATCCGAGGCGTACTTGGAGCAGTTCGTGTCCAGGAAAGTCATAAGCGAAGACACCACCGCGGCGGGTGGTAATGTGGAGCTCATGCGAGGCACCTCGGCGTGAGTGACGCGTACTTTAATTTGAATCGCCGAAAGCGGGCGGCGAGGGTATTTGACGTGCGCGTCAGATGCCCTACTAAAAAGGGGAGCGTTCTAAACGCCGAAAGCGGGCGAGGGTATTTGACGCGCGCGTCAGATACCCCACTAATAAGCAAGGTGCCGAGAGATACCTCACCTTAAGGTATCTCCCGGCACCTTCATGAAGTGTGTTGAAATACAACAAATAAATTCGTTACGGTGTGCGCAAACCGTTTCTTTATTTCTTCAGCGCGACTTCGGGTTCGTTTACCGCGCGGACGTACACGGCGTCTTCGCGACGGCCGGCGTGTTGATTTGGGTTTTTCTCATTTTTTCTCTCATCGCTCACCGCCACGGCCATTCGCGTCCCGTCCCCACTAAACGCCACTCCACTAATACCACCTCCGTACCGCTCACTCTGCCACACCCGCTTCTTCCGGACCCCGTCCCACGTTGCCACGAAGCCATCCCCTCCCGCGGTGGCGAACGCGCCTGATTTGTGAAACGCGGAGCCGTTTACGGAGTGCGGAACCGTTTCTTTCGCGTTTTCGGAGGACTCGCGAGGTTTCGTCCGGTGGCACTTGAACGCGTACGTGTCGCTCGCCTGTTCTGTCTCACCGAACCGTTCCCACGCCACGCGACCCTCCACGGAGGTGTTGACGAACCCCAAACCATCAGGGGACACTGCTAAAGATCGCGTTTGGTGGCTCAACACCGACGCGCGGTCGAACTCGAACACTCCGGTTTTCATGAACTCTTTCGGAAACAGCGACACGACCCGGCCGCCCGCGGTCGCGATGACCAACCGAGTCGGTTGGTGGTTTTTTGAGTCAAGGTCTTCTTGAGGTATTTCATCACTCTGTTCCCTTGCTTTGTGGTAAGCACTGAACAAAGCCATGGCGTGTGCTTTCCCGGGAAGCTCCGCGGAACGCACGCATCGCTTCTTCCTATCTTCTTTTAAATCCCAACACTTCACGACACCATCCCAACCCGCGGAAAACACCAGCCCGGTTTCGGGATCGAGGGCGACGCACCGCACGGTTTCCGCGTGCGTCCCGACCACGGAGCTAATTCCGCTGGTAATGCAGTGGTACGTCAGGGCCTTGGAAAGCCCCGCGCTGACCACGGCGAGTTCGTGTTGCCCGACAAAGCACGCATCCAGCACCGGGGCGGTCGTTTCGAAACGGCACGCCATGTTGGAAGATCCGTCACCTGCCACGTCGTGTACGGTAACGGTGCCGTCCCAGCTCGTCACGAGCAGCGCGTCCCTCGATTTCGCGAAACTCAAGCTTGTGATCCCGTCCCCCGGGGGGTCGGTGACCGGGATGCCCAGGCCGGCCATGGTTGGACCCCGGGACGCGCGTGTCGTGAAAAATGCGGCAAAGATCGGGGAAGACGTTTCCCCTCGAGGCTGGCGAACTGAAGGTCGTGGTTCGTCCCTCGTTAGCATATAGTCGGCAACTTTTGTACTTGTGTTTATCACTTCTTCGGACTGGCCACCACTCGTCAAAACACACGACTGTCCAGAAGAAATAAAGACAGACCTCCGCTGCCAAGTTTCTTATTGTTTTGCGCCCGTCGGGGACCCCCGGCGCTTTGCCCGGACGCGGTATGGCGCCCAGAACGTACCGCATGTCTGGGTGTAAGGAGGCGCCGGTGTTCCACCCCACGCTTGCGGAGTTCGCGGACCCGTTGCGGTACATCGCGAGCATACGCGCGGTGGCGGAACCTTGTGGTTTGTGCCGGATCGTCCCGCCTGACGGGTTCGTGGTTCCTTTCAATCAAGACCGGGCCTCGTTCACGTTCAAGACCCGGGTGCAGACGGTGACCGAGCTGCAGCTTCGTGTTGCGAAAGGCAAGCACCGGAGCTGGAGAGTAGAGTACGTGGAGTTCATGCAGACGCACGAACACCAGACCGTCACCAGGTGGCCGGTGTTCGGAGGCCGCAAGCTTGACCTTCGCGTGTTGTACGAATCCGTGGTGGCGAGCCAGGGCGGTTTCGACCTGGCGTGTCGCGGCAAGCTGTGGCGAACGATCGCGAGCGGGCTGGAGGGAACCGACGCCAGCGCCTCGGACGCCTCCGCGCTGAAACAACTGTACCAGAAGTGGCTGCTACCCTTCGAGACGCACAAAAAGCGCACCGCGACGCTGTCGCCCGCGAGCAAGGCCAAGGAGGCGGCGTCCACGAAGAAGGAAAAGGAGGAGGAGCGTCGACGGGAAAAGGCTTCCGCTGCGGCGGCCGTGGAGCGCGCCTCCGCGATGGAACAGCCGTCGGAAAAAGAAGAGGACCTGCTCGAAGCCTTGTTCGAGCTCGGGAACGTCGCGGAACCGCCGCCGAAGCGCCTCAAGCTGGAGATGGTACGCGCGCGTGGAAGGTCCCGCGATCCACGCGATTTTCTTTTTCTCCTTTTTCTCGTGTTCGCGATCGTCACGACGCGACGCCTCGTTGCCTTTCCCGCGACCGCCGAGGGTGCACGGCGCGTGCGTGGACGCGACAGACCGGTCGCGTCCACGCGCGTGTCGAGAAACATCGCGCCACGCCCACCCATTTCCTTCGAACCACGATTTCGACACCCCCGTCCCCCCCGCGCGTCGTCTCGCGCGGTCTCCTTTTCTGACTCCCTCGCTGACCAACTGCCACTGTTTTTTCATCACCTCCCTCCCTCTTCCTCCTCCAATCGCGCACAGGGCCTGGAAGAGGTGGCGCAGCAGCTGGAGGCGTTCGGGTGCCAGAACTGCGGCGGTTCGGCGCACGAGGATTCCATGATCCTGTGCGACGGATGCGACTTTGGGTACGTTCGTTCGTTGATGACCACGGCCGCGGAGGGAAACCTCCGAGGTGCCCCGTCATCGATTCGTGGTCGCTTTTCTGCAACGCGAGATTTTTGGCGTTTTGGCAAAAACCCAAAAGAAAAAAGAAAAAAAGAAACTGACATCCACCCCACCCTCTTTCCTTTCCCCCCGCACTCCAAAGGTACCACACGTACTGCCTCGCCCCTCCCCTCACATCAATCCCCGCTGGGGACTGGTTCTGCCCCGACTGCATCGCCCTCGCGACCCACACCGATGACTTGGGGTTCAACACCGGCAAGGCGTTCACCGTGGATGAGTTTGAAACGTCGTGCGCTAAGTTCGACGAAAGGTTCTTTGCCAAAAACGGAGACTCCTCCGCGAGCGGCAACCAAAAGCCGCCGCTTCCCGAAATCGAGGAACACTTCTGGCGCATGGTCGAGGAAGGGACGGGCGGCAGCAGTCACGGGGACACCGTTGATGTGCACTACGGCGCTGACGTTGACACGTCGACGCACGGCAGCGCGTTTCCGCGAGCGTGGGATGTCGATCACGGCGCCAACCGCGGGGACCACGCAAACGCCGCCGCGCTTTGCGCTTGGAACCTGAACAACATCCCGCACCACCCGTCGGTGTTTAAGTCACTTACCCGAAAAGATTCAAACGCGCGTTCAAGCACACGCGCAAGCACTGGCGGGATGGACGCCTCCGACGACGACGACGACGAAACCGACCGGGTCTCGCTGGACGGCGCGCCGCCGAGCGATGGCGAACACCGTTCGCTTTTGCGCCGCGTCCGTGACCACATTCCCGGCGTGCTTGTCCCGTGGCTGTACTTCGGCTCCACCTTTTCCTCCTTCTGCTGGCACTTCGAGGACCACGCTTTGTACAGCATGAACTACAACCACGTTGGCGCGGCGAAGACGTGGTACGGCGTGCCGGGCACAAGCGCGGAGGCGTTCGAGGAGAGCTTCAAAAAAGCCATGCCCGATTTGTTCGCGGCGGCGCCGGATTTGTTGTTCCAGCTCGTCACCATGTTGTCCCCGTCGTGGCTGACCAAGGACAACGTCCCGGTGTACCGAACGGACCAACACGCAGGCGAGTTCGTCGTGACCTTTCCCAGAGCGTACCACGCGGGGTTCAACACCGGGTTCAACGTCGCCGAGGCGGTGAACTTCGCGCCCCCTGATTGGCTCCGGTTCGCGCGCTTCGGCGTGGAGCGGTACCGGGAGTTTCACAAACCGTCCGTGCTTTGCCACGACGAGCTGCTTTGCGTCGCCGCGCAGGACAGCTTGATTGGCCCGGAAACCGCGAAGTGGCTGCTGGGTGACTTGAAACAAACGCTCGCGGAGGAACGGGCGGGGCGGGAGAAACTGTTCGCGGACGGCGTCACGCGGAGCCGGCGGTACGTCCCGAAGAAACTCGTCGCGAAGGCGGCGTTGGCACAAACCAAACTGGAACGCAAACAGGAAACCATGCAAGGAACGCCGCCCGGTGGCAGGAAGAGTAAATACCCTCCGAACGCGGAAAAGATGGAAGCGGGTGAAGACGGGGGAAAGGCCTCCGCGATCGTTCGCGACGACAAAAGCGTTTGCGACAAAAATGCAAACGGCGCGTACGACCGGGAGTGTACTATTTGCCGATACATCCTGCACCTGTCCGGGGTGGCGTGTACGTGCAACCCCGACCGCCCGGCGTGCTTGCGGCACAGCGCCGAGTTGTGCGACTGCCCGAACTCGAACAAAGTTCTTTTTTACCGCAAATCCATCGCGCAGCTCGAGAGGTTGGTGCGAAGTGTGGAGCGTCAGTGCGGGGGTAAGAAACAGAAGGGCGCCAGTTTGGATGCCAAGTCCGCGACCAGCGCGAAAGCTCGGTCACGGAAATCGCAGCTATGGGTCAAGGACGCGAAGGCGGCGCTGGCGCAGAAAACCCCGCCGCTAGCGCCCGAGGCTCTGGAAACCATTCTTATCGCGTCGGAAGAGTTCACGTGGGCGGGTGAGGACATGGACGACGCGCGCGGAGTCGCGCACAAAGTGTCCCTCGCGATTGCGTTTCAACGGGAACTTGGTGTTCTGAAGAAACGAATCGACGCCACTTTGAACAACGTGGACGGCGGCGAAACCGCGGCAGTCGCGTGGCAAGAACAAACCGTGGACGACGCGGATATCGTCGTCGCCGCGGCGGCGGGGGCGCCGGTGCGCGTGCGCAGAAACGGCAAGTACGTGGACCGTGAGACGGACGCGGAGGCGGCGGCGAGACGAGTGGCGGAGGAAACCGCGAGTGCTGCGGCGGAGGCGAAGGTTATCAGGGACGTGGCGGCGGCGGCGATTGATCTCCAAACGCCCGTTAAGATGGAGGATTCGGACGTGAAAGATGTGAAGGAGGCGCCCGCCGTGGCGCCGCCTCGGCGCATGACCCTGCGTCGTCTGAGGGAGCTGCTGGACGCGGCGCCGTTCCCTCTTCCTGATTCCGACTCGGAGGCGTTCTCAAGCGCGCTCGCGGCTGGCGAGGACCTGGAACTGAGAGTCGCATCCGCGCTCGCGGAACGGCCGTTCCCGAACCCGAAGCGGTGTATATCCCTCGCCGCGGAGACCACCCGCGGTCCGCTGGAGGTTACGTCCGCGAAACGTTTACGCGAAACCGTCGCGGCGGCGCACGCGTGGAGCGAGCGTTTGCGGAAAACGCTTCCCGGGAAGAGACACCGCGCAGCGCGCACCGAGCTTCCAAGGGCCTCTGACTTGCACAAGCTTCGTGCGGATGCGAAAGCCCTGCCAGTGCAGCCCAACGACCTCGCGTCTTTGGACGCCGCGCTTTTAGAAACAGAGACGTGGATTGAAAAAAGCAGGGCGCTGCTGGACGCGGTGGACGCTGACCGGTTCACCATTGACTCGGCTGAGTTACTGCTGCAAGAGGGCCAGTTGTTGCCTGTGGCGTGCGACGAGGTGGACGCGGTTGCCACCGCGGTCGCGGAGGCGAAGACGTGGGACGAATCCGCGCGCGTCGCGGATGAGGCTGACGCCGCGCTTGCGGTTTTGAAAAGGCTCCTGGCCCAGGTGGTCCGAATTCCAAAAGAAACCAATACCGCGAGTACTTTGGAAGAAACCCCCGCCCTGACCGTCCGTACTCCGGACGAAACCGAAACCTTTCTCCTGGTGCTTCCCGACGAAACCGACGCGCTACGCGAGCGCATTCGGGTGCGGGAATGGGCGGACCCGGCGCGGCGAATCGCGGCGGGGAAACCGGCCGCCGCGAGCCTGGGCGAGATTCGCGCCGCGGTCGCAGAGGGCGCCGCGATTTTAGAAGGAACAGGGGCGTTTGTTTCGGGACCCGACCCCGACGAGACGGAACGAGCGAAACTGGAACAGCAGGCTTACCGAGAAAAAGAAAAAGCTGACGCGCAGAAGGAAAAGAAACGAGGTGGCAGGAAGAAAGCGGGCAACAGCGGGTCGGTTGTTGCTGAACCTCTTGTTGTGCAACCTCCACCGGTAACGTTACCCGCCGTTTCCGACGACCGCGTGACCGATTTCGAGCGCGCTCTTCTGGAGCGCCTGCGTCTGTGCGTTTCTCTCGGGGAGGTTTGGGAAACAAAAGCGGGTAAGATTTTACGGGACGCGAAAAAGGAGGGACGCAAACCCACCCTTGTTCCCCTGGAGGACGTGGAGAAGCTCGTGAAGGAGTCCTTGGCAATCGCCGCGACCTTGGCTGGCGCGAGCGAGCTCACGGAACTCACATCGGAAGCGAGGAAGTGGAGCGAGAAAGCGCAGTCGTGTTTGAAAGGGAAACAACTCACGCGGCGCGGGGCTTCGTCGGTGGAACCGAAACCCACGCTAGCGCACGCCGAGCGCTTAATCAGAGACGCGGGGAAGTTCGTTTTCTCCATGAAGGAACTGGGTTTGCTTCAGGACAGGGTTGTGAAGGCGAAGGAGTGGGGAGTTCGGGCGGAGGAGGTTTTGGACCGGTGGCGAGAAGAAGGCGCCGAGGTCACGTTCAACGAAATCATGGCAACGCACGACGGATTCGGGTTGGAGCTCCCGGCGGCGACGGACGTGCGTGCGTTTATCGGCGCGCTGGAGTGGGAACGTGAGGCACGGGACGCGCTCGCGCTTGGCGGTGACGGCCACGAATACAACGACGACGACAAACCCGATGTCGAGGTGTTACAAGACCTCCGGGACCGAGCGGGCGAGCTGGACACCGACATCGCGGAGGAGATGGAGCAGACCCTGTTGGAGCAGGTTAAGAAACGCTTGGCGATGTGCGACGAGTGGCTGGCGCGAGTGGAGAAGACGTTAAAATTCGCGCCCACAGCTACCACCACGGATGGCGAAACCAAGGAGAACACAACGACAAGCACCACCTCGTTGCGCGAGAAGCCCAAGCCCGTGTCGGTTGACCGAGGGCCCGCCGCCGACGCCAAGGTGGATGCGGAAAAAAGACCCACGCCCGAGACGGTGCGTTTGTTAGTGTTGGAGGGCAAAAAGCTCCCCGCCGTTTCCAAAAAAGTCGCCGAACTGGAAACGCAGCTGGAGGAACACCTGGGGTGGGTTCTGGAGGCGCGAGTTTTGTTGGGGCCGCCGGCGCCCGAGCCCACGGATTTGGAGCGCGAGCGAGACGCGGCGGCGGCGATGGAGGAAGCCGTTGTTCGTGAGGAGGAGCTGGCGGAAGAAAAGAGAGCGCGGCGCGCTAAGGACAAGGACAAGCGACGGTGGGGGCAGGGGAAAACCGGAAGGCACGGGGTAAAATCGGCTGGCGGCGGAGGCGCGAGCGAAACGCCAGGGGATGCCGACTCAGCGGTGGACAAAGCTCGCGTCGCGCGGCGCGCGAAAACCATCCTCGCCGCGGTCGCGGTGACTCTTGAGACACGAAAAGAACAAGAAGAACAAGAAGAACAAGAAGAACAAAAAGAACAAGAAACCGGTCACGAAAACAACAGGAGTAAACGGAAAAAAAGACCCGAGATGAACGACGTGCTCGCGCTTTTGCGAAAAGGCGAGTATTCCCAATCACCACATTCCACTGACTGATTGCCCATATGAGACTGACATTTCTTTTATTTCAATCAGGCGAGTCCCTGCCGTTCAAGTCGGAGGAGGGCGCCGCCGTTTCCGCGACGGCGGCGGCGGCGGTGGCGTGGAGTGACAAACTGCGGAAAATGCTGGTGCGGCCGCGGTCAAGCGCTGGCGCGCACGCCGTGGCGGTGGAGGACACGCACACCGCACTCAAGATGATTACACAAAGCATAAGAAACGCGATCCACGACCTGGAAGGCACGGGCGAGCCCCCCGAGCACGAAGAGGGGCAGTTTTGTTTGTGCCGCCTTCCCGGCGGGAAAGAGATGATCGGGTGCGACATCTGCGGCGACTGGTACCACCTGCGGTGCGTCAGCGTCACCGCGGCGTACGCGCGGAACGCGAAGCACTACACGTGTCCTGTGTGCCGCGCCGCGCAGGTTGACGGGGACGTGTTTGAAATCAACAAGCCGGACGTGACGCACAAACACATCCACCGCACGCGGCGGCCGGCGCTGGCCAGCCTGGGCGAGGCGTTGTTAGAAGCGGTCAAGTTTCGAGGCAAGCCGATGGAAGAGGATTTGCTTGTTGAGGTGTTCACCCTGCACCAACTTTGGCGAGCCGCGGTGGTGAGTGCGAAGCAGCGCAGAGCGGGGGTGGCGAAAATCGAAACGGTCGCGGCGCAGGCGAGGGCGGCGTGGGAAGCCGCCGAGGCGATCGCGTCGGTTCCCCGAAGCGAACGAACCAAACGCGCCGACGGCGTGCGCGATCGCGCCGCCGCGGTGCAACGCGCGCAGGTGCTTGCTGGCGCCACTGCGATGGCCGCCGCGCTTCTTGGCGCGGGCGGTGGAGGGACCGCGGCTGCCGCGATGGAAGCCACCCAGCGGGTCGCCACTCTGCCCCCAGAGCAACAGCTGGACGCCCTCGGGCAGCAAGTCGCCGCGGCGGCGGCGATCAAGCAGCAGCAGCTGATGCAGCTGAAAGGCGCCGTGGCGGCTGCGGCGGCGGCCGGCTTGGCGGGTGGTGATAACTCCCAAGAATCAGTCGCCGCGGCCGCGGAAAGCGCCTCCCCATTCGAACAGCTTCTCATCGCGCAGCTCCAGGAACTCGGAACCTTCGTGCACCAGCTCGCCAACTCTCAGCAGCACATCCAGGCGCAGCTGTCCTCGGCGGCGCCAAACGACGCCGCCGCGCAGCAGTACCAGGTTGTGATCCAGGTCATGATGTTGCAGCAGCACTACGTCGCGCTTAGCAAGCAGCAGGACGTGCAGCTCGAGACGCTGGGGTCGGGTTTGCTGGAGCAGCAAAGGGTCGTCGCCGCAGCCGCGGCGGCGGCGATGGAGCAGGACGAAGAGGAGGTTGAGGTGCCGATTGAGCAGGTGGTTCCGCGGGAGGCGGTTGCGACTGACACGAATGCAGAACACGCGCGCGACGCGAAGAAGGCGAATGTCACGACTGACGCCGAGACTGATGCTCCAACGACTGACGCTCCAGGTGATGCTCCAGGTGAAGTCAACGCGAATGCCCCAACTGACCCGGCTCCGGTGGACCCCACGCCGGAGACCACCCCGGCGGAACCCGCCCCCGCCCCAGCGTTTTCCTCGGTGCGCAGAAAGAAAGCCCCCGAGGTCCCGTCGCAAGCGGAACTGGAACTCACCGCGAAGGCTACGTTTTTGAAATCCATCGCGGATACGCAAAACGCGATCCTACTAAAACACACCACCCCGTCACCGAAACGGCAAATGCTCGCGGGCCTGAAAGGCGCGCTTGCGATGGAAATAGAACACGACCCCACGGAACCCGAGCTGCCCATTTTGCTGAGGGAAACATGCGGCGCGGGGTGGGTGCGACGCGCGGAAGGCGCGCTGGCGTCGGTTCCGGGAAAAATCCTGGAGGCGTTTTCGTGCGAGATTTTCGAGAACGAAAACGAGAAAGCAGGCGATGACAACGTTTCCAACGTTTCCTCCGAGGAAAACGCCATTTCGTCCTCCGCGAATTACCCGAGCTACCCTACGTTGTCTACCTTAACAAAGTTACGAGAAACCGGCGTCGCGTGCGGTATGATCGTTCCAGGAAGTTCACCCGAAACGGCGCCCAACTTGCAGGGGCTTCAGATTTTCAATTTAGAGCGTCTCGGGCAGCTTTGGCTGGATCGCGCCGCGGACGCGGTTGACAAGACCCGGGACGTCCCGGTGGACGAAGTCAAAGCCTTACTAACCGAAGGCAAGAAGCTCCCTATTAACCTGAAAGAAGAGCTCGAGGAGCTCGGCGAGCGGTGCGAGGTGTACTGCTTGTGCGCCACGTCCTACGACGCGCAGCGGCCGATGATTTCGTGCGACTGCTGCGAAGGGTGGTTCCACTACGAGTGCTGCGACATGGCGCCGCCGGCACTCGACGAGCCGGAGGACGAGTCCGTGCGGTTCAAGTGCCCGCCTTGTTGTGTTGCCGGTAACATCAAGTACGAGCCTTTCCGGCCGCCGCCCGACCGCGAAGCCATGGCGGTTGCGGCGAAAAAGAAAGCGGACGACTTGGCGAAACGCTTAGCGGAGCGAGACGCGAGCAGCGTCGAGAACGAAAACGAAAACGGTACAGAGGGAGGAGATGCCGGTGAAGAGAATGAAGGTCGGTCGGATAAAGAAGACCCCCCAGTGGAACCCGAAAAAGAAGCCGAAGAGGAACCCGAGAAGGAAGACCCCATGGACACCGAGGAAGGCGCCCGCCCGGAGGAAACGCCGAAAGAGGAACCGGAAGTCGTGGAGGAAGAACCTGCTCCGAAGGAAGAAGAGCCGAAAGTTGAAAAATCGGGGCGAGGCGCGCGGAGAAGCAGGCGATGACCTTTCCCGATGTTTGATCACTAGTTAGTTTGTTAATAATTGAAACGCATTGCTTATATACCAACACTAAGCATCGTTCTATTCCGTTTTATCCCACTTCGGGTACGCCTTTTTGTCGTCTTCGGTCAGCGCGCGCGTTGGCGCGAGTCGCACTTCCTGCAAAATCCTCGCGTTGACTGCGCTCACCGGGCGTCCCCACTTCTTTTTCCGCGGCCTCTTGACGATTTTCGCAACAGACAAAGCGTTGAGCAAGGAAACCTCATCTTCGATCTCGTTGGCGGTTTTTTCCGGGTCCGCCGATTGCGGGGAGTCTAATTGGTCATACAGGTCATCGATATCTTTAAGGCTAGCACCTTGGCCTTGTCCTGACCTTTCTAAGAGTTGCCGTAAGTAGCCTTGCCGTGAGTAATTAGGCACCAGTTTCGCCAAGTACAGCGCCCGCAAAGTTTTCTTCTCGGCGTCCGACAAGTTCCCGGAACAGTTTTTCGGCCCGCTTCTTTTTCTTCGATCTTGCACCGCGTGGTGCATGGCTAGCGAACTCGCCACTGAGACGTTTAAGCTTTCCGTGAATCCGCTCATGGAGATGTACACGCCTCCGTCCGCTAAGGCCTTGGCTTCATCAGAAACGCCTTCTCGCTCGTTGCCCAAAATAACCGCCGTGGGAATACTCCAGTCGTACTCCTCAAGCGGCTTCGCGTCGCCTGATTGTAAATAAATAAATGTCAGTCTCGTATGGGCAAACAGGGAGGCGGAATGTGGTGATTGGGAAATACGTACCTTCAAACACGGTGACTAACACGCGGTACCCCCGGTTTTTCAAATCCGCCACCGCGTTTGTGGTGCTTCGCCACTGATCAAGGTGCGTCCACTTCACCGCGCCTCCCGATGTGCGGCCTGATTGCTTGAACACCAGGCCTTCGTCCGAAATCACGCCCAAACAACCCACCCCTAAAGCCTCAGCGCTTCTGCACACCGCTAACACGTTCCCTATGTCGTAAACGCCCTCCAGCACGGGCATCAAGTCGAACGTCCTTTGGTCGATAACCGACTCCAGCCGGGCCTGTGATTGTAACGGAAAAGTGTCAGTCTTGTAAGGCCATGTGAGTGAGTAAACAGTCACCCGTAACCGGGCAGAGGTAATGCGCCCTTCTGGTACGCGTATGAGCAAACAGTCTACTTGGGATTTGGGAAAAATTCAACACGTACCTGGCGCTCCGCGCTGACCAGCGGCGCGAACGCCTTTTCGATATCCGCCGCCGTGGCGTGTACGCCGTCGAAATCAAAGTCGTCGTGCGTGTACGGGAACACGCTTCCTTTCGACGTTTGCGAGTGCGGCGCGCGCTTCACGAACCTCTTGACTCTTTGCTTGCGGTGCACCTCTATGTGTTCCGGGCCCGCGTCGGATCCCACGTAACTTTTTCGATCTAATCCATTACCCCGCGGCGTACTTGGACCCGATTCATCATCGGGAACCCCGTTCCAATCGGTCCTTCTCGACTCCGCGGTGCGTCTCGGGGCTACTTTTCCCGCGGTGCGTTTCACGGTAGGTCCTTTGTGCGCGCTCGCGTTGTTAACAGTGCTCACTGGGGTTGGGGTATCGATCGTGTCTGTGTCTGTGTTCGGGCGGCCGGGAGGCACCGAAGTCGCGTCCGAGGATGACGATGCGGCGAACCTAACCCTGAACCCTCGGAATGTGTCACTGGTCCGGGCGACACGCACGGGTCGCATCATCCCGAGAACCCGCGGAATCACCAGCGCGAGCATCGCGACGCGGGCGCCAGCGGAACCACCGCGGGGGGATGGAGCGAGCGCTCGACAGGGGAGTGCGTGAGGCGCCCGAGCAATTGACGTCGCTACTGGCCGAATTGAAACCTTTTTGTAAGTCCAAAAAGCGAGCCTGTCCAGTAACGCTTTTCTCGGAAGCCTCGACACACAACGACGCGCACACGACCCCAGCCACCGCTTGAGCAACATGCTCTCTATGCTCTTAACATTACTCAGTGACGCTGTTAAGCGCGCGCTCAGACGAGTGTGCGCGGCGCCCGCTACCGATACGCAACAGTCCTCCCCGCAAGAAGCCAACCCCGGCCTTCCCGACCACCTCGTCGTCGCGTACGTTCTCAGATCTGAGAATTTCGACGATCCCGCAGACCTCACACGGCTTCCAGCGGTGAGCCGCGCGATGCGCGACGCGGTGACAGCGACGGGGAATCGACTTGAGCACACATTTAGTGCGGCTCGATTCGCGAGCCCCGGAAGTGTAAGCGCGATGGAGCGCCTGCAACGGGGAGGTCGCCTGCCGAATCAAAAATACCTTAGTTGGGCAGCGGCGAGGAGTGGAAATTTCGAGAAGTTGCAGGAGTATCGCGCGAGCGGCTACCCGTGGGACACACACACTTGCGCGATGGCGGCGGAGGGCGGGCACCTCGAGGTGCTACAGTGCGCACGTGCGAATGGCTGCCCGTGGGGCATCCAGACATGCGCGTTCGCGGCTGAGGGCGGGCACCTCGAGGTGCTTCAGTGGGCACGCGCCAACGGCTGCCCGTGGGACGAGACTGTCGCATCAAGAATACCTTTGTCGGACAGCGGCGAGGGGTGGACATCTTGAGAAGTTGCAGGAGTTTCGCGCGAACGGCAGACCGTGGGGCGTTATGACGTGCGCGATGGCGGCGGGGCACGGGCATCTCGAGGTGCTTCATTGGGCGCGTGCGAATGGCTGCCCGTGGGACGTTATGACGTGCATGTACGCGGCAAAGGGCGGGCACCTCGAGGTGCTGCAGTGGGCACGCGCCAACGGCTGCCCGTGGGACGAGACGACGTGCTCGTGGGCGGCAAGGGGCGGGCATCTCGAGGTGCTGCAGTGGGCGCGCGCGAACGCCTGCTCGTGGAACAAGGACACGTGTAGGCACGCGGCGAAGGGCGGGCACCTAGAGGAGCTACAGTGGGCGCGCGCGAACGGCTGCCCGTGGGACAAGTGGACGTGTAGGCACGCGGCGGAGGGCGGGCAACTCGAAGTGCTTCAGTGGTTGCGCGCGAATGGCTGTCCGTGGGACATTCCGACGTGCTGGGCGGCGGCAAGTTGCGGGCACCTCGAGGTACTGCAGTGGGCACACGCAAACGGATGCCCGTGGGATGAGTGGACGTGCTCGAGCGCGGCGGAGGGTGGGCACCTCGAGGTGCTGCAGTGGTTACGCGCGAATGGATGCCCGTGGGACGAGGGGACGTGCTCGGAGGCGGCGGAGGGCGGGTACTTCGAGATGCTGCAATGGGCGCGCGCGAACGGTTGCCCGTGGGACCAGTACACTTGCGGAGGGGCGGCAATGGGCGGGAATCTCGGGGTGCTTCAGTGGTTACGCGCGAACGGCTGCCCGTGGGACAAGTTGACGTGCGCGAAGGCAGCCGAGTTCGGTCACCTTGATATTCTGAAGTGGGCGCGTGCAAACGGCTGCCGGTGGACCGCACGGACGCGCGCTGAGGCGGCAGACCTCGGGTACATCGAGAGCGACGGAAGTTTGTCTGACGAATCGGACGACGACAGTTTGTCTGACGACTCGGACGACCCCTATGCCGAGGCTGGTGACTTCAATCTCTTCGATTAGACGTCATCTGTGTGATGAGACGAGCGAATAAGATAGTAATGTGGCGACGCGCTGAATACGATTAAAATGCACCCTAAAACTACCTAACCGCTGTCGCCCTCGCCCTCCTCAAAATTAGTCCAACTCGTAAAGAAGATCGTCGTCGTCAAGCGCCTGCACACCGGCGTACTGCGCGCTTTTTGTCACCGCTTCCGATTCAACCGCGTCTCGCTTGCGCACCGCGGGAGGCGCGTCGTTTCCGCTTTTTGTCGTCGCGTTCGAAACCGGCGGCGCGTGCGCGGTCATCCACGGCGGAAGCGCCGGGGCGTCTGAGTCATCGCCGTCCGAGTCGTCCAAATCGTCTTTGCTTTTATTTTCGGAAGCATCACCATCACCCGTAATCACCGCCGATTTCCGGAACAACGAAACGTCAACACCCTCCGATTGTTTCGGACGCGTCGTCTCACTCACGACGTCTTCCGCATCCAAGTCAGACTCGTCCGACTCGTCTTCCGAGTCGTCCTCCACGACCAGCGCCCGGCGAACAGGCGCCGCCGGGGTTTCGGGTTTCGGTTCTGTTTTCGCGCGCGCCGTATCGGTATCGACCTCGGGAGTCGTGTCAGGTGTCGCCGTCGTTTCCGTCGCCGTCTCCTTCGCCGCCTCCGTCATCGCCGGCGGCACGCATTTCTCCTTATGCCCGTCCCTCCAGTGCGTCCTCTGGCAGTGCCCTGAGCAGTACTGCGCGTTTTTGCACCGCGAACACCGGAGCATCTTTTGCCCCGCCCCCATCGTATCCGAGCGCTCCACGCACGTCGGGTTCGAGCACCGCCGGACTGACTCACGCGTCAGTTTGACGTTCGGGTTTCGCGCCACGCCAGCGCCGTCCATGGCCCGTTGTTTCGCCTTTGTCTCCTCGTCTTCCTTTTTCTGGGAGGCTATCTGCTCCGCTTGGGTCGGGGCGGAACCTTGCATGGCGCAGCTTGAGGAAAAACCGGATGCGTTTTTGTTTTTGTTTTTTTCGGCGCTCGCGCGAGACGCGAGTTCCGCCTCACTCGGCGTATACGCGCCTTCCCACACTGGAACCCTTCGCGTGAACGCGTCGAACGAGGCGTACGAAGACGCCGCGTCGCCGCTGTCGTGCTTCAATTCGTACTGCAGGGGGGGCGACGACGTACTCGCCTGGGATGCGTTTCTTGTACGGTCGTCGCGCAAATCAAAATCAATCTCGGTGTCACCAGGCGCGCACAACGAAAGCACCTCCACGAACCCGGCCGCAGTACCTGAGATTGTAAAAATAAATGTCAGTCTCGTATGGGCAATCAGTCGGCGGAAAGTGGTAAATGGGAAATACTTACCCGCCACGCAGACGCGAGGCAAGCTCGAGTATAGGCACGCGACTTGTGACCCGAGCTCCATTCGCGCTAAAGGCTGCAGACACTTGTTCCACAAAATCACACCCCGATCCGCGCCTCCGGTGACGATTCGATTCGGGTCGCCCGGCACGATTGTTACGGCGCCGACCGCAGCGTTTGTTTTCCCAAATCCGTGTTTGTTCACGAAAGGCGCGTCGCCCGTGGCGAGGTTCCACAACACCACCGTGCCAAACTCTGTGCCTAACACGAAAAGCTCCCCATCAAACGCGCTCGAGGTTGGTGTCCCTTGCCCTATCAGCGCATCCGCGTCCCTAAGCGCACCCCCTTCGCCGGTGGCGACGTCCAGAACCGCCACGACTGGGTTTCTGATTCTGGTTTTTTTAAAAGCATTTTTCGGTTTCTGCGGAACAGAGTTTTGATCATCCGCCGAAGTGTATTTTTCGTCCTCGACTGCCCCAGTCTCGTCGGCGTGTACGCACGCCAGCACCGTGCCGCACGCTTCCGTGATTCGCAGGGGTACCCCTAACGCGACAGCGTCCGTGTTGAACGCGCCTTTCAGTTTGCCGGTTTCGAGCTCCCAAACAACGAACGCGCGCTTGGATGACGAGTGCGCCGCGAGCAACTTGCCGCCGCCGCCGGTTTCGCCGAGCAGAAAAACTTTAGTCACAGGCACGGAATCCACTCGCAGCGGCTGTAGTAAACGCACGTACCCCCGTTTCGCACCCGCCTGCATCAAACGCCACGTGTGCACCATCCCTTCGTGCGTCCCTGCTGCGATCGTGGTGCCGTCGAAGCGCAGCACGCTGACCGCAGCGGGTACCAGTTTAATCGAGCTCGAGTTCTCGTCGTTTGATCCACTTCCGCTTGCGCCACCGTCATCAGACGCCACCGCGCCGACTCGTATTTTTTGCTTTTCGCTCCAATCGCGAACGTCGAACACCCTCAGCGTACACGACGCGTCCCCTTCCGCGGCGACGAGGATGTTCTTGAACAGGGCGACGTGCTGGAAAGCGCCTCTTACCTGGGCGGGGGTGACTTTCACTCTCTGCACTAAAGCTGGGGCCGTGGAGGTATCAGAGCTATCACCCGTGCCGACAGCCGGGCCGAACCCAACGAAACAAGGTGCCAACCCACACGCGGCGAGCATCGGGGGAAACGTCGCGGTGCACACCACCTGCGTCACGGACGCTCCGGGGTGGTACTGTGGTGAGGAAAGGACGCGCCGGGGTGGAGGGTACCGGGAAGCCGGAGGGTCGTAGGGGAGTAGGTGGGTCAGTTTGCGTGTCGGAAGGGTGATGAAAGTGATATTGGGAGTCGGTTCCTTCCACCTCATCCACGACGACGATCGGCGACGATCTGTTGTCTTCCGGAAAGGCAGGCCATCGGAGATCCGCGTTGCCCCACTGAAACGCACGGCAAGGGAAGTTCAATCGCCGCACCTTCAGTGGCGCGCACACGGTATCCATGCGCGACGACGCGTCTTCGATGACCACCATCGAGACGAGAGGACACGTCCTCCGCGAGACGTGCGCGGTGCGAGTGGCGCGTGGTGAGGCCCGAGATGAACTCGGTCATTTCGTTGACAACGAAAGTGAAAGTGAGTGTGTGTGAACGAAAGACTGTCGAAAAAATAAACTGACTCGCTTCAAAATTAAAACTCTCATCATCCCCGTTCCATCTCCGACGCCCTCAGCAAAAACTCCGGGCCATCTTTCAGGAACTTCTGCAGTGCGGTCACCGCGTTCGGGGGCCACAGCCTGTTTTCCACTTCCGCGACGGTGAATATCCCGCACGCCGCGCTCGAACCGCCCGCTCCCGGGATCCCCGCGTCGTCGCACGGCAACGGCGTTCCGGTTGTGAAGTCCTCGCACCTTTTTTTTAAACGAAAAAGGTCAGTCCCAAGTCGGCGAGTAATAGGTATGATGTATGCGTGTACTGTATGGGCAAACAGTGCACTTGTGCCGTGTGTAGTTGCACATGTGCCCGTAAGTGTTACCCGCAGTGCACTTAAAGAGGGGTTGGGAACAGTTTTGGGATTGGGAAAGCCCCAACGCGTACCTTTTATCCATCAGCACGCCGTACGCGTTGAACTGCGCCTGCGCGGCTTTGTTCACCGCGGCTTTGACGCCATTTCTTGGGACCGAGGACGGGTTGGGTTTGGTGGGGCGACACAACTTTTGCCACTCCGCCTCCGCGCGCGGTTTCCCTCCACTCGCCCACAACGAAACCGCCAACGCCGCTCGCGCTTCCCAGAACTGCGGGAACCCGGCGTCGGGCTCGGGGCCGAAATCCAGGCGGTCGAGAGCCGCCGCAGCAGCCGCGGCGTTGCCACTACCCCATAGCGCCATCGCGGCGTCGAACTCCACCCTCTGCGCAACAGTGGGCGCGCCCCCTCGCATCCCCGCGGCGAACGAGGTGGTCGGGACGCCGATATCGCGTCCCCCCAAACCGCCCCTTCCCGCCGCCGCGGTCGCGGCTCGTGACGCCGTCAACGCTAACGGCCAGTCGCCAATCGCGCCGGCGCTCAGGGACCGGCCGTCGTGCGCCATCGCCAGGCGGGCGGACAGGGGCGTGGCGTTCTCTGGTACGGTGGCGCCGCTGGCGACCACCGCGGCCAGCGCGTTCGCGGCGTCCGCGTAAGCGCGCTCCGCGTCGTGCCATCGCCGCAGGCTCGCCAGGCAATCGGCCCTCGACGCGAGCCACCCCGCGACCTGTTCATCCGGCAAAGGAAAGCCCGCCTCTGCCGCGACGCCGGCGAGCGTAAGGGCTTCGTTCCAGGCGTCCACCGCGATGTCGGCGTCCGGTTCGTTTTTCGCGAGTTTCGCAAGCGACAACGCCTCCTTCACGTACGCGTTCACCTCGACGCCTTTCGCGTCACACCTCTCGTCGATATTCAATCCCAGAACAACCGACAGGGCGGACAAGCCAAGAGCCGCGCGACGCGGGAGCGCTGGATTGCGAGGGAGTGTCTGTGTCGAAGAAGCAGTAGGGTCGGCACCTTTGCCTTTGGTGTCGTCGACGTGGTGGCCACATCTGACGGTTCTCCTTTGTCTTCGGGACCGCGCAACGCGCTCGGCGGCGGGAAGCGGCGCAGACGCGCGAAGAACGGTGCGCATCATGCCAGACATCGCACGCACTCGAAACCAAACTATGATTCGGACAAGGAGGTGCTCCACCGCAGCGCAGGCGGAAGTGCTTGCGTGGTAGATGGTTGTCCAAGAAAAGCGAGTCGGCGGTCGACCGAAAAAAAATATGAAGGGCCAGCATTATTTTGAAAAGCTCCTTCTCCTCCTTCTTCGAGGCACTCCCGCGCGCGCTTGGACGTGTCCTCCACCTATCGGCGCACACGAAGCGTGCCTCGAGGCTTTCGAGGACATCGTCGATCCCGTGACCTGGATCGGTGGCCAATAAAGCGCCTGATCGCTCTCTAGGACGGGCTCCGCGCGACACGAAAAACGCGCGATCTGGTGGGGACATCTGCGAATCCCTAGGACGAAGGCACGCGACCATGACCGCGTTCTCCCCCCCCCCCCTGTCCCCCGCCTTCGAGCTCGCGCTGGAGAGCCTGGTTTCGTGCCACCCCATTGATTTGTCAAGGGTCGCGAAGCTCCGGGAAGTGCATGCCGTGTGCGTCAGCGCGGGGGTGGTGGACGGGTCGGTGGCCGCCGCGTGTGCTGAACCCGGTTCGTCAGACGCGGACGGCGCTCGCGACGTCGCGCGGCTGCACTCGTTGTTCCACGCCGCGGTGACACACGGCGCCGCGCAGTTGGTGTGCCACTACGTAGACGAGGTTTGTGGCCGGGACGACTTCTCATCACCGGATGGGGTCGAGGCGTATCTTCGGGACGGCGAGATGGTCGCGGAATGGGCGGTCTCCGCGACGCGCGCGGCGGAGCGTGTGCTGTTAGACGCCTCGGCCAACGCGAGCGCGACCCCCCAAGCCGCCGCGGACGCCGCGGAAGCCGCGGCGTCAGCCTTTGAAGCCACCAAGGACGTGCTCACCGCCCTAGGCGCGAGCAACGAGTTCGCGGGCGAGCCCGTGGATATGAGCGGACGGGACGCCCACCGAAACGCAAACGCGTCGTCGTCGGCGAACTCGTTTCGAACGCGCCTTCAGCACGCGAGGGACGACTGCGTGCGCGGGGAGAGTCATGCGGTTGCGCTGGCTTGGCTGCTTCGTAATCAGCTGGGTGGGGTCACGACGGTTGATAGACATGGCGGCCCGGCGGCTTGGACCGGGTCCGTTCGAACGCGCAGAGCGGCGAATAGCGACGCGGCGCGCGGCGACGGCGGCGTCAGTCTGGGCGTCCCCGCCATGGACGGCGGTGCTTTGTTCCTGGACGACTTGCTCACTCAGGTCAGCACAAGACCGCCTCCGTACCCGTTCAAAAGCGCCACGGAGGCTGCTGAGCGCATATTCAGCGCCGGAAGCGCAACCCCAAACGCCCTGATCGCCAAGCGGTGTTTGTTTGTGTACTACCTCCTGGACGCCGGGGCGCCCGTGGCGGGCGCGCCCGCGTCGTTCGCGCGGGTCGTGAAACTCTCCCCAAAAGTGTTCTCGCAAACCGTCGCCGCGTGTTACTTGGACGACTGGGATAAAAGTGACACGAGTCTTGACGAGGCGTGCGTCTTGGTACCGAAGCTGGCGCAAAAAAGTTTGCCCGCGCGCTTCGTCGCGAGCTTAGTCGCCCGAGGCCGCCCGCGCGCCGCGCTGGACGCGGCAAGAGCGCGAGGTCCGCCTGAGTTGCAGCGTGTGGGTGACGGCGAGTCGTTTGGTGACGCACACAGTACGTCTGACGAACATCAGAGCGATGCCTATCTCTCCTTCGCGGAGGAGTGTGACCTGACGGTTACCGTTCGCCTGGAGTGCGGGCTTGCGACCGAGGCGTTTCTCGTGGCGAACCACGTTTTGGCGAGCGCGCCGGCTGCGTTTGCGGGTACGTGGTGCGCGTTTCCCAAATCCCTCCCTCCGACTACTGTTTCACCAGGTCAAGACTGACACTTTCTTTTCTTTATCGTAAGACGAACTCGCCACAAGGCTCGCGTCCCGGCTCGCGTCGCACGCCGCGTCCCGAAACGCGTTGGCCAGCATTCTGGAGTTGCCTTTCAGCGGCTCTTTGGAGCGAGGTTTATTGGCGTGGCTCCGGGGGAACTGCGGGGTTGCGCCTGGGGCGCCGGCGCACCTGACGGTTTCGTACTTTCTTCAAAGAGGCCGGGCTGTGGAGGCCGCGTCTGAAGCGTCTTTGAAAGCACCGCCTCTTCCCTCCGAAGTCAAACAAGACCTGGAACAAGCACTACGGGCGCTTCCGGACCCGCAAAGAAGGCTTCGCTTGGACGGCGCGGCTGCGGCGGCAGGTACGTATTCCCTTTCCCAAATCCCGACACTGTTTTATCTCTCAGCTGGTGACTATTTGTCCATACATTGCGATATTCAAGACTGACACTTTTCATCCACAATCACAGCCGTCGCGGGGGAAACGCGCGCGCTCGCCGTGGGCGTCGCCACTGCCACCGCCGCGCCGAATGAGTTGGCCCAGACTGCGTTTGGTTGTTTCGGCGCTGACTCCGGCGTCGGCGTCGGGTCCGGTTCCGGCGGCCCCTCGTTCGACCCCGCGGGTGGGACGCTTTGTGTGCTTGATGGGCCGTTCCAAACGTCGTCGCTAGGGAATGGGAATGGGAATGGATGTGGCGGCCGCCCGCCGTTTTTCGCGCCCCCCGTGTTCGCGAGGTACGAATCGAGTTCAGTTCGGCTGGAGACGAAAAATTGCCCGACCCGCCACGCCCTCAGCGGCGACGCAACGAAAAACTCGTCCAGTGGTTTGCAGTTCACCACGAAACTCGGCTCCCCCAACGCCCAAAACGACGGTGACCAGTGGACGCAGCTCAAGTTCGGCGAAACGCGGGTGGGTTTGGGTGCAGGGGAAGATTTTCCGATGCGCGACGCCGCGGCGATTGACGGGGCGGAAATTTTGCCGAATGAAACGGTCACGGTTGAAAAAGACCGGCAAGGCGCTCCAGCGAAGGAAAGCGCCAAACGCGGTTCGTCGATTTTCGTGTCTCCCTTTGGCCGACAGCCGCTAGGTTCTTTGGTAACGAGGTCAGGCCCTAACGCTACAGGTACTCGTAACCCACCCTATACCTCAGGTGCATACCTCGTTCCCAAGACTCCCGGTCGTCAATTCGCGGATTCGGGAATCGGGCCGCACCCGGGTACCACAAACGCCAAAGCGCGCCTTCGGTGGGCGCCACCTCCGAAGTTCGGCGCCGGCGGCACGCCGGGGCCGGGGACGGGGACGGGGAAGGAGTTTGGAAACGCAGGGTCCGCGGGACGCAAAAGCCCGGGCCGGTCGTCTTCTCGACACGTAAATAAGGACATGTCGCAGGTCGTGGCGATGGAACACTCGGGGGGCGGGGGCGCTTTGCTGGCCGGGGTGGTTCCCATCGCGGCTTCTAAAACCACGCGAAACTCGCCCGCGCCAAAGTCGCTGTTCCATGGGACAAGCCGGCCGGCCGGAACGCCGGGAGTCACGAGGGCCACACCTCGGTCGTCCTCGCGATTCGATCTTCCGGGACCTGCGCCTGGGAATGATGCGTAGTCGTGTTTAGATGATGAGCTTGTTCTTTGCTTCACACTTTTTCTCCATACAACCGTACCTTACAACTGTACTTACAACTGTACCTTACACCTTCCGAAGGTAGATCGGTACTCGCCCATCCCATCTCATCTATTTTTTCACCAACTCAATCACGCTGGGCGTTTTGTCCCCGAACATCTGGTACACCGCGACCTGCCTGTCGATGAGGTCGCGTTCTGTTTTCGCCACCGCGACCGCCGCTTGCGCGTCTACACCCACCAAACCTCCGTTTCTTCGGAACTCCTCCCGGACCTTTCGAAGTGCGTACCTGTGGGGGTGGGTGGAAACAATGTGGACGAGGGTTAGGGTTGATGTTTGACGTGGCGAGTCAGATGGGTTTTTTGACCAAGCAGACGATCGGTGACGATCGGTGTCGAGACACAACCCTCACGCACTCTCGAACGTTGTAGTTGGTGAACCGCTTCGCGCTTTTCTGCATGGCGCGGTACAAACCGAGAACTTCAGCGGCGGTCATTTCGACCCAAACAGCGCGAGCGTGAGTGATCGAGACCGGTGGAACGCAAGGGCGTTCTGAAGGAAAAGCTGAGGGGTTGAATTTTAGGCGCTGAAATATTTCCGCAGACTTTGACGAGACGAGCCGACCGTTCCGCGGAACAAGACGGTGCCCTTCATTACATTATTCTTATCAACCAACCGCTACGTTTCATACCTCGGCACCCAGGCACCCTACGACCTCTCGTAGTCGTCGTCCTTCCCGATCCTCCCAAGCCGGACGCTTTCCAGTTTCCCTACCTTCCCCTCGGATTCCAAAAACGTCTTGATGAACTTACCGCAATCCTCCGCGAAGTCCTCGTGTGGCATATGCCCGACCTTCCGCATCACGTCGAAGCTGGCTCGGGTTTCCTCGCACCACTTGTACATGGGCGCGTCTGCTAGGTACTTGTCCGCGCCTCCCCAGACCACTCGCACTTTCGGCGTGCCTGCTTTCGAAAACGCGTCAATCACGGCCTGCGTTGTGTCTTTTACCGAGCCGGACGCAGTGGCGGTTGCTTCAAACGCGTCTCGCGCCGCAATCGATTCGCTCCCCACGTACGGCGCTTCATAAATCTCCATTCGCTCCGCGCCAATCGCAAACTCGTTCCCGAAGTAGGCTAATCGGTACGCATCCGCCTTAGCGCCTTTTCCCATGCCGAACGGCCGCGAGTACACGCCCAACGGGTCGGGGAGCTTGTGGCCGTTCCCCAGCGGCGCGTTGAGCACCACCACGCGTCGCACTTTGTTTGGGTTCGCAGCGGCGAACAGAAGCGCCGCTTGCGAGGTGAAGAACCCGGAGACCACCAAGTCGATTTGATTTGTATCAGCAGTGGTTAGGGTGAGTTGACCGAGAAACTCGCCGAAGCTCGCCTGGTACGCCGCGAGGTCGTATTTGTATGAACCAGGCGGAGGCTTTGACGAGGCGCCGTGTCCGGGCATGTCGGGCGCGATACACACAAACCCAGAACTCTGCAGCTCCTTCATGAGCTTTGAATACGTGTAGCTAAGCAAACCGGCGCCGTGCACTAGCACCACGGTGTTGGGTTTCGAGGGGACGCCATCCTCGGGGACGCCGAGGCGGTACGACCAGTCCAGCCCGCCCGCGGACAGCGTCTCCACGGATTGCGACAGAACCTTCTCCATCTGCCCGCTCACGCCGTCGAACACCTCGTCGTACGTCGCGGCGCGGACAGCCACAGCGCGCGCGGGGCGGCGAGTGCCGCGACGCCCCCGCGCGCGGAAACCCACCGCGCCGCGGGGCGCGATGCACGCCGTGGAAGCCAGGGAAGATGCCATCGTGCGCTGCGCGATGAGGAGTGGAAGGAAGGCACGTGGAGGGCTTAGGATAAAGAAGTGCCAAGTTATTCGTCACTCCACAAAAGTGCCCGCCAAGAGAACTTCGCCAGCGCCGATCCACCGCCCCTCATTGCTTCGTCGCGTGACTCGGACGTCCGCGAGTCGTCCTCGCACTTGCGTTTCCTCTCCAGCGCGATGGTGGCGTCTACGACTAAGAAGCCAGCGGTACGTGTACCCGTGTAACCGTGTACCCGCGTCTCGCGTCGCGTGCGTCGCTGGCCAGATTTGAACGAAACTTCAGATCCGAGTAGTAGGCACGACACACGAAAGAATGACGATGCGGACGCGTGACGCTTTGGAAACGTCCTCCCTGTCTTCCCACGTACGTACCCGCACCTACCCGCGTGCGTCTAACCACCCGTCACACCACTCCACAACCAGGCGGCCGCGAAGCCAACGAAAGCGGCGTTCGGGACACAGCAGACGGGGAAATCGCGGGCCAACGCGAAGCCTCATCGGCGACAACCGAAACGCAAACCGCAGTCGCGGGAACAAGTCGCGTTCCACGCCGCGAACTTGGAGGCTTCGAAAACAGGAACAGGCGCGTGCGCACGGAACAACCCAGGGGACGTGTACAACCGAACCGGAACCGGCGCCGGTCCCAGTGGACGGCGCGTGACCGAAACAAACGGCGACGTCATCGGACACATCGCGAGCGAGGCGGAAAAACGCTTGGCGCTGGCGGAGGCGGAGCATCTAAAAAAGAACAAAAGGGGCGGCCGCGGGTACATCGCGGCGAAGGGCCGGCGGGACGCGTCCGCGGCGTCCGTGTCGCGGCTAGACCTTGCTGATGAAGAGACGGTAAGGGAGTTGTTGGGGCGGCTGCCTGCCGGGCACTTAAACGAGCGCGCAGCGCTGATGCGCAACCTATCGAATGAATACGCGCGGTGGTGGCAGTTACTGCAAAGCGAGTTCTCGTTGCTCCTGTACGGGTTCGGGTCGAAGAAAGATCTGCTCGAGGATTTCGCGCGGCGAAGTTTGACGGACGGGGGGGTGGTGGTGGTGAACGGTTTTTTTCCCGGGTTGACCGCGAAGCACATCCTCGCGAACGCTGCCGCCGCGGTGTCCCGAGAAAACGTCACCGCGCTGCACAACGGAACCGTGGACTCGCTGTTCACGAGGATCGCGAGCGCGACGCGAGAACGGAACAGGGACAAAACTTCTACAAGCGTGTCGCTTGACGGTGGTGGCAACGCGATGGGCATGACAACCAACGCAGACCCAGCAAATGACACCCGAAATTTACGACGCACCGGCAGACGAGTATCGAACGTGGATGCTTCACACGTGATCGATACCTCGGCTCTGGACAAAACCGCGACCGAGGGCGATTACCAACCCGCCAAGCGCCTGTACGTAATCCTGCACAACATCGACGGCCATCAGTTACGCACACCGGAGGCGCAGGCTTTGTTGGGCGAGCTCGCGTCCATGCCAAACGTCCACCTCGTCGCCTCCGTGGACCACGTCAACGCCCCCCTGCTGTGGTCAAAACGCGAAGCCGCGCGCTTCAACTGGGTCTGGGTCGCCGCCGCGACGTTTGCGCCGTATGCGATTGAAACGAGCTTCACGCCGCAGCTTCTGGCGAGCCGAGGGGAGGAGCGGCATATCAGGGGGGCTGTTAACGTGCTGCGCAGTCTTACTAGCAACGCTCGTGACATTTTCCGAGTCCTAGCCGAGTACCAGCTTGCCAACCCGGACGAGAAAGGTATGGGGTTCCACGCGTTTTACAGCGAGTGCAGGTCGCACTTTTTAGCGGCGTCGGAGGTTACGTTGCGGTCGCACCTCACCGAGTTCGTGGACCACGAGCTGACAAGAACCAGGAAGGGTAGCGACGGGGAGGACCTGGTACACGCGCCGTTCGCGAACGACGCGCTGGTGCAGCTGCTGAAGGAAATTCAGATGTAGGGGTAGGTAGTTTTTATTGAGAGTCACGCTTTTCTCGGAAGCCCCGACACACACCACGACACGCACACCACACCCAGCCACCGCTGACCAACATGCCGACTGAATCACTCGGTGGCGCCGGCTGCAACTCTGCCGAGACCAAGATCTCAAACAGCGAGGCGATCTCGGTGACCTACGAGAACTACAACCAGGCCGAGACCGCGCGCAACTTCGCCAACTGGGCGAAGCTGGGCGGCGAGAACAAGCTGCTCCACCTTACGGAGCTCTCGCCCATCGGCCCCGACGCGCCTACGATCCGCATGAACCTCGACACGCTTTACAGCGTCGGCGTGTTCGACAACACGGTTGGTGGCGGTCTGACGGTTACGGTTCAAGAGTCGGGCCTGTACCAGTCCGTCATGATTCTGGACACCGACGGCTACACACCCTTCTTCTTCACCGAGCCGGGTGTTTACCACGTGAAGCACGCCTCCAGGACGCTGTTCATCGGCGTAAGAACCATGGTCAAGGATCGCCACGACAAGGCGTCGTTCGCGTTGGCCCACGTGGCACAAAAGGGCGTCACGGTGAGTGGCGGCGGGTCGACCCCGTACGTCGCTCCAGCGTTCAACCAGGAACAGTTGAAAGCGCTGACCGCGGAGTACAACAACACGGCGCTCGCCGGTGGAATAAAAATCACCTACGGAGACGGCGTCACGCCAGTCAACGAAACGCACCGCACGTTGTCCAATGCGGTGGGGTGGGGGGGCATGGTCTGTGAAGTGGGTGTGTCGAATTCCTACACCACGTCACGTCAGCTGTCGGGCCAGAAGAAATACGCCGTGACCTTCCCTGACCCCAAAAACAAGTTCTTTACTTCGTTTACCCTTTACGACGCAAACGGTTATCTGTTGGGAGGCAACTCGCACGTCAACAGCTACACCTGGAAACCCAACCACGACAAGTCGATCACGGTGCACTTCAACTGCGAAGGCGAAATCAACAACATCACGTCCAGCGGTAAGGACTTCAACTACGTGGTTCGTAACTACGGCGCGAGCCAAGCGGTCATCGACGGCGCGATTGACCCGACAACGCCATCGCTCGTGGAATAGGGACCCTCGCCGGCGGCGCTCGGAGGAAAGAGACTAGAGTTTTAGATACGCATGAAATATCCACAGCAGGTCGCAACGAAAGAAAAAAAAAGCAGGTCACAACTCGCGTAAACTGAGAGTTCTTGAATTTTATTCACAAATCCGCGCTAACTGGAACTCTCGCTGACGCTACTGAGCTACTTTACCACTGAACATCCGCTCTCCGCTTTTACTGGTAAAGCTCTGCTTGCTTGAAAGAATTGAAATTGCTGGTTGCCATCAACACAGGCATGTCGATATTTTACCCACCCCGATGAACGCGCTAATGCTTGTTCAACCCGTACGTCCCGCACCCCGGGAGCTTACGCATGAGCCACCCTACGTCTCCGAAGTCGCCCGAGGGCCCAATCGCCATGCACAGCGCCCCGAAGAACCCAACGGACCAGGCGTAAGAGGACACGATGGTCCAGCAAATAAGGAACGCGAATTTCACGAAAAACGTGAGGATGCACAGCCCCAGGAACCCGCCTGCGACGATCGTGGTGATTGCGCCGGCGGTGACGCTGATGCCCATGGTGGTGAGGGCGATTCGCGTGCGCGTTTCCCTGTCGGTGGCGTCGTTTTCGATGTACGCGTTCGCCAGGTGCACGCAGTAGTCCACGGAAAACCCGATCGTTATGACCGCGGCGATGGCTTCCGTTGTGCCTAAATCCCACCCCATCATTCCGCCCGCGCCCACGCCGATCACGGTGGTGACGATGCCCGCGATCGTCACGGTGCTGTAAAACGCGAGCACCACGTTACCAGTTGATAGCGTCAACACCAAGAACACCCCCGGGAAACAAACCGCCAAACCCAAATACACGTTATCCATCAGCGACAACGACGTGACGCTCCACAGCCAAAACACGTTTGTGCTCGTTTCCTTCGCGCCCCGCAGCTCGGTCGGTGCCCCGAGGTTCCTCTGGTCCGTGAATTTAGCCCACTGCTTCTGCGCGGTTTCGAATTCCACCGCGGCTTGAGGCATCCTGATGGATGAGGTGCTTTCGATCACGACGAACTTGGGCTTCGGAGCCGGGGTGGAGGAACAGTCGTCGGTGTAGTACCCGACGTGCGACGGGTACCGCACCTTGGTGGCGTCGAGTTTTGAGTAGACGCACAGGTTGTTGTTGAAAACATCGCCAACGATCGGGTTGGTAATGGGGTGTTTTGTTGCGTGTGTTGTGGGGTACGTCGTTCGTAGCCACAGGTAAAAGCCTCCAATCAAGTTACCACCCGAATCCGTTTCTGTCAAGACGTTGCGAATCGACCGCAACGGGTCGATGAGCAAACCGCCGGAACACGCGCTCGACGCGCACGCCGCGGTTTTCAGCGCTGGGCGATGAAGCAAAGAAAGTGTCAGTCTTTCGGACCGCGTGTATGAGTAAACAGTCAGGGTAATCGGCAGAGGCAATAACCGTCCCTTCGCAGGACGAGTATATCGCGATGTATGCACAACAGTCACCAGGTGAGAGATAAAACAGTGTGTTGGACGGATTTGGGAAAGGATCAAGGCCGTACCTTCGTACGTCTGCATCAGCCAGGCCTGCGCCGCGGCGGTTGATGGGTCGAAGGACGTGTCGTACAGAGGAACCCCCAGGTCGCTTGGTAACCACGGATCCGTTCCCGCGTCGTTCAACCCGGCCAAGCCCCACACGATCGTCACGTCCAACTCACTCGCCGCGCCCCCGCCCAGCATGATCTTCGACGAACCCAAGTCCTGGTACTGCTGGAACATGTGCGACCCCGGGAACCACTGTTCCGGGTCTTTCGGGACCTCCAGGTTTATCCACAGCCCAACGCCGGCGGCGAAGATTCCGGCGAACACCGCGAGAATCACCCACTTCGCGGGACCGCGCAGGAAGTTGTAGTACGTCACGTAGAAGAACTTCTCGGTTCTTCGCATTTTCGACATGTCGTACTTCCCAGCTGCGGCGGCGGCGGCGTTTACCGGGGTGGCGAGTCCAACGCGGGTGTCTCCGGCACCGGCACCGGTTTCGTCACCCGCTTTGTGTTCCGGAAGCGCCAACCCCGGGTCTTCGTACGCCTCGATGGGTAACAACCCGCACGTCATCGCCTTCCCTGAAGTTATCCAGCCCCGCCCGAGCATGTTCCGCGCGTACATCACGGTCAGGGGAGGCAGGACCAGGGCGTTTATTAAAAACACGCAGAAAATAACAAGCGCGCTGAAAATCCCAAAACTCCGAAGCGGAATCAACGGCGACAACGCCGTGGCAAGAAACGCGGCGCTCGTGGTGAACGACGTGACGAAAATCGCGTGCAGCGCTCGTTTCATCGTGTGTTTGATTCTGTTCGGTAGCGTCGGGGGGACGCCTTTCGCGGTGAGCTCATCCACGGACTGGTGAAACGCATCCATAAACACAAACACGTCATCCGCCCCGATTCCAAGCACCACGAAGATGATGAGGAAGTTGATGAACTGGAAAAACGTGACTTGGAAAAGCACGCGGAAGAAAAAAAACGCCACGAAGATGGAAAACACCGTCATGAGCATGGACACCGCGCTGATGATGATGCTCCCGGTGTGGTACGCGACGTACGCCCCGACGCCGATGAAGGAGAGCAAGGTCCACCCCAGGTCTTTGTCCGAAAGCACCAGCCACTCGTTTTCTTGCACGGGGATGGACCACCAGTACATTTTGAAACTCCCGTCCGTCGTGGACGTGGTCGCTTCGCTTTGAAACGCGCTTTCCGAGAACGTCTCCTTTACGATACGGATAAATAAAAGAAAGTGTCAGTCTTGTCCACGCAAACAGTCGGAGGGATGGGATTTGGTGAAAGCCCCAAGGCCGTACCTTCATGCCGAATTTCTTTTTAAGCGTTTCGCTCATCTCGATGATGTACTCGTTCCCCGGTTTCCGCTGCGTTTCAGGCTGCACGGACGGGTTCGCGTACCCTTGCAGCGGCAGCCCGAGGAAGTAGAAACTCTGCACGAATTTCGCCTTCAAGTTAACAGCGCTGAACCCGGTGTCGAAGAACAGCGCAGCGATTGGCCCTAAATCCGCGTCCGCCATGACTGACGCGAGCTTCGTGGCGATGCCTGCTTCGGTGTCAATAAACGCGTCCCCGTTCGCATCAAGAAGCACGGACACGTTCGCGATGGTTTCGTTGTTCGCGTCGCGCACGACGCTGATGTCGTAGAAATAGTTTAAAAGCGTCTGCGTCGCGCTTGCCGCGCACGTGGTTGAATCCGCGACCTTCGCCGCACAGTACGTGGCGAACTTACTGTCCATGAAGTAGGTTTTCTCTACGCTTAAGATTTCTTTCAGAATCGCGGGTTTCAGCAGGTTCTGATCGGAGTCCTGGGCCTGGTACATGAAGTGCAACAGCTGGTCCGATTGAGGCACGGAACGTTCCGCTAATCTCGTGTACGTGCTCGTTTCTTCCTGCATCTTGGAAAGCGCGTACGACCGGCTCACGACTTTGTTTTGACCGAGTAGCCAGTCGTAGTTGGTGGTTTCCGTTTGCTTGAACTGCGGTGCACCAGCGGCGCAAAGAAGGATAATCACCGCCCACGCCGTCGCGAACACCAACCGCGGGCGCTGCACGGATTTCACCGCATACCACCCGATTGGCGACTTAAAGAAACTCGGCGCGAGCTCAGCGGCAGGCGACGCCGACGCCGCGACAGCCCCGCCGTCCACCTCAAGGGGCGCGGTCGAACTCATCGTCGAGCGATGAGTCGAGACACGGGACGTACCGAGCGAGGCGCGCGCGTCGTAGTAGCTTGCCGGCAGGTCGAACGATAAAGCGTTCAACAGATCCGAATGAATTAATAACGCGATTTTAGGTGGCTGTCCGACGTCCGCGAGGAAAGACCGAAAACGAAGCGACGTCCAAGTAGCCGGCAGCTGACCAAGAGCAGCTTCAATTTGGCGTGAACTCCCGTTGTTGCTTTCAAGATTGAAAAAAAGTTTCCATCTCGCCAGAAGGGTGTGCGCGTCGCCGCCGCGGTGAGGCATTCGCCGCGTGAGGCACGGCCGCGATGAGTGACCAGCGGTGGGCGAAGCAGGCGGCGTCCGCTTTGTTCGGAGTGGCGCGCGCGCGCCGATCGGAAACGCGCGCTGAGATTGAGGCGTACGCCAGCGATCGAGACGACGAGAGTGACGAAGAGGAGTCCGGGGCCGGGCGCCTTGGTGGTTCGCGCGATGGGTCGCCTGGCCGGCCAGGCCAGGACTCACGGAAGGCGGCGTCGTGTGGGTTACGTGCAGGGGAGGTGGTTGCTTTTTTGGAAAACGGGCTGCCGTACGCCATGGACGGTGAGCCCGAGGGCGAGGCCATCGCGTTCGGGCTCACATCGCTCGACGACGCGGTTTCCGTCGCGGATCCGAGGACGCATCTTTTGGTGGTCAAGCAAGGCGCGTTTTTCGGGTTCAAATCAACACACAGCTCCGGCGACGGCAAGCTTCTGCAAGCCAGGCACCGAGGCCGCGCGCGGTTGTGTTTCTTTAACAAAAACCACGGCGTGAACGAGCAGTGGGAAAGCGTCGGGGAGGACCCGCCGTCGACACGTGTCGACGCGAACTGGACCACGCAAACCATGCGACTGCGAAACCGGCGCTTGCCGAGCTGCGTGCTTCACGTGCAAGTCACGCGAGTACCACGCGTGATGACGGACGGAAGGCTGGGTAGTAACAACGCCCGAAACGACCGTCTCGCGCGAGACGCGGATCGAGGCAGCGACACGGACGCCGGCGACGACGACGAGGTGTTCGCTACGGACGGAAACAAACACGAATACAAAACCAACCCGCAAAAGCCCGGCGTCGCGCGCACAGTCGCGTTTCACGACGACAAGACTGTCGGAACCCCTTCCACCACTGGGACGTATCGTAACGGCGCCTCTCCAAGCAACAGCAACGCACCCCCTGGGCACAAAAAAGACAAATCCGGCGAGGAACAAACCCACGCGTTGCGATCGATGAGCGGCGTGTTGATTAAAGAGTGGAGCGCGTTTGTTTTGAAGGAAGTCAAGGTACGGTATTTCCCACATTCCACGTTCCGCCTGCGCGATTGCGCGTACTCGTCCTTTCCGAAGGGACGGTTATTCCCTCGGACTGTTTACGTAACGCACGTCACGACCGACTGACACTTTCGGGGTTAATCTCAGGCGCGGAAGCAAGTGGAGGCGCAGATGGTTGATTTGCGCCACGAAATGCGTGACATGTTTCTTAGCTTCAGAAACGACGTCAATGTGACGCGACAGGAGTGGATCGGTGACGCGTCGTTCTACGGCACCAGCGTACGGAACACGCAAGAGGTTGTGAAGCTACAGCGACAAAAGGTTGTGAAAATGGCCAGGGCGACGTTCGCGAAGCGACGCGTGTCAAGCGCGTTTTCTTTGTGGAGACAACACGCGCGCGGCGCGCGACGAAAAAGGGTCGCGATGCGCCGAGTGGTGGTGCGCATGGGCAACGCGCGACTCGGGAAGGTGATGCGGTCGTGGCGCGAGCGAACGCGGGCGCGGCGCACGGCGCGCAGGGCGATTTCCAAATCCGTCTACGTCGGCGACCGCGGCGTTTTGACGCGCGCGTTTTCGAGTTGGAAACGTTCGGTGCTGGTGACCGCGAACGTGACACGAAACGACCGCGTGCTGACGCTACTACAAAAACGCGCGATCGCGAAGATGCGTTTTTCTTTGGGAAACTCCGCGTTTCACGGATGGCGAAACGGGTTCCGCGACCGAAAGCGGTTACGGTTTGTTTTGACCAAAGTCACCAACCGGTGGCTCCGTTTACGAACCAGCGATGCGTTTTACCACTGGCTCTCGGTGAGTTCCGGGAAACGCCGAAGGCGGGACCGGTTGTCCAAGCTCGTGTTACGCGTGTTTGGCCGAGAGCAACATGCCGTGTTCGCGGCGTGGTGTTTGGTGACGAAAAAACACCGAAAAAACCGACACGTTGTTTTCGTGTTTGCCAAAAAACTCAAACGGACCTCTTTGCGTGACGCGTTTCACTTCTGGAGCAACGAAAGCAACGCGGTTTTGTTGAAAAAGCAGAGCATCGAAGACTTCGCGAGGCGGACGATGGGACGGTGGAACGGCTCGGCGCTCGCGAAGGCGTTTGAGCGGTGGCGCGTGATGCGCCTTGTAAAAATCAACGCCCGGAAACGAGCCGCGTCCGTGACGCGCAATTGGCGGAACCGAACGCTCCACGCCGCGTTCACGGAGTGGGCGACTTTCGTGATGTACCGCCTCGCGCAGAAGGACAACGCCATGCTGTTCGCGGTGCGACTGGTTCGGGGTTCGGCGCACAAAGCGTTTCGGACGTGGAGGGACACGACGCTCGACTTTGTGGCGCGGCGACACAAGATGCGCAAAATCGTCCAGCGGTGGCGCGCGGCTGACATGCAGAGCGCCTTCGACGGATGGCGCAACACCGCATCGTTACTGCGCTCGCAAGGCAAGCGCGCGCGTGCGCTGGTGTGGAGAATAACGCACAGAGCCTGCGCGAAGGCGTTCCGGGCGTGGTCGCTGGTGGCGGTGCGCGCGACGCGAGCGAGGGACGTGCAGATTTCCGTGCTTCAGCCTCTTTTGAACCGGCGTTTGTCGAGCGCGTTCAAGGGGTGGCGTTTCCGGGTTGGGGATTTGAAACAACGGATGCTTGTCGCACGACGTGTGGTGAGCCGCATGACCCGGATCAGGGCGCACTTTGCGTTCTCAAGCTGGTTGGAAAAAACGCGCGACGCGGTGCACGCGAGGGACGTGATCCACAAGGTTTTGCGCAAGATGAAACGGGTCAAGCTTCACGTTGCGTTTCAAACCTGGACGGATAGGGTGGTGGATTCATTCGCAGCAAAAGCAAGCCTGACGCGCGCTTTACGGTTCGCGGCTCGCCGATCCTCGGACCGGGCGGAACACGTGTGGAGGGTGTGGTTCACCGAAACGCGTCGGCTGGTTTCGTTCCGGCGACGCGCGGGAAGGGCGGTTTCGCGGATTCGTTTATCCGTCGCGAACCGCGCCTTTGTGAAGTGGAGTCACACACTACGCGACCGAATTCGGTGTGATGCTTTACTGGTGAAAGGAGCTAACCGATTTGCCCGGTTCACAGCGCGAAAAGTAATGACGGGCTGGTACAGGCACACCGGCGAGGCACTCAACTTGAAGCGCGTCGCGCGCAAAGCGGCGCGCAAGCTGGACACCCTGAAGCTCTGGTTTTTTTACCGGCGGTGGCGTGATTTGTGCGCCGAGGACCTGGACGCCGTGGCGAAACTGCGGCGCGCCGCGAAGCTGTGGAACAAACACGTCCTGGGCTCGGCGTGGCGGTCGTGGACATCGAGTGTCAACCTGGACCGCGTCAAGAAAAAAAACGCAAAGGTGCACTTCGCGATCAAGCAAGCCGTGCGGGTGGAGCGCACCCGGCGCAAAGCGTGGCAGTCCTGGGTCGGGCACGTGCAGCACTACAAGCGCATGAGCGGCTTGGTGAACCGGGGGTACCAGAAATCGCGAGCTATCTACAAGCAGTCCGTTTTCGACAGCTGGTGCGCGTTCGTGGAGGAGGTGGAGCGTAGAAAGGAAACGCTCCGGCGGTGCGTCACGTCCAAGCGCGTCGTCACCGCGTGGTTCCTGGATTGGTACTGGCGCGCGTTTGAGGGGGACATTTCCGGGGCGCTCGGGCTGATCAGCGAGAGCACGGAGAACGTGATGGGCCGCGTTTACGGAGACTGCAGGGAGGTCGACACGAACGTGTTCAAGCAGTGGCGGCAAATCGGGAGCTCGCTGGAAGCGTTGACATCCGGTGCGGACCCCAAATCGCCAATCAGGGAAGCCGCGCGGGCATGGCGCGAACGCACAGGGAAACTCGAAGCGGAGACGCAGAATTCGGACAGCTCGTTTCTCTCGCCGTGCGGCGCGGGTGGTTTTGGTGCTTCAAAGTCACCGGTAGTGAGCGTTGACAAGCGCCCACCAACGAGTGCGTTCGCGACGCCAACCAGCGGCGCGACGACGACGCGATCCACGCGTGACACGAAACCGTCCGCGGTGTCGCGCGCCAGCGGCGCCAGCAGCGACTACGCCTGGGACGACGCCGAAGACGCGGCGTTCCAAAGCGCGGGGCGATCGTTGCCGTCGAACCTCGGCACGCCGACGTCAACGGCGGTTTCGCCGTCTGGGCCGGACCGATTTGCGGCCGGCCGGGAGTCTCCTTGGGTAACCCGACGGCGCTTGGGGCTGGACAGCGACGACGAGGAGACGGAAACGCCGAAGAGGCGCGTCGCCGAGAAACCCGAAAGCAACGCCGGCGACGAGACCTCCGCCGACGCGGTTTTTTCGTCGCGCGGCGCGTCCAACTCGAAAGCCGGGCTGATGCACCGTTCGCCCGCGAGTACCCGCGAAACCGGCGAAACCAGTGAAACGTCCAGTACGAACAGCACGAACCCCTCGCCGCGCCAGTGGGCGAGTGCGGCGAAAAGGATGGACGACGACATGGCGGACGTGGCGTGACGAACGGCGACGAGAGTGTTGAAAGGTTTAATCATCAAAAGAACGATCCTGACTCAACAAAGATCAACTGTCCATGATAGCTGACAGGCTGACGACAGCTGTCGCGAGGTGGAGGAAAAAGAACCTTAAAAAGAACGCGTGTGTTGTCTAAAAGTTCGGACTGTTTGCTCGCCAGTTTCTTCTGAAAATTGCACTTCATCCTCTAACTTATCCCCCAACTTTCCACTGCTGACTGATTTGTTGTTTCGCGGCCTACAGCAGCACCACTCCACGGACGCGCAAGCCACCCCCGGCTTTCACGTCCGTGGCGCCTGTAAGGGCACCGGCAAGCCGAAGCGCGTGGCGCTTCCGGTGCGCCGCCGCGTTCTACCGAGGGCCGGTCCTTCGGTAGACACCTCCCTCAGGGGTTTTTGGCCAATCGTGATATCGCCGTGCAGGGTCGTTGTTGATTGAAGAAACGCGCCGTTCGCGATGGTTTTCGCGGCGCAGGAGTTGCTTCGCGATAACTTTCTCACGGCCCCTTCCAACATGAAGCTCATGGGTACGTCTCCCCTCCCCTAAACTCTTGATGCGCGGCGGATGGGCGCGACGCGACACCCGCGCGCGCAAAATCGGCAAAACCGGCGTGAAATCGTCGACGCGTTTTGGCGGCTGTTTACGCGTTTTCAGGCGCCGATCAACGTGACCGGTCAGTTGAAAGGGTCGTCAAAACTTGACCGATTCGGTACGGTGGGTCACTGTCGAGACCAGCTGCGACGACGAGACCCCGCAAAATTAAGATACGCGGTGAAAACACGTCGATGAAAATTGATTTCCTTGGTCACAAAAAGATAAGATCGTTTTCGCTGACAACCCGCTGACAACCCGCGCCTCCCTCCTTTCCCTCCCCCCCACAGCCGATTGTTCCGTGTACGCCACCGCCAACGGTTTAGCCACCCTCGCGTCCAACAAAGACAAGTTCGCGGGTTTCGCGAAAAACACGCGGTTCCTGTACAAAGGCTGGGCGCACGGGTACGAGAGGGCCGTGGCGATCACGGGACGGTCGATGATGAGTTCGGCGAGCGCGGGCGCGAAAGGCGTGTTGGGGCCTTCCATCATTTACGGGTTCACCATGAGACTTGCGGCGACGTGTGGGTTGCCTAGCCTAGTAGCCGTGGGTGGCGCCAATGTCGCTACACCTTTGTTGGTGTCGAAACTGGGCGGCCCACTACACGCGCTGCCCGCCGGGGCGCTCGCTGCGCGCGCGCTACCAATCGCAGCGCACTGCGTCATCGAGTGGGGTTTGTTCCAGAAGTTCAAGGAACACATGAACCAGAGGGCGAGCACGAAGCAGCTCGGCGGTGGTACCGGCACGGCTGGCTTCGCGTCATCCATAGGCGCGTCCGCGGTTCCGAAGACGCGAATGAAGGCGGTGATGGACGGCGCCTTGACCGGTGGGATGTGCGCGTTCGCGGCTACCGCCACGACGGTGCTTGCGCTATCGCCGCTGTACGGGGGCCGGCTTTTGCACCGAGCCGTGACTGCGGATTCCGTGTCCGCCGCGGCGAGGCTTTCCTTGGCCGCCATGCGGGTCACGCGCATTCGACTTGCGGACTCCCTTCAACAAGGCGTGGTGTGGTTCTCCACGTACGAAGGCATGCGCGCCGCGCTTTCCATTTACGACGAAAAGAAAATGGAAAGCGAGTGGTGCGCCGCGCTTAGTAACCCGGACGGGTTCACGGTGCTTCCCGAGCCGCACTCGGAGGGGTCTGAGTTGAGTGAAAAGCACGCAGCCGTGGACGCGGCGGTGCTTGGTGTTTCTGATGACATGATCACCGGAAGCTCCCAGGCGGCGGCGGTCGCGGAGGAAACGCAAACCCCACGAAGGTTTGAGCGAAGGCAAAACAAGGGGTGCCAAACTTTGTCCGCGGCGCGGCAAAAAGGGTGGTCGGGCATCGACGCCCAGCTCTCGCCGCGACGAAAGCTGCTGTTCAGCGCGCGAGGGTAATTGCCCATACCAAAGGATTGACGAAACACGCATCCGGGAAACGCCCACGCCAAAGGAGAGTTGAAAAGCAACGAACCTTTGCCCGCCGAAAAGAAGAGGCCACGCAAAACAAACGAGTAGAAAGGATTAGCCGTTAGCCGACGAAAGCCGTCGATGTGTTGTTTGTAACGCGATGCGAAAACGTACGCGTTTATTGAATATTTCGTCCCCAGCTCTCTATTCCTCAATCCATCGCGGTACTACCTCCTCCTCCTCGTGTCGTGTCTAAAGAGTCGCGTCGTCGTCACGAATTTGGAAACAAACGCCCGTCGGTACCTTTTTTTCTTTCACGCAAACAACACTCGCCCCTTCATGTTGCGTTCCCAAACCGCGCCGCTACTTAAATAAACAAAGGCGGTGACCAGAAACACCAGGGTGAACTTGCCGGTTTTCTCGAGAATCACGCCGGTCGTTACGTTCGCCGCGATGCCGGCGAACACGCCCAACGTGTTGGTGACCCCCAGAAACGCGCCAGCCTTCGCAGGCGCGACGTCTTGCAGGTACGCGTGGAAGCCCGCGATGGCGACAGCTTGCGTGGCGAGCGTCGCGGTGACTAACACGACCGACAGACTGGTTGCCCATACGCTTCCTGCCGCTCCACTGGCGCTTAGCATCGACAATCCCGCCAACGCGGTCGCCGGGCCCACCGTGGCGACACGCATCGCGCCTCGTCGTACCTTCCACCGTTCCCAACCGTTGCGAATCGCGGCGTCCGCCAACTTGCCGCTCGTGAAACTGAAAATCGCGCAGACTAACCACGGAAACGCGGCGACCAACCCGGAGTTCCCTAGCGTCAAACCCAAGTCCCTCGCTAAATACGCGGGGAGCCAGCTTTGAAGCTGGAAAAAACCAAAGTTGACGCACATGTGACACCACGCTAGGGAGGCTAGTTGACTCCACATCCAAGGTGGGGTGGACTTAGCTCGGGAGAAGTTGTTTTCTTTCTTTTGCTGAATCGACTCCAACTCGTCCAAGCCCAAACCGCTCTCCGCGCTCTTTTCCGGCCCTTTTCTGGCCGCCGCCGGTAGCAAAAAGAACCCAGAAACTGCCCACACCACGCCAACCACCCCGAACACCCCGAACACGGTTTGCCAGCCGTACGTAGCGATCACGCCGCCGGCGAGCGCCAAGCCGAACGCGCTGCCGCAGTTGAACGCGGCGAACACGGTGGAGAGGCCGACGCTTTTGGAGTTGGCGGGGACGTACTTGTTTGGAAAAGAAACGTGTCAGTCTTGTGCGGGCAAACCGTGTGTTGACGGATTTGGGAAACGCCCAAGGCCGTACCTTGGCGATTGCGCTCGACACTGCGGGCACCGCGACGCCGCTCGCGGCGCCGAAAAGAAACCTGGCCGTGAGTAGCCACGGAACCGGATTTTGCGTACCGCTCGCGACGGGCACTAAGGCCACGGCGACGGACCAACACAAAAGTCCTGCGATTGAACAGACAATGTGTCAGTCTTGTATGGGCAAACAGTTTTGGGTTCGGGTAGAGGTAAGACGTCCCTTCTGGTACGAGTATATCGCGATGTATGGAGAACAGTCACCAGCTTTGGTAAAACAGTCAGACAGGGAGGCCGGGATTTGGTGAAACGCAAAACGCACCGCCCAGAAGCACCCGCGCGCCGCCCGCTTTGTCCGCGGCGACGCCGCCGATAACTTGCGTCATTCCGTACCCCCACAGAAACGAGCTTTGCAGAGACCCAACCGTGGTCATCGGTAGGTTCAAATCACTCGCGATAGCCAGCGCGGCTAGGGAAAATATCGTCCTGTCCGCGGACGCGAGAAGCATGGCGAACGCGCACACACGCACCACGCGCTGGGAGTCTTTGGGGAGTAAACCGTCGGGAACGACGTCTGGTTTTGGGCAAACGGGGTGGTGGGATCTCGCCTCGGTCGTTTCAGTCAGAAGTTGGACCCCAACGGCGTCGTCGCCGTCTCCTGCAGCGTCAGTTCCACACAACACCCGGTACCGACGCGCCGCGTGCGTTGCAGTGGAGCGGGAGCGCAGGAGCGCTCTTTCGAAACCACCCTTGTGAGTTCCAATCGCACACGAAACGCGATGACGAGATTTCTCAGCGCGGTGGTGCCGACTGCGGGACACGCGCGCAACAGTGACACGATGCCCCGTGTGCACAGTGCGACCTCCTCGGTCGCCACGACAACGCACGACACGCGAGGACGCGCAAGGCGTCATCGCCACGCGCGAAGCCGCCAGCGCGACGGCCATCGCGAGGCACCAGTGACGGAAGACGTTCCGAGTCTCGGGTTTTGGGAAGACTACCAGAAATTTTGCGAGGGGTGAGTGTGTGATGACAAACCTTGTGACTGATACTGATTCTCTCTCTTGAAGGTACTTATAAGGTTTCTTGCGGTTTTCGTCGTCTCAATATCAAACGCCAGCTATACACTTTTACTCTGGCCTCTGGACACACTCACATGAACGGGTTATTTTGCGTCTGCTGCTGCTGTTGCGTCTGTTGCGGCTGGTTCATGTTTGGCATACCATACGCGGGCTGACCCATCTGCGGCATCTGCCGCGCGCCGCCCGTACCGCCAAATTGCTGCTGCTGCTGCGGCGCGCCCATCTGCATTCCCGGACGCGCTTGCGGCATCCCACCCATGCCCATCTGCTGCATCTGCTGCATCTGCTGCATCTGCTGCTGCTGCATCTGTGCCATCTGCGGATGCTGCATCTGTCCCATCTGCTGCTGCGTCATCCCGCCCATCGTCATTCCGAGTTGAGGCATCCCGCCCATCCCCCCCATCACGTGCGCCTGCGTTTGCCCGTGCACAGCGCCGAAGCTCCCGATGCCGGATCCGACCGGCTGCGGAGAGGGGTGCGTACCGTACCCCCCCCCCCCTCTCGCCCCGCCGAACGGGTTCGAAGCCTGAACCTGCGGGGCGTCGTACAACGCGTTCAAGTCCATGGCCATCGCGGGTTTCTCCATGCCGAACATATCGGAAGAAGGCGGGCCTGCTGCGGGCGGTTGTTGTTGTTGCGGCGGCGGCTGCGCGGCGGGCGCCGGATCCATCGCCGGGCGGTGCTGTTGCGGTACCGCCGCCGGGGAAGGCGAGTAGTGCTGCGCGGGCGCCGCGAACGCGTCCACCAGCGAGTTCGCCGCCATCACCGCGTTTCCCGCGGACGCGAAGTTGCTCAACGGAGACACTTGTTGGGGCTGGTGCAGTGCCGGGGGCGATGTTTGCACCGCCGGCGCCGGCGCGGTGAACCCCCCCATCAAATCTTCCAGGGGCATCTGCCGTGCCGGCGCGGGCGGCCCTGGTACTGGCGCGCGCTGCTGCACGGGCACGTTCGCCGCCGCCACAGACCCCCCCCCCTCTTCCACCGGCGCAGTACGCGCGTACTCCTCCATTGTTTGCATGAAAGAATTCGGTGGGTTTTCGATGTGCGGGAACTTGGTGTCCCTGAACGAGGGCCACGAGTTGCAGCTGCGAAAGAGTCGCTCCAGGTCGTCGCCTTGTTGCGTGGCGCGCTTGTACGCGTCCAGGGCTTTCACGGCGTGGAGCTTGGTCATGGTGAAGAACACGTCGATGAGGCGGATGATGCCGTCGTTCACGAGGCGGTACAGCTTGAACGAATCCTTCAGCAACAAAGACACACCCGCGATCACCGCGTCGTTCGTGGCGAGGTTGGAGTTCACGGCTTCGCACTCCAGCAACCGCCGCATCAGGTTTTGTATCCGCGGCAGCTTTTCCATGAGCGCGGTTTCGTCGATTCCCCGCATCTCGGTGGGCTGGCTGCTTTGTTGCCCCGACCCCGCGGCGAGCTGCTCGAGACGCGGGATCTTATCAAGAGACACCACGCACTCTTCGAGGTAGGACGCGTACGACCGCGTCCACTGCGACAGTTCGTTCGCGTCAACGCTCGAGTCGTCCCTCCAGTTGCGAATGGAAAACATGCACTTGATCCGCGAATCACTCGCCCGGTCCTCTTCCACCCACTTCTGCATCCGCTTCAGCTGGTCCTTGAACTCGTCGCCGCTGTTGTGAAGCAACCGGTGGAGCAACACGTGCGTCTTCAACATGGTTTGCCACCGCGCGCAATCCACGATTTGGCGGTTCAAGTACTTGACCAGAAACGTGACGTCCGCGACGCTGGCGCCTCGGCGCACCACTTCAAGCAACGTCTGGACGTGCTTTTCCTTGGGACCGCACACGTCGCTGTTCGTGGCCTTTTCCACCGCGACGCAGATGTGCTGCGGGGTGAGGGGTGGGAGGGTGGGAGGGTGGGAGGATAGAGAAAGGTGAGCGACGGGTGCGAAGAAAACGAATCACCATTTCCAAGAGACGTAATTTCTGCGGGGGAGCACGCGGAAAAGTTTCGCCGCGTCGGCGTCTTGTCTTGTCAAAGGGCGTCTCCGGCGTACCTTGAATTCGGCGGGGGCGGTTTGCGCGACGTAATACGCCTGTTTTGGTGGATCGGGGGGACGGAAAGGTCAGGTCGGGCGCAACGGGGAGCCGACGCGAACACCGGGAGTCACGCGCGTCCCCTCTCTGGCCGGCGGCAGGGGCACGCGATGAGATGGCGCGTGTGCCAGTGCAGTCAGCGTGTTCTCAAAACCAACGCTTCGCATTTCGCACCTTTCCGTGGTCGAAGATGGACGTCTTCCCGGCGCGGTCCATCATCCTGGCCATCTTAGAGGACATCGCGGCGTCAGCAAAGAGCGCCTGCGCTTCCAAATACAGAGCAGGGCGACCCGTCTCCGGGGAACGCGCGTCTCGACTCTGAGTGCAGTCGGACAAATCAAACAGTGGACGCGTGTTTCGCCCTCGAGAGCCCAGACAGACTGTTTGCTCATACGACGATGGCGCGATGCGACGCGAGATTTTTTCGTGGTCTGGCGAGAAAAAATGGGATCGTACCCTCGTTGTTCAAACGCGCGGCTCCCACAGACTCGGCGCGCGCAGAGGCTGCTTCGGAAACGGAAACCTCGGACACCATGTTCGAAGCGTTCTACAAGACCGCGATGTCGGTGCGTGAGCTTTCGTGACCCCGTACTGCGAAACCCGCGGGTTCACCCAACGACAAAAAGACCCTTGATCGACCTATTTCTGACCGCAACCGCACCAATTCCACCCCCTTTCCGAATCTCCAGCGCTCCAGCGTGTACGTCGCCATCGTCATCGCGGGCGCGCTCGTTGGCGAGAAAGTCGTGAACAACGGCTTCGACAGCATGTGGGAATCGCGGAACAAAGGCAAGCTGTTCAAGCACATGACGTTCCCGGAGCCGGAGACGGAGGAATAGGCAGTAGGGTGGGCTTGAAGGTTAGATGGGTGAAGGTCGAATGCCTCGATCGTTTTACAACGACGCTACGCCGTGCTAAACTAATACTCGGTCCCAAATACTCAGTCCCTAATACCCAGTCCCTAATACCTGGTACTCATTCCCTAATACCCAGCCCCTATATACCCTGTCCCTAATACGCAAGTCCCTATATACGTAAGTCCCTAATACGCAAGCCCCTATACCTCGTCGGCGTTTTCGGTGCTAGACGTCCCTGTGTCCTTCCCACCACGCGAAACAACCCCGCTTTCCCCCGCCGCCACGATCGCGTTTCGAAACGCGACGGGCCCTACTATCAAGTTCAAAACGATCGTCGCCGCGGCGAGGGGTGCGAAATCGGAGCCCCATCCCGGAAACCGGCGCTCGCATTGTTTCACCAAGCCCATGGCAACGCCGGCTTGCGTGATCATGGCGAGGTACAACACGTCGGTGGTTTTTCTATCGGAAAAGAAACTGGGTAACGGGTTGTAACTTGTGCTGCCCGTACCGGTGTTACTGCCCGTGTTGTTGCCACCGTAACCGTTGCTCCCTTTCCTCTCTCCAGCAGTGCCGACCAACACGTCCTTCGCGAACGTAGTGGCGTGGAACAGCGCAAACACCCTGGCGGCGAAAACCGTGACCGCGGCGAACATCAGGGGGGGGTCGCTTAAAACTTTGTCGAACCGGATCGTCGCGCCGACCACGGTGAAGAACACAAGGTTGACAACCGGCATCAGCGTGGAAACCACGCCGCCGAGCGCGGCGCGTTCGGCTTGCCAGTTTTTTTTGTTAAACCGGTGCGCGTTCGCGCACGTCGCGCCCTGATTGAAATAAAAGAAATGTCAGTCTTTTATGAGCAATCAGTCAGTGGAATGTGGTAAATGGGAAATACTTACCGCCACGACGCACAGCAGAAGCGGCTCCACACCGACACTGTCCGCAACCGCGAACGCAGTGGACGCCAGAAACGCAACAACGCACGCGCGGGTCACGCGCTTGGCGACAGGGAGAGTGTTACGAAAACTCGGAGGGGTGTTACTTACCGTGCGAGTTACCGTGGAAAAAGTATCACTCGCGGTACCAACACTACTCGCGGTACCCGTACTACTTCCGTTACCCGTGGTCACGGTACCCACGGCTTTAGGGTTTAGGTTTTGGGGTTTAGGGTTTTTACCCACGGTATCAATTGTGGTGGATGCATCACCACTACCCACGCCGCCGCCCGTTCCAGAAAAGAACAGAAACCTCGGCCGCACCGCGACGCTCAGCGCCGCGCCGAACGCGGCGCCGAAGAAAAAGGCGAGGACGACGGATACTAAAGGTTTGCACAAAGCGCCGAGTAATGACGCTGTATCGGTGGTACCAGTAGTACTTGCAGTACCAGTAGTACCAGTAGTGGTAAGACTCGTGCCTAATTGCGCACTGCTGCCATCACTGCCATTCGCGTAACTGTTCCTTTCAAAGTCCAGCCCGGCAAGCGCCACGAATTCCAGGTTCAGCGCGAACAGCACCACCACGAGCGCGTCTTTCACCACGGTCACCGCCATGACGTGCTGATTGTAAAAAAATAAATGTCAGTCTCATATGGGGAATCAGTCGGCGGAATGTGGTAAATGGGAAATACTTACCTGGCAGAACGGGCCTTTGCCGTCCATTTCTTTCAGCACCGCGATGGCGCTTGCGGGGCTTCTAGCTATGGCCAGGGTTCCTAACAGGCTCGCGATCACCACGACGTGTTCTGTGTTTAGGTTCACTAAAAAACCGACCCGAGGGCCTATCACCAGGAACCCCAGGAACACGAACGTGAACGAAAACAACGAGACGCAGGTTGTCATGACAATCGTGGGCCGTGGTTGTTTCCGTAACTCGCCCAGCTTCAGCTCCGACCCAGCCGCCACGCCAATCACCGCGAGGCACACCGTGTCCGTCACCGCGACGAGTGCTGTGTGCGTTGATGTGAGCACCGCGGGACCCAGCAACGCGCCCGTAAGCAAGTACCCGCTGATTTTTGGCAACCGGAAACTGGAACACGCGCGTCCCGTGAAGGAGGCGATGAACAACACGAACGCCACGCGCGCGACCGTGTCCGTCAGCGCCGCGGGGTCGATGGCGGCAAAAGACCACATCGTAACGAACCAGGTGGCGAACCCACACCCCCGCGCAGGCATTCACTGCACAAGAATCAGAAGCTCCCTTTGTTGCACTCACTCACTGCCTCTTGATGACTTATGACATGGCAGCATGTGTTCAAAAGGGGTAAAATCAGAACCCACGCGTCCACCACGTGTCTGGCTGAGAACGACTGAGGCACGCTTTGCGGCGGTCCGCGTGTGCTCGACCTACACTCGCGCACGCACGTCGCTTGTTACCGTCGCAATGTCCGTTATCGCCGGTTCCGTGTCCCTCCGCGCTCCCGTTTCCGCGCGCGGGCTCGGGTTCAAAACCTCCCAACCCACGGGCACGCGCGTCGCCGCGGTGACACCCGCGCGTCCCTTCACCAAATCAGGCCGAACCGGGCTTCGCGTGAACGCGGGCAACACCAACGAAGGAGGACTCTTCGCGCCCATCGTCATCGTTGCGAGAAACGTCATCGGGGTGAAGCGGTTCAACCAGATCAGGGGCAAGGCTATTGCGCTGCACTCGCAGGTACGTCAAGTTAAACGCCACCGCAGGGAAGGGCACACGCACACGCGGTCTGTCTGTCTGTCATCAGGAACCGTCACCCATCGTCGTAAACGGAACAGTTTCCGATAACGACCAGTTCCGATCCCATCGCGCGACGTCTCGGACCTCTCGGACTCTGACCTTCCCCCCATCCATCATCCCCCCTCTCTCCAGGTCATCACCGACTTCTGCAAGGAGATCGGCGCGGACGGGAAGGTTCGCCAGGGGTTGATCCGCACGGCGAAGAACAACGGGGGGCGGCTCGGGTTCCTGGCGTGAAAACGGACCGCGAACGCGTAGGGTAAATAGTCTGAATAAAAATGGGGGGGAAAAGGAAAAAGATCAGCGAAGGTCTCGCGACGATGGAAGATGCGCGAAACCAAGAGTCTCGCTCGGGATATGACAGCCAATATCGGGGATACGACAGTGCGTATCGATCGCCGAGAGAGCCGAGAGGGCAGTACAGAGGTTTTGAGAGTTATGTGTCGAGGACAAATCTTGTGACGAGTGTGTAAAAAAATACAATACAGGTTCCCATTTAAAAAGTAATCAATCATTCCTGTCCCGCTTCGAACGTTTCCCAGAACTGTTGTGTTTCCTTCCCTCCCAGCTCGACATTGATACTTCGCGGTCGGTACGCCTCGCCCCAAGTCTCCACCACGCGCTCCACGCTTTCCTCCAACACGCGTCCCCCGAAAACCAACGCGCGCCCGCCGTGCTCGCACTTTTCCTTACGACGAATAAAAGAAAGTGTCAGTGTTTCGGGCCATGTGAGTGCGTAATTACTCTGGTCAATCGGGAAAAAGTGGTTGGATTTGGGAAAGGCAACACGTACGCCGAGCCAGACAAACGACCCTAGGTTACTGCCGGGCGGCGCGAGCAACACGAAAACCCCTGCGATTGTAAAAAGAAGCGTCAGTTTCGTACGGGCAATCGCAGAGGCGGAACGTGGTGATTGGGAAAGGCCCTTACCACTTTCGGTTAAGTCGTCCTCGTCGTACATCGTCACGAAATCGAACTCGGGGTAGGTGAGCAATTTAGGTCGTACAAAGCTTTCTTTGCTTTCTCTTTCGTCAGTGGTGGCCGGTTCGGCGTCGCCGTCGCGGGAAGACGTTTTCGTCGCGGTTTCGCCTTCGACTTCGCGATTCGCGTTCGCGAGCGCCACGCCTCCCCGCCTCGCAACGAGCGACCTTTCGCCAAACGCGAACATCGCGAAGTCCAGGTCGTAGGCCTCGCATCGCGCAAAGGCGGTGCATCCGCACGCATCGGTACCATCGGTGTGTGAATAATCTTCAAACGCTTCCAGAAAAGAACGCGGTTCGTCGCCGGCGGTGACGAGCGTGATCGGAAACTCGGCGCCCGAAAATTCGTCGCCCCGAAACGCACCACCCGTTTCCCTCCCTCCCGCTCCCGTTCCCCACACCCCACCGAGCCCGTCGTACTGGAACAGCTGTCTGGCGAAGCAAGTGGCTCGGTTCAAGAACAACTCAGAATCCGCGCATTGCGAACCCAGCCAAACGAAAACGTGCCCGTCCGATGTCTGCAGCACGAACGACCCGCGCGCGTCGAGCAAATTTAGCGCCAGTGACTTGTTAGTCTCGGAGGAATCTGTCGCCTCGCCGTCCTCAGCAACCTTTTCCGCCGTTTCCCACACAGTCTTCGCGACCAAGTACCTCGGGTCGTGTTCTGAGTGCGGCGCCATGCGGTGCAGACGCACTACCGGGTGTTTGGGTTTGGGTGCGTTTGCGTCGCGAACATCACCGATAGAAGCATCCGTTGAAGCGCCAAACGACGAACACGACCCCGCTTCGCTCAGCACGCGTTTTCGCCACTGCAGCATCTGACACGTGAACCCCATGTTCGGGTTCGCGACGCCCCTTCTTTCCTTGACCAGCGCGAAGGTTTTTTCGTAGGAATCGCCGTTGCGCCACATCAGGTACGAAATCACCACGGAGACTGATCTTGAAACGCCCTGCGAACAATGCACCAACACGTTTCCGTTTTCGGCTTGCGATTCGCGAATAAAATCAAAGCAGTCGTACAGAACCTTCGTCACGTCTTCGCCCGGCGAGTCTTGAATCCACAGGGGTTTGTACTTGAATTTTGAATTTGAATTGCTTTCGTGATAGTTAGGTATCACGAAAGCGTTGCAGTTGATTATGTGTGTGATTTTATTGGATCGCAGTAGGTCGATATCCCTTGCAACGGCTTCGCCGGCGACGAACACGTTTCCGCAGATGTGCGTGCAGTGTTTTTCGAAAAAAACAAACTTTTCACGACGAATCGTCAACTCCGATGCTTGCGTTTCACTTGACCCGCTTCTGAGCGCGGAAAGGTCTATCGCGGACGGTCTAACGTGTTCTCCGTGCGACGTGTTGGCGCCCGTGGTGTCGCTCGTGACACCGGCGGCCAACTCACCGCGGGGCATTTTCAACCCCAAACCCGGTGGTTTGCGTTTGGCCAGCGAATTTTGCGTGTCCAACTGCTGGGGGGTTGGGGACGGGATGGCATTTGCGGTTTCCTTTTCCGCGGCACCGCCCAAAGCGCCGAGGCCTTTCAGACCGAGCGACGGAAACCCCACAGGGCGGGTCGTGACTGCTGGTCGGCTCTCCGCGAAAGCCGCGTCATCATCGCTGACGTCGCGGTCCGACCCGGATGACGAACACACGTCAGACGTGTCTTCTTTGGATGGCACCGTTTTGTTGATTCCGCGGACGTTTTCGTTCGACCCGGACGCATCACCCGCGCGACACGTCACCGCCTCTGTGGGGTTTAGGCGAGACACCCCGCCCAGGTTCAAACCAAGACCCACCATTGACGGTTAAGTTGGACCTGACCACACCACGGCGGCGCGCGTGGTGTGTGCGCGACGACCGCGAGATGGCGAGGGATATTCGGACAGGGGGCTGTGTTAAAACTTTTATTTGGGAGCGGCAACTGCAAAAGGTACCTTTTTTGGAGTCGGCATTCTACACCCTCTTCTACATCTCAATCTCAATCGAACCTCCTGTCTTCCGGCGAGTAGAACTCTGCTAGAAGCGACGCGATGAACCCCGGAACCTGCCCTCCCGCGTCCGTGACGAACAGGGAAATCAGGTCGGGTGACACGCGGTCGAAGTCGGGGTTGGCGATTTGCAGTTCGGCCGGGTTTGGCGAGTCGTCGGCGGAAGAGACGGCGTTGGAGTTGGCAGAAAAACCACTCGCGTCTCTGCCGGCGAAGTCGAAAATCTCGCAAGGCGACTTGAGATCGTCCATGTCGTACTCGGGATCACCGGGCCCTAGCGGCGACAGCTCGTGCGTCCCCGCCAGCACCAGCACCGGTACCCGGTGCGCTTTCGCGGCGACCGCGACTGCGCGGTGCCCAGCCGCGCAAAGAGCGGTGCCGTCGTGGAACACGCCTTTCGCGCCGAGCACCACTAAGTGGCACCGCGGCATCACCGCGAAGGTCGCGGCGTCTGCGATCACGGTCGTCGCCACGCCTTTGTCCGCCAAAAGCTTGGCCAGTCTATGCCCCGCCCCGCCCGGTTCGCCCTCCGCGACGACGCACTGGAACGTTCTTTTTTTGTTCGCCTCCCGTAAAAACGCCTCCACTGAACAACTACCCCCAGCGGTCAAAACAACGCACCCCGGCGTGACGTGCTCCACCGCCTGCACCGCGCAATGCCCTTCCGCGGTTTCAAGTTCGTCAATAAGCTCACCAACGCTTTCGATGACGTCCTGAGATAAAAAAGAAAGTGTCAGTCTTGTATGGGGCAATCAGTCGGCGGAATGTGGTAAATGGGAAAGGCCCTTCCTTACCTGTTTGAACCGTTTCATCCGCGTTTGTTGGTCGTTTTCCCCACCGCCGCCCGTCACGGCGCCGGTTTCCATTTGTGCCACACCGCCTGTGCCCGTACCCAAAGCTCCACTCCCGCCCGCGTGCTCCACCGCCTCCTCCCGTATGATGTGCAGCACGCGGCGGCACATGTTGCCCACCACGAGTTCTGCGTTTGGGACAAAAAATGGATCCGGTGAGTTTTGCGGATTTACGAAGAATAACGCAAACCCCATCGTGTGGTGCCTTTGGTAAGGAAGGAAGCTGCTTCGATCTTGTCCGTGAAAACACACGTACCTAAAGGTCTGGCGTCGACGAGTTTCTTGGAAACCAATCGTACGCCTTCGATAATACCCCCCACCGTCAACGCCTGCTGCGCTGCCACCGCGTGGATCAACAGCTCCGTGGTGTGCCTGGCGAGCGCGACGCTGGATGCCGGGAACTGCCGGCGCTTGAGCTTGGTGGTGAAGTCATCGAGCACGGCGTGAATGCTGGCTTGCCCGGTGCGACCCATGGCGCGCGCGGACACGTTCTCCGTGAGAAACCCCGAGGTGGCCGGCACCGCACAACGGGCAGGGGTCGCCGCCCCGACGTCTGACGTCGGCGAGGGCGTGGATCTGCAAGAGATGAAAGGTGGCGATTTCCAAAATCTGTTGAATCCAGATTGTTGCGGGACAGTTGTCGGGAATACCCACTCTCTTTGACGCCGTGGTCATGGCCGCTGTCGCCTCATCCGTGGCTCGCATCGCCCCCTCCGCGAGGGGCAAGGTTTCCTCGCGTACCCCTGTGCGCCGTGTTGCGGGTGCGTCCCGAGACGCTGGCGCCAAATCTGTCCGCGCGTTGTCCGGCGTGGTGGAGGTTGCGCAAATCGCAGTAGATTCCCTGGAGGATGCCCTCCCAACCATCGCCGTGGGTGCGTCTCTCGGCGCTATTCTGTGGTCCAGCGCGGGTGCCCTGAAAGGCTTCGCCGCGCTTCTTAGCGGCGAGGAAGCCACGGCGAGTCACATTTTGGTGAAAGACCCCACGCTCGCGCAGTCGTTGCTTGAACGGCTACAGGACGGCCCGCAGGACAACCTGGAGGATCGCTTCGCTCGGGAGGCTGGCAAGTTTTCCGAGTGCCCGTCGAAATCGAAAGGCGGGAGTTTAGGAACGTTCAAACCAGGACAGATGGTGAAAGAGTTCAACGCCGCGGTGTTTGAAGGCCCGATTGGTGCGATTCAAGGCCCGATAAAAACCGATTTCGGGTGGCACCTGATTCTGGTCACCGACCGGAAGGAAAAGGAAGCGTAAAGAGTGAATAGAGCATGCAAGAAAGAAAACGTGGAATGAACTAATATAAAGAGAACTACTGATTTACACCGGACGTATGCCTAATACACTGGACGTATGCCTAATGCGTCCCTAACAGCCCTTATATATAGCCAATTCGCGCCTTCGCCACAGTGTCCTTTTCAGGGCAATCTTCCAAAGCCCGTTCCAAAAGCGCGTCGATAAGATTTCGCATTTCCCGCCCCGTGGCTCGAAAACACACCGAAAACGTCCCCGCCGCGTCCAAAAGCGTTTCGGTTCGCGCTGCGGATTTCCACAAACCCGCGTCCACGGTTTCGCACAAGTCCACGGCTCGCTGCGCGTATAGATGCGTAAGCTCCAACAGAAAAAGGTTGTGGGAGTTCTTAGCACTGGAAGAGTTATTAAGGGGGCTCTTAGCGCCGAAAGAGTTCGTAAGCGAGGTCTGGGCGCTCGTTTCTTCCCTCGTGGAGACCTGCTTCGTAACGTCTCCGCCAGGTTCTTTCGTCGCCAGAAAAGAAACTAAACGAACCATCGCCAGGTTGGCGCCTACTCTGCGCTGGGGCGATGTTTCGCGTTTCGTCAAAACCTTTTCCACGAACCTCGCCAACGTTCGAACGGTTTTGGAAACGCGACCTTTTCCGTCCGCCGTTTTGATGAGGTACTGTTCCCTTCTTTTCAAAGGAAACCCCCTTTCAACCTGGCAAATCAAACCAGCACACCCGTGTATGAACTCCAACGTTTCCAAAGAGGTTCGACCTTTGGACCGGGCGTCACTTAAGCCGGTGGTATACGCGCCAATCGCGTTGCGAAGACACGTCGCGGCGATTTTTTTGTGAAAACCCGTGCGAACCGCGACGATTGCGGATTGCAAATGCAGCAAAGCTCTGGTCGTGTCGTTCGCGACGCTCGCACAGGTGACGTTACAAAACGCGAGCGCTCGCGCTTTGAATGTTTCAACGCGCGTTGAGGGTTCCGGGTTTGAATGTTTCGCTGCTGGGTGGTACATACAGAGCCAACTCGCGCGCAAGCAAAGCGCGCCCAGGGTTTCGTCCGAGGCGGTGACGAAAGTTGCGCGACACGTTTCCAGAAAGGACACCGCTTTCCCGAAACGCCCGGCGGTCAAATGAAAACGCACGGCGCAATCCACCCACGCAAAAACAACATCTACGTGCCTTCGGTTGGTTGTGCCGGGTTCGTCGGTCACAGTACCGCGCCGCATCGAATCCTCGTGCACCACCCTCGCCGCGTGCAGCGCCCAGGCGAGGTGTTTCGGGTTTGAAAAGAAACTTTCCGCGTTTTTGTGGTCAGAAAAACCACGCAGCGCGCTGACACGCCACAAAACGCGACTCGACCCGGTGAGTCTTTTCGTCAGCGCGATGACCTCTGGTGATGTTGCCAGGGTGAGAAAAGGAGAAACACTGCCAGTGATGCCTTGCGAACTGCCTTTTGTATCTTGTTCCCGGTCACGGTCGTCGCACTCCAAAGCGCTTCGCAAACTCCGACTCACGATGCGCTCAACGAACTCGGACGCGAAAACGTCCAGGTCATTTTTTTCCTCCCCGACTCGTTTCGCGACGGCTGCTAAGTAAACCGCGCTTACGGTGTCTGTGAAAAAACAATCCACGTGCTTTTTGTTGAAATCCAGCCACGCATCCGCGCACTTCAAGAAACCACCGAGTGTCACCGAGGAGCGTCCAGACACACCGCAAACAACTTCCCACGCGGTTTGGAACGCGGCGCGCGAAGCCGCGCTTGACGAAGGCGGGTTTTCCGCCAGGCGCGCGCCGATGCAAAAACACATCTCAACGAGATCATTCGATGTGGTCTGCTTTGTATCGTCATCGTGGTCATCGTCGTACTCGTTTGCGTGTGATGATGCGTGTGCGCCGCGCGACAGCCCCTTGACGAGCGCCAACAGCCGTTCCGCGTGTGTAGCCGTCGATTCGTTTGACACGCGCTGCAACACGACGCGCGCGATACGCGCGACGAGAAATTGGTTCGCGTTTTTTCGTTCGCCGACATCCCACAGAAACTCGCAAAGCGCGTTTTCGTCGCACCGCTTCACGAAGCAAGTGACCGTCCACTCCAGCGCGGGCGCCAGCGCTACTAGCTGTGCTGAGGTGATGTCGCGAAGACACCGGTTTCTTTCGTGTTCCGCGGAAAATAAAAACCCGTCATTTTTTGTGTTTTTCGCGTCGCCTTCGCCGTAGCCTTCCTCGTCGTCGTCGTCGCTTTGGTCGTCAAACATGGAGTCCAGAAAAGAATCAAGCGCGTCTATCAAGTCACCTTCCTCTTCCCGTTTTTCCTTCGCAAGCCGTTCCGCGTGTTTGGCGTGGTTTCGTTTGGTTCGCGAGTACTGGACAAAGTCGAACCGGTCGACGCCGTCGACGAACGAAGTCACCGAATCGCGAAACAAGGTTCCGATTTTTAAATGCATCAAATACCGCGAATATTTCGGGAAGTGTGTCGTGCGGTACGCCCGGAACGTGGTGAGCACCGCACTCGTTTTCGACGCGTACGCGGTGATAAACGCTTTCACCAGGGGGTCTTCGATGGTTTTGATTTGCGAAATGATGCGCTCCAGGTTTTCGAACGGCGGTTTGTTGGCCACGAACCGGTGACACGCCATCGTCGCGAGTTGCAGGTACAGTCGCGGCACCAAGTGTTCGACCGCGTCTATTTTCCGGAACCAGTTCCGGCACGTTTTCCGCGCGTTTTCGTTGACATCATCGCTGGTGAAGTCATCCGCCAAAACCGAGTGCCTTTTGTGTGTGTCATCGTCGAACTGCGCTTTTTGGAACACCCTGTGGTAAATGGAATCGCCCGCCTTGTCCAGCACGTCCGCGACGAGCCCGAAAAGAATCGGGTAAAATTGAGTTTGGTGGACCACCGCGTGTTTGAATTTTCCAACGTTAAACGAAGTTGTTCCGTGCGTAAACACGCCGCCCGGCACGACGGGGTACTGCTGGTCCAGCAAAGACGCGACCTTCACGGTGTGTAACAAAGCCTCTAGTCGGTTTGAGTCCGCCCATCCGTTGTTGATTTCGGTTATTAATTTCTGCAGCTTTTCGATTGTTTCATCCTGCATCGTTTTCGACGTTTCTTCTCGACGCAAACACGTAACGTCGTTCAACCGGGATAACCGACCACCCGCCGTGGTGTTCGTCGCGACAAACGAATTGATCTCAACACCGCCGGGCGCGTGTGTGTTTTTGACACGCACCACGTGTCCGTCCGATCGCCGCGCGCTTTGCACGAACGCCCGGCGGCGAATGGACCACTCGGAAAGCACGTTTCTTAACTCAACCTCACCGCCATCTTCGGTTCCGGTTGCGGGTTCCCCATCCTCGTTGTTACGTGTTTCGTTCCAAGTAGAGACGTGGTTGGGTGATATGTGTTGGTTGGATGGACCTGCGTTTGTTTGCTCAGCATCTCCAATCGGCCCGCCCATCGCACCCAACGGGTCCATGAACCGCTCCCTCACGGGTGTTGCGTTCTCGGACGGACACGCGGCATCGTGGTCAACACACCCGGGTGTTTGCAGGGGATGCGACGCTGCGACCTGGCGCAGCACCGACACAGCCGTTTCCCACGGAATATCCCGGAAGTCCATCGCGACCCAATTGAGTCACCCGACCCGACACCACCCACCCCGAGGTGCGCGCGGTGGAGTGAAGGACGAGAATTTGGCGCACCGAAAGAAGGCACCTCCAAGAAGAGCTCTCGAAATCGACATCGTTGTGCGCGCTGCAGCAGCCTTTTCCCCGCAGATCTGTCACTCTCGCTTTTTGTGCTTTCGAGGTTGCGTTTTGCCAAGAGACGCCACCGATGCCACACGACGACGCGCGTCTTCGTCCTCTGCGAAATCGATCCAACGCGCGGCATCGATCGATCCGACACGAAGCGACACCCGTGACCTACGACGTACAAAGTGATCTCCAGACATTCCCCCCAAAACCCTCACCCGATGAGCGTCGTCGGCTTGACCCCCGAAGTCCAGGCCTTTAAAGACGATGGTAACAAAAACTTTCGTGTCGCGGAGTACTTGAAAGCCGCGGCCGCGTACACCAAGGCGCTGAAGCTGGCGGAGCGGGACGGATCGGAACCGTACGTGGCGGCTTACGTGATGACGATGTTTTCGGTTTTTTCTATTCGGTTCCATTGAATTCAGGCCGCATCTCTTGTGTCTCTGGTGCTCCGACGGCAACCAAGGCGAAAAAAAGGACGCATCTATAAAAAACCGTTGCGCTGACCAAAGATCTCTCTCCGGCGATCGTCGCTTTTCCACCCTTCCCATCCCCTCCAGTCGCGAGCTCGCGCCCATTTACAGCAACCGAAGCGCGTCGTTTCTGAAGCTGTCCAAGGTATCACAGGCTTTGGCGGACGCGGAGAAATGCGTTGAGCTGCGACCTGACTGGGACAAAGCGTACTTCAGGAAAGCCACCGCGCTTGAGGCGAGCGACGAGGACGACTTGGCGCTTATTGAGTTTGAGGCCGCTTTGGCCGTAGCGACGGAGTCGCAGGAAGGCATGATCGAGCAGAAGATCCGTCTTTGCAAACAGCGGTTGCTCAGGACGAAACGCGAGGAACACCACCAGCCCAGCAAAAAGCAATCGCACGGCGCCGCCAACAACAACATACCCGAAGGCGGTAAGGTCCGGGAAAAGGGAACCGCGTTTAGGTTCGTGGGCGCCGCCGTCGCGGCGCAGACCAAGATGAAGACGAGCGTTGCGGAGGCGGCGGCGGCGACGAAAACGGAGACGCCGAAGACAACGGAAACGCCGCCCGTCATGAAGGTGGAGGACTCGGCGAAGGCGATGCAGGCGGATGCGGACACGGTTGCGGCGGCGGCTGCTGCTGCTGCGAAGGCCAAGGCGGACGCGGCCGCGGCGGCGGCGGCGAAAGCGGATGCCGACGCGAAGGCGAAGGCGGACGCCGACGCGGCGGAAAAGGCGGGTGCTGCCGCGAAGGCGAAGGAGAAGGCGAAGGCTGATGCTGACACAGCCGCTGCTGTGAAGGCGGACGCCGAGAAGAAAGCCGCGGAGAAGGCCGCGGCGGCGAAGACCGCGGCGACAGCGAAGGCTGCGTCTGGACATGCTGAAAAGGCGGCTGAAAAGACAGCTGCTGAAACCGCCGCGAACACACGAGCTGTTTTGGTGAAAACGCAAAACACCAAGGCTGCCTCGGCGAGAAACGCGGAAGCGGCGGCGGCTTTGAATGGGAAGCGATCTCCGAAAAAATCCCCTCGCCCTTCCAAGAAACCGGAACCCACACCGACTTGGTTGCCCGCTGCCGTGCTCGGGGGTATCGGGGCGATCCTGCTAGTGTTGTGTGTGGTGGGGGGGGGGAAGTCCAAGCGACGCGCGTGATGAGAGGCGGCGGATGGTGGGGAGAGGAAAATGATTTTTTTTTTCAGGCATCAAAACTTCGTCTGCCGGTCTGCCGGTATCCCTTTTGAAGAAGCGTCTCGTCGCTCAAAAAGAGCGTGTGCCGCAATCCGCCCGGCGGGCTTGCGCGTGCGCATCACAATCGCGGGCGCCCCGCTCCAGTCGCGTGCGTCGGATCCCGCAGCGCGCGCATCGCGCACCGCGAGTAGACCCGTGACGTTTGGTGGCGGGTGTGCCGCTGTTGCTTTCGTTGTGCGCGAAGGGGCACGACCGGAGGTGCGGATCAGTAAAAGGCGCAGCGTTTTGTCCCCATGATGCGCTCGGAGTTCACAATCGAAGACGTGGCGAGGGGCCGGACCATGACCATCACCGATCTGCACGACCTCGGTGGGCAGGTGTTCGAGTGTAACAAGGTAAGGACCACGACTGCGCGTGGAGTGGAACGGAGGTCGAGTCGAACGAGCCAAGAGTGCGGCACCGACCGCCCCGCAAAAAAGGGCCCTTTTTTAGCGGGAGTATTTGCCACGGCAACCCAGTACTCTCAAAATTCTTCGTCTCCCGATCAGCACGCTGACCTTCCCATGCCCCCCCCAACCCCGAACAACCCGACCCACAAAGGCGCACGGCGACGCCCTAATCAGGGCGTTCTCCACGAAGAAGTACCCGCGGCTCATCGTGGTGAAGAACGCGTTGATCGTTTCAGTCAAGGTTGACGATCGGGGGTTCGTGGTGCACAAATGGACCAAGAAAATCGTGGACCTGAAACAGGTGTACCTCGTCATAAAAGATAACCGGCGTATTTATCAGCTCGCGCTTGAGTTCACACAAAGACCGGGAGAAAAGAAACCCTTCACGGACGTGCTGCAGTTCAACCCCACCACGTCCAGAGATTTCACGCAGACGATTTCGAAACTGCGGAAAGAACTGCTGGGGAGCCGAGGCGGCGGGGGCGGGGCCTCGGTTTCGTCGCCAAACGCGGCGGTTTCGCGAAACGACCGACAAACGGCATCCTTTGGCAACACGCACGCGGAGTCGCGACACAACCATGGACACCAGCCCCCGCCTCACCATCAGCAGGAACGGGAAAGGGACACCCACCAGCAGCGCCAGTCCGCGTTTGGCGACGCCATCGCGTCCGCCGAGGCGCGGTACCAGCCGAGGGGCGACGTTGGAGGGGCGCCGCCTCCCGCGCGTTTCGACGGCAATCAGTTCGCGCCCGTCGCCGTCTCCGCTGCCGCGGTGGACCCGTTCGCACCACAGCCCTCCAACCCGTTCGGCGTGGTCGTACCCCCCCCCGCGCACTCCCCGCGCGCCGCGTCCGGCCCGGAGTCCGTCTCCGGGTCCGTGAACTTCGACAACATGATGCAGTCGGTTGCGGCGAACGGCCACCAGATGCAAACCCTGTTCGACTCCCCGTCGCACCAATCGCTGCCGGTCGCCGATCCCTTCGCGCACATGGCCGCGCCTGTGCCTCAAATGCAGCATCATTCGCAGGTCTCAGACCCGTTCGCGCAGATGGCCGCGCCCGTACCTCAAATGCAGCAGCAGATGCCCGTGGCGAACCCCTTCGCGCAACCAGCGCAGGCGCGCGATCCGTTCGCGGCGATGCCCGCCACGGCGAACCCCTTCGCGGCGCCGGCCGCGCAGGTTGTGCAGAACCCCTTCGCGTCCGCGCCGTACCAGCCGCCGACGCAGCTGCAGCCGCCCTCGAACCCGTTCGCGTGAAGGGACGGAGACTTAGCGCGTGCGGAGAGTGACGGACTTTAGGCGTTACTACGTGACAAAGAAGGAACGAGAGACGACGCTAGTTTTTTTGTTTAGTTGTTACTTCAGTAAAAGTTCTTAAAAGTTCGGGACCGCTACGTATCGTCTTCCTCACGCCGCCATATTTTTCCCACTCACGAGCATGTACGTCACCGCGACCGGCTGTAGGTGCGAGTTCGTTTTCAGTAGCTCCCGTATCCTGTCGTTTCGGTGGTACATCTGCTGGCCGTGTAGCGTAAACTTCACGCCGTCGCCGCGCGCGCCGTCATCACGCGGCGTTTGCTTGAACAGCAGAAAGACGATTTTGTGCGGTGCGTCCTCGCTCGGCGGCGACGGAGGGACGTACGGCGCTCCTCGTGAGTTGTCTGGCGCGCCGCAGACAATGTTTGACCCGCCCTCGCAATCCGTCCAGAGGGCTTGAAGAAACGTGTGTGATTTGTTGGTAACCCCTAAGACTCCGTCGTCGGCGTCGATATCAAAAACCGCGACTGTGAATTTTGTCCCGTCGCTCGCGCCGCGCATCAAATCGCCCCACTCCACCAACGGCGCCCGTTCCAGCCACGGCCCGTCGAACGCGGTTTCATACACGTTCCCTTCTATTTTAACCCCAGCGTAGTCCACCACCAGTTTTTGTAACGTAGGGTTTTCTGAGTCAGGCGTTCGCACGCCGGCTTCAACCAACGCGGCCTCGATGGCATCACTCAAATCATCATCTCCCAAAGCCACCCCGAAATCGGGAGGGAGCTTCACGGGTTGTCGTGACGCCAACTCGTCGTCCGCCGTGTCCCAGGTCAGCGCCGTGTCGACCACCCATTCCATCGCAACCGCGGGGTCGTCGTTCGCCGCGTTTGGGCTCATCGCCGCTTGGAATGCAACGTGTTCGTCCCGTTTTCCCCCCGCCATCGCCCTCACCGCGAACCGGGTGGCTTCGTCCGCGCAGATTCCCGCGATGACCAAGCTCGCCACGACAACGGCGGTCCAGGAGTAACCCCCGCGCTTCATGGAGGCAGATTTTGAAGCACCAGAGCCGTGGGAACCGGATTTCGTATCCACGAGCAACGCGGAGGCTTCATGTTTAGACGCCATCGCGCGGGACGCGTGTACCCCGCGCCACGTGCGACGCGGGCGCGGCGTTGTGCGGGACGAAAAAGGAGTTGGGGTGTTGGAGACGAGTTTTCAGTTTTGCAAGGAAAGGTCTCCATGCCCAGCATAATTACATCTCTAAAACACGCTCGTGTTCGGGTCGTGCCTCGGGCTTATTCTGCGGACAAAGGCTTCGTAGGACATCAAGCCTTCCCCTCTTGGATCGTACCGTCGCCACACCGTGTCGAACGCGTTTTGGTCGGGGTGGAAGTTCATAACTTTGAGCCACTTTTTGAACTCGCCCCTATCCACGAACCCGCTTCGGTCGGCGTCCAGCCCCCGGAACAACGCCCGCGCGCTTCCGTTGGCGGCCAGTTTGCTTTCAATTTTCTCCATCAAAAGCTTCTCGAACTCGAATGCGTACAGCCCGTTAGGGGAGGGCTCGATGTTCGCGGGTTTGGGGGCGTGGTGCGCGATGGATTGCCAGTTCCCCTCCGCATACCCGGGCGTGAGGTGTTCCGGCGAGACGCTTTTCAAAAACTCGTCAAACCGCACGCCGCCCGAGCCGTTCACGTCGTACTTACCAATGATCGCGTTTAAATCGTCAGGCGTGGGGTAGATGTGCATTCGCGCCAGCCCTGCGGCGAACTCTTCCGGTGTCAATTCTCCGTCGCCGTCCGTGTCCATCTGCGCGAACAGCTTCCGCAAGCCGGACACGCCGCTGCCCCTCGACTGCATCCAATCCAACAGAAGGTGCTCGAACCGCACCACCGAGACGCGCGCGGCCGGTACGTCACGCGTGGTAGGCCTTGGCGCGCCCAAGGTCAAACGAGGCGCCGCGACCTTTCGCTCCTGAATATCAACCGGCACCTCACTCGTAAGCAAGTGCCTCATGTTCCGCATCCCGGAAACCGTGTCCCCGTGTCTGTCCCGCACGCCCTCCGGCGTGACCAAGCACCGGAGCATCTCGCCGTAATCAAGCCCGTCGCCGTTGCCATCGTACTTCGCCATGATCTCGTCGACGATTGCCGGCGCTGCTGCGATGTTGAACCGCGCGATGGCGGTTTCGAACTCGGAACGCGACAAACCGCCGCTTCCGTCGCGGTCGAAATATTTCCACCAAGCCCGCGCGCTTTTCCCCGAATTCGCAGTTCGCTCGAGCGTTTTCTTTTGAGTTTTGCCAGAAAAGTGTCAGTATTTCGTAATGTGTATGATTACAATTGTAATTACTCTGGACAACCGTCAAAACAGTCTTTGGGATTTGGGAAATGCGGGGACGTACCTTTTTCAACAACGTCTCCAGCTCCAACAACGACCCGACCATCGGCACGTACCCGGCGTCCCCCGCTTTTCCGCGGTCGAACACGGAGGGCTCTTGCAGTTTCGTTAAGCTCGCCTCAAGACGAACTCGGTCGTACCCCGCCCACAAAACGTCCCCACCGTCCGCGCCCCACCGCTCGCCTCTCGCGCCGTTTCGCTTTTCGTTGAACTCCGTTTCCTGCGCCGACGGCGGGACGACTTTTTTCGCCATGTCCCGGTAGTCAACCACCCCGGAGCCCGGGTGGGTTTCGTGCTTCGCCACGAGCGCGGACAGGGTATCAAGTGACGGGTCCACGTTTAGCCGCCGCAACCCTTTAACAAACGCACCAACCCCAACCACGCCCAAACCGTCGGCGTCGAAAAACTTGAACACGTCCACGAACTGCTTGACCGTCGCGTCGCCGCCGTTTTCGCCGCGCAGTTTATCCAGCATCGCCGCTTTGCACCGGCGCGCTGTGAGGTCGTGGGCAGGCTTGGCGTTGAACGCGCCGTGCTCGTAGAAAGAGTCACCAGCAGTGACTCCGTGACCTGCGTCGGATGGCAGCATGACGTGCATGCGTTGATCGCGTTTGAACAGCGCGGCTTCCTGTCGCATCGCGGGGCCCTGCGCCCTCCGGACTCGTGTGTTCCCCGCGGACGCGACCGCGCCGGATGCAGATGGGTCGTCGTACCCACCGTGCTCTCTTTGCTTTTGAAACTTATCAACCGGGTGCGTGTACCCTACCAAGTTGGCGCGGTACACGGACGGTGATGTCGGTTCGAAATCACCGGGCATGAGGTAGTTGATGAACTCCTTGGGATCCAGGAACCCGTCGCCGCGCACGTCGTGTTTTCTGAAAACAGCCGCGGTCACGTTTGCGTTCGCGGGCATCACGTTGACCCTGCGCATCGCTAGTTCGAACTGCTTAAAGTCCAACGCCCCTTTAGAAGGTAGCCGACCGCCTTCCTGGTGCATCCCGCACACCAAGCGCATCGCCGCGGCTTGCGATGAGGTTCTCGTGGACAAAGCGCGGCGCATCGCTTCCTCGACCTTCTCCACGGTATCGAGCGTAGGGAAAGCGTCGCTCGCGAAGTGCGTCGCGGGTTTTTCGAAAAGAGGCGTGACGCTCTTCTCCACGAAACTGCCCTTGCCAAAATCTTCCGCCCGTAGACGCTCCTTTACTCGCATCGCGTCTCGGTCGGGCGAGTTCATCAAATAAACCGGCGCGTCCCCAGACCACCCGGCGCCCGAGACGGGGCGCAGCGGGGACATGCCTTTCGGCGAGTTCGGGGACATGGGGATGTCATCCCAGACGGGGAAGTCATCCCCATCCCCGTCCCCGTCCACGTGTATGGTCAGGTTGGCGAAACCGCCCATCCCAACCGATCTCGAGTCACGCCGAGTCGGCGAGTCGAACGACGACCGCGCGGCGGGCGAACCCGGGAACTCGAAATCGTTGTTTTGCGTTTCGCGTGGGACGGATTTGCGTTTTGGGGATCCCACCCAATCCCCACCGCCCGCGAGATTGTCGTACAGCAGGTTGTTCGGGTCCGAGCTCGCGGCAGGTGCTCTTGGTGCGTTTGGCGAGCCTCTGGATGGCGGGTAGTAATCCGGTTGGTTCACCCCCACGGCGTTGGCCCGCGCCTCACGTCGGGTGCGGAAAGGCACTCGCGCGGTCGCGAATCCCGTCATTGGATTTTCACCAACAGAAGAGTACACCGCGCTCATTCCCGATCCGCTTTGCGCGATGTTCGCGAGACGAGACGCCAGGTCTCGCACGGACAGCACCGCCTCTTTCGGGCCGTAGTCAGACCCCGCGCCGTCTCTTGGACCTACGAATCGCACCGCGTTGGCCACGGTGTCAAACGACGACTCGTCACATCCCACGTTCAGCTCAAGCACCGTGCGCCTGAAATCGGCACGCAGAATCGCCCCACTTGGCGTCGCGTCGCTGGAACGCACGTGTCGCTGTAAAAACCGCGCGATGCCTTGCGCGCCGTCGCCGCCTTTCGCGAAAATCTTATCCACCAGCACGAGCTCCCACGGCTGCGCCGGGGGGGCGTCGGGGAACAGCACCATGGCGCGGGTGCGTGTGGCGCGTTTGGAGACAATTCACCACTTTCGAAACGTTCGACAAGTTTTGCTTTGATGACGACAAAATCAACTGGCTTGGTCGCAGTGTCGACACTAGTGTTCGCGGCCCCGCACGCGCCGTGTGGGTGCGCGGGATGACCGCCGTTCGCGTCCCCGCGCGAGCGGCACCCCGCGCGCCGCCCTGGCAGGAACCGGGGCGGCGCACGTGTCGGGTAGGGCACACACTCACGCGCGCGTCTCGCGTGGGAGGGTCGTGTTCATCATCGTGGCGAGTTTCGAGCGCTTTTTTGTGTCGCGCCTCAATCGACGCGCCACCCGGCGTGGACCCGACCTCGAACTCGGTGCGCAAATTGTTCTGCTTCGGCCTCGGGTACACCTCATTAGGACTGGCGTCCACGTTGTTGGACAGCGGGTGGGAGGTCAGTGGTACTTGTCGCTCCGAGGACCGCGCGTTGGCGTTACAAGGGGTGGGCATCACCGCGTTTGTGTGGTGTCCTTCGGAGAACAAAAAACTAACCAAAGACGGAACGCAGGCGCTTCGAAACGCGACGCACGTGCTGGTATCCGTCCCGCCGAACACTGACAGTACTTCGGGTGAAACCGCGCGGGGTATCAATCAGGGTGTTGAGCAGGGTATCACGAGTACTTCGGGTGAGACGCAAAAGCAGGGTATCGCAGATGGAAGTCACTCGGACGAGGCCAAAGACAAAGAACTGGGCCCAATCGATCCGGTGTTGGCGGACACCGCGTGCGCCGCGATTTTAAACGGCTCACAAAATCTGAAGTGGCTCGCCTACCTCAGCACCACGGGCGTGTACGGCGACCACAGCGGAGGGTGGATTGATGAAGCGACGAAACCCAAACCGGTGAGTGACAAGACGAAAGCGCGACACAAAGCGGAGCTGGAGTGGGTTTCTTTCGCGGATAAAGCGCGCGGACATTTGCCGCTGCGGATATTCCGCCTCGCCGGCGTGTACGGCCCGAGACGGAGCGTTTTGGGTGCGGCGGCGAACACTTTTTCGGAAGTGAGTGATGGACCTACGGGTAATGGACCTGGAATTGGAATTGAAGTGAGTGATGGACCTGCAGGTGGTGGACCGGACGGAATCGCACAAAAGAAACCAACGACAACGAACTCGGCTTCGAAACAAGCGAGGAGCCAAAGGAAGTTCACCTCGAGGTGTCACGTCCACGACGTCGTGTCTTGTCTTTGCGCGAGCATCAAAGCATCGCATGGGGAGGAAGACGAAGAACCAGAAGATAAGAGCGCCACCGATGACTCAAACTCAAGCCAAAAGTACACGTACAACGTCGTGGACGACGATCCCGCGTCGCGCGCGGTGGCGGTGGCGTTCGCGACGAGGCTTTTAGCGAACACGGTTGGAGACGAGGAGATTTGCGAGTCGTCTGTTGAGTCATGTATTGAGTCATCTGTTGAGTCATCTGTTGAGTCATGTATTGAGTCATGTATTGAGTCATCTGTTGAGTCATGTATTGAGTCATCTGTTGAGTCGACGATGTTGGACGACGCGAAAGAAAAAGAAAAGGATGAAAAAACAACGAACGACAAAACGTTTTTCCGCGGCGAGAAGCGCGTCGCGAACGCGTTCGTGAAAACCAGCCTGGGCGTTTCTTTGCGTTTCCCCAGCTACAGAAAAGGACTCACCGCGATTCACGACGGACACATCACGCCGTTTTCAAAAGAAATCTACGATGTTCTGTAAAGCGAAGGGGTAGTGACCTTAGTACATAATTTAGTCTAGTAATAAAAAAGAGCTCCTCTGCTTATTTCGCCTGCGCCGCGAATTTCGACCAGGCTTCCTTCGGCCTCGTCCGGGGTTGCGCTTTCAGCTCCACGTCTTGTTTCGTCTTCTCCAGCTCCGTTGCGAAAGATCGCCACGCCTCTTTCGGTTTCGCTCGCGGTTTGGGATCGAGCGACCGTCCGGCTTTCGATTTTGTGAGCTTCGCCAGGGCACGTCGGCGCAAGGTAGCGGTTCCCACGATAAACACTTTCTGCGTCGCGACTGCTGACGCGACCCCCAGCAACCCAACCACGCACGCGTCAACCACTCTTTTCACCCCAAAGAACGGCTGTTTCAGTTTGAACTCAAACCCGATGACGCATATTTGGTTGAACCAGTCGTCGACGCCGTCGCCGTCCACGTCGTCGTCGAGGTCCTCGAACGGCTTACCCGTGCGTTTAGGGGGTTTCAAGCCTTTGCGAATCACCCGACGGACGTAGCTCACGTACCGCCCGCAGGGCGACCACTCCACCGCTTCAGGCCGAGGCGCTTCCTTGCCGAATCTTTTTTTAGTTAACCTTGTGACTCCATTTATTTTCGCCTTTTTGGAACACCGGTCGACGTCTTTCTGTGTGGGTACCTTCAAGTCGTCCCCGGTGGGAAACACCCGGACCCAACAAACGCTCCCGTCGTGCGCGAACGCGATTGCGTCGCCATCCGGCGACCACGAAAACGCGGACTGCACGCCCGGCCGAGGAAGCGCGGTCAGGGGTAACAGCTGGTGGTTGGTTTTGTCCCTCGGATTGCGTCCCGAAGGGCGCTTGTCCCGAACAGATCGGCCTGATCCGACTCCCTCCTCTGCCGTACCAACACCCACCCCGACCCCGACACCTAAACGCACTAAAAACAGCTGCGGCACGCCGTCGTCGTCCATCGCCACCACCGCGGCTCGCGCGCCGCACGGCGACGTCCGCGGCCAGAACCGGGGCCCCACCGCGCCAAAACCGTTTCCCGAATAAGACTTCCCCGCGCTGTTTCCTTTCGTGGCGATGCACGGGTCTTGTTCCGCGGCGGCGGCGGCGAGGGCGCTTGATTCGTTTGACTTGGGCCCAGCAGTGAGACCAGGAAATGTGTTGTTATCCGTGAAGGTCACTCGTCTCTGACTCACCCCGAACGGCGGCCGCGGTCGCGTCGTGGCGCTCCCCGCGAGCGGCGCGTTTTGGCTTTGTGGAACTCGCAGCGCGCTCGGATCCACTTGCAGATCAAGAACAAACAACTCGAGGTGCTTTCCTTTCCGTGCTTTCCTGCCGCCTGCCGTGTCAACCTCGCCAAGAAAAGTCATCGCGCGTCCTTGCCACCCGCCCCCGGACGACAAGCTCCGCCGGTACCCGCGCCGGCCGACCCAGCACTCCTCCGCGGCGCGCGCCACGGCGTTTGAATCGTCGTGGCCGTTTTGTTTCCGTCCAATTTGGTCCACGAACCTCTGGTCGTCCTCGTGCGTCGTGGCGACCACGGTGAAACCCGCCCCGCTGTGGTTCCGCGGGTGCTCACTCGTATCCACGACAACCCCGCCCCGACCGTCAAGCGCGGTGAGGGAAACGGAGCGGTAGTTTTTTTCCACCCTCGTTTGCGCGTCGTCACTCCCTCGCCGCGCGTTTCGCAACAAAACAGCATCTTCATACGCCCCGGAAACAATCAGCCCATCCGGGGAAAACGAGTGCGCCGCGGTGCCGCCTCGCAGCGCGCCAGCTGTGAAGTTCTCGTCGGTGTCTGGCAGAAGGTCGCGCGCGTCCAGGGCTCGACAGATTGATGCGTTCGTGTTCCCGCTCGTTTTAGTGTCAGACGACTTGTTGGTAGTGTCAGACTTACTTCGGGCAAACCCGTTACCCCGGCCTCCTCTTGCAGACGTCGACGCTTTCGCGTTGTTACCTTTGCCTGCTGCTCCCTTGATTTTGTCATAAACGTCCACCAGCGCGCCCCGCCTTCGGTGCGGCGCGTACGTCCAGGTTGTCGTTGGATGTTCCGGCCCAAGCGTCACCACGATCTCGCGTTTGTGCGACACTGGGTTCCAGCTCGCCATGCCAACCTTGGCGCCGTTTTCCGATTCGAACAAGGTCTTGACCTGCCTGGTGTGCGGGTTCACCACCGCGATTGTCTCGGAGTCGAACACGTCACCACCAGGGTCACTCCGCGTGTCGAACACGATCCATCGCGAATCGGGACTCCACACACCGTTGTTGGCCAACACGTGGCCGTGCTCCGCGGTGGTCACCACCTTGTCCGTCTCACCGACGGGTCTAAAAAGCCACCGGGGTGGGGCCATGTTGTTTCCCGGGGCCGCGAGCGGACAGAGCCGCGCGGCCGTGCGCGTAGGTGTGGTGCTTGAAACGGTTCGGTGGTGAGGTGCGTATCGGATGGGTCGCCATCCATCATTGCTTGGTCCGCAGAAAAAGTGAGATTCTGCAAATCCAGTTCAGGAAATACGAAAAGCCTTTCGAAAACACTTCTTCGTGGTTTGCCCGGCGCGGGCTTCTTCCCCCAGGCGCGCGTCGTAAAGTCCACACCACTTTTGCTATTGAATCCCTAAACGCACACTCGCTGGGAAGACTACGCGTCCTCGAAATCCTTACGTCAGGGTCCCCAATCTCAAACTGTTTAAAGGCGTACGGATCGAGCCGCGCTCGTTAGCTCAGAAAAAAAAACGAAAAAAAACGCATACAGGTACTGTACTCGCACTACCATGGATGGTATCACGACGGTCTCCGCGTGTTATATTTAAATAGCTACTTTCTCGCCTTCTTGCACCTCGCTTTGTGCTCCGGCCAGTGTTTCTTTTGGCACTCCTTGCTGCAGTAGTACACCAGCTTGCACTTACATTTGAAGCACGACTTCGCGTCCGTTCCTTCTCGTTCCGCGACGCCGCACGACGCGCATTCCTTTCTTCGGTCATCGGGCGCTCCGTGCGTCGCGACGGGCTCCGTGGTATTTTCGACCTGATCGTCAACCTCGAGAAACGGACCGTGCGTGTACCACAGCTCGTCCTGTTTCGAAACCGGATACACTTCCTTAAAGAAATTAAGTTTCCGATTAGAAGCGTTTCTCTTTTTTACGTCAACCTCCGCCTTGGCGTCCCTTGGCCATCGCGCGTCGTGCCAGTCGTGAATCAAACCCGGAATTTGACGCATCTTACTTTTCGAGAATAAGTCGTACGTTCCTGCTGTTTTCGAAATCTCAAGCTGACTGCTCATCATGCACTGTGTGGCGCTTTGTAATGCCGCGCGGCCGCCGAGTTTTTTCCCAGACCCAAAGTGCGGTCCAAACTTTTCGTTGCTTTCGTTTGCTTCGCGTAAATACATCTCGAAAGCGTCACCTTCGAGTTGACTCGTCAAAGTCGCCCCCGTCCACTCCCCGACCATCGCCGACTTAAGCTTGAGGTTGCTCGTGGAAAGCTCGCTGCACAATATTCCGCCCATGATGTAAATCAAAGCGGCGATTATGTCTGCCGTGGAAACTCTCATGCTTTCAACGTCTACTTGTCCGACAAGACTCGAGAACGTTTCCCATTCGCTCTTCGCGCCGCGTCGGTCGTCGAGGGTTTCGGTGGAAACGCTCGCGAGTTCGAGAAGAAGTTTTGCGCCGCGACGCGGGCCGATGCCCCTCAGCGCGCGCATCACCGGCGGCATCGTTTCAATGGGTGCATTACCGTCGTCACTGTCGTAATCGTCGTCCGCACTGTCGTCCTTGTCATCGTCCAAAAACGTATATTCGCGGACTTTCCTCCCTACGCCGATCAAAATCTCCGCCGAGCGTCGCCGGAAATGCCCGCGCTCACGATTTCCCCGAGACACGCGGTGACCAACCAGTCGATTGGAACGCTGGGCGCGAGCTCTCCCGGTCGAGTTAATTCTTTTTCAGACACGCCAATTTTGATTTCAAGCTTCATTTTCGTCTCGTGGAACGCCATCAGGGAAGACGCTATGCCCGGGAAGCAAACCAGCCCGTCGCCAACGCAAACGCGCACCAAGGGATCGCTCCACAGCTCAACCGCGCGTCGCGCGCATGCGAACGCGATGCGCGTACACCCGACACGCACCGGTCTCGTTGACGCTCGAGGTGGTTGGTTTCGCCGCGATAGCGCTCCCGCACAACACCGCGGCGAAAGCGTACGAAAACCGGTAACACGCGGCGTTCCGGCTCGCGCACGTTGTCTCGCACCAACCCAACGCGTTGCCGCATTCCATTTGAGACCGCGACAACCCCTCCGTGAAATCCGGTCCGTCCGGCAACCCGTTCGGGAACAGTCTTCGCAAAATCCTCGCCGCCGGGTTCAACAAGTCCTCGCCCAACAGCGTGTCCGCCACTCCGGGCGAGGCCCAGAACCGCTCCAGAAACGCGTTCGTGTGCTTGTTGTTCTTGGCGAAGCAAAACGAACGACACCAGGCGTGGAAATCAATCAGGCGTGGAAATCAATCTCGTGTTTGTTGTCACTCTCGAACGTCACGAACGCGCGCGCGAATTGCGCGGCGTACACACTGGCGTACTCCAGCGTCGAATTCGGGTTCGTCGCGCAATCCGCGCCGCGGGGGGCGCCCAGCATCAAAGACTGTTGCAAGCCCAACATCACGTCGTCATGAGACATAGTTTCGATCGCACGAAGCACCGCGGGGTCGCGTTTAACACACCCGCTTGTGAATGCTCCAGTGCGCCTCCACCGACGAATACCATATCCCGGAACACCGCGCACATCGCTGCGGATTCTCAACCGCCTGCAGCGTCCACGCACAAATCTTACGCCCGGTTCGTTTCCAAACCTTTTGCTTCTCACCGCCATCGCTCGACATCGCGTCGCGCGCGCCTGCGTGTGGTTCGGGATGGACAAATAACGACCTCGCCGAGATCACAACCACGAAAAGACCACACAAAAATAAACGACACTGCGACACGGCACCTCTCCTTTTCAGTTTGACCGCGCGCGGGCTTTGGAACCCGGGGCGGCGGCGATGTTTCGCAAGGGCGGCACCTCGAGTTCCGTGAACACGGGAGTGTGTAGGAAGGTGCACACCACTTTTGGTGACGGCTCGGAGATGGTGGAGGAGTTCGATTTGAAAACGGACGAGTTGTTGGTCCGCTCGCGTCGGTCGAGAACCGTGCTCGGCAAAGACCAGGAGTGGGAGTACCTGGTCGGCGAGCCCCCGCGGCGGTTCAACCCGGAGGGTTCTTTGCTGGTGGAAAACGCTTCCGTGAATCCGGTTTGGCAAAGGTCGCAAGATACGGTCGATTCGTGGGTGTGGAGAGTACGGAACTTGCCGTACCCGAAGGAGACGTACGACGTTCGCGTGGACCAAAGCGATGGGAAGATCGTCATCGCAACCGCGAACAAAAAGTTTTACAAACGATTCGAAATTCCCGAGCTCGTGTTTCTGGAGCTACCGACGGACCCGTCAGAAATGACATGGGACTGGAAAAACAACACCTTGTTGATACAATACCGAAAACCGAAACTAGCCCTAGTCGCGGAAGCGGAGGAGAAAGCAGACCGAAGACGCGTCCGACCGGCGGCGGGCGACGCCGACCCGGAGTGCAAAACGCAATAAGAGCTTTGGTTTTCAACCGTCAATACTACACAAGCAAATAGCAATAAGCAATGCGCATCACACCCTACTCTAATCCCCTGTACAAGTACATTGTAAGAAAGCAATCCTACTCTTACATCTCCTCTCTCTCTGCTGGTCCTCCGAACTCCATTTGAATGTCCGTCACGTCCAGCTGCATGATGTCGCACTCGCACCCGAGAATCTCCCCTACGCTCGGGCTCGTTCTGCCGAAATCGCCGTGCACGAATTCCTTGATGTACGTGCCGGCTTGCGTGGTGAGCTCCAGGGTGAAGAATTTTTTAGTGCCATCCACGAAATTCGCGGCAGCGGCGTGAATCACCCGTTGCCGCGTCGCGGAGGTTCGGCGGTGTAACACGCGCGTTGGTGTTTTCTGGTTTATCGTGAGATCCGTAGCGGCGGTCGAGAGCTTTTGCAAATCGTCCTCCGTCAAGCTTTTAGAACTCCAACACACGCAGCTGTACGTCTTTTGCTTTTCGCTCGACCCTTCGTGCATCTTGATGTAGTTTTCCTGTGAAACGCGGTGCACCCCACACGCGGTGACCACGCCGTCATTAGACGACTCCATTAACAGCTCCATTTCATCGCACTCGCGCTGCGTGGAAAAAGCCAAAGGGTTTCTCGGGTTGTGCACCTCCAGAATAAAAGGCCGCCCGCCGCCGAGCATGCGCACGTCCATGTCCTCCCTGCCGGCGCTGTTTAGCTTAGCGCCGTCCGCTTTGAATTTGCGTAGCACTTGCTTTTCAAGTGCCTGCTGCACACTCCCGTCACCCACAACGCCTCCGTCCGCGAACCACGGGCTTTGAGGCACACCCCTCTGCCATTTCAGGTACCGGCCGCCCACGTAGGCCGGGGCGTGCCAGGGGAAAAAGACGCAGGAAACGTTTTGTTGCGAGTTTTGTTGCGAGTTTGCGTTTTTTTCATCGCCGGAAACCGCGCGCATCGCCGCCGTCGCCGCGGCGCATACCGTGGAACCGGCGCCTTGCTTGTGTCTTTCGGACGCCACGGCGAAGTGTTCATAACTTGCGAACTTTTCCCGCGCCGTCCTTTCCGCGACGTTGTACCCGGCGACGAAACTTACCCACTTTTGCGCGGGGGAATCCTTCAGCGCGGGCAGGTTGAGGCCGGGCGGCGGACCCCGCTTTTTGCGGTTCCGCGGGTCACGGTTTGCCGTGTCATGCGCTTGCTTCATCGCGAACTCGGTTTCATCAGCACCACCACCGGGGTGCTCAAAAAGCACGCCGAAGCGAAACGGCGCTTTGGGGTCGTGTTTGAATCCGTTGTCCGCGAGCGCCGCGACCAAAACCGCTTCGAGCGCGTCGCGGACGGGAACCGTGGTGGGAAGATACGCGTCGAGACTGTTTGCCTGTGCGACAGCGCCATTAGGTCGAGCACCACCCACTCCCACACGATCCAGCTCGTCGTCGTCATCGGAAACAGCCAAGGCCAAGGCGTCGTCCTCGGGAGTCACGGGCGGCAAAGTCGCGCTCGCGTTTGTACCCGCCGGCGGCGCGTCCTTTTCCCCTAAAAGTTTCCTCAAAAACGCGCGCGTCGCGGCTTGGCGCATTGGTAAGGACGGGGGTAACACTAAATCTAGCCCGTACGTGACGCACTCGTGTCCCCCGGATTTGAACCCAGCCACGTAGTCGCTGATTTTGCTAGGACGGCATCGTGGGTTGTCTTTTTTGTCCCCGGCATTCGCGTTTGTAAACGACGTGCTCGCCGGTGGTTCCGGTTCCTTGTGCGATGCCCCGCCGCCGCCGCGGTCGCGCGACGGCGAGCCTTCGTCGCGCGCCACCTGGTTTGCGTTTGGGTCGAACTGAAGAATGCCCAGGCAACAAGGGCACGGCGGCCTGTACTCGCCGCTTGACGTGGACACGACGTTCGTCTCCCTCGCGGCTGCCTCGCGGTACGCGCGCGCGTCGGCGGCGCGGGTCCCGAGAAACCGAAGCACGCATTGCGAACACGCCCCGACGCGACGCAGCTCGTGCTCCACGGTCTCGGTCGCGGACTCAGAGAGGACCATTGTGCGTCACAGCGCACGCACGCACGCGCGTGGCAGGCACGACTCGGCTCCGGAGACGTGCGCGCGCCGGCGCGGACGAAGTGACCAAGACCATCTCGTTGTTCGATGAAACGATGAGTAGCACTTTTGGCTTCTCGACGGCCACTTGTATTGACTTTTCAAATCTGTGACGAAGGCTTCACACCCGCGACCGCGCGGCCGTCATGACGGACGTCGCCCCCGCTGCGGGGCTCCCCGAGCCCCCACCCGACCCCGCTTCGGTTCCGGATTGCGTTCCCCCGGGCGTGATGAGCGCGGTGCAAAAAGACACGCTTCGTCACCAGATCGCGGCGTTGTCACACGTCGCGAGTCAGAACCTGCTTCTGGTGCAGCAGGGTGCGGAGGAGCTGATGCCTGGTGCGGCGAAGAGCGCGACGATGGGTGCGATTCACGCCTCCATGGGGGTTGCGTCCCGGAACTCCATGGCGGAACAACCCATGTACCCGGCGCCGGTGTATTCGAAGGACGGCAAGGGAGGCGGGCAGCGGTGGACCCCCACGTCAGCGCAGCTCGTGCGGTTGGAAGAACTGTACGCCACCGGGATGGGCACGCCGAATGGTTCGCTGCGCACGCAAATCACGGATGAGCTAGTGAACCTCGGCCCGGTGAACGAAGCGAACGTGTACAACTGGTTCCAAAACAAAAAGGCGAGGATGAAGAAGAAGGAACAGGACGCGCGGATGGGACGGATGTAACAATCGGGGTTTAGGTGGGAGGTAATACAAACTCCGCGGACATCGGGGATGATGAGCTGCAAAAGGTATTAAAAATCTAAATCAAAAACCAACTCAAAGCTGGTTCAACCGCGACAACCTCCGCTTTATGTCTTCCAACCTGTTCTGCGCGACCTGGTTTCCAGGCGCGAGCACCAGCGACTCCTCGTACGCCCCCATCGCCCCCTTGCGGTCGTTCAGCTGCTCAAGCGCATCCCCAAGGTTGTTCCACGCCGTGACGTACCCGGGCTGGAGCTCGACCGCTTTTTTGAACTCAACCACAGATTCGGCGAACTTGTCCGTGCTTAGGTATCCAAACCCCAAGGCGTTGTGGATTTGCGCCAGGTCTTCTTGGTCCCCTTGCCACATCTCCGCGGCGAGCTTTAGGTTCCTGACCGCCTGCGTGTATACCTTCTTCCTCAACATAATGCTGCCCATCTCGAAGTACTCCTCCGCCGTGGCGTCGCCCGCGCGGATGCGTTCGCCCATGTTTTTAGCGCTTTCGTCGAGTTCGCGTCGGATCAAAACTTGTCGTACGATGATGAACCCGGCGAAACCGAGGATCGCGAGCAAAGAACCTAAATACAGAAACTGGATGCCTCCCTCCAAACCATCAGCAACCTCCGCGACTAAAGTTGGGGCGGGCAGAGCAGAGGGGGGGAGCGCCCTTTGCTTGGTAACGAGACGGGATCGCGCCCCGGTGGTGCGCCGATCAAGCACCGAAACTCTTGCTGGGGATACCAAAGCGCCCGCGCCGCGGTGCGTGATGGCCGCGCGTGAGGAAACTTGCGTGCCGCGAGCCGCTGTGCGGGGCGCGGCGACGCGCGCGGGGAGGCCGACGAAGGCCACGGCCGACATGACAAAGGCGAAGGCGTGCGCGCGACGCGGACGAGTGTGCAGGGGATCGCAAGCGATGACGAGGCGATTTTCATCTAGCGGCTTGGCGGTGGGGAAGATCTTTCGCGCATGTGACCGAAACGAAACGTGTTCGCGCCTCACGACGCGCACACGTCACCGCGCCGTGAGAATGACCGCCATGGCCTGCCACCACTACCTCAGCGCGCGCGTTTCCACCGCGACCGCGCCACGTGTCGCGACCAAGAAAAGCGTCTCGCATCACCGCGTTTCAGGGTCTGTCACGCGCGCCTCCGCCGATGTGCCATCCGCGCAACTGGGCACCGCGGTGCTTCCCAAAAACCGGTTCGACGAATCGGTTTTCGTCAACGCCCTGTTCCAATGGGCGAACGGTTTGACCACGTCCGGGCAGAACCTCCCGTTCGCGCTTCCGCAACGCGTCGATAGCCTGGAGTTTGGTTTCTCAATGGCGTTCCTTCAGTCAGATCCCAAGGGCGAACCCGGGACGTTCGTTTCGGTTGGGGAAATCGTGGCCGTGGTGGAGGACGTGGAGAACGGCGGAAGAGCGTTGATCATCCGGGGCACTGGTAAAGCCGCGCAGAAAGGCATGCTCGTGGATGTCCCGATGGTCATGAATACCATGCTCCCGGCGATAAAAAATGGCATCGCCATGGCATCACAGTGAGCGCATCTCATTTTAAAAGCAAACCTGTACCAACGTCGGTGCGAGAGAGACGATGACGCAGTTTTTGTCTTGTGCTTTTATTGGAATTGAAAAAACTCGGAGCGTCTCGAATCGTGTGGTCTTGTTTCGTCTCGCTCTTCGCGTTCTTGTGGTCGTCGTGACCTGTGCGGGGGTATTCTTCACGCGTCAGTGGGTGGTTTCCTTCGAACCCAACCCATTACGAACAACTCGCCCCCGAAAAACCCACCGCGTCCCCCGACTGCGCGGTCATCAAAAAGCCGTCCTTGTGCCGCCAGCTGCGATACAGAAAAGAAAGTGTCAGTCTCGCGAGTGTACAAGTGCCATGTATGGGCAAACAGTCTACTTGTGATGTATGTAGCAAACAGTAATTACGGGCGGACAATCGGCAAAACGTGGAGGCGGGATTTGGGAAACGCAACACGTACCTGAAAAGCACGCCGTCGCGCCCGCCCACGAGCCAGCACCCGGGGCACAGGGAGGTGTCGTTGGTGAAGGACAGTGAGGGGCCGGAGGGGGTCATGGCGAGGGTGACGATGTCCCCGCAGGCGGCGGGAGGCGCGGGCTGTTGTTCCATCGCGGGTGACGCGGAGTTCGGCGACGCAGAAGCGGCGGCGGGCGCGGCGGACGCCGATCGCGAGCGCACGCCGACGTAAAAGCAGCGCACGACGAAATCGCCGGCGGGCGCTTCTCGTACTTCATTACCCACCAACACAGTTCGCGGGAAATCGAAGTTAACCGCCAAGCTCGAAAGGCACAGGCTGTCAGCACCAGGGTTGATCAGCGTACCGGTGACGAAAATCTGATCCACGGCGTCGCCGGGGCGAAGCAGGGTTAGCCTCGTGTCGCGATCGCCGTCGCCGGCGCGTTGCCGAAGCAGCTGGAACGAGGAACGCACGTTCGCCGTGGCGAGCGGGTCCCGGTCGGCGACGACCGGAGTCGGAGTTCCCGTCGGAGTTCCACTGGGAAGTACCGGGCACACTGACACGGAGTCCTCGTCGCACGACGACGAGACCGCCGCTTGCGTCGGGCCGGAAAATGAAGGCGGTTGCGTTCGCGTCGGGTCCGTTTCCGTGGGAGTTTCCGTCGAGCCCGGAACGCCGTCGCCGGGAAGCAACGTGATGACGCTCCCCGGGATCCGCGTGGGTTCGCCGGGAACCAACGTGACGGACCCTGGAAGAGTCGTCGTCGTCGTTGTGGGAACGGTTCCCGAAGGCGTCGTCTCGGGAGTCGTCTCGGGCGTAGTCGTCTCCGGAATGGTCTCGGGATCAGTACTCGGAGTCGTACTGGGCGTCGGGGTCGGCACGACGCCGTCGGTCCCCACGGGCACCACGCGGATGTTCGGCGGTTCGCTGAAGGGAGCTTGTGTCGGTGTGGCGACCGGCGTTGGGGTCGGCGTCACAGTCTCGGGCGTGGTCCCGGGAGTGGGATCAGTGGTGTCGGGGTTAGTCAACTCGGGAGTGGTCGTCGTTGGAATGGTCCCAAAAGTAGTCTCGGGAGTCGTGGTCCACTCGGGGGTCGTCGTCGGCGTAGGCACCGGTGTGGCCACCAAACCGACCCCTGGTTTCGGGGGAAACGCCCCCGAGGTCCAAGGCACCTGCGAGTTCGCCGCCCACGCGTCGGGGGTCGCGTCCACCGACGCCACGACCGCGCGTTTCAGCCAGCAGCTGTGAAACGCGTACTCCCCGCAGTCCCCGGCGCAGTACACCCAGACGTTACACTCGGGGTTGTTCGCGCACTCCCAGCAGCAATCTTCAGGGTCGCCTTTGATCAACGACCCGCCGTCGTTGAGGAGCTCGCCTTTCAGGTTCACGCCTTTTCGGAAGTCGCACTCGCTGGTTTCTCGGTCCTCGCCTTGCGCGACGAACCCGACGATGGGTAAAGACGCGTCGGCGTCGGCCGGTGACGTCGATGTCTCGTCCTCCACGGTGGTACCGGTAGCGGCGTCGAATTTGTCCACAAGGACGCGCTCCACCATCACACCAACAGGGCCGCCAGGCGCGCACTCCAGGTCGCCAACAGTCGGGCCCACGAAATCAAGCATCGCGCCAGTGGCGTGCTTCACCCTGAACATCTCGCCGCGCGCTCCGCCGCCCACGAAGCGGCACCCCAAACAGAGTTCGCCCGAAAACGTAACTTCCAGCAAAAGAACCGCGGGCGAGTCGGCAGTACCGGCGGTTTCGGTTTCAGTGTCAGCCGGTGTTTCAGCCGGTTCGAACAAAGAAAGCGCGAAGCCCAAGCCTCCACAGGTTTCCGGCCTCGGTTCGACGGTTCCGTCCGGTAACCTTGTCGCGGCTCCGGAACAGGAAACCGTGAGTTCCGCCACCGGATCGGTCACGGCGCGCCAGTCGCCACTCGAAGAAGCGTCCAACACCCATGGCGAAAACACCACGGGCAACACGATACCGGCGAGACGCACGGAGGCCTGTTCCGCGGAGTCCAGGGAAGGCAAATTTCCCGAAAGCACATCCACGCTCCCGGCGAAGACGTACTCGTCGTAGGGTTCGTTCGGTAGCCCGGGCTCCAAAGGGCCCGCGCCCCTGCTCCACCACTGCACGTCGTTCGCCAGGCGGGCCACATCATCGACGCACCCGACGATGATGGACCCGTCGCCGGCGAACGTGTCCGGAAACGTGATGGACTCAAGAGGTACGTCGTCGTCGTCGTACTGCGCGCCGCCGTTGGTGTCGGCTCGCGGAATCGAGTCCGCGGTGCCGTCGCGCCCCAGGCCGTACCGCCCGCCGCGGTCGTCGGCGGGCGGTACGGTTCCGACGACCGCGGCGGAACCGCCAGAATCGCCGTCACCGTCGTCCGAGACCTGTGGGTCAACGCCCGTCTCCTCGCTGAGTCGGTTCCAGAAGTCATCTACCTCGGACGGTTCGCTGTACGCGTTGACGGAGTCCAGGAACTGTCGTAACTTGCGACGGACACCGCCGGGGCGCTCGACGATTGGGCGGGACACCTCTGGAGTTTCAACCGCAGTCACCGCCGAATCGCCGGCCGTGTCCTCGCCCGCTTCCACTCGCGTCGCGTCGCACTCCAGGCGGTCGATGGTGGGCCTCATGGCGAGCAGGGTGTCGGAGGTTTCGTGTTTCACCCTGAACATCGCGCCGTCGGAAACCCTCCCCGTGATTGAGCAATCCACGCACACGTCAACGTTTTCGATGATCGCGTCGACGCCGTACTCGCGTTTCACGAAGCGCACGGATGCGCAAAGGTCCGGCCCGAATCGCCCGTTCACGTCAACCACCACGACCCCCAAGCACTCCGTTTCAGGTGGAGAAAGAGGAGGCGCGAATTTCTCAACGCCACCAGGAGAACCGCCCCTGGGTAAGTATCTAATCGGGATCACGACTTCGGGTGACGTGATTTGCGTCGGCGAGCAACACGAAACAGCGCCCACCACGGTGAACTCGGTGGCGCCGGGTTCCATGTTAGTGGAGAGGAAGTTCTTCAGCTCCCGGATGCCGGAACACACGCCGGTCGGGGGTTCGCCATCCGTGGGGGGGGCGACGACTTGGCCGTCGCGAACCACCACGCCTCGTGTTCCAGCGGAAGGGCCGGATTGAGGCGTGAGGCGTTGCGTGTCACCCGAATCGGTTTCGTCGGTTGGAAAATCGGAGACGTACGATTGGTCAGTCACAGGAGGGAGTGAGGCGCTCGCGGTGACGACGACGCCGTCGGGAAGCGTCACTTTGAACTGGTCCGTGGCTGGGTCGTACACCACATCCAGGCCCAAGCTTTCCCGTAAAACGTCCGCGGCGGCAGCTCCCTCAGCGAGTGTCACGTCCTTTTCTTTGTCGTCGAAAGTGACGTCGAACGCGCCGGTCGGGGATACCGAAAACGCCGCCTCGGCGACGTCGCCCGTTTCATCGAGACGCACTCTCGCCAGCGTGCCGTTCCTGAAAAGCACGGTGATTCCGTCCACCGAGCTCCCTGACTCGTCAATCACGAACGTAACACCCGGAAGCCCTGCGTTCTGGTACGACACCGACCCGTTCGCGTCCACGAACACGCCCGGAGTTTCGCTTTGCGGCGCCACGGCGAGCACCGGTGTGGGCCTCCGCGGCGCGTCGTCGTTCGGAGACACGACACCCGGTGACGTGACTGGTACCGAAATCGCGACGTGTACCCCCCCCGACCCGGTGACAATCGAAACGATTGCCGGATCGGAGACGTACAAGCCGGCGTCCACGGCAACCAGAGTTGTTTTCTGTGGTGAATCCTCGGTTTCGGTGGTCGCGGTTTCGTCAAAACGTTCAGCGGTCGCGACGCCGACGATGTTCGCGTCGGTATCCGCCGGCGCAAACCTGGCGACTGGGCAAAGCATGTCACGCGAATCCCGAGTAACGTCGATGCCACACGCGCCCTTCACCGCACTCACGACCCTGCTGTGAATCGCGGCGCGGCTGGTTTGCTCTAGCGCGCGCACCGCGGCGCCGTCGCAGTAACACCCCGCGTCGGCGACTCGTTCGATTTTCCCGCAGCACGCGCGCCAGTTCAAGTCAAGCTCGAACACGTCCACGACTTGTTCCAACACGGGAATGCATGCGGATTCCGCGACGAGAATTGCGATCAAGCACGTCTGCGTGGACCCGGGGGTCGTTAGCTCAAGGCCGGTCACGTCGGTTTCGTGTGCGTACACCAGGCCGCCTGAAGTTCGCAGCGCAACCGAGTTTGAACCCTCCGCCTGCGCAACGGCGTCGAGGAACGCGGCGACGCGCGCGGGGTCGGCATCTCTTGCTTCTTTCGGAGGCACGGGGACGAGCGTCGCGATGCCATCAGGGGCGCGAAGGGCGACTACTGACGGGAGGGTCGTGGTGGTCACGACGTAGTCCAAAGCAGGCGGCGCGTCGGGCACCACCGGCGGCGGAACCAGGGTCACGGACCACGGTACCTCCACGTTCGTCTCGGGGTCCGGTACCGTGACCACCACGACATCGTCGTGGTTTTCGGTTACGTCGCCCGCGGTAACCGCGACGAGCACCGGGTTCACCACGTCTTCAACCGAAGTAACTTCGGAAACCAAAACCGCTTCTTTCGGAACGATGTACGTCGAGCCGGGCTCCAACGATGCGTCACTCGTGTCGGGTAAAGGTTTCGCGTCGCCGGGAAGCGCGTCGTTCCGAACCACGCCGACCACGCTTCCTAGAGGTAACACAAACTCGCGGTCGGTTTGCGCGTCGCCGCCGTCGTCGAGTGCCTTCACGACTAGCGTCGCCGGTTCGGTAACCACAATAGGCGTGGCGTGCTCCGCGACGTCGAGTAATGAATCCAGAGTCACGTCGCGATCGTCAAAGAAACTCGTTCTTTCATCGGGCGAGGCGGGGGATTCGCCGTCATCCGAAATTCCCTCTCGCGACCAAACCGCCGCGGCCGGCGCTAGCACCTCCGCCAACGTCAACGTCGAGCGGCAAGTCACCGAGTCGTCGCCGCCCGGTGGGAAATCGTCCCACTGGATCCCACACGCTTTCGGGACAACTAACGGCAAATCAGGGTTGCTCGCAAAAAATCGGGAACTCCCGAGAGGAGCGCACAAACACCCGCGCGCGCGCGCCGCGCGTAGCGTCGCGCAGCACTCCGTCACGACGAACGTGGAGACGTCCTTGTCGACGCGCAAGTCAGCGCACGCCGTGGACGCGTACGTCACGTACGTCTCGCACGTCGCCCACTCGTACGCCCGGATGGTTTCGCCGTTTCGCCACGAATTGACAATCGCTTCTTCGGACGTCTGTTCCGTAGTTCCGGGTGATTCTGGAATCGAAATCGGCACCGACGGCGGCACCGACCCGACGATTTCCATTCCCCACTCTTTTGGAACCCGCGACTGTTCGTCGTCGGCGGGCGGCGCCAGGAAACGCCACGCTTCGTTGGATTCCGTAACAACACCTGCCACGGGTCGTACGGACGGTACTTGTCCAGGAACCGACGTGAACGCGTCAGGTAACTCGAAAACGTCCTCCAAAACGCTCGGGCAACTCCCAGTCAACGCGAACCCGCACCCCAACGGGGCGAACCCGACCAAGCGTCTTAAAAAGGTCTCGGAACTTTTGCCAGAGCCGCGCAAGGTATCTGAGATAGGTAAAACAAAGTGTCAGTCTCGTAATGTGGCCTGCGTAATTACGGGCGGACAATCGGCAAACAGCCGTGGGATTTGGGAAAGGCCCAATACGTACCTTCGTCGCACAAACACCTTGACGCGTTGAGTTGCCTCACGGCGGCGCAGCAAGGGACGTAGCTCGCGACTTGGTTCAGGGACGATGTTTGTCCGTTTCCGCGGCCACGTCCGTTTAACCGGCCGCACAGCGCCCTGGCGGTTTTGATTTGATCATCACACGGAAGATTCGCATCCAGGGCGCCGCCGGAGGAGATGATTTCTTCAAAGGTTACCACGATTTCGTCGTCTCCGACGTCGTTTTCGGTATCCGCGTTTCGGAACTCGTTCGTTTCGTTCACCAGGAACTTCTCCAGCACAACGGCGTCCGTACACACCGCGCCTGTTTTCACCGAGAAACCACACGCCAGCGGTGTGAACGCCCGTATGGCGTCGAAGAAATTGTTCGGGGTCGCCGCGGTTGTCGCGACGGCTCCGAAATCCGTTCCGAAATCCCCGCCGCCGTCGTTCAGCTCGCCGATCACGGCGCCGTCGCAGAAACACGCGGCGGCGTCCATCTCGGACACGACCAAGCAGCACGCGGGGAAGGAGCTCGGGCTGGGCAACTGCGTGATTTGCGTTTGAACGCCACCGCACGCCCCACTCGCGGTCGGGACTTGCGCCAAGCACAGCTGCCGCAGGTAAAGCGGGTCGCTCGTGGCGACGAGCGCGACGACGCGAACGAACCGCGCAGCGGTGACGGAGCACCCGGCGGCGTCTGACACCCGGTACGTCACGCGGTACACGCCCGGGACGTTGGTGTTGAGCTCGGAGGTGTCCCTAACGATGACATCCGATAAGTCCCCGTCCTCAACGTCAAACGCGGACGCACCAGGGTCCACCCACACCGTGCCGACGCCCAACTCGTTGCGCGTCGGGCCGCTGCCGACGCCGTTGAGCGCGAGCGTCGGGCATGCGTTCACGGGAGGCGCCGCGGGCACGGGGGGAGGCGGCATTTGCGCCCGAGGAGGCGGCGGCGATGGCGGCGGACTCGGAGGCGGCGGGCTTGGCGCGTCCGGCGGTGGAGGCGAGGGCGGCGGTGGTGGCGAAGACACTCTTGGTGGCGGCGGCGAGGGAGCGACAACTACCAACTCCGGCGGCGGCGGGCTTGGTGCGTCCGGCGGTGGAGGCGAGGGCGGCGGTGGTGGCGAGGACACTCTCGGTGGCGGCGGCGAGGGAGCGACAACTACCAACTCCGGCGGCGGCGGGCTTGGCGCGTCCGGTAGTGGTGGGCTCGGCGGCGGCGTGCGAGGCGGGCTCGGCGGAGGTGGAATCGGCGCGTCCGGCGGGCTCGGTGGTGGTGGACTCGGTGCATCCGGCGGGCTCGGTGAGGGAGGCGGCGGCGAAGGCGCGTCCGGCGAAGGAGGTGCCTCGACTGGTACCTCGGGCGGCGGCGGCGAGGGTGCGTCCGGCGAAGGAGGCGCCTCGACTGGTACTTCGGGTGGGGGCGGCGAAGGCGCGTCCGGCGAAGGAGGTGCCTCGACTGGTACCTCGGGCGGCGGCGGCGAGGGCGCGTCCGGCGAAGGAGGTGCCTCGACTGTTTCCTCGGGCAGCGGCGGCGAAGGCGCGTCCGGCGCAAGAGGCTCCTGCGTGGGCTCGGGGATCACCGGCTGACACGCGTCCCCCTCGAATATTTCAATATCAGGGCCGCACATGAACGGTGCGAGTAAACGTAACGGCCGAATCTGGTCTCCGATGACGTCGAGAACGTTTTGGCGGCAGAAACATCGCAAATCAGGCGCGTTCATCTCGTCGAGCGTCGCGCAACAGCTCTGCATCATCGTCGGCGCTTCGTCGTCTCCCAGGAGGGGTCCACACTCTTTGTTGAGTTTGTCGAGACGAGACAAGCATGGGTCGGTTTGTTCGACCACCTTCGGTTGGGACGGGGGGTCCGGTTGCGACGGCGCCTCAGGCGAGGGCGGCTGACCGGGCGGGGGTGGGCTCGGAGAGGGCGCGAGCGGTACCTCGACCACCACTGGTGGAGACTCGGGTGGAGGTGGGTTCGGCGCATTCGGTGGCGGCGGGCTCGGCGAGGGCGGCGGTGACATCGGCACCTGCGGAGGCGGCGGCGATGGCGGCTGACTCGGCGGCGGAGGGTTCGGTGTGTCCGGAGGGCTCGGTGGTGGCAGGCTCGGTGGGGGCGATGTCGGCGGGAACGGCGGCGGCGGGCTTGGCGCGTCCGGCGGACTCGGCGGTGGCGGGCTCGGCGGCGGCGCGCGAGGCGGGCGCGGCGGAGGCGGGCTTGGCGCATCCGGAGGGCTCGGTGGTGGTGGGCTTGGCGCATCCGGAGGGCGCGGCGGAGGTTGGCTCGGCGCATCCGGCGGGCTCGGTGGTGGTGGGCTCGGCGCGTTCGGTGGTGGTGGAATCGGTGCATCCGGCGGGCTCGGTGAGGGCGGCGGCGGCTCTGGCGCAGTCGGCGGGGGGGGTGACACCGGCGGCGGTGACGACGGCGCAGTCGGCGGAGGCGGAGACAGCGCGACTCGCACGATTGGCTGAGGCGGTGACCCCGGCGGCGGCGACGCGGGTGCTTCAGGTGGTGGTGGCGAGGTCACGACCACTACTGGTGTCGGTGCATCCGGTGAGGGCGGCGGCGGTGAGGGCGCGTCCGGTGACTGAGGTGCCTCGACCAATACCGGTGGCGGCGGTGAGGGCGCGTCCGGTGACGGAGGTGCCTCGACTGGTACTTCAGGGGGCGGCGGCGAAGGTGCGTCCGGTGACGGAGTTACCGCGACTGGTACTTCAGGCGGCGGCGGCGGCGGCTCCGGCGTCGGTACAATGACGGGCGGCGCGGCTGGTAAGCACGCGTCGCCGCGCGTAAGCTCGACGTCGCACGCGAACCCGTTTACCAGGAACAGCGGATCCGCGAGTTGCTCGAGCGCGTCCACCACGGCTTGATCGCAGAAACAGTCACGGTCGTCCATGTCGCGGATAAGCGCGCAGCACTCAGCGCCGTCGGACGGCCCGAGAGCGGCGTCTTGGCCTAACAGAAAGCCAGTGCACAGCGCCGGTACCAGCGTAGCGTCGTCCAAACACGTCCGGGGAACAGCGGGTGCGTCCGGTTGTGCGGGTATGACGACGACTGGAACGGGAGTTAAAGGCGGCGGCAATGCCGGCGGGGGTGATGCCCGCGCTGGCGTAGGTGGCGGCGGCGACGGATTAATCGGCGTCGGCGTGAGTTGCGGTTCCTCGCACCTCGTGCGGTTGACGATCCCGGACGTCCACTTCACGTCCGCGCCTCGTCGCCACGCCGGTACCGGCTGGTTGTTCAGCAAATCAGGAGACATCCACTTTAGCCAACACTCCTTGTGCTTGTACTGGTACTCGCCTCCATCGCCGCACCCGTCCTCGGAACCGCAGTACACGAACGCGTTACACTTTTGCGAAAACTGCTCGCACGCGGCGCAACACTCCTCTACGGAATCTTTCAAAAAGTCAGTGCCGTCCGCCACGGGGTCGCCTTTGTAGTTTGCGTCGTCCTCGATCAAGCAGAACGCGCAGGTCTCGCCGGTTTCCTCAACCACTGGTTGAACGGTATCCGCGACGAACACGTCAACGTCCTTATCAGGGAAAACACCCGAGGTGTGGGTCACATCAGGACCGCGTGTTCCCGGCGGCGGCGTGTCCAGCGCCAAAATTTCGGGATCCTGAAATTTCAGCGAACACTCGCTGTACGAGTACGAGTTCTGGTTACCGCCGCACCCGTTTTCAAAGTCAGTGCAGTAGCTCCAGACGTTACACCCGGGGTTCTCCTGGCAGGCTAAACAACAAGCGCCTTCGGAAGAGGTGAGGAACGCACCGCCGAGAAGCACGGACCCATCCAGGTCGGTGTTTTCCTCGGCGTTGCACGGCGTGAGCGGCTGCGAAACCGTCGGGACGCTCAAGTCGACGCCGGCGCCGCAGTAGGGCATGGCGGGCGGGCCGGCGTTCGGGAGCCGGTTAGGGTTCGTAACTCCCGGACGCAAACTCCACTCCGCGATGACGTTGCCCCCGCCCTGGCCCACCAAGAAGCACCCGGGGCACAACCGGGTGGGGTCGCCGTTGGCGAACCCGATCCTCAAGCCGTCCTCCGCGAGCACGACGTCGAGGTCGTCGCACGGCACCAGCAACGTTTCCGGATTGCGTTCAAATTGCTCGGCGCCGCAGCACCGAAGCGCGGGCGCGGGTAACGCGATGCGCATGCCAACACAAGACACGTCGTACATGCCCGGATCGATGTCCTCCTCGTATCGCAACGGGACCGCGATGCCGGTGATGTCCATGGTGGCGCATGACCGGTGGCCGACCACGCCGGCGGCGACGTTGTTACCGTTGGCGGACACGACCTCCTGCGTCACCGAGTGGAACACCTGATTGGGAAAGAAAAAGGTCAGTCGCGAGTCGGCGGGTGTGCTGTATGGGCAAACAGCGCACTTGTGCGGTATGCAATCGGCGAAGCAGTCAGGCCGTGGGATTGGGAAAGGTCGGTCTGTCGTGCGTGGTACTGTCTGAGCGCACTCCACACGGGGCATCAAACCGTGTTTGAATTTGGGAAAGCCCAGAGGCCATACCATGTCGGCGAGGGCGGGACACGCGGCCAAAATGAGGTGCGCGTTTGGGTTCCACCCGAGCTTGAACGTGGGAGCGAGGAGGGGAAGCTCCTCTGGAGCCACTGAAAGGACTGCGACGTCGCAGTACGGCTGCAGTAACGTAACCGAGTTTTCCATGGGCGCGCTGCCGATTTCCTTGAACGAGAACAGAAAGTTGGAATACCCGCCGACGAGAAACTCGCCGGGCGCCAGGGCGATGTCACCGAAAGTCACGCTCGGCCCGATTTCGTCGAACTGCAGGACTAGGTCGGAACACGAAACGGGCCTGTGGCCCCCATCGCTCCAGTCGCCAGCCGTGGGCATGAGCTGCGCGCCCCAGCACATGAACACGAAGTCCTCTGGGGGGGCGGTTTCCGTGGCGCCGGTGTTCTCGTTAGTCACGACCACCCTGGAAAACTCAAACCCGACGGTCACGCCTTTGAGCGACACGGTTTTTTCGCCCGCGCCGTCGAACGCGGAGTCGTCCCTCGTAACCACAAGCGAGACGTACATCTCCCTTGCCGCGGCGGGGCCGCCTGAAGTGGAGGAATCCACAGCGCCTACGCGAACCAAATCCTCGGAAGGGAGGCTGGTCCACGTCGTGACGCTGAACTTCAGGGCGCCGCTCGCGAGGTCGGGGCAGTTTGGTGGTGTGGACAAATCTTGTTGTTGCAACGACCGGCGCGGGGTTTGCATTTGGTGAGTTGCGGTTTGGTGATTTTTTTCGCTCGCCCATGCCGCCTCGGAAGGGAACGAAATTTGCCGCGAACCCGAAACCCCGTCGTCCGCGTACCGGAGGTGGTTGAAATGCGTCGCGGGCGAGGTGTTGCGGGGCGGGGTGTCGTCGGCGTCGCGTCGTGAGGTGTCGAACGCGTGCGTCTGCGGAGAAACAGAGGTGGTTGAGTCAGCTTTCGTGGACTCGTCGCGTGTCGGGGGGCGCACTCTAAACCGTCGTGGTTCGCGAACAAGAAAGCAACGACGGTCGTGGTCGGCGCCACGGGGGTTGGATTCAGCGGCGCGACGTACGATGGGCTTGATGATATCGGCCACCGAGAACGCGGCGACACCCGTGGGAATCAGGGCTAGCGCCAGCGCCGCGAGCGACGCCAGGAGGACGGCGGCGCGCGACATGCCGGCAGCTGTCGAGCGCGCGGAAGTGCGTCGTGCACCGAAGAGGGTACGTTTTCCCGCCAGTTCTGGCGAGCGCGGGTTTCGCGCACGGAGCAGTCAGACGGTATCGGCGCGCGCGGGCGGTGGGGAAGGCTCGCACACGGGGATACACGCGAGTGGTTCAACTCTAACGCGAACGCGCGAGAGTGCTCGTCGCGATGCAAGCGCGCGAGTCTGTGAGCCGCGAAGCCACGACGCACTCGCTTCGGGAAAAAATAAAGCGGCGGAAGAATTTTCGGCCAAAAAGAAAAGCGGCGAAAACGAAAAACGCTCGCCATTCGTACTCGCACATCACCAGATGCGCTCTAGAAGAGGCTCCAGAGCCAAGGGGCTCGCGAGGGATATCGCGATTCTTTTCGCCATGAAGACCGTTGAGGCAATCTCGTGGGTGCACAACACGGTGCGGGTTGGCGTGCATCGCGTGACCAGCCCTAAAGTGGCGTGATGAGTGCCCCGATTCGGGATTAACGTTTCTTCGGGCCGTCGAACAGTCGAAGGTCACCCAGATTTGTATTTTTCAAATAACAGCACTCTGTCGGAAGCCTCGACGCACAACCACGCGCACACGCCACCCTCCACGATGGCTTCCAACGCGACCCTCGGTGTGGAAACTCGCGTGCGGAAGCGAACGCGTGAAAACCGCGATGCTAACGCGGGCGAGGCCATCCCCGGCCTTCTCAACGACATCGTCATCACGCACGTTCTGAGATCTGAGTATTTCGACCACCCCGCCGATCTCGCACGGCTACCAGCGGTGAGCAGCGCGATGCGCGACGCGGTGGCGGCGACGGGGCTTGAGTTTGAGGAGCTTGATGAGGACGAAGCCGTGTGGCTCGGATGTTTCAGCGCAGTGGAGCGCCTGCTGCGGGGAGGTGGCATGTCGCGTCAAGAAGCCCTTTGTGAGGTAGCGGCGAGGAATGGAAATCTCGTTCAGTTGATGGAGTTGCGCGAGAAAGGCTACCCGTGGGACGAGCAAACTTGCAGGGAAGTGGCGAAGAGCGGGCAACTCGAAGCGCTTCAGTGGTTGCGCGCGAATGGCTGTCCGTGGGAAGTTATGACGTGCTGGGCGGCGGCAAGGTGTGGGCACCTCGAGATGCTGCAGTGGGCGCGCGCGAACGGCTGCCCGTGGCACATGGACGTGTGCTCGTACGCGGCAAGGGGCGGACACCTCGAGGTACTGCAGTGGGCACGCGCGAACGGCTGCCCTTGGAACGGTTGGACGATCACTTATGCTGAACAAAATGGGCACGACGACGTGGTTCTCTGGGTAAACGCAAACGGCGGCGGCGCGCCTGAATCTGGATGGAGCCTGCCTGAATCTGGATGGAGGGAGTTCATATAGACGGAATGACGAAGAGCAGCAGCGTGCGTTCAAGTCATTACTGTACCGGATTTATGAAAATAAACTCAAGACGTTTCCTTAAATAATCACACCAACCCATCCGCGTGCGCTACCTCCGCAATTGTGCGCAGATGTTTCAGCAGTTTCTTCCCGGTTTTCCCCACCGCTTTCTTTCGTTTCCCGGTTACCACTGGTGTCACCGCCCCCAGCGCTCGAGGGACCGTGGTGCCGTCCGGCATAACAATCGCCTCCGCATCTTGTTTTTCTTTTTCCGCCGCGGCTTGGTCTCGCAAAACCTTGGCGTCTGTTTTTTCCCGCCGCGCGGTGACCACGAGCTGCCCTAACTCCTGCCTGGTGAACGTCCAGTCGTCTCTGTGTTGCAGCAACCCGAACACTTGTTCTTGCGTGTCTTTTTGCACGGAGTCGTCATCCGGATCCAAATCAAGCAAACCCTCCCGCCACATCGTCGCGGTTTCCTCCACCTCGGGTTCCACCGTGAGCAGCCCTATTCCGTTTTTAAGGTTTTCCACCGCGGTTTGAATCGGAAGCGCCTCGTCGTCGTCCAGGCCTCGTATGAGTTTCGTCACTCGGCCAAGAGCGCGTTTCCGTGCGATGTTGCTGTTGATTTTCAGCACCGCGTATATCTCGTCCCGGATTGTTTCCGGCATGGTTATCTTCGCGATTGAGCTTTTAGGGAGCTCGCACAGCGCTTCGGTTAGGTTGGCGTACTCCGTCATCAACCGCTTCAGCGCGGTTTTGTTAGGCCGGCCCATGTGCACGTACTCGTCGTAGTCGTAGTCCTCCCCTGAATCCACGAACTCGTCGCTAGCACGCATGCGGTTCGGGCTGTACGTCGTGGGCTTCTTCGCCGGGATCTTGGCGTGAGTGATGGTCAACACACCACGGGCCCGGGGAGGTGGGTGTCGTGAGGCATCTGGTCTGGCATTTCCGAAATGCGCGGCGGCGGCGGTACAGGACACGGTTCGCGTGACGCAAACCCCCGACTGTTTGCCTGTGGGAACCGTCACCCTTGGCACTGAAGCCACAGAACACCGCCCCATGGCGTGGCGCAAGCGCACGGGAACTCGCCCCGCGAACGCGGCGCGCGCGATGTGCATCATCGTGCGTGCGGCGCGGAGTGGTGGCCTCTGCGAGATTAACCCAAAACACGTCGACCCTTTTGACGGGCGGTGCCGTCTCAAACAACGATGTTGTTTTTCCTCGTCAGCTCCGATGACTCATCACACCTCGGGGGCGGCGGCGCTGCGTCGGGACGGTCTGATGGATGCCCCCCCGGAGCCCGCTCCTCGCCCCGCGCGGAGTCGCCCGCCTCACCTGGAGGTGCGTTCCGCGTTCGACTTCGCGTCGCCGAGCGGCAAGCCGAGCATCCGCGTCGCGAAAGAATTTGGAATCGCGATTCGCGCGAAGCACCCGCGAATGTCATCCCTCGTGTACGTACCCGAGCTGCACACGTTTTACGCAGCACGAGAGGACGGGTCCGTGGTGCAGTGGAGAACGCGGGTGCTCGGGGACGAGCGGGTAGGCAAAGGTATGCGCATGGACGAGCAGAACGACACGGTACGGGTGACGCAAGCGCGACCGGCGTTCGCGTTGCGTGGCCATGTGGGGAAGGTGCATTGTTTGCTGTCCTTGCAACCGGTTTTGGGAAGGTTCACGCACGGCGCGCTCGTGAGCGGCGGCGCCGATTCATCAATCTGCGTTTGGGATCCGAGGAAACTTGATTCGCAACACGCAGTGCTGCAGCACCTGAAAGGACACAATGGCGGTGTTTTGTGTCTTGAGCAGTGCGTTGATTTGTTAGTGAGCGGCGGACGCGACGGGACGGTGCGGCTGTGGGGTTTGGTGGATTTCAGGAAAAACAAAAACAAACGCGACTCCGACGTACCGAGCGACGCAAAAAATGCAAACTCCAAAGCGCCCATGGGTGTCGTGTACGCGCTGTTCACACCACTACGCGTGCTGTGCGTCTACCCAGGAGGTACCTGGAGCACGTCGCTGCGTTTTGGTCGCACCACGGCTGTGGGGGATCACGGAACGCTGTTCGTTGGGCTGTCGGATGGAAATGTACGAAAGATAAAAGCCGCCCGCGCGCGCGTCGCGGAGAGCGACGACGACGACGACCACCACCACGACGACACCGAACGCGTATCTTCCACGAGCTCGCCATCGTTGCTGGGGGGCGGGAACACGCAGCAGCAGCACGGGTTTTCGAATTTTGTGAACGCCGCGGCGCCGGCGCCGGCGTCGTTCGCGGAGGACGCCAAACCGGTTTGCTTTTTCTCGCCAAACCTCGACACAGAGACCGACCCCGAGCTCGGAAAAGTACATGTCGCGACTGCGGTAACGCAAATGCGATACTACCCGAACGAGGGAATGATGTTGGTGCTGGGTCGTGACTGCGTCGCGAGGCTGGTTTCGTGCACCACCGGCATCATTCTGGCGCAGTTCGAAGACGCACACGGCGCGCGGTTCATCGACGGAGTAGTGAGCCGGGACGACGTACGTATTGGGCCTTTCCCAAATCCTGACACTGTTTTATCTCTCAGCTGGTGACTGTTCAGACCGAAGCTGGTGACTGTTGTCCATACATCGTCCAATACACGCCCAACACATGACTGACACTTTTCTTTGACAATCACAGCCGGCGGGACCGCGCGTGCTTTACTTGTGTGACTCTTTTGGGACGCTTCGGGTTTATGACATCAGCGACACCACGAACATCGACCCGCTCCAAAACCCGCTCGTGAAAACTCACCTCACCGGGTTCGTCAAGGGTCACGGCATGGACGACACGTTAAACGTGGGTGACCGCGTGCCCGCGGCCGGCGTCGCGCTGGTGCATCACGCGAAGGTACGTATTGGGCCTTTCACCAAATCCCGGCCTCCCTGTTTGCTTATACAAGACTGACACTTTTCTTTCACAATTGAAGTGCGTCGCCGTGCTGAGCGAGTTCGGGCGGGTCACGGGCGTTCGCGTGACGCGGGCCGACCACTTCGAGCTGGTGGAGAACGGTGGCGCGCACGACGGCAGGGTGACAGTCATCGCGGTTGCTGAAACACCTGATTGGAAACGTGGGGAACACGGGGAGAACAAGGAGAACGACACGACGTTACGGGACGACGACGACGACGACCTGGAAGACGATTTGGTGTTCACCGCTTCCGTAGACGGGAGCTTGAAACAGCGGGATCCGTTCGATTTGGTGTCCATTCGACGGTACGATTTGCGCGAGTTAGTAGGTGATGAAGACGCGACTCACCCAAAAAAGGGGACTGACACCACGAAAAAGGGAAAGCGCAAACCCGAAAAAGGTTCAAACGACGTCACGAGCGCGTCGATCGCGCTACAGTCGGGAGGGAAAAGCTTTTTACTCACGGGGCACGACGACGGGTCCTTGCGGGTGTGGGATGCGCTTTCGGGGAAGACGGTTTGTACGAAAGATTCCAAAAAGGCACACTGCAATGCCGTGACTGGTATATGCCAACTCAGCGATTATTCCGGCGCGAATCGTGGCGATTCACGCGCAACGGAAAAGAGTATACTCACCGCGGGTTTCGACGGCCGTTTGTGTTTGTGGCGAATTTCAGGCGTGGAAAAACCGCCCGAGCTGAAAAAAACGTGGAGGGCGCACGGCGCGGGCGGTGAAGGAAGGGAAGGAAGTGACCAAGGATCCAAGGTAGAAAGTGACCAAGGATCCGAAAAAGAAATCCTCAGCGTCACGTCATTCCACGCCGCGCCTTTCGTGGCGATTTCGTCCGGGAACGACTTACGCGTCAAGTTCTGGAAGGGCGCGAACGATTTGCTTTGCGCGTTTGCGCCTCACAAGGAACCGACCACCGCGGTGGCGAGTTTTCAAAACAAACTTGTCACCGGCTCGGAGGACGGTCTCGTAAAGGTTTGGGACTGCGCTCGCGTCGCAGACGCGGCGAAGGGCGTGAGTAGTAGTTCTACTACTACTGCTAACGCAAATGGTGCTTTACTAAGTACTAACAGTACTACTACTAAGAGTAGTACTAGTACTGCTACCCACGCAAATGGCGCTTTAGTACCTATCTTGCTTTTCACGCTGGACCCAGCCTGCGGGCCCGTGCGCGGCGTGTACGCGACGCGGAGTATAGACACACGACGCGACGCACACTATTTAGTGACGTGCTCCGGGAAAGGCGTGTGCGTGTGGGACTTCAAGCAGGGGGCGGGTACTGCAGAGGCGGTGATGCATACACACGAAACCATGCCTGCGGATGAAAACTCCGAGCTTGCTGCGCCTGCTGAGCCTTCGAACGTGCCGGAATCGGTGGCGGTTTCTTTGCGCGCGAGGTCACTCGAGACGCGAATCGAGCGTGACTTTGAAAAAAACGAAGAGGAAGACCTACTTCCACCCCCCCGACCGCGATGCGTGTCCCAAAACCACCGCCTGCTTTCAAAGTTTCAAAGAAACGACGACGTTTTCACCTGTTTCGCGGTCCGGCCACGGTGTAACCAAATCCTGGTGGGAACGGCGTCGGGGCGGGTCATTGCGTTGGACGCGTTTAAAACGTAAAAGTCGCCGTGAGACGTAGACGTGATTGGGACGCGTTTAATGTAAAAGTAATTGTATAAACACAAGGTACTCCCGATAGGCGTAAACGTAATTAGTAACACAACCACCCAACTAAGCTGATCGTCTATCTCTACAAGTAGTCTATCTATCACCGCATCGCGTCTAGCGCGTCGGCAAACGCTTTCGCCGACTCAGCGTTCCCGAAGCTCTCGGATAAGAACTCCTCGATTTCGGATCTGGACATGGACATACAGTACTCCGCCAACGTTTCGTTGTCGGTTTCGCCCGTGAACGCCACGAGCTGCGCCGCCGCCCACTGCGTCGCAGCGGAGCTCGGGGTATGGTCACGTATCGACGGCGCGGTGCGGCTCGGTCCGCCCGCGACGGTCTGTGATGAAGGTCCAGCTCCATTGTGATGGTCCAACCCATTGTGTGACGGTTCGTAACCGTTCGCGTCCAACGCGCTCAGCCGTAACGCCTGCGCCAACGCGTCGTCTTCGTCCAACCCGGGTGGCATCACCTCGTTTGCGCTTTGACGAAACACGCTTTCGCGTCGTGACTCCAGCTCGCTGAGCAGGAGCGCTTGTTGGAACGCGGCATCTTCATCACCCTGTAGGTCGGCGTCAGTGTGATCCGGACGGCCATCGTTTGGCTGGGTATCACCCGGATGAAAATCGGCCCGGTCTTGGTGAGGAAAGCCACCTTCGTCGCCGCCGTCGCCGTCGTCGCGTTCGTACTTTTCTTCGAGTAAATAGTCCCGCGCGTATTCAGCGTACGCGTCGTACGCGTCTCGCGCGCGTCGCTTCTCCTCCTGCTCGCTTATGTCCATCGCCAGCTGTAGTGCTTGTTCCTCCGTGAGTTCACCCCACATGTCGTCGCACTCCACGTGCAGTCCGACGCGCCGCTGAGTACCTTGAGAAGCGTTACTCTCAAGAAGGCTCAACCGCAGCGCTTCCCGCAACTCGAGCTCCTCCGCGTCCATCGGCTCATTGCCGTTGTCGTATTTCCGGCCATCGTGGTTTTCGTACCCGTAGTGTTTTCCCCCGCCAGTCCTCCTTCCGTTCCGTCTGTCCATAACCCAGTCAGGCACCAACTCCGCGCCGGGAATCGGGCCGAACGAAAACCCGCCGCCGTGGTTGTTCCGCGCGAACCCGGGCGCCTGGGTAACGTCCCATCGCATTCTTTCGGAAGAAGAAGCGGGTGGGTTTGTGTTGGGCTCGTTTGCGTCGTCGTCGTCGCTCCACTCGTCGTCGTCGGAAAATCCGGGCGGGTTGTCGAATCGTACGGCCGCGCCGGATTTTTTACCGCCGGTGAACCCGATGGAAGGCCGAGACAAATCGCCCTTGCCGTGCGCGCCCGGCTTGGCGAAGGCTTTGCCCTTACTGCCTTTCCCAGGAGGACCCTTACGAGTAGTAGCAGTGGTAGCCCAAGCACTTGTACGAGTAGTAGCGTTAGTACCCCACGCACTCGTCGTACCTACACTTGACGGCTTATCGACTCTCGCTTCCTCCGGTCGGCGCTTACCGCTCCACGGCTCGATCCCGCCAAACTCCCTCAACGCCGCCAAGGCGGGGTCCCATTTCGGAGACGGCACCACTGGCGCCACCGAAATACCCTCCCTATTTCTTTCCGCAATCGCTTTTGCTTTCGCAAGAGCTGTGTTCCGCCTGCTCTCGGCTAACCGCTCCTCCCGCGTCTGCCGGAACGGGCTCGGCTCGGCGATCATGCCCAGCGCTCGCAGCGCGGCGAGCGTAGTCATCGCTTTTTCGTGACTGGCCGCCTCTCCCTGAGTAACCTGACCAATCGCGCCGAGTTTTCGGTGCATCAGCTCAAGCACCGCGCTTCGCGGGCCACTTTGAAGCCGGTCGTTATCGTCCAAATCAGCGTCCAGAAACGAAGCCCCGACGCTGTTACTCCCCAAACTTTTTCCGTCATCGAGGTCGCGCAAATGACGACGATGCATCTCGGGTAACTCACCGTAGTCCTGGTCCCAGTACCGCCATTGTTTCATGAGGTGCGAAAAGTGGTGGAAGTGCCGTGTGCTTTCGGTTTTCGCAAACGTCGCTTGCGTCATCAATTGCCGACGTCGGTCATCCGCGCGGCGGTTCGTGATGGCGCCCCGCGTCTGCGTTTTTTGGCGTGTTTTCAAAAGGTCACGAGAATCGATGTACTCATCATCTTGTTGTGACGTCTTGGTGGTGTCCTCCTCCTCCTTTCGCTTCTTCAACCCCGCCACGCCTTTCATGGTGTCCGTGCCGCCGTGTTTCAGGAGCAAGGCTTGAATCGCATCATGGTGGTCTCCCTGGATCTCCACCACCATTGGACCCACCGCGTGGCCTCCGCACCCAAGCGAATGTTTCAGCAGCTTTATCAGCTCGTCCTTGTCGCCTTTCACGTTCCCAATAACAGTCACCGTCTTACCCCTCGGCCGTTTCTCCACGGTAACGGGCATCCCACCCTTCTTCGTGCCTCCCACCGTAAAACCCATGGCGCGCGCCAAGGTCACCCCTCAAGCACCGCGACCGGCCGCGGTGCTTGAGAGAGTGCGACAGCAACCTCGGGCACATCAGGCACTTTTCGATTCCGCCGGCTTCCTTTCGGTACCAGCAAAAAGGCCGACCTCGAAAATAAAGCTCTTCTGCGATCTTCTTCAAAGACGGGTCCTCAACCTCAACGCCGCACTCACCCTCGCGGCGTCGCGCAGGCCTTTTCCGAAGGAAACGTAGTCGTCGAACGAGTCGCGAGAAATCGGTCAGAATGCAGGGCATGCAGAGTCCCATCATGGTGATGAGTGCGTGCCCCAACGATCAAACACGGGGGACCTGTTTGTTTCCCGCCGCGACGATCGCGCGGCGCTTTTTGTAAATCTGCAAACTTCACGTCCGGGCGCTGACCTTCCCTCCTTTCCCTGCCCCCTCCGTCACCAGACACCAACACCAAGCGCGAAACCGGCCGCAAGGCGCAGATGAACAACATCGCTGCCGCGAAGGTACGGGTGGGGGGTTTCTTTTGAGCCGTCGATCGAACACACGTCTCTTCGTCGCAGATCTGGCGGGCAAATCTCGTCTCTGGTTCGCCGACAAACGCGAAAACAAGATCCCGCACCCTTCTTGGCCCTCTCTCCAACCCCTTCGCTGACCTTCCCCCTCCCCCAAAACCAGGCCGTTTCCGACATCATCCGCACCACCCTGGGTCCCCGGTCCATGCTGAAGATGATTTTGGATGCTTCAGGAGGTACGTGCTTGCCAGCGGACGATCGCGTCAACGCGGGGCGACGACTTTCCTTTCCCGATCATCGTGGGCACGCTTCAAACCAAACGGCGGGGAAGTTTTTTGTTGACTTTTGACTTTTTTTTAGTGGATTCAGAAAAAGACAAAAACAGCCGCTTACGCGCCGACCCTCGCTCACCTCCCCCCAACCAAACTACCCCACACAACAGGCATCGTCCTCACGAACGACGGCAACGCGATTCTGCGCGAAATCGACGTTACGCACCCCGCGGCGAAGTCAATGATTGAGCTTTCGCGGACGCAGGATGAGGAGGTTGGCGACGGGACGACTTCCGTTATCATCCTGGCGGGCGAGATCCTTCACCTTTCCCAGCCTTTCCTTGAGAAAGACATCCACCCCACCGTGATCGTCAGGGCGTACATGAAAGCCCTGGACGCGGCGGTGAAAATCATCGACGACCTTTCCTTCCCCGTGGACATCGACGACCGCGAACAACTCATGAACATCGTCACGTCCTGCATCGGCACCAAGTACACGTCGCGGTTCGGGCCGCTCATGGCCAACCTCGCCCTGGACGCGGTGCTTTGCGTTGCGGTGCACAACCCTGATGGTTCTCGGGAGGTGGATATCAAGAAGTACGCCAAGATCGAGAAAATCGCGGGCGGGAGTATCGAGGACTGCCGAGTTTTGAAAGGCGTGATGATGAACAAGGACGTGGTGGCGCCCGGTCGGATGAAGCGCCGGGTGGAGAAGCCCAGGGTCATGCTCCTTGATTGCTCCCTGGAGTACAAAAAAGGCGAAAACCAAACCAACGTGGAAATCACCAAGGAAGAGGACTGGAGCGTTCTTTTGAAAATGGAAGAGGAGTGGATCCAGGGGGTTTGCGCGAGGATCGCGTCGTTCAAGCCGGACGTCGTGGTGACGGAGAAGGGGTTGTCCGATTTGGCAACGCACTATTTGTGCAAAGCGGGAATCGTGGCGTTGAGACGGGTTCGCAAGACGGACAACAACAGGATCGCGAGGGCGACGGGGGCGACTATTGTGCACCGAGTCGAGGAGTTCAGGGAAGAAGACATAGGAACGGGCGCCGGGTTGTTCAAAGTCGAAAAACTCGGCGAGGAGTACTTTTCCTTTTTCGTGGACTGCGACGAACCCAAAGCGTGTTCCATTATTCTGCGCGGCGCGTCACGGGACGTGTTGAACGAAGTCGAACGCAACCTCCACGACGCCATGGGGGTGGCGCGGAACGTGGTGCACGACCCGCGGTTGTTGCCCGGGGGGGGGGCGGTGGAGATGGCCGTGAGCCGGGCGATCACGGAGGAGGCGCTGAAAATCGAGGGCGTCGAGCAGTGGCCGTTTAAAGCTATTGGGCAAGCGCTTGAGGTGATTCCGCGAACCCTGGCGCAAAACTGCGGCGCGAATGTTATTCGCACGCTCACCAAGTTACGCGCGAAGCACGCGGAGGTGAGCGAAACCGGTGAAACCTGTACCTTCGGTATCGACGGCAACAAAGGAACAATCGTGGACATGAAGGAACTCGGGATTTGGGAAGCGTACGCGGTGAAGGTGCAGAGCATTAAAACCGCGGTGGAATCCGCCGCGATGCTTTTAAGAATCGACGACATCGTGTCAGGGTTGTCCCAGAAAGGCGCGGGCGGCGGTGCCGGAACCGGGACCGGCGTGGCGCCCATGGCGGAAGACAACGACGACGACCCCCCCGAGAAACTCGGCGAGCAGTAAGGAACGCTCGACGGGTTGGGCGCCGGCGACGGCGAGGGGGAGAATCGCGGGAGCGAGAGAGTGATGGGGGGCGATTGGGGAGAAACGACGGGTAGAGAACGTCTGTTGAAATTTTCACGAAAGGTCCACAGGTCTGCCGTGCACCAACATCGATCACGCGCAGCAGATGCGCACGGCGAAATCCAACGGGAGGTTGACGATCGATTCGTATCAGAGTCGCGAAGAATGGGGCGCAGGCGGTTCACCCTCCGGAGACGAAAAAACAGCGACAACCTTGAAGATTGCGTAGCTCCACGTGACGTCAACGTTTTTCCCGAAACGTTCCTTTCAAGCCAGCGATAAAGTTCGGCGCACGACGCGAGGGTACGGGGCATCACTGATGCGAGTGATTTCATCGCTCTCATGAAAGAAATTTCTTTGATGCGCGTGAAAAGAACACTCGCGAGGCTAAGCCTCGCGTCGTCGAGTGGTGCGTCAAGCTGTATTTCCTCGAAAGGCACGTTTTGGGGTGTACCGTCGACGTCGCGTGACGCGGCGCCGTCTTCGGAAGCCGTCTGTTTTTGCGTCTCCGGAGGGAGGCTGAGGCTTCTGTGCCCCAATTATCGCTTCTCTGGTAGACATCAATCATAAACTACTCAGTGAGAACCCACTGCACGCATCTGTTGCGCGTGATCGATGTTGGTGCGCCCTTTTACGTCGTTTGGAACCGCGTTTCGGTTCGAACGTCGAGACAAACCGCTACCTCTTTTGTCGTGTTGCTTTTCTGGGTTTGATTTCGTGCGCAGCGTTTGACGGGTCTCGCCGGCTTCAAGTACGGTGGAAACCACGAGGTTGATCCCGGGGCTGATTTCCCCACCGTACGTGAACCCAACGAACCCAACAAATTCTAACCAAGAAACCCAAGGCAAAAAGCGAACAGGCCAAAAAAGGGAGCTGTTCGCCTCGACGCGCGAACCGCGGCGACTCGCGAACCTCGACGGGGTCACTTTCACTCGAACATCAAAACCCCGCGTGCGGGTACCTTTCCCGTAATCTTTGCCTCAACTCAGGGTCCACCACGTTCGACCCCTCCAGCTGGTTCCCCAGTGCGACCCACCCTGGTTGACCCACGTTGTGTTGCCTGGCGAAGAGCTCCAAACACCTCGTTCCAGGCCACAGCCGGTTTGCGATGCCGTACACTTCTTCGGGTTTCCGCGAGCTTTCGCGGAGTTCTGAGACGATCACGTCACAGTCGCGTTCCACGTCCGGCGCGCCGCACGGCGGTGACCCTTTTCTTCCCACCAAACAGTGTTCTTTGCTGTGATTCAGAAAGTGCCCGGTCCTTCCCGTTCGTATCAAGTTTTGCATTAAATTCACCTTGACCCAAACCAGCTCGCCGACACGTTCGTACCCCCAAAGCGTTAACAACTTTCGGCCCAGTTCCATCGTCCGACCGGTGACCCAGAGAAGAAGGTATCCGTCGTCCTGTCTGAGGTTGTGGAAACTATGGGTCAGTCTTTTGTGAGTGTATGAGTACAAAGTCAAAGTAATCGGGCCGAACAGTATTAGGATTTGGGGCGGGCAATCAATCCACAGCGATGTACGTACAGCGACTGGACGTTCAACTCGCGTAAGTTGCGATCGGTAAGCGTGTCGTACGGGACGTCGATACCTATCGCCCACGGCGGGTCCATCATCACCACGCCGAACTTGCCCAGGGTTGTTAGGTCGAAACCAGACGGTTGGTATCCGCCGCCGTCACCGATGGAAGAATAGTCGGTCTGGGGTTTCAGGTCACAGCATATCCACTGCGCGTCTGGAATGGCGCGCAGGTGTTCCGGGACGGTTGACGCGGCTTTGGCGCAGAATCGCAAGGCAGGTCCGGTCGGGCGTTCGCCTCTTTCAGCCAGCGTGTCATCAAGCTCCCAGTGCTGGTAACGACACGTGGTGTTTGAAAAGCGGCAGAGCTGCAAAAAGTGGCAGTCTCCCGCGTTTTGCGACGTCCAAGGGTGCTGTATTTTGTGGAAGTGCACGTCCGCGCAGCACGCGGGAGCGCCGTGTGCTGCGCGACACGCTTCTTTGGTGACAAGCGGGCAGTACCGCGTCAACGGGACGGGCGCGACCGAACACCCCGCGTCGGGAAGAACTTCTTCCTCCATGCGCAGGCGAGAGTGCAAGAGCGGACACCGACGAAAAGGAACAACAACAACATCTTGACAATCACCCTGCGTCGAGGCATCCCACGAAACGCGTGGTCCGAGAAAACACAACTCATTGGTTGTGCACTACAATCCAGCTTTATCTCTCCTCCCATTCTTTTTTTTCTCTCACCACCCATCACCCGAACCCGAACCCCTCGCTCCCTTCCGAGATCGCAAACAAAAGCCGGTCCCGCAACTCTTCTTTCGTGGTGTATTCGGGAAGATCCAGCTGGTTGAAACACGTGTGCGCGGAACAAAGCCGGCCGCTTTCCGCGCCGTACGCGCGGTGTATTTGGAACTTCTGCGGGCCGCTAATTCCTTGCAGGGCTTTGAACCCGTCCAAAGGGACTTTACTTGTTCCGGTGACGAACATCAACAGCCTGGCTTGGTCTTCCTCCGTTAAGTCCTCCCGGACGACCTCCCAGAACCACCGAACCTGAGGCGAGTTCCCTGAATACCCCTGGTACTCGGTGTTGTTTCGCAAATCCTCCACGTCGATCGAGGGGGTTCCTGAAATCAACAGTTCCAGCTCTGACGGGTTCAGGATTTTGACAATCTCGTGCGGCACGATTTCGTTGAACCCCCGGGAGAAGGCGGCGATTTGCTCCCGTATTTTGTCCGTCATCCGGTGCGCCGCGACCAGGTTGACGTACTCCAACTTGTTCTCATCCGTGACCGAGATTGACTTACCATCCGGAATCAGCTCCACTTCCGTTTCCACGCCGAACCAGTTCGCGGTTTCGCTGAACATTAGGTGGTCCAACCCGCTTTCGCAAAGCGGGTGCGCTAACATAAACGCCAGGCTTTTGTGGAACTCCGGGTCGAAGGCTTCGAGGTCGTCGTAGTTTAACGGTATGCCTAGCAGGTGCTTGTAAAACGGCCTGGTGAAGTGCGCGTCCACGAGGTACCCGTCGAAAACAGCCTTGCCGATTACCCGGCCGATGAACTTGAAGTAACTCAGGTGGAGTTCGTTCACGCCGCTGTTTTCGTACGGCTGGTAGGAACCGTCTCCGCTCGGCGACAGCTCGAACAGCGCCGCGTCCGGGTTGAACATCTCTCTTGCCATCAGCACGTACCACTCCCGGGTAAGCCCGCCCGCGTCGATGCCTTCTTCGCCAAGAAACTCAATCATCACGCGGCCTCGCAGTTCGTTCGGCCGCAAAAATTGTAACCGCGCGAAGGAATCCGTCAAGACCTGTTTCCGGTTAATCGTCACGCGCGTCCCGCCGCGGCTGCGCGCCCGCGGGTCCTCCGCCAGTTTCTTTAGCCGCGACCGGATGAAAACCACTTTGTTGTCGAAATCAAGCAACCTCGGCTTTTCAAGAAGCACCTCTAGTGACCCTCCAGGGGTCAGTAGATTCGGCGCCGACCGCACCAGCGCGTTGACCACCGCCCGGTGCGCGTTTGCGAAGTTCCAGACCTTGCTAATCGCAGTCTCCGAGGCTGGGGAAAACTTGACCACCGGTTTTTGGCAGCCACCGATTTCATCAGTTCCTCCGTCAGGGTGAGACACCCCAGCCCTCCCGTCCGGCCGGCCCGCGAGCCCGAACGCGGGTGACCCCACTCTGGCTAAACCGAACGCGGCCCGAGGGTCGTCGACGGGCGGAACGGGCGACGCCGCCGGAAGAAGCGACGCGAATTCCGCGCGTCTTCCCGGTCCCGGTTTCGGTTTCGGCGTCGCCGACGCGATTGCCCCGCCCACCGCTTTGAGAACCTCCGGGTCTGTACCAGGGGAAAGGTCTACCCAGAACAAACGCGCGATTTGTGTTTCCGCGTCCCGCTCCGCTTGTGCCACCGCGGCGGCGAGCACAAAACGCGCTTCCACGATGGGTAAGATCTGCCGGAGCTCGAGGCCGCTTTGCGAGTTCCGCAGCCCTAAATGTCTGGCGCGCGCGTCTTGCGTTCCGCCCGCGGTGGCGATTGACGGCGACTGCTCCATCGTTAAAGCGGCCACGCCTAACGCGTCCCAAACAGGCTCCAGCTCGTTCGCGAACACGCCCAGCGCGTCCCGCAGCGCAACCGCGTCGTCCGCGTTACCGTCCGAAGTGTCGCCGCCGAAGAACTTGCCGAACCCACCGAGCTCGCCGTTTTCGTCGCCCAGCTTTATGTTATCCGTTTTGATGAACGCGACGACGGCGTGGACGCCGGATTTGTCCGCGTCGGGTTCGCTTTTGTTCGCGGACAGCGCGCCAAGTCTCGCTTTTTCGAAAATAACAGAAAACTGCACCACCCGCAGCTCCTCGGCGACGCTTTCGTCCCGCTTCAGCGTGGCTGCCGCGGCGCGAGTCAAACGAAGCACCGCGGCGGGCGCCGCGGCTAACGCGGAGGCTCGGCGCGAACTCTGCACGGCGGATTTGCTGGACACCACAACAGCCGCGGCCGGTGTTGGTGTTGGTGTTGGTGGGGACACATCAGAAGACGGACCACCTTCTCCGCCGGCCTGTTCCATATCCGCATCCGCCTTTTCCTTCGCCGCGTCTGCTGCGTTTTTCAGCCGGGCCGCGTCACCGGCTTCCAGAAGCGCCGCGACCGCGTCTCCGGCTCTCGCCTTCGCCTCCGCCGCGAACGCCGCGGCGAGGGAAACCCTCGCCTCCGGCGCGGTCACTGCCAGGAACCGCACCGCCTCGGCGGCTTTGGTCTGTGCGTGCGCGGTGAGCGCGTCTCGCGCGACGAGCGACGCTAGCGCCCGCAACGCGCCCGGCGGCGCGGACGCGATTGCTTTGCGGAACGTACTGCTCGCCAGCGGTCGCAAGCCCCCCAACGAAACGTCGTCTCGTCGCGTCGAATCGCCGCCGCCCTTGCCTTTTTCGGGAACGCCACCCGACAGGAACCCCAGGCGCCACGGCTCCAGGGCAGTTGAAATTTTCTGGCCCTTCTCGTGACCCCGGGTGTAGTGGTGTTTTATGGGATCTTTAGACTCCTTATACGCCTTCGATTGCTTCGACGCCTTCGACGTCTTCGACTCCTTCGACGCCTTCGATTCCTTCAATTGCGTAGACTGATCATCCTCACCGACCTCAGCAGCATCCTCCCCGTCCTCAAGCTTCTCGTCAAAGTCCAGGAAAAAAGTAGCGTCCCCCCCCGCGGCGGACCGCCACTCATTCACGAACCGCTCGCGCTCGCGCTTGGGATAGGTAAAAGAAAAGTGTCAGTCTTTCGTAATGTGCATGAGTAAACAGTCAGAGTAATCGGGCCGAATAGTCGGCGGGATTTGGGAAACGCGCACTACGTACCTTCGTCGCGGCCAAAACCGAAAGCAACGCGCTCAGCGCCAGTTCCACGTGCTGCGCGTGCGGCTCAAACGCGGGCGAGCCTAGCAAGGAAAGCAACACCAAGGGCGCGGCGCCCGGGCCCGTCGCGTCGGCGTCGCCCTCTTCGGAAGTAGTCGCCAACGAGTTTGACGACGAAAAAGGTGTGACCACCGGCTTTTTACCCTTCGTGTCTTTGACACTCTTTGTCGCCGAAAGACTCGTGGCTTTGTCCACGGCCTCCGCCACGTCGCCCGCCGTCACCGCCAACACGGCGACGCGCGCGGCAAACACGTTCGAGCTTCGGGTGAGAAACACCAGGGTTTCAAGCGCTCGTCTCGCCAGGAACCTCGCTGCGGCTTCGGGGGACGGACACGTGACGTGCGCGTCTCGGCCGTACAGCGTGCCGCACCCGCGGTTGGCGGTCGGTGATGCGCAAATCCCTCGCGAGTGTCCTCCCACAATCGCCTCGGTGGTTTCCACGGCGACCCGCGTGGTCGCCAGGAGGGCTCTTATTAAAACGTCCCGCGTGCCAGGGTGCGCGGCGACGTTGAGCAGAACCCTGGGTAGGGTTCCGTTCGCTTTACCGGAAAGGGCGGGTGACAAGCGGTGCAGACGCAGCAACGCGAACAACGCGTTGCGGTCAATCAGCGGAGAGGACGGCGCCGACGCCAACGTCGCTCGGTCCGCCGCCGTGAGACCGAACGACGACAACGCCCCGCCGCTGGCCGCGCCGCCGTTCCGTCCACCGGAAGGCCCGGGCCCGGAAAGCCCGAGCATGCTCCGTAGCTGTTGCGCGAACGTACGCCCGGTGACATCCCCGCCGACCAAAGCCGCGATGCCTACCGAGGCGACGACATCTCCTGGGTGCGTTTCGTCCAACACGTCGTCGTCGTAGTTGTCGTTTGGACCGTTCGCACCGCCGCCGCCGCGACCCCGACGCGCGCGTGACCCCGACGCGGTGACTTGTGTCAGCCCGTCAGACATCTCGCCGGCGCGGTTCCCCAGCGCCCGCGCTTCCTCCTGAAGCGCCTGCGGTAGCGCCGCTAGTGTCGCCCGGTCTGCGGCGAGCAACACGTCCGCCCTGGCTTCGGGGGGGAACGAGTTGATCAACTCCGCCTGACTTTGCGCCGCGCCGCTGCCGCTCGCGCCGTTCGCGCTCGGCGCCGGGATCGTCACGCCGACCACCGACGCGGCGGCGCGCGCGTCCGCCGCGGCGGTTTCCGCGGACCGGCAAGCTGCCGACGCGAGCGCACGGACTTCGGTGTCAGTTTCGGTTGAGGATGGCCCTCCTCCGCTCACAATGGCGGCGATCGCGGCGCCCCGCGCTCGTTCACACTCGGCAACCCTCCTGTCCGCGCGATGCACCCGGTCGCGCGCGTGCCGCTGCACCTCCCTGGTTTGCTGCTGCACCACCTCCGCCTGCATGTCAGGCGGAAGCGCGGCGAGGAACTCGGGATCCAGGGTGGTCATGATTTCGTCGTCCCCCCTCGGGGTCGATCCAGTTTGGTCGTTTCCAGAGGAAATGCTCGCGGTGTCGTTGACGAGTGATTCGTTAAGCCGCGCGATCGCCGCGTTGGCGTTGATTAACTCGGTGCGAAGCGCCACGGGGAGCGCGTTTAGGAACTCGGAGTCGACTTGTTCGAGTTCCGGTTCCGCCGGGGTGGGTTCCGGGTTCTGAGAAGGCACCTGTTGGGGCGCATCCGGGGAAGGCACCGCAGATGCAGGCACCGGCAGCGCCACGGCAGACGCAGGCACCGGAGGCGCCACGGTAGACGCAGGCACCGGCGGCGCCGCAGTCCCAGGGGAAGGCACTGACTCAGAAGCTGTTTCCTCCGACACCGCCAGGGCCGGTTCCTCTGGCGCGACGTGATTCGCCGCGCGTGTTGGGTCAAACGCAGTCTCCAACCCTCGTTGCGGCTTGGCGGCGGGCGGCAACGGCTGCGGGGTCGGGTCCAGGGTAGCCAGCAGGAACTCCTCCAGCACGGCGACGGCAGTGGCGCCCACGGCCGCTGGGGTTTCTTCGTTCGGGCCGAGCGCGGCGACGTCTTGCCACGTCGCGACCCGCGCTTCGGCGACGCTCAGCCCTCTGCGGTTTGCCTGGTCCCCGAAGCCGCCGCCCGGCCGACCGTTCCTCCCGTCCGCGCGCTCGATCCGCAACAAGCTCCCCAGCGATTCAACCTCGGGAAGCACCACGAACCCCGAATCAGTCCGTAACTGTTGTTGTCCTCTGCCGCCGTTCGCGTTGCCTCCGCCGGCTCTCGGGTCGCCGCCCGGCGCCACGGCGAGCCTCGACATCTCCCCCGAAATGCTCGCAAGCACGGATCGCAGCGACGCGCTTTGGCGGCCGCCGACGCCGCTCCCTACGCCGCCGGCGCCGCCCGAAACAGAACTGGCGCCACCCGAAAGCGCGAGCTCAATTGAACCACCGTCCATGTCTGAACTCGGTCGCAGCAACATCGGGTGCATCGCGGGCCCCGCGAACGCGGCGTCGCTCGTACCAGCCGCAAACAACGGGTTCGATTCAAACGCGGAAGCTCGGTTAGCGGCGGAGTCGCGCCCCGGCCTCCGCCCAGAATCCCCGTGAGGCAACCGCTGGTCTCGCCTCGCGTCCTCAAGGGACCGCCTCAGGGCGAATATATCGCTGAGAATGCCGCCTTGGCCTAAATCGCGCCCAGGGTCGTTTTGAGGCCCACCCGGAACCCCGCCGGCGCCGCCGCCCCTAGATTGGCCGTTGTCAAACGGGTGCCTCGTGCCGTTGAGAATCGCGCCGCCCCCGTGCTGCGCGACGAGTTCCCTCAACCGCATGTCCCGCACTCGGAGTTCAACCACGGGTTCGTCCCCACCCCGACGTTGGGCTTCGGCGATTATGCCCTGCAACCTTCCCGCGAGCTGGTCCGCGGCCCTGCGAGTCGCGTCGCCGTGCTCGCCGTCGGCGTCGTCATCGTCGTCGTCATCGTCCCCGCCGCCCTCGCCGTCCATCTCGCCGTCGTCCATCACGAACTCGTCGTGGTCGTGGAAACCCAGGTGCCCGTCGCCGTCGTGCGCCGGATCACCCGCTTCTTCCCACTCCTCTTCCTCCAGCTCATCCTCCTCGTCGTCGTCGTCGTCGTCCATGTTGATCACGTCGTCCTCATCCGCTCCGATTTCGTCATCGCGCCCAAGCGCGTCTTCGTCCTCGGGAACGTCGTCCAAGTCGCCGCGCTCGTCGCCGACGTCCTCCAGGTCCTGGTCGTCGAGGGCATCGTCGTACTCGAACGCCTCGTTGTCGTGGCCGTGGTTGTGGTCGTCGCGGTGGTGCCGGTTCCGCCGGTTGTGGTGCTCACGGACGTCCTGGCGAGCTTCCAACTCGTCGTCGTCCTCGTGCCCCGCGTTTAGCGCGGCTTCTTCGTGCTCTTCGTCGTCGTCCATGGGGTCGATGCCAGACGGGTCTTCCGAATCCGACCCGCTGTGGCTTTGGTCGTCCTCGTCCTCGTCGCTTCCGCTTTCGTCATCCTCCTCCCCGGACTCATCCTCCCCCGAAAGGCCTTCCTCGTCCGAGCCTTCCTCGCCTTGCGCGTCATCCTCGTCACCGCCCATCAGCGTGTCGAACATCCGGGACGCTTCGTCGCCCATGCGCGCCATCGTGGCGGGGTCGTCGTCGCGCGCGTGGTGCTCTGCTAGCGAAACGCCGCCAGCGACGCCGGGAGACGTGCCCGGTGCGACCGCCGCGGTCGCCGCCCGACCCGCCGCGCCCGGCCCGAGCGCTCCGTCGGCGGACCGCCGGCGCCCGGGATGGCGAGCCGCGGACGGCGTCACAGCCGCACTGCCGCCCGGACCACCCGCGCCTTGAACAACAGAAACGTGCCTGGCCTTGTCCAACGCGTTACCTTTCTTTTCCTCAACCCGGCCTGACGGCTTGGTGAGCGTCTCCATCGGCCGGAGCATCGCCCGCACCAACCCGCTCGCGTCGATGTCGTCCAAATCGACGCGGTCAAGCGCCGCGCACAGCGCGCTGAGCAACCCGGTGTCCCTCATACCTTTTTGTAGCTCGGAGGCGAGGTGCGCCTTAGACCCGGCGGTTTTCACGAGCGAGTTCACAAACTCCACGAACGCGCGAGCGGGGGTGAATGCTTTCTTCGCGTGGTTCTGGAGGCTTGGAGGCTTGTCACTCGTCGCGACGCAATTCTTTTCACCAAACCCAGTCGCCTTTTCACGCGTCAAAGCCTTGACAACCTCGCTAAGCACGCGCCGGCGCGCTTCACACGAGCGGACGCACATGGCGAGCAAGAAATACGCCGCGCGCTCGCCTCCGTCCCACCCCGTGTCGCCGGCGGGCAAGCCGCCCGACACGGGCGCCGGGCCCGCGAGCTGCGAGTACAAAACGTGCGTGAGCAAACCGTCTTTGTCTTTTTCGTCGCCGCCGCCCGCGTGCTTGAGGATCGCACCAGCCGCCGCGCTGTACACCAGGGCGAAGTCAGTGAGCAAGCGCAGGGCGAGGGAGGCGCGCACGGCGGCGATGGTGGGCGCGGAGACACCTTTTTCGTTTTCTGGTTCTGGTTCTTTCTCCGTGGATTCACCCGTATCCATCGCGGACGTCGTCGTCTCCTCGGTTTCGGCCGCGGTATCGGCCCCCTCGTCCCGTCGCGGCGGGTACGCCTTGACCGCGACAACCAGGGACTGGATCACCGAGGCGAAAACCGGGTTAGGTTTCGATGGTATTTTTTCTCCCGTTTTTTCTCCTTTTTCATTCGCGGGCGTGGAGGTTCCTTTACCCGTACCGGTCGGTTTCGATACGGACGACGGCGCACCGGTGCTGTTCGTATCCGCGGTCACCGCGAAAACGTCGAGCTCGTCCATTTCCGAAACCCGCGCTGCTTCGTTCTCTTTTTGGTTTTTCAGCGACAAGTAACACCGGGCGGTCCCGGTTCCGGTTGGGGCTTTTTCGAAATACGCGCACTTGGCGAGCGCGGCGATGAACGATTTAGGCGAGCGCTGCAGAACAGGGAACATGTGCGTCAGGACGTGCGTCGCGACCGCGCCAATCGAGCCGTTTCGCAAAACGGTTTTCGTAACACCACGCGTGTTCCCCGAAACCGAAAGCACCGCGTGCAGCTCGCTCTCCATCGCCAGTTGTAGCGCCCTTGGGTCCTCCGCGACGTGACGCAACACGGCGGACGCCAGGGCGTCGTACGCCTGGAACGCAAAGTACATGGGTAGGTCCAACACACACTTGATGATCCCAGCATTGTGCGCCGCAACCGCAATTGCGTGGTCCTTCGTAAGGTGCACCAGAAGCTGCATCGCGGCTTGCACGCCGCCCACGTCGGTGTCGGACGTTCGCGCGTCCGCGATTGTCGTGCTTGTTGTTTCGCGTAAGCCGCCCGCCTCCGGGCCGCGGCCACCGGAAGACACGAGCTTCAACAAGCGCACGCATAGCTCAGATGCCCGTTCCCGGCTTTCGAGTATCAAGTACCCATCGCAGTTACCCAGAATGGCGAGGTACTCGTGCAAATCGTTTTTTTTGGTGTCGTCATCTTTTGAACTCCCGGGCTTTTTCGATTGCGCAATTCTTTTCGATGCCGAAATTTCCTCCTCCGAAGCCAAGCGCCACTCCGACAGCTTGTGCAGCGCCAGGAAACACCCGGTGACCCATTTCGGGCACACCGCGGCGTCGCCTGGTTTCGAGTTGTGCACGTCGTGCCAACACACGTGCTCGCGAGATGTCAAAAAAATCGTTACCCGTTGAAGTAACAACTCCACGGCGCCCGCGTTTGCGGCGTCTTTTCGCGCTTTGGGTTCGGAAACCAACACGAGCACGAAAAAGTGAACGAGCGAGTCCAATGCACCAGAGCCGTTCGCGGCGTCGCCGTCCCGAATAAGTTCCACCATGCGTCGCACCGCCTCTACCCGGTCGGTGTCTGACGCGCGTCGCAGCTCGCGCGCCAAAAGCTTCGCGCCCGAAAAAACCATCGAGGGGTTGGTTCCGGAAAGCGCCAGGATGGGTCCTAACAGCTCCGTCGGTTTCGGAAGCGCGGGCGCGACTGGCGGTTGGATCGGTTGGGGAACCTCCGCTGCGTTTGGTACCTCCGGTCGCGGCGATTCCGTTTTCTGTTTCTTCTTCTCAGGGCTCCGCCCGGGTGCCAAAGCCACCGTCTCTTCGTCAGCCATGGACATCTCAAGCGCGCGCATCAGCTCCGCGTCAGGGTCAGGTTCGGTCGGTGTTAGGGTGGGCGGTGACGCGGCAATTTGCGTCGCGCCCGCCGCCGCCGAAGAGGTCGCCACCGCTTCCGTCACGTTTCGAATCGCGCGCATCGCCGCTTCGCCCGCGGAGTTGAAGGCGCCCATGTGCGCCTCGACGTCCGCGGTCGCCGCCTCTAGGGACAAACGGAACGTCGCGTCCAAATCGGACTCGATCGCATCCACGGCGGCTTGCGTTTCATCGGCGGGTGGCGGCAATTCGCGAGACGCGGGAGTCGCCGTCGCAGTCGGAGTCGCGGCCGCCGCGGCGGCTTCCTCGTCCGCCCTTCCCGCTTCCGCCGGGTGCGAAAACAGCCAGTCCATTGCGATTTCGATTGACCGGCCGCGCACTGCTATTAGCGCGGCCCTTGCCTGAGGTTCGCTGAAACCCATCTCGCAAATCGAGGACGTCATCGTGGGCGACGGGACGAACGGCGTCGGCCTTTGCGCCGGCGCCCGCGTCTCCGCGACGCGCCGAGCGGTATCCGTGACCCACCGCCCCAGCTCGTCGGCGCGAAGCGCCCCGCCCGCGCCCGAGGCCGTCCCGGCTGTACCCCCAGAAGCTCCTGCCGGTCCTACTCCACGAGCACCAACGCCGCTGAACAACGTGTGTCGGCTCAATTCCCTCGACCCCGGGGTGCTCCCGTTCCTTTCCCTCTCCATCCACTGCGCCACGCGTTCGGGAAGAACCGAAACGCCTTTCCCGAGATGGACCAGGGTTTCCATCAACCGCGCGGACGCGTCTGGGGGAAACGTACGTAACGCCGTGGATCGCCACGCCGCCAACACCGCGGGCGCCAGGGTTTCGTGAAGCCTCGCCGCGAACACTCTTGGGTCTTTTTGAGGCGGGTAGGTAGGTTTGGTGTCGTGTGTGGGGTGGAACAATCGCGGCGCCACGACGTTCGCGGCGCCCCCACTACTGCCAAACAAAACCTCCACGTCAATCAAGTGCGACAACAACGACGACGCGCTTTTCAAGGCGGAGGTGACGTGTGCTGGGAGGTGTTTTTCCGGTGCGCGATGCGCGGACGGAGACGTCCCTTTTGAAGGAACCGAGGTCTCCATCGATTGAACAGAGGTCTCCATCGCAGCAGCAGTATCAGGAGTCACACCAAGCACAGCATCGACCGGGTGTTTCCCTTTTTCAATTTCGGTTTCGGTGCCTTCGTTACTTTTCGTTCCCGAAATCGCCAAAGCCTCCCGCTCCGCAACTCGCCACAGCGCGTTACACGCGCCCGTTACCCCCGCGAGCCCGCAACTCTGGTCCATGTAGTTCAGCACTAAACCTTGGGAACAGTGTCGCCGCTCGTCGATTAAAATCGCGTGCAGCACTCCGAAAAGCTCGCACAAGTTACGCGTCGCGACGCCTCTTGGAACGGTGATTTTTTCGTCGGAGTTTTCTTTTTTTTCGCCCTCGTCTTTTGAAACGGAAACAAAAATCGCCCCGCCTCGCTCCGCGATTGCTAAGCGCCGCACGTGTTCGTGCACAGTTTGGGTTAAATACACACTAAGCTCCGCGATGGGCATCCGCGTTAGTTCACAAAGTTCAACCGGCGCCCGGGCCCGCGCGTTTGCTACGTTTTTGACCAAACTGGAACAGAAGTAGTTGAACGACGACCGGAACCTCGCGAGTTCCGTTTGGCACGCCACTACGGCGTCCAGGGACGGTTTTAGGAGGTGTGTAAACGTCAACTCGTCGTCTTTAACCTGGGTGTTGAAGACCCCGTCTTTACCCTTCAACACCTGGTTTTTGAGATCGTCCCTGTTGTCCAGGCAACCGCGAAGCTCAAACGCGGCTTCTGTCCTCGCGCCCTCGCCCTCCAGTAACACCGCGAGTAGCAGTTCCGTGTTACCGAACAAATCCACCAACGCCTTGACGACGCCGCCGGTTTTCCACGCCGCGTCTTTTTCTCTATCCGATTCGCGTCCGTCCAGCTCGTGCGGGTTCAGCAACCCGACCATCGCCCCGGGCGACGACCGCAACAAGGAGGTGGTGAGGTTCAAAATGGCCATCGTCGTGGCGAGCAGCGGCGTCAGGGTTTCTTTCAGTTTCCTCGCGATTCCGTTTTTAGGCACGCCAGAGGGCATAGCGCTTGAATAATCTGACGGCTGCGCGAAAAGAATAATCGCGTGAAGCTCCGTGACCGCGCGCGTCGGGCCGACCGACGAGTCAAGGGACGTACTCGAGTTTTTCCGGGACGCCGGCGGAACCATCTCCCGAATCACGTGAACAACCTCCGCGTTACACACACGCACGCACTCACGTAACGTGCGCTGCGTTTCACTCGTTAACACGTGCGAATAAGGGCTCCGCCCCGCGAAACTCCGGAGCGTCACGCTCAACGCGTGACACGCGCTGCTGCTGGAAAACGTCGGCGATAGGTACGGCATGGCATGCAGGCGCACCAGGAGCGCGACGCCGCCTTGGTCAACAAACGCCTTGGCGCACTCCTCCGTGGGTAGCATGCTGTCGATCAGCTTTGCGACGTTGGCGACGGCTTCGGCGAGAAACGACGCGCTTATTGGCGGAACCCCGGGTTTCGAATTCTTTGGAGGGGTCAAATCCAACGGGGGGATTTTCGTGGTCGGAGTCATCGCCGTGGTTGCGTCGTCGCGAGGACCCGGACCCCCCGTGGAGGTGGAAGCCCCCGGGAGCGCGTCTCCGTCCGTTTCCATAGCCGAAGGTTGAGCCTCAGAGCTATCCTCTCCTGAAGAACCGCCTTCCACGCCCGGATCAACCTCCCCTAAACAAACCCCGCCCACGCAAAGCAAGCGCCTAAGCACGTCCACCGCGAACTTGACCCCCGCTTGTTGCAGGTCGGGGACGTGCCGCAGCAGCTCGTCGATGTTGCCCCCGATCGCGGCGGCGGTTTCGCCAAGCATGGCTCTGGCGAATTGGCGGGTGGTGAACGCAGTGATCAAGGCGTTCAGGGCGGTGCTTTGCTTTACTCTTTGTAAACCCAGGGGGGACAAACACAAAGCGCCCAAGGCGTTGGGCAAGCAGCAAAGCGCGTCCGCCGAAGGCGACGGGCCCGGGTCGTCCCCTTCCCACGCCTCCAGAAACACCTGCGGCACGTTTTGTTGTTCCAAGGTTGGGTAACACGTGGGCTCGTGGTTCATCACGTCGCACAGCAAATTCGCGGCTAGGGAAAACACCCCAGCGCCGAACAACTTTGGGTTTTTGAAAATCAGCACCAGCGCGCGCGATAACGTCCCGTCCTCTAACCCGGCAACCTTGACGTTCGCGGTGCCCGGTGAGAAGTTCACCAGCGCGAGCGCGCGCATCAACGCCTTGAGCAAAACCCTGCGCGTGGAGGAGACCAGGTACGGAGGGGCGGTTGGTGTATTCGTTGTGCTGCTCGGTGCTGTTGCACAAGGGGAAGAACCGGGCGAGGGCGAGTTTTCGGACACGCCGTCGGGGGACGTTTCTGGAACGCAAGGCGTGTGCGTCGCGCCGGTCGCAGTCACTGCAGTCTCGCCGCGCGCCGAGTCGCCCCTCACCGCCCCTGTCTCTGTTTCGGAACCGTTCCACTCAACGCACGTGTCCCCCCCCCCCCCCCCCCCCGTGCGTTGCCGCGTGCTCCACGAGCGCGTCTTCCGCCTCCAGTTCCAAACGCTCCACCAAAATACGCATCCCCCCCAGGTCCCGGAACGCCGCGGACGCTTGCGAGGCGTAGTCCATGAAGATCTCCAACACGTGCACGGCGTGCGACACGACGTGCACGTGCCTCGGGTTTCGGTTTTTCAACAAAGGCGTGAGGGAGGGAAGCAGCGAGACGTCGCGTAGAAACAAACACCCGCCGTGCGTGGTGACCAGCGTGGAGAGCAACGCCACGAGCGCGTCCGCGTTCGGAACGTGTTTGTCCGCGTCGCGATTGATCGCGTCCAACTCAAGCTTCGGCAAGTTCAAACGCGCCAAGTTCGCGCCGGTTGGCGGCGACGGCGACGACGCCAGGTTCGCGACAGTTTGAGAAACCAGGTCAGTGAGAATCGCGGGGTGGCCGCGGGCGCGCATCGCGGCAAGGGTCGACGTGGCGTGCGTTCGGTCACCCGCGAGCGCCGCGAGCGCGCGCAGGGACGCTTCGACTACTTCGGTCGGGACGCCGCACCGTTCCGGCGAGCCAAACCGCAGGGACCGGAACAGCTCCGCGACGACTTCGGGTCTTTCCGCGGCGAGAAACGCGGTAACGGCGGCGTCGGAGGACGCGTCGTTTGTTTCGTCGTCGTCCTCAAAGGGGGTTTCACAGACTCCACTTACCCGGTCGCTTTGAAGCAACACGCACAGCGCGAGTAAACGAAACTGAGTCGCCGTGAACGCGGTTGTTGCGTCGGTACTGGACTCCAGCCTCGCCAACCGCGCCCGCGCGAATAACGAAAAACGCAACGCGTACGGAACCCCGTGTTTCTTGGCGAGACGGTTCGTCACCTCGCGGTCAGTTTCCAGTTGTTGTTTGTTTGTTTCGCCGCCCGTCGCGTACCGTTCGGTTTCGGTTTCCGCGTTTTCCGAAACCGCGGTTTCAACAACCACCCGTCTTCCCGCCGCGCCCAGGTCGCCAACAAACGGGTCGCTCCCGCCCGGACAGTAAAAAACAAAGTGGATTTTGCCCAGGTTACTGGTGCTTCTGGTACCCGCCACAGACGCCATAGACGCGGCTCCCGATTTCGGCGGTTTCGCAATGAGCGTGCGTCGCCGCGGCTCGCCTCGCACGGGAACGCCGAAAATTTGCACCGGTTCGGAAGATTCATCAGCGTCGTTTTGATCAGACGCACCAGCACCTACGATTCGCACCGCATCAGCAGCCAGGTCGGGGACGTCCCCGCACAGGGACAGCAGACGCGACCTCAACGACGCGGGGGCTTTGAACTTGTTCCCGCGGCTGCCGGGCGCGCGTCGCGTGGCGGTGCTTCCGATTACGTAAAAGAAAGTGTCAGTCTTGCGTCTTACTGTATATCGCGATGTATGGACAAACAGTCACCAGCTGAGAGATAAAACAGGACACTTGTGCTATATTTGTAAGAGCCGCGAGTACTGTAATGGTAAGAGTTACCAGTAGTAAGTACGTTACTAGTACTGGTAAGAGTTACCAGTAGTGCACTTCCTTTCAACGACCGCGGTGGACGTCACGAACGAGGCGGCAGAAACGTGGAGTCTGTGATTTGGGAAAGCCTTACACGCGCACCTTAGCAACCGCAGCGCGTCAAGCGCCACGGTTGTGTCGTCCGCTGAGAGCAAATCGCCAAGAAACTCCCCGCTGTTGTACACCTGTCTGTTCGCGCAGTTCTCCAGGAGCACGATGGAGGCGCGTATCGCCCAAAGAAGTGGATCGGTGGGGAACGGAACAGCAGAGGTCTTGACACTTTTTTGTGGCGCCTCGTCGTGTTCACTGGGTGTCGGGCGGTCCGCCAAGCGCAAATCCGACCGTCCCGAGACGTGCACTTGGAAAAACGCGTCGAAGTGGTTCAGTACTGGGACCCAGTGCATCAGGTCACCCTGTGGATGGATGGCATGAGTGGCGAGTTGTGGGAAAACAAGGAAGGAAGCAAACGGCGTCAGCGTCGAAACGGAGCGCGACTTGGCGTTTTTCGCGCGAAAGCGCAGTGCCCGTGAGCGTGTGAAGTGACGGATATTTCGCCATCTGGTGTGTGGGCGGCGGTGCGTCGTGCCGCCGGGCGGAGGGATGGGGGGTGACGGCGGTCAAGAGTGACGTACCTTTCCGAAAACCCACGCGAATGGCGGGAACACGTCCGCGAGCTGTAACACAGGCGTGGCGACTATCTTGTCCACCATGACCTTCACGCTCCCGGGCTGTGTGGATGAGGGAAAACAAGGGATTTGGCAAGGGAACGCCGCGACGAGATCTGTGTTAGGTCATCACGTGGTGCGGTTGTGCGTCGGAGGGGTGGGTTTCGGTGTGGTGCGGGTGGTGTTTCCGCGAATGCGACAGGGGAACGCGAGGCGTACCGTATCGATCCGCTTTTTAGGCGGTGGGATCCGCATGGCGACCTCCCCGGCACGTGTCTCGCCCCGAGGCGGCGTTCGCGTTCCCGGCCTCGACGAGCACCGAAAGCGAAAGCGCGCAACTGTTTCTCACAGGTCGAGACCTCGTTTGTCGCGCCCCGCGCCGAATGCGCGGCACGTGCGTATCTCCGAGAGTAAGCCCTGATCAGGACGCGCACGACCAGCAGCGACAGATGCCCGCTCACCTCGCAGCGCCACGCAATCTGAGTATCTGACGCACCGAGTGCGACCCTTCAAGATGGTTTCATCGAGTCAGCAGGTGCCGAAAAAGCGAAAGCGAAGAGCGAAGGCGGCGTTCCGCCTTTCGGCGACGACTTTCATGTTTCATCGCGGTCGTCGCGTTTTGCGCGTTTTGAACCAGCTGCGTAAAATCGGCCGACGCGCGGTCGTCACACCCAACCGCACCGCCGGGTGCGTCGCTGGCGGATTTGTGACCGGACCGGTGGCAAAATGGGCGACGCGAGAGGTACGCCCACTGAATCGGTCCCGGGTCGCCATTCCCACGCGCGGCGGCGGACGCCACGCGAGTGAAGGGTGCCCATCTACCAATGGCCGTGGCGCGCCAACGGCGCTTTCCTTTTGTTCGCGAATCGACCCCCCCCCCTGACCGCTCATCCTCCTCCCTCCACAGACAACGTCCCGGTCCCGTCCTACTTCGCGTATAGCGTGGTGCTTGTGTACGTCGGGCTTCTGGCGGACATATTCGTCGGCGCCTACCTCGACGTGAACTACCGCCGCGACCCGCAACTGGAGCTGATGGCGACGGTGTTCCAAGCCTGCGCGTTTCTCGTGTCCGTGATGTGCTTGTACAACCTTCTTGGTGAAACGAACCTTGTGAAGCGGGGTTTGTTCACCAAGCTGCTAAACGAGTTCGCGCCGGTGGTGGTTTTTGGGAGCGCGTACTTCCTGTGGATCATGGTTGTCCGAGGGTACCGCCTAGTCTCCGTGTTCGCATCGGTGCCGCACCTCGAAATCTGGACCAGAGACGGGTACACGGCGCTGTACGTGATTAACAAAATCTGTAGCGTTTTGTACTACGCAAGCGCGGTGTTTGCGGTGCAGAAAGTGTGTGTATCACCAGAGCTCGTGGCGACGCGGTCTTCGTATTTCACACCGAATCCCGTCCACGAAACAGCCCCGAGGCGGTACGAAGGGTCACGACGAAGAACGCAAAGCTCGAGGTTCGATTTGTGATTGAACTTGATTGATTTAATAACGGGTGACGGGCTCGCATGGTAAAACCATTGTATTCATAGAAAACACAGACTACTGACGGAGCGTACCGTACACTCCCTTTTCACGTAGTGTTACTGCGCATCCCGTTTCGGTCTTCGGGAAACGATCTCCGCTTCCCAGGCCTGGCCGACTTTGGTTTGGAACTTCCCCGCCGTTGAGGTGAAAAAATCGGAAAGATCTTTTCCCGTAGTGTGTTCGTACTCCCCCGCTTGTTGGATCATCTCCAGTTTATCCAGGTCTTTCAGAAGTTTCGCCTCAGGTGTGATGCCGTCTTCGTATTCGTGCCACAGCTGCTCGATTGTATCGCCCCCAAGGGAGTCACCAAGCACTTCCCGTATTTTCGCCATGGCGTCGGATTCCAACTTTTGCTTTTCCTCCTTCGTCACCGGGTCATTGGGGGTTATATCCCCAACCAGCGCCTCCGCGAGGTCGTGAATCAGCGCCAGGTTGACGCACTTGGCTTGGCAAAGCTCCGGCATCTCTTTAGACGCGACCATTGCCATCAAGGACATGCGGTACATGTGATCCGCAATAGACTCGGGGTTACCGATGCCGTGGTTCACCCATCCCGTGCGAGGCGTGGTTTTCAAGGATTGCGTGAGATGCAGGAAATCGATGGCGCGTTGGGCGGGCGTTCGGTCCGACATCGACAAGGCACGAGTCTTGCTGTTGGTTCGACTAGCCGAACTCGGCCTTTGCGAAGTGGACACAAACGAGACGAAACCAGGCGTGACCACGGAACACAACGCAGGCATCAAGCGACAGGCGTTGTGTTTGCGCCGGCTACGAGGACACCGCCGACGACGAAGATGACAAGAGGTTTTTCGTTTTCGTTTCTCGCTGTAAAAATCACACGTCTAAAATCACGCGCGTCACTCCGCCGCGCGCGCGTACGTCATGAACGCGTCCTTCGCGGCTTGCGGCACATCAGGCCGGTCCTGTTGTTTCCGCGACAAGCACCGCTGAATGAACTGCTTACACTCGTTACTGACTTTCGGTCCGTTTTGAGGAAAAGCGACTTCGCGCGCGTTCAAAATGGTGCCGGCGTGCAAAATCTGTTCCTGAGACTGGTCGTGCCCGAAGGGTCTTTTCCCGAAAAGCATCTGATACATGATCACGCCGCAACTCCAGGTGTCTACTTTTGAGGAAATACGAGGAGGCGCCGGACCGGTTTCGAAACACTCAGGAGGGAGGTACCAGTACGTACCAGCGCCTTGGGAGGTAAGCTCCATGCCACTGTCGTTCATGAGGGACGACCCGCTGATTTCGCCACCCAGACCGCGCCCTCCTCCTCCGCTCCGCTCGTCCACTTTGGATAAACCGAAATCCGTGATCTTCACGCGTCCCGCCGCGTCGAACAGAATGTTACCGGGTTTCAAGTCGTAGTGGATTATCTTTTTCGGGCCCTGGTTCAGGTAGTTCAGCCCGGAAAACACCTGCGCTAAAATAACCCGCGCCTCACGTTCTTGAATCGGCCCGCCGCTCTTTAACCGGGCGTCCAAATCGTCCCCGGTACAAAGCTCGAGCACGGTACAAAACGAATCCCGGTCGACTTACGATGGGTAAAACGATGGGTCAGTCCTTTTGTTGGGCGTGTATTGGACGATGTGTGGACAACAGGGAGGGGTAATCGGTCGGAACAGTCACCGTACTCGGTCCGAACAGTCACAGGCGCGTTAGAGGTAAAACAGCGTGTCCCCGATTCGGGAAACGCGCAGGGCCGTACCTTCAAACACGTCGATCATCTCCACGACGTTTTGGTGTCGCAGTCTTTTGTGGATCATGCACTCGCGCTGCGCGTGTCGTACGTACGTCTGCTTTCGTTGCTCGTTCCACTGCGGGGAGAGCTGGTGTAGTTTACACGCGACTTCCCGCATCTCCACCACGTCGAAGGCTTTGTACACCTCGGAGAAACCGCCGCGGCCGAGCATGTTCATCAGCACGTACCGGTTACCGAGCAACGGGTGCTGGTTGAACCGACTCGCGTCTTCGTCCCTTGTGCGTTTCAAAATACGGATGTACGCCTGTTTTTCGCGCTCCAGAGACTCACGCTCCCTTGCAATACAGTCCTCTTCCTTTTTCAAGCTCGAAACCCGCGTTTTGTGAATCTCTTCGCTCAACACGTACTCCGCCCTGATGGTGTCGGTTTGTTCATTCGCCTCGGCGCCTGGGGGAGGCAGGAGTTTTTTAACAGCTTTCCGTTGATCATCACTCGCCTCTTTCGCCAAAACAAGTTGCCGCGTTCGCTTGTCCAACTCCGAAAACGCCTCGCCGTCCTCCCACACCTCCTGCAACGCCGCGCCCGCGCGTTGCACCGAGACGCTTCCTAACCGGCTCCCGACCTCTGTCATCTCGCGCCTCGCCTCCGCGCGCTCGAACTGCGCCAGACGCACCGCCATCTTCTTCACGCCATCTAGCTTTTGCGTTTCCGCTTCTTTAGCCCGCTGCTCCCTTACGGAAGCTTCGGTTAAATCGGCGGTCAGGGATTCGACTTTTTCGGTCACGCGTTCCAAATCCAGCATGAGCTGTTTTGTTCGCAGCGCGTACCCGTCTGCGTCTTTCTTCGCGCTTTGCCGCACCGCGTCCAACGCCGCGGCGAGCTCGTGCTCGGTTCTGTTCCCGACACCCCTGGAGCCTATTGAACCCGACCTTGGAGGGTGGATATTTTCCTTCCGCCCGCCCCCAGCGCTCGGCGTGGCGAAAAGCGACGTGGGCGCGGCGGGCGATTCTTGAGGAATTTCATTCCGCGTCTCGGTCACCGGAAAGTACGCCTCGATGTGGTTCGCGGTGTGGTGCGTGCCGGCACCGGGCGGTGGAAGCATCTTGGAGGCTGATGATGTTTTCAGTATCTCCGGTGACTTGTTATCAAAACCACCTCCACCTCCGCTGGCTCGCTTTTGTTTCTTCACAGGGTGCGAGTACAACACGCCAAAGTTTTTCTGCTCATCGTCGTCGTCGTCGTCCAGGTCGCTTCCGTGTGAGGTCGAGGTCGTTCGGTTTCCAGACGCGACCGCGTCCGTCATCGTCGTCGTAACCAAAGGCGGCGGCCGCTTCATCCGTTCCTCCAACAACCGCAGCTTTCCCTCGTTCGAGTTCGCGGACTCCAGGAAAGCCTTTTCGTACGCCTTCGCCGCGCGATCGGATGCCACGGAGGTTGGCGAGACGCGTTCAGGATCTGCGGTCATCATCGGGTTCGGGAAACCCTCTCTTGAGTTCATGGTGGGTTTAGGGTTTAGGAAAACACAAAGCCCTGAACTAATCCCGACGATACTCCACGCACAGCGACAACTCCTGTCGCGTGCGTCACAAGGAGCCGGCGCCGCTGCGTCGCGTGTTGTGCCCGAGATCTCGGATGCTCACTTTCAAAAACGGAACAACGCGAAAAAGGAGGGAAAATGCGTTTTGAATCGCCTCGCATTCGCGTGACAGAGACGACAGGCATCGAGTCCGGGGTTTTGGTTAATTCAACGTCGCGACTGTCGGGGTCCTACGAAAAGAAGAGAAAGTCAAAAAGGAGAAAACGTTTGTCAGATCTCGCGGCCCGAGCTTCAACCGGCGGAGAGTCCGGAATAGGAACGCAACACACCAAATGGATGCAGACGTCAAAAGAGGGAGAAGCGGCCAGCCAGCCCCACTTCTCCCTCTTGTGATGCCAGCACACATTTGGTCCGATCATGTCCGATTCCGTACTCCCCGGCTGCTTGAAAGCCCGGGCGCGATTGCTCTTTTATTTATTTCACACTTCTTTTCGTCTGGCTTTTTCTTATTCCCTCCGTCGTTTCCCCTCCCTGACACATGGTTCCGTCATATATACACAAGTAGGGTTCCAGTGACCCTACCCACCTTTCAAACAAAAAAAAAAATCCCTCCCTCACCGAATGCTCACTGGTAAAACGCCACCACGCCTTGTTTCGCGCAATCCGCGGGGCGCACTTTCAGATCCACCACGCCCCTGTGCCTCATCGCGATGGAGTCAAACGCGACATAGGAAAGATCCAGGTGCACGCGGTCACCGCAGCACCAGCGTTTGTTCCCTGAATTGGGGTGGTGGCAAGGGCAACTATCGGAGATCTTCACCGTGACACTCTTCACCCCGGGCTCCACGCACCCGCCCCACGGCCCGAGCTCGCTCCAGTCCAGTCCCCGGGTGTGGCCGTCAATACACATCACCTCGAAACACTGCCCGCACTTATCGGTCAGGCCCCAGTCGTACCCGCCGTCGGTTTGCCTGGATTTTTGAGGTGTTTTTTGAAGTGGGTTAGGGCTGTCCGGTTTGTCCGGGGAAATAGGTGTTGCGTCCGTGTGCTGCTTCAGTGTGCTGCGGTCACGTTTGCGAAGAAGACGTGGAGAGTCACGCGACGTACGAAACAGAAAGACGGCGCGCGCACAGCTGTGCGTTTGCACAGCCGTGCGTTTGACGATACGGTCTCTCGACTTACCAGGCACTGACGAAGTGGTTTCCCAGGTCTTGGCCGAATCCGCAGGACCCGGTGTAGATGCTCATGCCATCCGGACCGGGGCCGTCTTTGCCGCCGTACCACGTCGCCCGCGCGTCCATCCACGTGTCCATTTCGCTGAGTTCGCGGCGCTCGCGGCGTTCGTGGGTGATATTGTGGGGAGGAACCTCCGGCTCGAGCCCGCGCGCGCGGAACTCGCGCTCGGTCAAACCGAGCACGGCCGCGGAGGCTGCGAGGTCGATCTTATCCACGTGCGTGTCGGTACGCCGCACGGATTTTGCCGTGTCCGTGGCGGCGGCTGTGGCGCGGGAGAACTCCGCGCGTGCCCCTCCGCGGAAGCGCGCGCGCAAGGACTTGAAAGGGTTCGCCGACGCGGACACCGAGGACGCGGAGGTTGGTGGCGCGGCATCCACGACGAGCGCGGCGACGAGCACGGCGAGAACGCGGACGTGAAGGTAACCCGTGTTTCGCACGCGTGATGAACGGATGGGAGACATCGCGTGGTGTGTGTGACAACGTGCGGCTCGAAGAACGCGCGCGTGAGTTTGACACGTACGACGCGTGACCTAAAAACAACTCGTCCGCGAACCGCCAAAACTTATGCGAGTCTACTGACTCGGAAGACCCAAACCTTCGTTACCATCGACGAGTGAGATGCGACGACGGGTTGCCGGAGTGATGGCGAGCGCTCGTTTGAAATCGTGTTTCTCTTCTAGGATGCATCGAAAGGGGTCCTCAAGAGGCGGAAAGAAAAGGACCACCAATAACTTTGTCTGTTTCTTGTAACGTCCAAAATCTTGCTCTACTTCCGCGCGCCGCGTCGCCGCGTGACCGTCGTGGACGTCGCCATCGCGGTACTCTTTCCAACACTCGCAGTACTCTTCGACGACCTCGATGTTTTCTTCACTGATTTTTTCAAGCCCGCTCGGTTCTTCGCCACCGCGAACAAGCCTCCTCCCGCGACGACCAGCGCGGCGCTTAGCACCCCGGTTGCGTCCAAACACTGTCGCTTGTCGCTTTGGCAAAACAGCACACCCGACAGCACCACTATCGCGCTCGCCCTTGTGACTTGCGCCAAACTCAACGCAGTGCTTCCTCCATGTTTAACAATGCCCATAATGCCTCGGCTCGTTAGACCTCTTGAAAAAGCGTGCGTGGCGTAGAGGGCGATTGTTCGCGCGGCGCCAAAGTTTTGAAACGCGAGTTTGAACGGGTTGGCGACCAGCTCCTCGAACTTGGGCGACACGAAGACTACGAAGTAAACGAACCACCCCAAAAAGCAGCTGACGGACATCTGCAGTGTCACGCGCGTACCCGATGGCGGGTTTTCCGTGTTACTCAGGTACTCCATTGTTATGCCTCGCATGGCGTACCCGAAACACGAGGCTATTACTAAACAAAAAGCACCAACCGGAAACGGTTCAGCCGATTCGATAAGCGACTTACACTTCACGGCCAGCCCTAACACGACGACGCCGATCGCCCAACGCTGTTCGTTTGTGAATTTCGTGTTCAAAATCAACACGCTTAACACCGTCCCGATCGGTATGGATGCGCCCCCCACGGTTTGGTGGAACCCGCTTCCAGCGACGCGCACGGCTTCGAACGCCAACACCAGCCCGGTCGAGTCGAACACCGGTAACAGCCACAGCGCGAGTTGGGGGTACCCGGTTAATGGTTTCTGTGTCGACGGGGCTTTCTTTCCCTTTCCCGTTCCCTTACCCTTTACGGACGGTCGCGCCATCACCCAGCCGCTTATCAAGCAGAACGCGCTGTCGGAAAAGGTCATCAATCCCACCATCTGCCGGACCTCGGGGGCCATGAACGTTTGGTTGATGATTAATTGGGCGCTGAGGAAGTAGAACGTGCCCGCGCATAAAAACTGCAGCGTGGGGGCGAGCAAGCCGTCGCCATGTTTCGCGGTGCCGGAGCTGGCGGGCCGGCGCATCGCGGTGAAAAAACCCACTGGGATACCAAAGTCGGGGAAGTTCCAAACCAAAGTCGGCCAGGCCTGGGAAGCGGAGATCGTTTCCCGAAGACCGAAACGGGATGCGCAGTAACACTGCGTGAAAAGGGAGTGTACGGTACGCTCTATCTACCACAGGGTACGCGACGCGCGTGACACGAATGCAGGGCGAGAGGGTACTTTTTGCACCGAAAAAGTGTTTCCGAGAAAAAAGCTGCTGCTTTTTCTTTCCAGCCGCCGCCAAATGCGTCGCCATTGGGAAGTGCCACATCCGCCCCGCGTGATGGCAGATGACTTCGGCTTCGACGCCGGGTTCGAGTTCGAGTTGAGCGACGACGAGCGTGTCGGGCCCGTGCAGGCGGCGTGGGACTTCTCGGATGCGAAAAATGACATGGCCCGGGAGTTGAGGGCGGCGAACGCGACGTCGGTGGACCAAAAGATCGCGGACGCGCTGCTCAGCGGCGGCGGCAAAAAGCGAAAGGGCGATTTGGACGACGACAGCGACGTGAGCAGCAGTGACGACGAGTCTGGGGGGTCTGGGGAAGACGACAGCGGCGACGAGCAGTTACCAGGAGAGGAGGAGGCATCCACGGACAGCGACGAAGAGGAGATTGAGGACGAGGAGGAGGAGGAGGAGGAGGAGGAGGAAGATGAATCTGAAGAAGAAATCGAGGTACAGCCGAAGAAAGCCAAGCCGAGTGCGAAGGACCCAACCGACGACAAAGGCGTGTTCACCGAGCGCGGCGTCGTGGCTAAGGGAAGCAAAGGCATCAGCGGAAGGGATGCCACGTTCTACGCCGCGTCCTTCTCCGAGCTCAACCTGTCACGGCAGCTCGTGAAGGCGTGCACCGAGCTGGGGTACGAAAAACCGACGCCGATTCAAGCCGCTGTGGTTCCGCTCGCCTTGACCGGCCGCGACGTGTGCGGCCGAGCCGTGACGGGTAGTGGAAAGACGGCGGCGTTCATGTTGCCGTTGCTGGAGCGCATGCTTCACCGGGGACGGAACCCTGTTGCGGCAACTCACGTTTTGGTGCTCGTGCCCGTTCGCGAGCTCGCCGTGCAGGTCCACTCCATGACGGAAAAGCTCGCGCAGTTCACCACCATTCGCGCGGCGCTGGTGGTGGGCGGTTTGAGCGCGACCGTACAGGCCGCGTCACTGCGCACCCGGCCCGAAATCGTAGTAGCGACACCTGGCCGGCTAATCGACCACGTCCGGAACACCCACAGCGTTGGGCTGGAGGACCTCGCCGCCCTTGTGCTTGACGAAGCCGACCGGCTTTTGGAGATGGGGTTCCTTGAAGAAATCCGGGAAATCTTGAGGCACTGCCCGCGACGACGGCAAACGCTTCTTTTCAGCGCCACGCTAACCTCGGGCGTTGAGGACTTGGCGGAGTTTTCCATGAAGAACCCGGCGCGGCTCAGCGCGGACCAGATCGGCACGACGCCTGGTACCTTGGTTGAGGAAGTTCTGCGGCTGCGACCGGGCGCCGCCGCGAACAAAGAAGCGCACCTGCTATCCCTTGTCACGCGGACGTTTACCACGAAAACAATCGTCTTCGCGCGGACGAAAATCTGCGCGCATCGACTGAAGATCCTGATGGGGCTTTCGGGAATAAAAACCGCGGAGTTGCACGGCGATTTAACCCAAACCATGCGTCTAGCTGCGCTGGAGAGCTTCCGAGTAGGGGAGGCGTCGCACCTCGTCGCCACAGACGTCGCCGCGCGAGGCCTGGACATCGCCGGCGTGGACGCCGTGATTTCCTTCGACGCGCCGCGGACGCTGAGTTCGTATTTACACAGGGTGGGGCGAACCGCGCGGGCGGGGAAGAAAGGCACCGCGGTGACTTTCATGGAAGAGAGTGATCGTAAGCTAGTCAAGGCGGTTTTGAAGCGCGGATCTACTTTGCAAGCCCGGGTCGTCCCGCAACACGTGGTGGATGCGATGCAGGCGCAAATAGAAAACATGGCGGACGCGGTGAAGGACGTGGAGTACGAAGAGAAAGCGGAGAAACACTTGCGCCGGGCGGAGATGGAAGCCACCAAGGCGGAGAACTTGATGGAGCACAGCAAAGAGATTCACAGTCGGCCTCAAAAGACCTGGTTCCAAAGCGAACGGGAGAAGAAAATTACCGGCAAAGCCTCCCTGAAGCACAACGAAAAGCAGGATGTGGACGAGCTGGAGGATTTGGTGGCGGGGCGGGCGGGTCGGGCGCGGGAAGCGCTCGCCGGAACCGGCGCTGCAGCGAAGAAATCCAAAAAAACAAAGCGAGACGAAAAAGACGCCGAGGCGAAGATAAAGCTTCCGGACGGCAAGCGCGCCAGGCGTGCGCTTGCGGAGGCGAAGAGGTACGAGAAGGAGAAAAAGCTGTGGGGTGGGGTTGATGATTTGGATGACCAGATGATTGGCAAGCGCACCGCGAAAACGGTGAGCGGCGTGAAAAGCGTGAAGCGCCTTGAACGCGAAGCGCGGCTCACCGGCGGCATCGCTTCGAAGGTTTTGAAAACGTTCCGAGAGACCGCGAGCATCGGCCGCAAGAAACCGAAACGGCAAAAAGAAAAAGACGACGACGACGACGGAGGGTCTGCTGGGATGTTCCAACCACAAGGAAGAGGCGCGGATTACAAAGGAAAGAAGAAAGGGTACAACTTTTCGGAAAACCGCGAGCTGAAACCGGACGCGAAAAAAGCGAAGGGGAAAAAGTTCAAGTCCGCGAGCAAGCACAAGCGACGGTAGTTTAGTTTTATCATACAGTCTATCCGCTGTTTCTTCGTTAAAGGTAGTTGTTTCTTCGTGAAAAGGAAGTGTACTGTGTACCGTCAACACGTTGCTCTAGTTAGCTCGATGTTCGATTAAAAAGAAATACTGTGTACCGTCAACACACTCCAGTAACTCAACGTCCGGAACGTTACTCCATAAATCCTATAATCCTCACTCCAACAGCCCTCGCAGGTCCCGCAGCTGATTCACGAGTTTCGCGATGGTTTCATCCTTCTGGCCAATCGCCAGGCGCACGCGGTGTTCCAGCGCCGACGTCTCCACGTCCCGCCGCGTGCGATCGCGCGACAGCGTGTCCTCCGCAACGTGCGCCCGGCCTTCCGCCATCTCAAGCTGCGAAGTCAGCGGCGCGACGCGGTAATCTTGGACGCCACCATCTCGCAACGTCTGCACTTCTTGTGTCAATGTCGATATCCTTTCCAAAGAGCGCTCAACGTCTCGCTCCGCCCGCTCCGCTCTTTCCGCTAACTTTTGATCCGCGTCGTGTCGCCCCGCGGTTGTTTCCAATTTAAGTTTCAAAGAGACCGCTTCGATTTCCTTGTTCAACTTTAACTCACTCGCCGCCACGATCTCGAGCTCGCGTTGCTTAACGCTCTCCCGGGCTTTCGCCGCGACGCGGCTTTTGAACGTGTTGCTTTCTTCGTCCAACCGCAACTGTAGCGCGCGTAACTCGGCGGCGTGCCTTTTCTCCGTCACTGAACGCTGCGCGGCGAGATTCTTTTCGTACCGGTCCTCGCGTTCAGCGGCTTCATCCGTGAGCTGTTTTATCGTGTGCGCGGAACTTTTCCGTTCCTCGTTTCTGCCGGCGTCAAACTGCTCGCTTGATGAAACGTCCCGCTGCGATTGTTGTCGTCTCAGTTCCGTTACCTTTTGCGCGTGTATGGACGTCGCGTCGTCCAGCGCGACGCGCGCGGCGTCTCTTTCCGACTCGAGCGCTGCGTGCGATTCTTTCTTAAGCGAAGTTTTCAGCTCAAGAAGCGCATCTTCGTGTTGCGCGCGAACCTGCAAATCACGTACCCGTGCCTGTTCCCTCCACTCGTTTTCCCGGTTCTTAACATCAAGCCGGTGCGTTTGCACCAGCCGCTGAATCTCGGGTTCCAGCCCGCGAATCGTGAGTTCCTTGACCTCCGCGGTTTTCTCCGTTTCCCACTGAACTCGCCCTTGCTCCCACTTGGCTTTTTTGTTTTTAAGCTCAGCCACGAACGCCTGTCTTTGCTGCTCAAACGCGTGCGCATGCCTCGCCTCGACTAACGAAAGCGCCTCCGAAAGCCGCGCGCACTCATCCGCCAACGCCGCTTTGTCCGCCAAAAGCGTCTCCACTAAATTCAAATGCCGCGCGGTTTGGGTTTCGTGCGAGGCGCGTTGTTCCGCCAACTGCACCGCGGTCTGCGCGGCTGCCCTGTCGTACGACACTCGTAGCTCGGCTTCTAGTTTCCGTATCAAAACATCTCGTCGGGAAAGCTCGTTTCGCAATTCTTCCATGCGACTCTTCACGCCCCGGTACGCCTCGGCGGCGACGCGCAGCGATTCGTTCGCCACGGCGCCGCCGGTTTCGTCGCCGTGTGCCATGTTTTCACCAACCCGTAACTCTTCTGATTTGGGAGAGAAACCGTGCAGCACGCGATCCGCAACACCACGCCTGGTGCTCGTGTTTTCGTCCTCGTTGTACGTAGCCCTCACCGCGGCGACGGACGCGGCGACGCTGAACGGTCGTCCGGTTGGCGATTGCTGCGACGGAAGATTGCCGCGTCCGTATTCCAAATCCACCGCGTCCAGGTACCCTAAAATCGACCGAAGCGGGTCCACGTCGGGTTGCGTTGATGTGCTGGCGACGGCTGGGAACCCAGTGTTACCTCCGGCTCCGGTCGTGCCACTCCTGTCAAGCCGTCGCGCTGATTCGAACGACGCGTCCGCCGCCGCCTCCGCGACGACGCTCGCCTCCGCCGCCGCCTCCACGGCGCTTCGCAACATCGCGGACGGCATTACCCGCGGCGAGGGCTGCGGCGCGTTTCCTACTTCCCGGGGGGCGCTCTGGGGGGTCACGCACGTCTCGGAGGAAGAAGGAGACCACGGGAGCGGCGACGCGCTCGAGCGGTGTTCGGGTGAAACCCGAAACTGACTCTCGCCCACTTCATCTTCAACCCTTCGCCTGGAGGATGAGTCTCCGGGAGACGCGACCCCCGCGCGCGCGCACGCCGCTTCCACCCGCCGCATTTGCTCCGCCGATCTGCTCGGTGTTACTCGACGAGACCCACCCGGACTGTTCTCCTTGCCGGGCGACAACGACGGCGAGGAGGAGCCGAAGGCGACAACGCGTGTTTTGTCCGGGGTCGCGCGTGGTGCCGCGCGTGGTGCAGACGATTCGCCCTCGGGCGAGCCCACGACCTGCGCGACGCGCCGCGAAGCGTGGTCCTCACCGGGACCACGCGCGATGCCCGGCGACCGGCGGTCAGCCGCCTTCGGAGGGCTCCGCGCGGCGCGCATCGCAGGCGCGGAGTGACTGTGTTACCCCGCCGCGCGGCGTCAACGGACGGTGGTCCCGCCAAAACGAAAGCGCCGAAGTTTGCTTTTCCTTTGGGCCTGCGAAAAGAAGTTTCGACTTTGTCGAACTCGGTGCCGAACACACGTGTCGACCTCGACGTGGAGACGGCATATCACCATGCGAGGCCCCGCGCGTGGCGTCGGTGAGTCGTCGCGGGTATCGTCACGCTGGTATGGCACATCGCGTGTGGTCAGGGCGCTTCTAGTGTTGCTCGTGGTGCCGGTGCAGTTCGCACGTGCACAGCAGCCGGTGGGTCGATACGTTCGGCTGATTCTCGACACGAGTTGGTTGCACTTCCACGAGATGATCGTTTGGAAACCACACGAACTCGACACGAACTTGGCTTTTCAAAAACCCGCAACCTCCAGTGCGGAATTGTTCAGTGGTACTGGGAGTGGTTTGGTGGATAACGATTTGAGCACGTATTGTCACACCGACGACGGGGGATGGGTGATGGTTGACATGGGCGAGGACACGGAGATCTGAGGAATCTTTCTTTACGTGTACTGGACATGGGCACCCTCGGGTGATCGTTACGACCGAGCCGTCGGGTTGCACGTCGATATTCTGGACGCGTCGCAGAACGTGGTGCTCACCACGACAAGCATAACGGACGGACGAAGGGGGTACATGCTAGACTTCACGAGCGGTTTCACGAGTCCAAACGACACGAACCAATGGCGCGGTCTCGACCAAATATACGCCGCGGGCGACGCGCTGGACGGCTGGCAACAGTTCGTCGCCCCTGTCATCCCCAAATGCGACTGCTGCGAAGCGAAGTTGAAACGAATGGGGCTCGCGACGGGGTCAAACTGCGTAGTAGAATGAATCGCCCGTGGAATATGTGGGCTACATTCGTATTCCACATTCGTCGTTTCGGAAATACGCTCGATACGGTAACGACGCTAGAGACGACGCTGCTACCAGTAGCTCCCTACTAGGCGGTATTTGTTGCGAAGGTCCAGCTTCCGGATTTGCAGAGGGAGTCGAAATTATTTGGTACTGTTGCACCTATCAAATTACCTATGAATCTGCACCCCCCCGCCTTTTTGACAAGTTTAAATGGTCCACATATTTGCCTCGCACAAAAAGAAAATCAAGTTTCGAAATTCACTCTCCAAAGCAAAGTCAAGAAATGCGCCATAAAAAACGCAGGCTTCACCGAGCGATCATCGAAAAGACCCGGTGAACCATAATTGTTGATCGTGAGAAGGTGTGATTCGGGTGAGGGCGGCGCGCCGATCGCTGTCCAGCCAGCTGGCAGTCAGATTTGTCCACGAGACACATATTGCTCCACGTCGGTTCGACGACTCCACGGCCGCGTTTCGACAGGTACCGCCGCGGCATCGTTCCCGATCGCGCGCACAACCGCGAACGCAGGCTCAGGGGAAGACGGCCAGCGCTCACGGACAGCGCGAGGGTTGCCTCGCGGTGCGTACGCGGGTACGTGGACGGACGCGTGGTGGGACGAGACGGAGGTGTACATTTCATTTCACTCGTCTCCCGCCTACATCGGCCGAAACGACGCACGTGAGTCATGTCGTGTGCGTTCGGTGTGGCCGCGGCGGCGTCCGCGCAACGAGCGTCGCCCGCGTGTGGTGGTGTGGCGCGCGAACGGACGCGACCCAACACGAATACACGACGTACGGGAGGGGCATCGCGTTGCGCCTCGGGTGAGGGGAGAGGGGAGCGCGGCAGCGCGTGTTGCAGCAGTGTTTCGTCTGGGATCGCGCGATGGGCGCGAGTTGAAAAATCTCGACGGGGACACACCCAACTCCACGCGACCCGCGGTTCCAACGATTTCGCGGAAACCAACGACACCGGGGGTGACGTGCGACAAGACCGGAACGCGTCGCGGAACGGGGCGGGCGATGCGTCGAAACGGTCGTCAGTTTCGTCGTCGTCGTCGTCGGGGAAGACGGTCGAGTCAAAGAACGGCCAAAAAACACCACAAACACAAGCCACGCAATCCCCAAAGCCCCCGACGCGCGGCACCGGCATCAAGCGCGAACAAGACATTGCAATCGACTTCGGCGCGGAGGACATGGACGAGGTTGACGAGTTTGGTAACAGCCTCTTCCTGAAATCGGGCGTTGATGCCGGGGCGGGCGGGTACAAATGCCGGTGGTAAGTATCCCACCCTCCACATTCCGCCTCCCTGTTTGCCCATACTCGTACCAGAAGGGACTATTCCCTCTGACTGTCTGTCCATACATCGCGATATACGAGACTGACATTTATTTTTTTACACTCAGGACCGTGCGCGGCCGGGCGTCGGGGGACGGGACCTGGGAACACCGCGAGACGCACTGGGAAAAATGTGACTGGAACGGGTACAAAGAACTCGGCGCGGAGCTCTCAGGGTTCAACCAGGAAGGAGACGCGTGGTGGGAAACGTGGAGGGAGGTGTATAAGCCGGGGGGGGGGGGGGGGAGAGCAGGTTCCTCTCGCGAGCAAGACAGCGACGCCAACGCCGACGACGACGAC